>Ga0209761_1000011_pt1 | contig 74881 bp, 86 predicted proteins | sample GraSoi013_1_40cm_4_FD_185818 | JGI IMG/M metagenome (GOLD analysis project Ga0209761, IMG submission 185818) | Grasslands soil microbial communities from the Angelo Coastal Reserve, California, USA - Sample 09_25_2013_1_40cm (SPAdes) (version 2) | ecosystem: Environmental > Terrestrial > Soil >... | reverse complement strand
CAGGCATAATGATCTATCGCGGTTTATTCTCAGTTTCCCGAGGTTATCCACGTCCACAAGGTAGGTTGACTACGTGTTACTGAGCCGTCCGCCTTGCATTGCTGCAATGACTCGCATGGCTTAGTACTAATCCGATAGCAGTCAGGTCCGGCAGGATCAACCGGATTCATTTATCGAAGTACAATTCAAGTACTCAGTCGAACTATGACATATTTTTATTGGGAATTGGTGGATTGCACATTTTCTTCAAATTTCAGATAAGACCGTTAGGTCAAACCTACATTTTGTATGCGTAACTGGAGGCCTGTGAATCATGCTATGGTACAATACCAAGTGTCATCACAAGCGCCGCCTTGCTGTTACGTATGCAAAAACCTTAATCAGATAGAAATAATATAAACCATCCCAAGACCGCCATTTTTGCTGAATTTTGTGCGATCACTAATATTAATCCGGATAACTAGTTTTTGCGTTGACTTTGGCTGTTGACATGTACAAGAAAAAAACTAGGAGATCTTCCAAACTCTTTGATAGATCAAAAAGGTTTCATGTAAATGGAGTAAGTCATAACATCAGATTTTTTGAGCCATATCCGTTTGTTACAAAATCAGCAAAAGGCAAGTATCTTGTCGATGTCGATGGCAACAAGTATACAGATTATTGGATGGGCCATTGGAGTTTGATCCTAGGCCATGCCGTACCGCAAGTATCAGTCCCTGTAAAAAAACAGCTGCAGGCTTGCTGGATGCACGGAACCGTAAACGAGATGACGTTATCATTTTCTGAGATAATTCAAAAAGCAGTTCCGGTAGCAGAGAAGATGCGATATGTCTCAACTGGGACAGAGGCCACGATGTATGCAGTAAGAATAGCGCGTGCCCTTACTGGGAAGAAAACAATAGCAAAGATAGATGGTGGCTGGCATGGCTATACCACAGACTTGTTAAAATCAGTAAACTGGCCATTTGAGGAACCAGAAAGTGCTGGACTGGCAGACGAATCCCATATTGTTTCTTTGCCGTATAATGATCTGGAAAGATCACTTCAGATACTTGATAACACAAAAAATGATCTTGCTGGAATCATAATAGAACCGGTGTTAGGTGGCGGCGGATGCATTCCTGCAACAAAAGAATACTTGAAAGGATTACAAGAGTTTGCCCACAAAAATAACGCGCTATTTTTGCTTGACGAAATCGTAACAGGATTTAGGTTTTCATTTGGTTGCATGTACAAGAAAATGGATCTGGATCCTGACATTGTAACACTAGGAAAAATTGTTGGCGGAGGATTTCCAATTGGGGTAATTTGTGGAAAAGAGGAAATAATGAAAATTGTAGATACCAGTACTCATAAAAAAATAGACAGGTCTTATGTTGGTGGAGGAACTTTTTCAGCAAATCCCATCACGATGACTTCGGGTAGAGCAATGCTTGAGTTTCTCAAGAAAAACTCTGGTCCTGTATATAGAAAGATTGGAAAACTTGGAGAGCAGGCAAGAAAAGGATTGGCAAAAGCCTTTGGCGACAAGGTTGCAGTAACTGGAATGGGTTCTTTGTTTATGCCCCATTTTCTTGCAAATGGCATCACAAAGATAAGAAATGCCTCAGATGCCTCAAGATGTAACACAGATCTCCTTCACAGATATCACTTTGAAATGATGGTAAAAGACGACATATTCTTTCTTCCTGGAAAGCTTGGAGCCATATCATATGCTCACTCCGAGTCCGATGTAAAAGATCTAGTCGAAGCTTCGTGTAGGTTTTCAGAATCTATAAAGTGATCACCAAATTTATTAACTCATTATCTTACAATTTCTTGTCATGTACAAGATAGTGATTCTAGCAGCAGCTCTTGTTCTACTTATTCCCTTAACAGCTTCATCTTTTACGGCCACTTTGGATATCAGAATCCACACAGGTTCTTCAAGTCAACTTGCTGCCATTACCTTCTTTCCACCCTCTATAACCGGGTATGTTGGAGATACGCTTCAGATAGGTAATAGCGATTCTGTTGTGCACCATCTCGTTTCTGGAACTCCCGAGAAAGGTCCTGATGGGAAATTTGATAGCGGTACAATTGCTCCTGGACAATACTTTACGTATACCATAAAGGACGCCGATGTTGGTGTCCTACATTATTATGACCTCAACTATACCTGGATGACAGGAAAGGTCTTTGTCCAAGAATCTAAGACTGGATACAAGGTCATAAGTAATGTTGGTCAAGACGCAGGCGATGGAAAAACGGTGTATCGCGTCGAGTATTCATCTGTAAAAGATATCATTAGTTCTTCAGTAAATACAAAAGACAAGTCTGTTAATTTTGTCCTAGTTGGAAACTCTACCACCAGCAGTGATCTTGTGTTAAGATTACCCAAAGGTCTTATCGGAGGACCACTCATCGGCGTCTGGGTTGACAATCAACAAACAAGAAACTTTACCTCAACTGAAGAAGCGTCTGTATATGTTGTTACCATACCTATCACACCACTCACTGAGAAAGTTGGGATTGTGGGAACAACGGTTGTTCCAGAGTTTGGCCCAGCTGCAGCGATAATTCTTGCAATCTCAATAATTGCAATAGTTACAGTCACAAGACTTAGGCCAATCCAAAGACTGGGACGGCCGCACCATTAATAGGTCTAGAGTCTTCCGACGCCAAAAACAAAATAACTCTTGCAATCTCTGATGGTTTTACCCATTTTGAAAAATCTGCGTTAGGCATTGCTCTCCGGTTTGGTTCTGTATCTATAATGCTTGGAAGAATGCAGTTAACATTGATGCCCCTTGATTTGACTTCTTCTGCTAGGGACTCTACTAGCCTTATAACTCCACTTTTTGATGCAACATATGCTGCATCATTTCCTGCCCCTCTAAGTCCGGGCCTTGCAGCAGTATGGATAACTTTTCCTCCAGACTGACGTACCATCTGTGCAACAACGTGTTTGCTTAAGAGAAAGGCTGTCTTTAGATTTAGGTTCAACATAGTATCCCAGTCTTTTTCATCAATCTCTATTACCGGTTTTCCTGCCATGTAACCTCCAACCACATTTGCCAGGACATCTATTCTTCCGTATTTTGTTACGACCTCTGAAACAAGGGCTTGTACATCTTTTTCGTTTCCAAGATCCTTTTTGATAAATAAGATATTTTTCTTGAGATCCCCAACCTTGGACTCTAGCTCAGGAATACCGCTATCGGCAACATAGGTAGTGGCAAGCAGAGCTCCCGCCCTTAGAAACGCATGACAAATCTCTCTTCCCAGTGCACCGGTGCCGCCTGTTACCAATACTGCTTTGCCAGAAAAATCGTAATCTTTCATGCTTTGAAGATATTCAATCTAATTAAAAAATAATCGTGTCTCTAATCTCAATTTCCGCTCTGGGTCTTGGATTCCACCTGGTCTGCCATCAAGTCAAGTTCCGAGGTGTCTCCAAACTTTTGGTATGTTAGTTTTTCAAGGGTCTTGATGATGTTTTTGGCTGAGCGATATTGAGGTATCTTCGGTTCGTTAAGTTCCGCATATAGACCAATTCCCTGAATACCATTCATCTTTGCAAATCCAAGTATGAGTCCATTAAAACCCGTGATTATGGATGCTTCAGGCGTGGTCTCAATTCCGAGTTTTCGGACTTGGTCTGTTAGTTCCATCGATGTTGTTGTGACAAAGGTCCTTGGGTTTTTCTCAGTTGGTCTTGCAGTGTGAAACCCGCCTAGAGTGTAGATGAATTTGGTAGAGTGTTTCTTTGCAGTATTGATGACATCTTGGCACAAGATGTTTAGTTCCTCAGTTGATGATGGCTGGCCTGACCCACCGCCGAAAACTATCACGCCCTTGGCATACCGATATTGCCACTTTTCCTCCGGCAAGTCGATGTAGCCACCATTATCGATTACATAAGCAGGATAAGATGGAAGGACCTCGCGGAAGATTGTAGTGTCTAGCTTTGTGTTGATAAAATCTATCACGATGCTACCAACATCACCCATATCCTGCATCGCGGCAATCATCAGCGGCTTTTCTATGCTTGGTTCCTTTAATTGAGTAAATTTCACGATGCTCTTTGTATTGTTTATCGAGTCATTATAATTCTTTTATTCAAAGCTTATCTAGTATGGATTTTTTTGATTACGTAAATACAAGTCAATCAGTAAAATGATATTTCACCTAAAGATTCTTTGCTTTTCTGGTTGTTTGAAGATAAATGACTCCAAATGTTGCCCAAGCGCCCAAATTTATGATCATCGCAGGCACAAGCAAATTAAGAGCGCGTATAACTTGATCATTGGTTATTCCATACTGTTCTAGTTGTTGACTCATTGCGGGATTGCCAAGAGATGCCATGCAGGCAAGAAAAGCTCCAATTGTAATTACACTTGTAACAAGTAGAATTGATGCAAATACACGTAGTCCGGGTCTATTCTTTTGGATTTCCGTACTGCTCTGGGATGCTTCTTTCTTTTCTTGAATCTTTTCTCTTGGTGTTTCTAAAATGTCAGTAGGCGCTTCATTCTGCAAATCAAAAGTATGCGATTCTCGTTTGCGATCCATTATGTCATATTGTGACTCTTGGTATCTAGTCTCACCCCGAAATTTTTCTTCAAGCTTATCTAATTTCACCAGTATGTGATGCAGATCTTTTCGCATAGCTACTATGACCTTCACCTGTGGTACTACTGTCTGCTCGCCAGCCTCAGGCTCTTCTTGAATTAGTGGAATTTTGGTTTGGGAAATGCGTCTAAAGTCGTTCTCTTCTATGTTGTCTTCGATCCTTTTAGCTCGCTGTTCTAATCTTCTTGCTACTGGCCTGTCGAGTTTTTTGTGGCGTCTTGCTTCACTTTCAGCGTAATGTACAAGACGCCTTGCAAGATATTTTTTATCGCATTCAAAGAGAGTTCTTCCAGACTTGACCCAATTTAGTATGAACCGTAGCCTAGCGTCACCATATCCCAAGTCAATTTCTCTTTGTATCCTTGCTACCAGATTCTCATCTGATATAGACCATCACTCCCAGATAATCCCCTGTTGCAGCTATAACACCACGCGTTTTCTTGTTTTTTGCGAGTTTAATTTGGGATGTTTTAAATTATTAGATAAATAGATCAAAATATCTCCCAAAAACAGCCTTTTTCCCTCTCGGATTAAAAGCGCTGGTTTTTGGGACAGGGCCATCACGAATGAGAGAGATGCGGGTCTGTCTTTGCGAAGTACAAACAGATCCTAATTACGTGCTCTTTTTACAATCATCTAATGAACGGCAAAGTTTTGGCTATTGGACTGGTTATCTTCATCTCGTCTGTATTTGGCTACATAGACGGTCCAAGTGCGGTAAACCAAATGATGAATACCTTCACGGGGGGAAACTCCAGCAACCTTCGCGGCGCAGGCATAGATGTCTACAGTATGATGGGGATTCCAAGACCTGAAGAATTGGCCAAGATGACGCAGTATTCCTCCCTAGCACTGATGTTAGCAGGATTGGGGGCCATGATCTTTGGCATGATGGGCAAGAAGGGCAAACCAAAAGAGGTCATAGCTGCCGAGCAAGGAAGCAAAGCAAAGCTCGAGCCAGAGATGGAGATAGAAAGGCAGGAAATAACAGTGGATAATGAAACAAAAACGAACAACCGCACTCTTGAGATCCTTCAAGAGAGGCTTGCCAGGGGAGAGATTACGTCAAAGGAATATCTAAATCTAAAAAGGATTCTCGACAAATAATATACCGCTTTTTTGTTCTATCGTGTAGTTTCCATTAGGATATAAGGAGAATTTTTTGAAATCTAAACGTGGCAAAGTACGAGCTTCCGCCGTTACCGTATTCTTACGATGCGCTGGAGCCACACATTGACGAATCTACTATGAAGATACATCACACAAAACATCATCAGGCCTACACAGATGGACTCAATGAAACTCTAATTCGAATAAATGCCTTATCACACAAAAACTACATTATCGGGATCTTATCTGATCTAAATTCGGTTACAGAAATTGCAAGAGATGCAATCAATTTCCATGGAGGCGGATACGAGAATCATAGGATGTTTTGGGAGAGCATGAAACCAAATGGTGGAGGAAAACCTGGAGGAAGGCTAGCAGATGAGATTGGAGTTTACTTTGGAAGTTTCAGCGAGTTCAAGGAAAAATTCTCAAAAGGGACCATTGCAATACAGGGAAGCGGATGGGGCTGGCTCGTGTACAACCAGACCTATTCTAGTTTAGAGTTCACCATAACTCCAAATCAGACCAGCCCTTGGACTCAAAGACTAGTACCCTTATTGGGGCTTGATGTCTGGGAACATGCATATTATCTCAAGTATCAAAACAGGCGAATCGATTATGTGAATGCTTGGTGGAATGTGGTAAATTGGCCCGAAATTGAAGAGAGGTTTCTTAGAGTAGCTTCGTAAAGATGAGGTGATTTTTCAAAAAAATTCTGTATGTGTCAAGGTGTGACACATCTTGGCATATTAGCTAATTTAACGTAAGAGATTTGCATGGATGCCACAAACTATGACATAAGAAAGGCACTCGTATCACTTGCAGTAGAAGAGGTCCTAAGTAATATCAGCGACGTGGTTTTTGAGGAAGTCACAAGAAGACTCTACAAAAATTACAAATGTTACATACCTGATTGTTTTGACAATCCTCAACATCTAAAACAAGTCCTCCAAGAACTTTACGGGTATTCACATAATACTATAATTGAATCCATAACAAACAAACTTAATGAATTTAGCCGTCAAAAAGAAATTTCTTCATTTCTTAAAGTAATTTGTAACTGAAACACGCATACCAGTTTTGGTGGTATAATAACACATAAACTGGCTGCCAATTTTGGAACCCACAAGGGCTCCATTGATAACGCAAACCAGATTTGAGACAAATGTGTAAGATTGCTACACACACAAGAGTCTATTTATTATCTTTCCAAATAAAAAAGCATGGAACCAGAACATGTGACATTAGAATCCATTGATGAAATGTGGAAAGTAATTGAGAGTTTTGGAATCAAGCGAGAAGTTTTCAAATTGAATAATCCTAGTTATCAAGAGATAAAGAGTCTCTATCTATTGATAAAGAAAAATAAGGATCTGCTTGAAGGCCCAGAACCATAATAGGCGATATTTAAGACCAGAGACTAGAGCTGTCACAAAAGGTTTCAATGTTCAACTTTGAATAAATACCAATTGAATATTTTTATAGCATCTGAATGCTGTCTACGATAGATTGGATGCGTATCTGGAAGAAGAATTGTACGATCTGTTAACACACTGTATCCAAGATAGGCATGATTCTCCAGATTATGAAAGCAAAAAACGAAGAGTTGCAGAGATAGGCAAAGAACTCTACTTGGATAGAGGATTAGATGCGATGGAAAACATGTACTTTGTTATACAAAACCGGATAAAAGAAGAAATTCAGAAGGATGCTACACCCTTCCGTTCCTGGTGGAATAATATTGCTGATGGGTGGAAGTACTAGATCATTGAGCTACTGCTGCTAGCGGTTCTTCTTCCTTTACTGGTTCTTCGCGTTCTTTTCTTGCTCTGGCTAGCGCCATTCTGAGATGCTCAATTTCTACATCATCAATCATTTCGCACATGTCCAATCAATACAAAATTCTGATACTTAAGTACTGTGAAGTCATCCTAGTGTTCTTGCCTCTGTTTCTTGCTCCTTTATTGACTTTAGATTTGTGCAGTATTCTTTCCATTCATGTGTAAATAAGATCTCCTTGTCACCGTGGACATAACATCCAAGTAAGAATCTAGTTCCAATTTTTATTGGAAAGTCTACCACGAATTCTTCTTGCGAGTTTATCATTCTAAAGTACGTTGGTCTTATCCCCATTGAATAAAGTTCTATGATGTGGCCAAATGGATTGACGTTGTTAAGCTTATCCTTTACACTTTCAAATGCCATGTATCTTGCCGCATATTTTGCTGCGTCTCTTGCTGTGTCGCGCGCACTTTCTCCTGATATGTAACTGCCACCATACCAACCATAATTATCACGTGCAGAATTACTTGCTTCCTTCCAAGCAATGTCCCATGTTGAATCCCATGTATTGTTCCTACCTTCTTTTAATGCAGTAACTCTTGTCAAGTCCCATAAAGAATCACTTGCATGCTGAACTGTATCGTTTTCTCTTTTCCATGGACGAAGAGCTTTGATGTAGTTTTCAATAATTACATCAACTTTTGGAATCATTGAATTTGTCTCTTCTATAGTTCTTGCAGGAGTAAAATACTTGATTGATCTTAGTTTTGCAACGTTATCTGATATAGGAGGAGTTTCCTTTGATTGAGACATAGTCAGTACTCAATTTACGAGTTTTATATTAATCTGTTTTTTTCATGTCTTCAGAGTCACTTTTCGCACTTGGTTTTCCTTGATTCTTTTGTTCCTTTGGCAGCCACAACCTTGCTATGGCACCCATCATAAAACCTCCTACGACTACTATTGCAACACCACTTACCACAAGAACAAATGTCTTGACAATAGATTTGATAGAGGCCATGTGTAACTAACTGCGTCCTGCTAGATATGGATTGATTAGGGGTCCAGTCTATCATAACTTTACCTTATAGACTCAAGATCGCACTTTTGCTGATTTGAAAATTAAGGAAATTTGTTTAGATAAATTTTCGAAATCTTTTATCGCGTCGAAAATTTTCTCGCTGTTTGTTTTGATTATTTTTTAATATCCTCGGGATTAAAAAAGTTGTATTTTAGAAGAGTTGCTTTAAATTAAGTCGAAATGCCTTGAAAACAATGTCGGAGGATCTCATAAAGCTTGTTCAAGATCTTATTAGTTCTGGAAAGGGAGATAAGATAAGACTCGGACAGATTCTTGAAACATTACAAGGCGGAAATCCACTTGATCTTTCTGACCAACAGTATCTCGAAGGTCTAACTGCAAGCACGTCTCCTGTGGAAAGTATCATTTCGGAGCCAATAGAGAACACAACCGCAGAAACTACCGAAAGCACATCTTCACTTGCTCCAACTACTGACACTGCAGATACCAAGCTAGAGACCACTGTAGAAACAAGAACCAAATTCAAGAGGATTGCCATAGCAGCAATTATTGCTGTTGTAGTGATTATAGCATATGTAGGTCTCGATGTTTATGCAGTCAATGCATTACAATTCAGACCCCATCGTGGTCCTCAAACTGTAATCTCTGATAGCGAGATTGGAATCCAAGCAGATGCATGCAATCCATCTTATTTTCCTGCAAGTTTTAATGCCTATGAAATAACTGCTTTCTACAAATCCGACACTATAGAAAAAGCGTCAATTTCAGGCAGTACTCTCTCGCCAAAATCCTCTGCCATACTAAGTGGAATCTTTAATTTGAATAAAGATGTCTTGACCAAGTTCGGTAAGGAAAATGCCACTTTTGACCCAACTCAGGCTAGAATATCTACCAAAGTAAGTGCCCCAATCTTTGGAGTAATTCCTTATTCTGTGAACAAGGAATATTCAGCACAGGATTTCCAACACATCGTAAGGGATGGCCCGCCAGGTTCCTATAGCTGCCAGTAAAGAACATTAATTTTTTTTGCGTTCCCTTAATCTCTGCATCATTCTCTGCTCTCCTTCTGCAAATCTTCTTTTGTCATCATCTGTCTTAAGAAGGAGATGAGGAACTCCAATGGTTTTTCCATCATTGCCAAGTGCCACTGCCGTCACGTATGCAGTATTTGTTAGGGTTCTTGTGCCGGTCATCAAGTCTTCTGCCTCTACTCTAATCTCTATTTCCATAGATGATCTATGCACATAGGTTAGCCTCGCGTTGAGAATCAAAGCATCACCGACATAGACAGGTTTTAGAAAGTTAACTCTATCAATAGAGGCCGTTACTGTATTTGTTCTTGCGTGTCTTTGAGCCACAAGTCCCGCAATGAGGTCGATTTGTTTTAGGATCTCTCCACCAAAAACATTGCCAGCTGGGTTGGCATCAGATGGAAACATTCTGACTGTCATCTCTGCCTTTGATTCCTCTGGAGTTTTTGCATTTAGAACCATAATGTTGTCATCAAAGCAGAGGTGCATTTATGAGTTGTTTTTTCTACCGTTGTGAAATCTTGTTTTGCCAACTTCCAGTCTTGATATAGAATATACAAAAATCAGTCTTATATTTCGGACATGACAAGCCCAATCAATGAAATATTTTTGGTGGCGGTTTTTGGATTATGGTACCGGAGTTTTTGTTGGAGGGCTAATAGTATTTCTCGTTAACAAATTCCTATGCCAGATGTGTATTGGGTACTGGACTCCAGTCTTATTCTTGGGAATATGGATTGCCTTCATGTTAGTGTGTAATTTTCTATTTCAAAAGGCAAAGCCACGAAACATGTCGAAAGGCACGTAAGAGATCGTTTTCATGCTTTGCTATCTAATATGACCAAGGGTACAAATTCATTTCCAATTGGATAGGTAAAATTCCAGAAAACAAATATACCATCAAATTTTATCCTTATTGAATGAAAAAATTCTTTGAAGACTTTTGCAAAAGCGTCGTTGCCTTAGACCCCAAAATAAGATTTGCTGGAATAGCTGACGTAGACGGTAAGCTCGAGAGCACAGCGGATAGAAAGGGCCTCAAACCATTGTTAAGTCCTGAAGAAAGAGCACAATATGCCATAACGGCGGCTACAAGGCAGTATACCAGATTAAGATGGGAATATTTGCTAGGCAGAATCACCTATGCAAGCTCCCACTATACCAAATTAATAAGAGCTACAATACCTATTGCCGATGAGAACAGCAGGCTATCTCATGTCTTGCTGCTTTCATTTGACGCAGATGCGGATAATTTTCATGAAATCATAACAAAAAAGGTCATTCCTCTTGTGGGAAAGAACATGACGGATTTTATAAGGGAAGCCCAAAAATAATTATTTACCCTCGTTAATTGTTGGTCTGGTAATACCTCTTTGATCAAGATACATCCTCACTCGTGTGTCCGAACAAAACGAAATGTTTTGATCTTTGTTTTGTTCACAGAATTTTGGTATCTGTTGCATCTCTTGATCACAGTCAGAAGTAGGATTTGATATGCATGAGTCTATGTCGCTCTGCATTGAACTAACCGATGCCGGATTTTCTGCAAGATTTGAGAAAGGATTTCCTGTCTGGTCGTTTTGGCTTAGAAGTGGAAAACCGATAAAGTAGAATGCAAAGGTAGATGCCGCTGCAAGAAAAATTCCAGCCATTATTCCTGTCTTTCGATTCATGTATGTCTGCTATTATTCTAAATTATAATTTATGCTGAACTATGTTACTTCGATCTCCATCGAAAGCGCCGGGGATAGTGCATCGGGATTATCTATTCCAGCCCAGACAAAGATCTGAGCAGTATAGGCGCCAGACGACATAGGGATCCAAGACTGAGCAGGACTAAGTGATTGACCCGCGTTAAGTGTGCCGGTAAGCCAGGATAATGAAACCACTACGCCGTCCTTGTTCTGAATCTGAACAATATATGCAAATGGTTGTGCCCTATCTTGGCCATTTGTAACCTCTGCCACAACTTGCATCTGCTTTCCGACCTTGGCCTGCCAGACGCCATTTTGCAGTTTGGCTAAAGTTTTGTCGGAAATCTCAGAGTGCGCTGCAGGCAGCATGCATGGTATCACGATTAATATCATAAGCGCCATGATGGCAAAATTTTTCATCTAAATAATTTTTATTTGTCTCATTTTTTAGGGTTTTGAGTACTTATCTCCACCACTTTGTTCATTGACTTTACGCCAGCCACTATTCTAAGGTTGGAACGCGAAATGCCAAAATGTTTAGCAATTTTTCTAATTATTTCAGAGTTTGCCTTGCCTTTTAGCGGCTTTGCCATCACGCCAATTTCTATCTCCCCGTCTTTTATCTTGATAAAGTCTTTGTAAAACGAGACCGAGACCTTGTAGAACATTGTACGGCTTGGGTACAAGATAAATATTAAACATTAGAGGGTTTCTCTTGGTGTCAGGCAACAGCAATGACCTTGAGAGGTTAAGACTCTTGGATATTGTTTCTCAAAAGGGTATCAAAACATTATCCAGGGAAGAGCTTGAACGTTTACAAAATCTCCTTGAACAAAAAAACTATAGTCATGATGCAAAAGCGCAAAGATCAAAAGCAAAGTTGCTCAAACAGATTGCCATTGCGATTTATGATTATGATATAAAATATGGCAATTCATTTAAAACAAGCTAGCAGGAACTTGAATCAATGTTAGCCCAGGCCATCGATGCAATAGTTCACAATACTTTTTTTATAAAATATGGCTTGATTGGTCTCTTTTTTAACGGAATGTTTTCTTCATTTATTCCCATTCCCACTGAAGTAACAACCTCTGCACTGCTTCTTGGTGGAATAGATCCTGTGCATGTTTTTCTCGTGTTAAACATAGGCTCAATCGTCGGTGGTTTTATCGCGTATTACATCGGTTACAATGCGAAATTGTTAAAGAAGCTACGTAAAGCTCCTGAGAAAAAATACGAACGCAAGAGTGTATCCATGATGAACAGATACGGTTGGGCTGTAGTAATTTTTTTCTCACCTTGGATGCCAATTATTGGAGATGTTGCATCAATTATAGCAGGAACACAGAGATATAACATAAAAAGATACACAATAGCGATGATAGCTGGAAAGACAATAAAGGCAGTTGCCATAGTATTTCTTAGCAGCTGGGTCCTGCCGTCTTTGATTCACATTCTCCCATAGGCTTTGTGAAAATAAAATAGGACCTGACTAGTTTTCAGCCCAGGTTATGATTTGTCAGAAATTGGCTGCTATCATCAAACCTGAGATACTAAAAAAGTCTTAAGGTATATTACTTGTCTTCTTGAATCTGATTCTTGTGAAGGTTGTTTTTCCGGTTAATTATTGTCTGGAATTTGAGCCAGATTTCAAGAAGCTCAAATTTAGGGGAAAGGAAAAGATCGAAATCAAAGCCCTGAGGCCTACAGACAAGATAGTTCTTAACGCTGCAGAACTTGAAATCAAGGAATGTAAAGTATTATGGAATGAAAAGACGATAACTCCTAGAATAAAACTAGACTCAAAGACTGAGGAGCTAATAATTAGGTTACCTCAAAAGATATCAGGCAAAGCATATTTTTTGATCGATTTTGTAGGTTACCTAAATGACAAGCTCGTAGGATTTTACAGAAGCAAGTACGAATACAAGGGAAAGCAGAGATATCTAGCTACTACGCAGTTTGAAGCGGCAGATGCAAGACGTGCTTTTCCTTGCTGGGACGAGCCCAAAGCAAAGGCAAGTTTTGATGTCTCTCTGATTGTAGACAACAATCTTACAGCAATTTCAAACATGCCAGTCATAGCCAAGAAAAAAGTTGGCAATAAGACGAGGTACAGGTTTGCTCGCACGCCTGTAATGTCTACATATCTTCTGTATCTTGGTGCTGGAGACTTCGAGTTCTTGCAAAGCAAGTTAGGAAAAACATCAGTAAGGATTGTTACAACTAGGGGAAAGAAAGATCAGGCAAGACTGTCACTAGAGTTTACAAAGCAATTCCTAGCATATTTCCAAAGTTATTTCAAGATTGCATATCCGCTACCAAAGCTTGACATGATTGCAATTCCGGATTTTGCATCAGGAGCTATGGAAAACTGGGGGGCCATAACTTTCAGGGAGACAGTATTACTTTATGACCCAAAAACATCCTCAACTGAAACAAAACAACACATTGCAGAAGTAATAGCACACGAGCTTGCACACCAATGGTTTGGCAATCTAGTAACTATGAAATGGTGGAACGATCTTTGGCTCAACGAAAGTTTTGCCACCTTTATGGCTACAAAAGCCGTTGACAAAGTATATCCAGAATGGGATTTCTGGGATCAATTTCTCATATCAGAGATGACTGGTGGCCTCAGCCTCGATTCGTTAAAGTCATCACATCCAATAGATGTCAATGTGAAAAGCCCAGCTGATGTTCGTCAAATCTTTGATGAGATAAGCTACAACAAGGGAGGCTGTGTATTAATGATGCTAGAAAATTTCATAGGCGGAGAAAACTTTCGTAAGGCGCTTCACAACTATCTCAAGAAATACGAGTATGCAAATGCGACTACAGAAGATCTTTGGAATTCACTTGGCACAGTATCCAGGCAGCCTGTCAGACAAATGATGAATACGTGGGTAAGGCAGGCTGGCTATCCAATAATTGAGGCAAAAGTAGATGGTTCCAAGATAAAGCTAGTTCAAAAGAGATTTCTGCTTGAGGGAAATGGTAAATTAAGACCGGGAAATTGGATAATACCCCTCTCTGTAAGGCTAGAAGACAGAGTTGTTACTAAATTAATGAAGGCACCAGTTACCATTCCCAAAACTTCCGAGTGGTTTAAAGTAAATGATGGTCAAAAAGGATTCTATCGCGTAAAGTATGAGGCGAATACGTTAAACTCGCTTGGCAGATTAGTTGAAGAAAAGATAATATCAAATGTTGACCGCTGGAGCATTCACCACGATCTTTACGCATTATGCATTTCAAAAAATATATCATTTAGACAATATCTTGACTTTGTCCGACATTATGAAGAAGAAGATGACTATGTTGTATTGTCCGACATAGTTAGCAGCTTGAACTTTTTCTATGGTCTTATGTCAGAAGAAAAGTTTTGGAATGAGATTAAAGAATTCAATCATTATTTCTTCAGAAAAATATTCGAAAGACTTGGATGGGATCCAGTCAAAGGTGAAAAATCTACCTATGCATTGTTACGAAATACACTGATTAGCTCGCTTGGCAAGCTTGACGACGAAGAAATTATAGAAGAGTCAAGTTCAAGGTTTTCAAGTTTTATCAAGTCTGGCTCGCTAGATCCAGACTTGCGTAGCGCCGTTTATTCTACAATAGCATGGAAAGGAGATTTGAAAATATACAGACAGTTTCTTTGGATGTATCGCAAAGCACAAACTCAAGAAGAGAAGGTAAGGTTCTTGGGGGCGCTTTCCAATTTTCAGGACAGAAAACTACTCTCAAAGACTTTGGATTTCTCGCTATCAAAAGAAGTTAGAACACAGAATCTCTTTGTACCAATATCAAAGATGGTCACAAATCCATACGGCAAGGACCTTACATGGCCGTGGATAAAGAAGAACTGGAGGGAGATTATCTCAAGGTTTGGGGTTGGCAATCCACTACTTAACAGGATAATTGGAAGCATATCAGTTGCTTCAGATATGAAAAAAGCACAGGAAGTGAGGCGTTTCTTTGCAAAGCGTCGCGTGCCAGGCACCCAAATGAAGATTGCGCAGACCTTGGAGAGAATTAGAATAAACGCAAGATTTCTTGAAAATGTTAGAAAGGAATTTGTATAATAAGCATCTAAGTTAAATTCAAAAATGGTCTAGTCTTACTAGAAACGGCTTGTACGGACAAACATTCAAACTGGTTTTTAGATCCAAAAAGTACCTGAGATTAGCTGTATCAATATTTTTTGGACTGTTTGCTTTGTTATTGGTTATTTCCGGATTTGTCTTCTTCGAACCCCATCTGTTGTTATATGTTCCACCTGACAGAACTATAGATTTTTCGTTGATCATAGCAGTTGCCGCATCATCTGGACTTGTGATAACTATGAGCATATTCAGACTAGAAATGAATAAAATTGGCGTTAGAAAGACTAGTTCGAGTTTTATTGGTTCAATAATAGGTGCAGGTGCAGGTGCGTGCAGCTGTGGCTCGGTTGGATTTAGCATTATTTCAATATTTGGTGCTGCTGGAGTTACGGCAACTTCATTTCTAACAAATTATGAAATTCCACTTAGAATTCTTTCTCTTGTAATAATAATAGTTACATATTTTGTTACAACGCGAGGTTTACAAAAAGAGTGCAAAATTCAGAGTAAAAACAACGTAACAAATCTTTAAAATTTTAGAAGATTCAGTATTCGAGTGCAAGATAGTCGACAACGCTTATGGGAATCCGTGAACACTTAAGTTGAAAAGCAATAGATAGTTGTTTCTTGCATGAGTGTGGGAGTTTCTTTGTGGATGGTTTACTTTTAGCAAAACAAAGGTTTTTTGTCACTACAGCCCTGACAGTAAATCCCACGCTAGGAATTTTCTCTGGATTTTGCCTCTGAGAAAGGACATTAGCCAATCAAGTAAGAAAAAATGGTTCAATTTCGAAATTTTGCAACCATTTTTATAATTTGGATGCATGAAATCCAAGATGGTAGAAATAGGCTTAGGTAATGTACTTACAGCAGAATATCTGATACCGATATTTCTCGCAACGATTTTTCTTGCATCCTTGCTTGCAACTAAAATCAAAATTCCTTATACTATGATCCTAGTTGGAATAGGCATTGCCATCTCAGTATCTCACTTGGCTGGTGTAACTTCCCTTAACATTGGCCAATTCAAAGTGGACCCAAAGCTGATTCTGTATTTCATAGTTCCGCCGCTTATCTATGAAGCAATGATGCGGGTAGACCACGAACAGTTCAAGGCCATAAGAATGTCTTCTCTTTTGCTTGCCACAGTAGGAGTCGTTCTTGCTACAATAATTGGGGGACTTTTGCTGTCATATGCCGCAGGTTTACCAATAATAGTTGCGTTTGCCTTTTCCGCATTAATTGCTCCCACCGATGCTGCAATAGTAATCGAAGTTTTCAAAAGAGTAAGGGTTCCAAAAAATTTGTCGACACTTATGGAATCTGAGGCAAGCTTCAATGACGCAACTGGCGTAATCATTTTTTCGTCTATTGTTGCCATAGCAGTTGCACAAGGCTCCACACTTGAATCTCCAAATATTTCAGGACAGATCAACGTTAACATAGTAGAACAGATAGGTAACTTTGCCCTAGTATTTTTTGGTGGCATAGCAGTAGGGCTTGGGTTCTCGGCCGGAGCAAGGATACTTCACAAGTTGATGGACGAACCATTCTCTGAAACAGCCCTATCAGTTGCGGTGTTATTGGGCTCTGTGGTAGTTGCAAATGCCATAGGAGTATCTGGTCTAATCGCTGCTGCTGCCGCAGGATTGTATTTTGGCAATGTTACTATGAAAACAAGGGATTTGATAAGTGAAAAAACAAGAATATACACATCTCATTTTTGGGAGATGATTGCATTTTTTGCAAATTCTGTAGCTTTTCTGTACCTTGGATTAAGCATGGATGTGCAGAGAATAGGACAGAACTTGCCATTGATAGCCATGGCTTTTGCGGTAGTCTTGGCAGCGAGAGCAGCATCCACCTATCCCATACTTGCAGCACTGCACAAGTTCACCAATGAGAAATCACCTATTGCATGGAGGCATGTAGTCACAATAGGAGGTATGAGAGGTGCGCTATCTGTCGCGTTAGTTGCTACACTTCCTGAAAGTGAATTTAAGGAGATACTAAAGACAATAACGTTCGGAGTTGTTCTTTCGTCTCTAATAATTCAATATCCGGCACTATCTAGATACATAAAAAAGGCCTTCCCAGAGACAACCATTTCTCAATAAATTATCAAGCAATATATCGAGATTGATTAAAATCTATACCCAATGAACCTAACCAAAGGAGAGGCTGGCAAGATAATTTCTGAAGGAATGTCATATGCGAAGTTAGGTAAGCACAAGAAGGCCATTTCATTTTTTGATAAAGTATTAAAAGGCGAACAATACAATGCTGATGCCTTATACAGCAAGGGATTATCATTAGCTAAGTTGGGTAAGCACAAGGAAGCAATATCTTGCTTTGAAAAAATTCTTGAAAGAGATCAGGATCACATTTCTGGGTTAAATAATGTTGGAAATTCTTATGCGGAACTGAAACAATTTGAAAAGGCGATCGGTTTCTACGACAAAGCCCTTAATATCGACCCTGAGTATGTAGCAGCTCTATACAACAAAGGGTTAGCCAAGATAAAACTTGAAAAATATGATGAAGCCCTCAGTTCCCTTAATCACGCCCTTGAGATAGAGCCTGAAAATACATCTATGATTTACTACAAAGGACTAGTCCTAGGAAAGCTAAAAAAACATGATGATGCGGTATCATGCCTTGATAAAGTTTTAGAAAAAGAGCCTCAAAATTACGAAGCTTTATTTTACAAAGCCAATGAGCTCTCAGAGCTTGGAAGACATGATGAGGCCATATCTGTATTTGACAAAATTATCAAGGAACACCCAAAGAATGGAACAGTGATTTACGCAAAGGCAAGGAGTATGGCAGACATTGGCAAATATGATGATTCGCTTGTTCTTCTTGCTCAGGCAATATCATATTATGGCAGGACAATAAAAAACTGGGCCATAAAGGATACGTCTTTCAATAAGCTAAAAGAGGATCCTCGGTTTAAGGCAATTGTGAAATAAGATGTCAGAAGATCTTCTAAGGAGTGTCCGAGATTTGATCGCGTCTCGTAAGGGAGATACCAAACGGTTACGGGAGATATTTGAGACTATAAAACGGGGAAACCCTCTTCTTCTGTCAGATTATAGATACATCCAAAGTCTTACTTTGGAGGATTCAGGACAGCAATTAACAGAAAACAAATCTGATGATAGAGCTTCCAAGGAAGACAAACCTAAACCAAGCAAGAGAGACGAATCCCTAAATCTTCTCAGAATTAGACTTGCAGAAGGACAAATAACAATCGATGAGTTCAGGGAATTAAAAGAAGCGCTAACTGAAGACTAAAAGAACAATTTCTTCCTAAATCTTAAATTCAAAAAAGCAAAGATTATCTAAGTGGAAATCGATTGCTATCATCAGTACAATCTCATGTCTATAACAATCAAGCCCGTACTTTACAATCTTGCACTACGTGGTTAATGAGAGAAGCAATCTGTTTATACAGTGATTAAGTTTGTCAAAATTTGCACCCTTACCACCGGCACCTGTGTTGATGACATGTTTTGGTCACTGTGGTATAGGACTTGGGGCAGAAGCATATAGGAGATTATTGCTAGATGTAGGAGCTAACCCACTAAAACCAACACTCAAGGGTGAAAAGGAAGAAGCTCGTGTTCTGAAGCGATATGGTAGCACGATCCTAAGATTTCCAAATTCCTATGGCGGTAGCGAGATTCCATTGATACCAAGAGCTTTGCTGATAGACTTGGACCCAAGAGCTGCCAATCTCATATTACAATCATATCCTGATCTGTTTGCTTTAAGAGACAAACACGTAATTCATGGAGCTGGTGGTGCTGCAAGAAACTGGGCAGAAGGTCGTACAAGATTCATGAAAGAAGTAAGCGCAAAGTTTGACATGCAAAAACAACTGGCGGGTCTTTCACCAGAACCGGTCAGAGGCTTCACGATACCATTTGCGATGGGGGGAGGGACTGGAAGCTCTTTTGCGAGTGCGTTTATGCAGTACATCAAAAAAGATACAAAAGAGCATGCTACTATAGCATCGTTTGGATTATTACCAGAATTTGGATGGGACCCAGTAATCTTAGAGGCCTCTGCAATTAATATTGTTATGAATCTGGAACACCAGATAAAGTACAGCGATTGTTCAATTCTATTTTCAAACAAGACTTTAAGACATCTAGCTCATAAACACGAGAAACGATTAGAAAAAATGCAATCAATAATAGACGATCTCCCAAAGGAACACGAAATAGGCTGGAAAGAGTACAGGGGTATGAATTTGATTGCGGCAAATGCCATTGCCATGTTCATCGCTTCATTTGCAAGAGAGACCGAGTGGGATATGTCAAATTACAGGACGTGGCTTGCAACAAAGAGGCCAAGATTTGCAATACCCTGGGTAATTCCAATTATTCCAGAAGATAGACCTTGGGGAAGTGACTTGATTCCTGGTGGCAAGGCCAACTTGATGGAAGCAATTGTTGAGCACATACACAAACGAGAAGATGCCGTACTATTTGATATCGATGAAAATGATATTAGAGACAAGGGTGGACCCAAGGATTCATGTTGTGCACTAGTCAAAGTCAAAGGAGAATTTGATGTAAAAGAAAGAGAGATTCTAAAGAATATGATAAAAGACAGGTTCCATATCGAGGAATCAAGAATGATATTTGTTAAAATCCCAATCCTAGAGAGCGAACAGGCCAATATCACAATTCTTGTAAATACCAAGGCCATAGGGCCAAAGATCCTAGAGATTGCAAGCGAAGCTGAGGTCGCCTGGGATGCTTACAAGGAAGAATATGGCAAATGGGGGCTTGCAACCGAAGAGTTCAAGCAGAGTCTAATGGACGTAGTACACCAATTCAGCTAGGCATGGCAGACTTTAATTATCTGGAACAAGTTGCTACTCGAATTAAGAGAAATAGACAACAATTGGCAGATGTTGAAGACGAGCTTGCTACAATAAATTTCAGAATTCACGAGATCCCCCTTAAGATTTCTACAGAATCAACTTTTGCAAAAATGATAGGAGAGCAATACAATGACGCTACATCAGAGTTGGAGAATGCAAAGCAAAAGCTTACGGCTGAAAGAGAAAGCCTCACAAGCAAGATAAAGGAAGACATAGCAACTTTCATAACAGAGTTTACATCCCCTGAGCTGGTTATTCCTTTGGAACCAAATCCAAAGATTGCAGATGGCAATACTACTTTCAAATACAAAAATGGCGCAATCTTTAGCAGCATACTTGAGATTCTAAGCGAACTCCTCGGTCTTAGTGCCCCGATTCTGGTAAAAGATGTGATGCTTTCTGCATCTGAAATTGTGATAAAGGTGACAGATGATTATGAGGCTAAACAAAAGTTTCTGAGCAGTATAAACGAAGTACAAAAAACACTTTCGATCAAGAAGAACTACTAGATTCATCATACCAATGCCGCACAATAGAAACTGTTGAAATACTTGCCAATGAAATTTGGATTAGAATCATTTGAGAGTAATAAAAATTAGAAAAATTGAGGAAAACCAGTTTTCAGATAGGAAAAACCACTTACTCCGCTGCTGGTTGTGAAGAACTCTCCACTACTTCAGCAGAAGCAAATCGTTGACCAACTTGAAGAATTTTCACTTTTGCGTTCTGGCCAACCTTTCCGTTCTTAACAAATATCACAAAGCCTTCTACTCTTGCGATACCGTCTCCCTTTCTGCTAATTTCCGTTATGGAAACGTCGTATTCCTTTCCGGTTTCTACTGGTTTTGGCCCATCGTTAAATCGTCTACCGCCACCGAATCGACTGCCACCGTATCCTCTATTACTTCGGCCAAAACCTCCGCTATAACTCATCCTTGCACCTCCTTTCTTGCCTATTTTCTCCCAATACCGTAATAAGAATGGATGTAAAGTGTTTTAGATGATAATGTCGTAATAACGCCCGTAAATAAATGGAAATAATGGGGAGAGGTTTTCGCCAAATAATGCAAGAAACGCCTGCCTATTTCCACGTGGGTCTTAAAATTGCTGGCTACAAGCTTTTCAACAAACGAAGTCCGATTTACGGTTCAGCCGATATCATAAATATCTGCAATTTACACTGCACACACTGCTATTGGTGGCTGAATAGAAAAGTGAACGATGAGCTTACAATCGAACAATGGAAAGACATCATTAAAAGGAAATTCAAGAAAAATCACATATTCATAATTACACTTGTTGGCGGCGAGCCAACTCTTAGGCCTGATGTCATTGAATTATTTGCAAAAGAATATCCAAATAGAATATGTGTTGTATCAAACGGAACTTTTCCGTTAAAGAAAATTCCAGGCGTATACTTTTACTGGATCTCGGTTGATGGTACGGAGCAAGTTCACGACAACATACGAGGGAAAGGATCCTATGAAAAGATTAGAAAAAATATTCTAGATTACATTGAAAAGAATGGAGAAAAAGCATGGAAGGATATCTGGATTTCGATGACTATAAACTCATTAAACTACAAAACAGTCAGGGATGTTGTCGAGGAATGGTATCCTCATGTCAACAAGATAGGGTTTCAGTTTCATACCCCATTTATGAAGGGAGATCCACTCTGGTTCCCATTTGGCCCAGATAGAACAAGTCTAGTAAATGATATGATATCGCTCAAAGACAAGTATGAAGATGACTATATCATAAATCCGAAAAACCAACTTGAGCTTATGAAACGAAGTTGGGGGGGCAATGGAACAACACCCATTGATTGCCCCACATGGTCCATACTCTCAGTTGACCACATGGGTAGAGAAAAGAAGCCTTGCTGCATTGGAAGTGCAGAAAAGGATTCCATGAAGCCAATATGTGAAGAGTGTGGATTAGGTTGTTACTCAGTAATTTTAGCACATGGAATCAGAGGTTGAAGGATTTTTTCAACACAGAAGGGATCTTGCGCGTTACTACGTATAAAATATAACGAGGGAAAACCAGCCCGTCTTTGTGAAGAAAAAGACAAAAAAAATTCTCCTAATTTCAATGGCTGCATTCTTTGCAATAATTATGGTTGCAAGTTCAACAGTTGCACTAATTGGCTTTGGAGGAAATAAAGGAACGAGTGATCAAAGTAAACCAGGTTTAACAATTACTGGAACGCCTGCAGACAATTATCCCGATAACAAGCGAACCACTTTTTGCGAGAGCGCAGGAGCAAAATCAAGCAGGTACATAACAGAATTTAAGATCCCTACTGCTTGCGCCCAACCACTAGGAATCACAACAGACTCGTCTGGGATTGTTTGGTTTACAGAATCCAATACAGGAAATATAGCCAAGTTTGACCCATCAACAAAGAACTTTGAAGAATTCAATAACCCACAGTGGCAGAAAGGAGAGAAATCAATGATGTGGGGAATTAATTTTGCGTCGGATGGAAATCTCTGGTATAGTGATTCGCAGCACGGCCTGATATGGAAATTCAATCCCCAACAGAAAAACTACGCAAATTTTGTCTTCCCAAAAACTGCGGGGCAAGAGGTATTCCCTCAGATGCTTGAAACAGACGGCAACAAGATACTTGTAAATGACTTTACGGGAAGAAAGATAGCTGTTTTTGGCACAGAGCAAACTGGTCCTAGTTTACAGGCCACTGAGATTCCTTCTCCAGGAAACTACAACTTTACAAGTACCATGGCTGTAGATGCCGGTGGCAAGATCTGGTATACAGTTTGGATATACCAGCAAGGTGGCATCCTTGTAAGTTATGACCCAAAGACAGGTAATTCTGCTCAATTTAGTTTGCCTTCCGGAGTTGAGGCGCCTAACGGTATATCGTTTGATTCTAATGGTAAGTTATGGATAACAGATACTGCAAGTAGTTTCTTCCTTAGTTTTGACCCTCAATCAAAGCAATTTTCAAAGTTCGTAACATCCCCTCCACCAGTATTATCCTACGGCAACGCATCAGGTTTGATAAAGACACCAATTTCGCGGCCCTACTGGAACTACTTTGATGATAAAGGAAGACTCTGGTTTAACGAGCAGGTGGCAAATTCGATTGGAGTCTTTGATCCAGTAAAGGAATCACTTGTAGAATATTTAGTGCCTTCAAAGAACCCCAACTGGTCAGATTGCGGAACCTCTCAAGATTGCGGAGTGGCCCAGGTACTAGATTTCACGGTTGATCACGACAAAGTGTGGTTTACAGAATGGGTTGAAGATAATATTGGTCTTTTGGACTCTTCCTCAACTTTACCGCTCGATGTAAATCTATCATCGTCCTCAATTACATTGCACCGTGGCCAAAACGCAACTATATCCTTAACTCTGACTCCAAACGAACAGCTGAGCTCGCCGGTTGATATTCTTACTTCGTACACAGCAGGTCCACACAATATCTCGGTTGCCGCCTCTGATCAGAATATCATTCTGGATAAATCAAAGTCTCTCAGTATTAACATCGGGGCGGATAACTTTGCTCTTTCAGATACCTACAAGGTCCTCGTGGGAGCACGATATCAAGACGTTACAATATCAAAATTTGTTGCTGTAACTATAGAGTAAGAAGTGGTTCATAAATTAGATAGCCTAATAGGAATTTCCATCTATTGTACTAGAACAGAAGGAACCGGTGGAAAAATAAGATCTTCACCTGACTTATTCCACGTTTCAGAAGTACTTCGCGAAAAGACACTTTCTATGATATCCAGTTCAGGAAGCTATGCTGTATACAAATTGAAAAAATCCGGAATTGATACAAATCATGCATTATCCGAGATTTTCAGAAGATATGGACTAAAGCTTAAGGCGCTGGGACTAAAGGATGCAAATGCTACAACAGAGCAATATGTTTGCGATACTAGTACTGGAAGAGGAATTTCGGACATAACTACAAACAGGTACACTCTTGAAAAAATTGGGTTTGTCCCAAAACCAATTACAAAAAAGGACATGATTGGAAACAAGTTCAAAATAAAAATAGAGGACGCCGATTTTGCCAAAATCTCAAACTTCAAAGATCAAGACAAAATTCTCAATTTTTACGGCTACCAGAGATTTGGTAGCAGAAGGCCAGTCTCTCATCTTGTAGGAAAAGCCATATTACAGAAAAATTTTGAGATTGCAATAGAGGTTCTACTCTCCTTTACTTCCGAATATGACTTGCCTGAAAATAACAAGATAAGAGACATGCTCAAGGATAAATCAAATTATCCAAGAGTTCTCAATGAGATTCCACCGCAAATGGATGTTGAAATACTTGCTCTCAAAGAGTTCATAGACCATGGGGATTCATTAAAGGCCCTCCGAGTAATACCTCTTCCTTTGAGGAGACTTTTCGTAGAAGCATTTCAGTCATTTATCTTCAACCGCACTGTGTCCATGGCGTATGATAATAGCAAAGAATTGCTACAACCTCTAGACAGTGATGTCTGTTTCGATAAAGATGACATCCTAGGTAGATATCAAAATGATCCCCAGCAAAGATTGGCAATTCCTCTTGTAGGGTATTCTTATTCAAAAAAGAATAGATTTGATCACGAGATCTCACAAATCCTTGCAGAAGAACACGTTTGCCCAAAGGACTTTTTTGTCAAAGAAATGCAGGAAGTAAGTGTTGAAGGCGGATTCAGACAAGCTGTTATGCAATGCCATAATTTTTCGGTCTACCAATCTTATCTTAGTTTCACACTATCAAGAGGCTCCTACGCAACAATTCTCTTGAGAGAGATTATAAAACCGTCAAACCCTGTGGTCGCTGGCTTGTAGCTATTAAGAATCGAAAGCATGGATTATCAGATAGGGGATTCTCGGACGTGGCATTTTTCAGGCCATAAGGGTGTTGCTTTGAAAGACAATCAAATCTTTGTTGCAGACACATACAATTCTGCGGTAAGAATTATCAATTTAGAAGAGAAAGAGGTCTAGACGCTAATCAGAAAGGAAAGGCCGGGAGGGACATGCAGATTTGATGAGCCAAAATGTGATCCTCTTGGTCTTTATGAACCAAGTAACGTAGAATTTTATGAAGACAGGTTGTATATTTGCGACGCTAATAATCACCTGATAAGAGTATTTGACCTGAAAACTGATAAACTAAATACCCTTGAAATAAGAATTTAGTTTATGCATTTAATCAAAAAAGGCCTGTATAACTATTCCTTGTCTAATTGCGAAGTCTTTGATCTGTGAAAAGTTAACGCTTCCTTTGTGATAATTTTCCCAGATAAAATCTAAAACCTCGATCCTTTCAAAACGCTCTTTTTCATTAGACCCAAGTTTTCTGCCAATAACCTCAGAACAAAGATTCAGAAGATCAGCGAACTCGAACCTGTCAAGTAGTATTTTGATTTGTTCTGCAGTGTCATCTTTTTGTTTCGGTTTGCCAAATAACCTCATGTCGATTCTTATCTTGACCGTCATTTAAGAATTCTAAGTCTTTAGAATCACACATGTGAGATTGCTGGCTTGGAATTCGATACGAATCCTTTCACAAACTGACCCTTAAAAAATGTGATAATTATCAAAAAGCAGCGTCCAAGTTTGAATAATTTTCAAATTACTTGACGTAATGATATTGATCTAATCCGGTCGGCAATTGTCAATACCAAAAATGGGAGACAAACCGTATATTGATCCTGTTCATAAAAAAAGCCGTGAAAGATGAGGAGAGATTGCAGATTAATGTGTTTGATGCGGAACCTGGAGTCGCTTTATATGAACATAGGATAAACCTGCAGAAGATTACAGAGCAGCTCCTGAAGTTTGGGTTGACTCCAAATCAAGCCAAGATATACATCTATTTGGGAAAGTATGGACCAAAATCGGCGCCTGATGTGTTCAAAGCATTACAATTACCAAGAACTGAGACTTATTTCATTCTCAACGTCTTAGAAAGTCGAGGAATCGTCACGGCTGAATGTTCTTCGCCCACTAAATACTTTGCACTTCCGTTGGACCAAACACTATCAACACTGGTAAACACGGAGAAAGAGAAACTCGACACTTTAACACAACAGAAGAAAGACCTGATAAAACTGTGGGACAAAGTTCCGTCATATGTTGTTGAAACAAACGAAACAAAAAGCGAAAAAATGCAAACGATTCAAGGGGGTGAACCCATACTAATAAAGATAAAAGACATGATCAAAAGTGCGAAAGAAGAAGTTCTGATCTTTTGTAGTGAAAAAGATCTCTCTAGATTCTATCATGCTGACATAATCGATATGTTAACTGACTCATTGCTCGATTTTAGAATCATTGTATCGCCGGCACAAAGAATCCCTGCCTTTGTAAAAGGAATAAATGAAAAAATAATTAGACTGATGCCAAACAATAATTCTGAAAACCAGTGCTTTGTGGTCAAAGATCATCATGAAGTGCTCATATTTCTAAGGAATGCTACTCATCCGTCACACAACCTTTTTGCGGTTTGGGCCGACTCGAAATCGTTCGTGGATTCCATGGGTACGTTATTTGAATATTCGTGGGAAAATGCGGAGGTATGTCATTGATGAGATGCTACATGTCCGAAACAACTCTAAATTTTCTTGCGAGGCAAGAATGAGATTTGGTTGAGAATAAGGGTATACCATCAAGCCAGGAACTTGTGGCGATTGCAATAGAAGATGCTCTGAATGAAATGGGTGACCCTACGCTTGAGATAGTGAGCAACAGACTCTTTCAGGAATACCGATGTTCCTTGCTTGACTGTGCAGACCATCCAGATTACCTAGCAAATGTCCTCAAGGAAATATTTGGCTATGCGCATATTGCCATAGTAGAGAAAATCAGGAACAATCTGGGCGAATTTGCATACGAAGAGCCAGTTGAAGAATTTGTAAGGGTATTGTCAAAGTAGAAATTGGAAGCCATTTACAGCAAGAACCAATTAGTTCTGATTATTTCCCTACTTTTTATTGTTCTAGCAGTATTGATAGCAAATTTTCTTGGCAAGGATCAATAGGAAAAAGTTTAAGAATGAAAGTTTGGATAAAACACAAGAGAGGTCCACTTGGAACTGTCAATTTTAGGTTAGGCAGATGTTTAAGAAAAACTCATTCCTACATTCTAAGTCTAGAATAAGGATTTAAGATCGTTCTTAATTTGTATAATATGGAAAAAGCCTATGTCTTAATAGGTTGCGAGCTTGGAGCTGAGAACGAAATTGTTGGGAAGCTCCTGCGTTTAGAGAAGGTCAAAGATGCAAGGATTGTCTATGGAGACTACGATATCGTTGTAGAGGCTGAGGCTGACACAGAAGCGCAAATGGATAATCTGATTACAAAAAAGATTCGCAAAATAGACAAAGTCAGGTCTACTATGACCTTAGGCGTCGTAAACTAATTCCTATTCCAACTACCAAAATTATTATCCCACTTATCGAGATCCATTTGCCGTTTACTATCCATTGTGGATTTGAATACATAAACGACGTGGTAGGACCAACGATCGAATTTCCCTGCAAAAAGAAAAGCATTCCAAAAGCAGTAACAACAGTCCCAATAGATATTATCATGAATCCAGCCCTCATGACTCAATCATAGCCATACCAGGCATAAAAAGGCAAAATGAGTTGATAAATTAGGCAAAATCATTTGGATTTCCTTCTTTAATTCATTTTTGAAAAGAAAAATCAGATTGGATGAGTGGGGACCTGACCTATTAGAGATTAGAAATAGTAGAAACTGGGTGGACATTAGCATATTTGCTGGAGCCGCCTCTCTTTCGCTAATAGTCTATCTGATTTTTGGTCCAGATATTGATAGGGTAACAAAGCAGTCTCCCATTATCATTGACTTGATGTATATACCGTCCTTTTTTATCGGACTGATTTATGGAATCAAGATGACTGATAGAGTCATGGAGCCTTCAGGATCGAGGAGCCCCCTAAAAAGAGCTATGTTCAAGACATTTTTGTTCCTCTTTATGATGGGAGCGATTTTCACATCTGTTTCATTCGCGTTACACGGAGGAGCTCACGCTCCACACAAATCTCTGTTTACCGATGGATTGATTCCGTGGTTAACTGAATTTATTCAGGGAAATGGTGGTCTCACTTTTCTCATAGTTTCAAGCATCACCATAATGGCTGCTGCCACGAGACGAATAGTTGGAATGGAAGGATTTTTCAGCAAATTTTTCACATTCATAGGCACATACATCTTCTTTTCAATGATAGCTTTAAGCTTCACTCATAGCGACCCAACGCATTCCCAGGTTTACCTCTATGCCTTTTATCAAGCTGGAATTGTTGGTGGAATATTTTACGAGATGAACAAACTTACTGGCCGCGCTAATATGTGGGAAGACTACATGAATGGATACTAAAATCTTGATACTTTTGATGCTAATAACACAATTACAAAAGAGATCATCATAATTATTGGTACAATACCTGCAAATTCAGGCAGATAGGTCGTTCCTATGACATTTGTGGTGCTGCTGCCAGTCTCGTTGAATTTGAGAACCACTAGTGAGGTGTTGCCGCTGTTTATTATTAATGGAAAGATCTGCTTTGAATTTTGGAAAATTGTCAGATTGCCTCCTATGAGATTATGCGGTATTTCAATTTCAGCTATATTTCCTGCGTGATTGCTAGCTCCGGTAAAAATTAATTCTTTGTTGCTCTTGTTTAAGGTCACGTTTTTCATGTCATAGTTCAAGACGGTGTCCACGATGAATGTGTAGTTATCTGTTTTTATCTTCCAATCCCACTTGATTCCTGGATGATAAAGAGGAAGATTCCCTGGCGTTGTTATCTGTTCACCGAAAGCTTGCGCAGACAAGAGTCCTAAGACTAGAATACAAGATAAAATTATAATAGATTTCAATTCTTCAGACCAGAAAGTTTTCCACGAATTTCTTTGTCTTTTAGTATTCTTGGATGTGACGGGTCTGCTAATATTACCTCATACCAAAGGTACAGACCGTCCTGGTAGAGATAGTATGAACCAAGAAGTTTCATGTTTGGATGTCTTTCTAAAACTCTACGTTCCGCAACTTTTTGCATGCTAAGCGCAGGTTTGATTCTCAAAACACCTAGATGTTTTGGTCGTCGTCCTGCGACAGGTCTTTTCCTGCGCATGTTACCCCTGCCCACACGCATTCTAATAACAACTATTCCTTGTTTTGCCTTGTATCCCAGTTGTCTTGCTTTTTGAATCCTGCTTGGCCTCTCAACTCTTACCAAAGAGTTTTGTCTTCTCCATTCTACTGCCTTGGCTCTGAGTTCGGGAGCATTTTCCCTCCACATTTTTAGCCAGATCTGATCTTGGTAACCGGTCATACTCGCCAATACCGATTTACCCCTTAATATTTTGTTAGAAAATTTAATCGTAAATAAGTCGGCCTAAATGGTGCATCGACATAAGGAAGCCTATTTATGAAATCCATTTTTTCTATGTTTTATGACTCGCTGCTTTAAGATCGTCTCAATCATTTCGATTGCATTATTGGTTGGATTACAGTACAGTTGGGCTACACCATCGTTGACAGTTTCAACTGGCAAGCCGATTTATGAATATGGAGACTTTCTTTCCATTACATTTGAGGTATCTCAGCTAACTGGTGAGCCCGCAGTGATTCACATAGTAGATGAGACAGGCAAGACTAGTTCTCCTATTCATGTTCAGCTAAGTAAATTGAACAGCACAATAATTGCGCCTGTACCTTTTTACAAAACAAACTATTCTCCAGGAATATATCATATCGATGTGGAATATTCTGGCACCAAGACAAGCATTTCTTATAAGTTAGTAGATTCCGGTAGAATAGCTATTCCATCTCAATATAAAGAGTTGATGAAATCTTGGGCGCGGGGAAGTCCTCCCGACAAAAACTTGGCAAATGTCATTCGGGAGTTAATTCACTTTGACATAATAAGAGTTCCAGGTTATGATTCCCAAACAATACATGCTGTACATATTCCCGCCTGGTTTAAGAACGATGTCAAGTGGTGGTCAGATGATTCTATCACTGATAATGAATTGGGATTGGCAATTCAATACCTCATGAAAACCGGGATCATTTCTGTTTAAGCTATTTACGAATTTGTCTTCTTGCTTTAGACGTTGACAACGATGCAATTACTAGTATTATAATTAATACAATTGCTCCAATTACTGAATATTCGACAAGCTGTTTCTTATCCAAGTTCAGAGATAAATTTCCAGATTTTAGTTGTAATGAAGAGAGTATTTCCTTGAAAGGTTTCATCTGTTCTGTTTTTGTAATGTTTTCAGTCATGACTTGTGATGATTGTGTAGTAGAGGTATTTTGTATTGAAGGTTGTGTAGCCCCTTCTGGTTTTTGTTCCTGAGGTCCTTGAGGTAGAGGTAGAGTTACTACGGATGCAGACTGACCTCCTTGATTACTGTTTACTTGCGAAGTTTCCGTAGCTAGATGGGTACCAATGATCTCAAGTTCCTTGTTATCGGGAGCAAGTTGTATCAAAATTGTTCTGCTTGTAGAAGTTGAGTCTTTATTGATATGTGATGCAACGGTTCCATCGAGAAGCACAATATAATCTATATCTTTTCCATTTATCTCAGTTGAATCAATTAATTCACGAGGAAGTGTGAGCTCAAGTGTTGCTACAGGGCTGCTGACTTGAATTGAAAATACAAGTCCAAGATCATCTCTGTTTAGCTGTACAGTTTGAACTTGAATGTCTTTGGCTTCATAATGAAGCTTGAACTCTTTTCCTGATACTACAGTCAGATCACCGGTATCTGCGAAGGCTGAAACAAAGAAAAATGCTAGAACAAACAGCAGTGATAGAAATAATTTCAAGTGTCCCAACTATATAACGCCGCGGAGAATCATTATTATTTTTTCTGCTATAACATTTGCAGCTAAAGCCTGAGCTTCTTTTGTCTGAGCCCCAATGTGTGGCGTACAAATTACGTTTGGAAGGGTGGCAAGTTTGTTCCCAATAGCAGGTTCCTTTTCGAATACGTCCAAGGCAGCACCTGCGATCTTGCGTTCTTTTATCGCATTATATAGTGCATCTTCATCGATTATCTCTCCTCTCGAGGTGTTTATGATATATGCAGTTTTTTTCATCATTGATAGCTTCTGAGCATTTACGATGTGATGTGTGCTTTCTGTCAGTGGTACGTGAAATGAAATGAAATCTGAGCTTGAGAGTAACGTATCGATGTCAGCCTTGATGAGTCTCACTTCACTTGCAAAATCGTCAGGAATAGGAATCACGTCATAACCAATAATATTCATGTTAAGTGCTCTGGCATGTCTTGCAAGCTTCTTTCCAATATTTCCTAAACCAACGATTCCTAGATACTTTCCTGAAAGTTCAATTCCCATAAGATCCTTTTTGAGCCAGTTACGATTTCGGATTTCTCGGTCAGCTCGCGGAATCTCTCTTGCCAGAGACAACATTAATCCTAAAACAAGTTCTGCAACCGCATTCATCGCGCCTTCTACGGCATTTATCACTCGAATTCCTTTTGCTTTAGCTGCATCTGTGTCAATATTGTCAAGGCCTACACCTACACGTGCAATTATCTTACAGTTTGATGCCCTACTAACCATTTCCTTTGTAATTCTCGTTCTGCTTCTAACTATAACAACATCAAAATTTCCAATCTTTTCTTCAATTTGATCTGAAGTAATTTCTGGTTCGTACGATATTTTCAGTCCATTCTTTTGCAGGATGTCGTTTAAAATAGGTGCAACTTGATCGCAAATCAAGACTGATTGATTCGCTGACATGTAAGGAAACCATCAATTACAGAATATAATCATTGTGTGAATTAAAAACAAAAAAGGAGATTTGGTGTTTAACCACCGATTTCTTTCGCTATTTCTGCAGCTCTGTCATCAGTACACAGGCAGTGAACAACCTCTTTTTGCGCAATGCTGTTCATACCCATTGGCGGTACTGCGTCAGATGGGTTTGGCATGTCACCTGGACCGTATCCTAATTTGAATGGGTCACCGGCTACAAATACCGTGGCAGCGCCACTGAAGATTGCTGCATAGTCATGGTTAACTGCAACATATGCGCCTGGATTGTCAAAGACTATATCGACAGTTGCACCTTGAGAACCGCCAATGTTCCAAGTCTCAGTTCCCTGAGCTTGTACCACATTTCCTTGTACGACTCTGTCAAGAATTTCACCTACAATGTGGAAGAATACTGGCATGTTTCCTTGGTTCTCCACGAAGATTCTGTAGTGAACTCCAGTATCAACGAATAGTGGATGTGATTGATACTGTTTCAGAGATGCATCGTTCCAAGGCTGGGCAACAAAAATGTTCTTGTTCGGGTCACCTTTTACCAGTTTATTGATGTCTGCGTTTGGAACGTAGCCAAATGCAAATCCATTAACAACGGTTTGTGTTGTGTTGTGTAAGAACATAGCTTGTTGGTTGTAACTACCATCTGCGTACAAGTACAATTGGTTGTACTCTAACACAAATTCCTTTGCATCAGCAGAAACTCTCTGCTTGTTGAGCACAACTTGCCCATTGTCTACTGCGGTCTTTGTTACCAAGAGTGGCTTGTATCCACCCAATGGATCAACGATTGTCAATCCGTACATACCGGAGAGAACGTGCTCATCCATTGCAAGTACATTGATGCCAGAACAGTGATACTTGAAGGTACCCGGTATTTCAGCAACGTAGGCAAATGTCTTGGACTCGCCTGGTTTGACAGCTCCAAAGTTTGGAACAGCTGACATCTGTGATGCGTGCATATCATTTCCGTGTGGAGTTGGTTCAGTTGAAGGTACGGTAAGAGTCATTCTGATGATATCACCTTGGGTAACTCTTACAGTTGGTGCCGGAACTTGACCACTGAAGGTCATTGCGTGGTATTTTCCACCGCCCATAATAGGCAAATCAACACTTTGTGCTGTGAGAGTGAGATCTACTACGTGGCGTCCCTGGCTTACCATGGCGTCAACCTGATCCAGTGGAATCTGAGCAAATGCCGACGGCATTTGCAACTGGAGACCACCCATTTCACGTACTTTTTGAATCAAGTCTGTGTCTTGTGTTACAAGACTCATTCTTGTTGCAGTCATTTGTGTCTGAGAATATGTGCTAGCGAACAATATTCCTGCCACTGCCACTACCGCGGCAATAGACAGCATACTGTATCGTCTGTTCATCGTTTCGGATCTTTAAATCTAAGTATATTAACTTATTGGGCATTCCTTCACAAGAATCCTAGTTTCTTGAAAACTTTTCCGGAATTTCCAAGATTTTTGAAAAGCGAATGAATATTAGGAAAATTAATTCTAAGGTTGGCGTGAAATTTAGAACTGAAAGAGATTCTTTAGGAGAGGTACAAATTCCTGCTGATGTATACTATGGCGCATTTACATCTAGAGCAATCAAGCAATACCATGTTACCGGACAACGAACACATCCATATTTGATCATGGCATTTGTAATGATCAAAAGGTCAGCCGCTTTGGCAAATATGAGCACAAGTATACTCGACAATAAACGAGGAAACGCAATAGTAAAAGCCTGTGATCAGATTCTATCTGGAAAACATCTTGATCAGTTTGTAGTTGATGCAATTAACTCAGGTGCAGGCACTGCATTTAATATGAATACAAACGAAGTGATAGCAAATATTGCGCTAGAAATAATTGGGAAGAAAAAAGGAAACTACGAGGTTATACATCCAAACGATCATGTAAATATGTCACAGTCAAGTAATGATACATTTCCAACTGCAATGCATGTCGCCATTTTGTTTAATGTAAAACAGGTTCTCCCAATTCTTGACGAATTAATAAAAACAATAATCAAAAAAGCAAAAGAGTTCTCCAATTATCAAAAAATTGGGAGAACACATCTTATGGATGCACTACCTGTGACTCTTGGTAGCGAGTTTGCTGCCTATGCTACTGCCATCGCGAAAGCCCGTGACGCAATTTTTGAGGCAAAAAAAGAATTAGAATACGTAGCGCTCGGAGGTACTGCGGTAGGAACTGCAGCGAACACTCCGAAAGGCTACAGAACCATTGCAATATCTGAGCTTGCAAAGATATCCAAGTTGCCACTTAAACCCCAACAAGACATGCAATTTGCTTTGCAGAGCAGATTTGCTGTTGCTAGTGTATCATCCGCTCTGAGAAACTTGGCACTAGAATTAGGAAGAATCTCAAACGACATCAGACTAATGGCATCAGGACCATTTGCAGGATTATCAGAGATTGTCATTCCTGCAGTTCATGCAGGATCTTCCATCATGCCGGGAAAGGTCAACCCATCTCTTGCTGAATGTATGAACATGGTATGCTTTGACATACTGGGCAATGACTCTACTGTAGCTCTTGCTGCTCAAGCTGGACAGTTTGAGCTCAACGTTATGCTTCCAGTAATGCTGAAGTCTTTACTAGATTCTATGGATATGCTACGAAATTTTGTTCCAGTTTACTCCAAGAATCTCATTGATGGATTGACTGCAAATAAGGAAAAACTTCGTCAATACGTAGAAAATAGTCCTGTTATGGTCACCTTTCTTTCACCAAAACTTGGTTACCAAGCATCAGCTGACTTGTACAAGGAATCACTTAGGACAGGGAAAACAATTAGACAACTTGTAATTTCAAAAGGATTAATGAGTGAGAAAGACGTAAAGGCTTTACTGGGATAAAGATGGCAAAGATCTGGGTAGAAGCATACGGCTGTTCCGCAAGTTTTGCGGACTCGGAGATGATTTCTGGTCTTATTTTAAACAATGGTCATATGCTCGCTCATAATGAAGATGAATCTGACTTGAATGTGATAGTCACCTGCTCTGTTAAGGATGCCACTGCAAACAAAATGATACATAGACTAAAGACTCTTAGATCCAAGCCGCTGGTCGTAGCTGGGTGTCTACCAAAAGCGGAACAATCTACTGTAGAGAAATTCAGTCCCAAAGCAAGTTTACTAGGACCAAATTCCTTGGGAAAAACCTTAGACGTTATAGCATCAACTCTAATGGGAATAAAGAGAATTGAGCTTGCTGATTCGGATCTAACAAAGGTTGGTCTTCCAAAGGTTCGATTGAATCCTGCCGTAGGAATAATTGAGATTGCCAATGGCTGCTTGAGCGAATGTACCTTTTGCCAGACAAAACTATCCAAAGGAGACCTCCGTAGCTACAGGATTGGCGACATAGTAAGACAGGTAAAATGTGAGATACACGAGGGCTGCAGTGAGGTTTGGCTTACATCTACAGATAATGGCTGTTATGGGTTCGACATAGGGACTAACCTACCGGAGCTTATACTTGCAGTAGCTGAAATCGAGGAGGATTTTATGATTCGTGTAGGGATGATGAACCCAATGTATCTTTCACGAATTAAGGAAGGACTAGTAAAGGCATTTGAAAACCCCAAAGTATTCAAATTCCTTCATATTCCGGTCCAGAGTGGTAGCAATAAGGTCCTAAGAGACATGAAAAGAGGCCATACCTCAAAGACGTTTCGTGAAGCAAATAGGTCATTTAGAGAGAAATTTGAAAGATTTACAATTTCTACCGACATTATAGTTGGATATCCATCTGAAGTTGAAGACGACTTTATTCAAACACAAAATTTACTCAAAGACACAAGACCTGATGTGATAAACCTTTCAAGATATAGCGCAAGATCTGGCACGCAGGCGTCAGAAATGGACCAACTGGACGTCGCCGAAGTGAGGCGAAGAAGCAAGATTATCTTTGAACTAGCCAAAAAAATTGCATATGAGAGAAATAGAGAATGGATAGGATGGAAAGGCGAGGTATTGTTTGATGAAATCTCCGAAGGAATAGTAAAAGGAAGAAATTTTGCGTACAAACCAGTAGTTGTTGATGAAAAAGTAAGATTAGGACAAAGGATGCAGATTGAGATTACAAATGCCACAACACGTGGTTTGTATGGCGTACCTCTGAGCTAAATTTTTTAGATCCCAGCTTGGATCAAAACTAATCAACATAGTTTTTTAATCATTTTGGGAAGCAGAAGAAGAGTCATGGAATTTGTAATGCAAGACCCTGTCCTGGTTGTCGGCTTAGGTGGGGCTGGATGCAAACTTGCGATAAATGTAAAAAGCAGGCTCGCTTGCGATTGTCTTTTGATAAGTCACGATCCAAGGGATCTTAATGATGAATCTTCCAAAATCTTGATAAATACTAGTCCTATTCTGAATCCCTCGGCATATCTTATAAGAGGGATATCAATGGGTGCTCGAGGTTCAGTTACAGAGAGAATGGAGCCTTACTCGACTATAGTCATAATCGCTAATTTGGCAGGAAAATCGGGTGCCGCATTGGCGCCCATAGTTTCTCAAATTGGAAAGGAACTTGGAAAGAATGTCCTCTCCTTTGGGATTATGCCATTTAAGTTCGAAAAAGATAGAATTTTCTTCTCTGGGGTTTCTCTTAAGAGACTGAAGGCAAATTCTGATTGCACCGTAATCGTAGATAACGATGCCTTGCTTGAAAGCAATCTAGACCTAACACCAGAATCATGTAATATCATAGCAAATTCGGCGTTGCTTCAAGTCATTTCTACTCTAAGAAATTCGTCACTCCCACTTGAAACGAACATACTTTCTACAAGCAAGGACATAGCGGATGTAGAATTGTCCCTAAGAGATTCGATAAAGATGCTGTATGAGGATGCTTCACCAAACAGTATCAAGAGCGCGTTACTCTATGTTGTTGGTGGAAACAAAGTTCCGGTTGGTGTTTTGAATTCTATGGTAAATGCAATCAGTGGAATATTTGGAGATGACAGCACTCGCGTAAGCTTATCAATAACCACTGGCGAACGTTCCAAGGTTGTCTTACTCACATCAATAGAAGGCGAAACACGTTTTGACAAATATGATCCTCTTGGTTTCATTCCAAAACAAAGTGTTCTTGATTGGGATGAACCAGATTCTAGCCTAAAGATAGATCTGGATCTAGAACAATTAGAATAGAATCACTCCTTCTGTTTCTTATCTGACTTAGAGCCGCTAACTTTCTTTTCTTCTTTCTTCTCTTCTACTTTCTTTTCTTCTTTCTTCTCTTCTACTTTCTTTTCTTCTTTCTTCTCTTCTACTTTCTTTTCTTCTTTCTTCTCTTCTACTTTCTTTTCTTCTTTCTTCTCTTCTACTTTCTTTTCTTCTTTCTTCTCTTCTACTTTCTTTTCTTCTTTCTTCTCTTTTGGTTTCTTTTCTACTTTCTTTTCTTCTTTCTTCTCTTTTGGTTTCTCTTCTACTTTCTTTTCTTCTTGATATTTCGAAACTATAATGTTATCATCATCATCTTTTGTCAACTTGACTCTTATCTTTCTAGGTGGATGCCTGATGCCACGTTCCCAAACCAAGTGGCTAACGTCTTCCTCTATCTTCACTTTTTCAGATTTCATATGCCTCGAGGCAAATTCTCGTATCATGTTTATCGCACGTTTGGCTCTCTGGTTGTTTGGAGACAACAGTACTTTTCCAAGATTAATTGTGTAAATTCGTTCCAATACTTCCTCTGACAACTAGCCGACCCCCGCATCTGTTCTACGCCATTGTCGCTTCTTGGGATTTGTCCTAACCTTTCTCTTAGTTCTAACTATTATCCATGCTGGAACAGGTGAATTCTGCTTTATTTTCTTCATCAACCTGATCTTCCTTGGAGTTGACTTATGGGCAGCCATAAAAATTTGACAATCTTGACCTCTTTTTAAATGAATCTCAGTTATTTCTCAAACTAACTCCAGAGCGACTAACTTCACGAGTATCTGTTTTAGCATTCGTGCCGAAGCGCCCCAAATCAAATGTTCTTGAAATTTGAACGTATACATCTCTTGAATTGATTTGTGAGTAGGATCACTATCATCTTCTATGGTCTTCAATAAATCTAACAATGGTATTCTCAGTACAGATGCAATCTCTGAATTTGGTACCAAGGAAGGAATCTGATCTAAGAATGCAATAAATGGCATAATTGTAAAACCAGAATTCAAAGTTGTCACTGGAGCGAGTTGTCCTATGATGGCGAGTCTTGAAATCTCAACTCCTAATTCTTCTTTTGTCTCTCGAATGGCAGTCTTTAATAGATCGCCGTCACCTTGTTTCAAAGTACCACCTGGAAATGAAATCTCCCCGGCATGATGATTCATAGTCTTTGGCCTCTCAATCATTATTATCGTGGGTTTTGGCCCATAGAACATAATCAGTACGGCAGCAAGTTTGTTCTTCGAATTATTCCGAGCTTCGGGCTTAACTGGACTAGTTAGAGCGTCCCTAATTTTGTGAATGTCCAATACGATGTCAATTAATCAATTTGTTTTGTGTAATTTAATTTCTTCAATTGCTGTTGAACTGGTAAAATTTTAGGATCGAACTCTCAGCAAATTAATTCTACGAATGCACGGTTAGCTCTGCTAGAGCAGATGTGACATGTTTATGGGTTCCAAGACATCATCTTGGTTGCATATCGGAGCTAGTTTGGCTGCTGTTTAATCCTACCGTAAAGTTACATAGGGGCTTTTATAATCAAGTAATCCAGAAAATCTCTTATGACCGTCACCTATGAGCTAAATCCACCAAAAGTGATACAGGATACTGTACTGTCTCATCAGCAGCTACAGGAATCTGTAAATAAGCTGAAAACCAAGGCCCTTGAGGTCAGTAAGGTATGCAACAGTATTCATGTAACTGATTCTGTCCTTGGGATACCAAGAATTTCTCCAATCACAATAGGAGTTTTTATCCGCAATTCTAATGACGGAATAGAGCTTTCTGCCAGTGTGCGCGTACGAGACAGAAACCTTACCTCTCTAACTCAAACAATTTGTGATGCCATATTGCTTGATCTAAATGCCGTTCTTATTCTAAAGGGCGATCCCCCTCCGGCGGGACCAAAAGATTCCAAGCTTGTGCCAAGTGAGGTTGTAAAGCAATTCAACGAACAAGGTTTTGGAAAAAAAATTGATCTTTTTCTTTCCTTGCCTAGCAACCCAAACTTTGAAAAAATACACAAAAAAATTGAGGCACAACCGAAAGGATTTGTTACCCAAGTTATTAGCTCGTTTGATCAGATAATAAAGATAGTGGATAAATTAAAACCCCAAGGATTTAGAATAATTCCTTGTATACTCTTGCCCTCGGAAAAAAATTTGCAGTCTGCCAAGAGACTAAATCTTGACTGGTCAAATTACAGTAATGACGTTGTAGGTTTCATAAAAGATGCTCACAAAATTTCAGGCAACGTGCTAATAAGCTCTCCAAATGATTTTAAGAGGGCTCTTGAAATTTTAAAGAAGTTAACTTGATATCGTCTTATACTGTGGGAATTTATCCACGATCTGAAGAGCTTATAGAAGCTACTCGTAAAATCGCAAAAAATCTGCCTTTATTGTATTTGAAAGAAAAAAAAAAATATATCGCCATGCAAGAAAAGGCAAAGCTTGGTTATATTTGTGATCCACTTTTAGATTGGGATGACATATACAGACCATTTTCAAAATTAAAGTCGGTAAAGCTTGAAGCACTTAATCGAATTTATGAGACAAACACCTTCTACAGAAGACTTTCCTTTGTTGGTCCCTTGAATGACGCTGGAAACATAATAAAATCAAACTTGGCAATTTCCTTATTGCCAAAAAATAGGGCGGTATGTGTTCCTGATCCTTATACATTTGCTGATGCACATTTTAGCAAAAACTACAAAAAAGACGAATTTCCCAAAACAATAGCAAAAATGCTTCGCAGGGAAATAAATAACTTGGCAAGGTCTGGTTTTCAGATAATACAGCTTCTTGCTCCATCAATCGCATATAATCCAAAAGTGGATTTTGGGTTAGTATATGATACGCTAGCTATTATTACTCGCGGTCTTAAAGCAAAGACAATTCTTCATCTTTACTTCGGTGATGTTTCAGATAAAATTGAGAAACTTTTGGAATTACCTGTTTCTGGTCTTGGTTTTGATATAACATCCACACCGACATCTTCAATCAAAAAGCATAGCTTTGCGGGAAAATCACTCGCAGTGGGTTTGATCAACTCGTATAACACGAAGCTGGAAGATAGTCAAGAAAGCATTTCTAAATTAAATAGTATTATATCAAATACAAAACCTCACGAAACGTATGTCACAACAAATTTCGATCTTCAATATTTACCAAAAGATTTTGCAGCTAAAAAGATATTGAGGCTTGGAGAGATTGCAAGAGGGGTTAAAAGTGCGTAAATATTTCCCAACTCAAGAGATAGGTAGCCTGAAAAAACCTTCCTGGCTTTTGAACGTGGTAAAAAGCCCGGATGTATCAAAGAAGGACAAATCGAAGGCCAGAGATGAAGCTGCCTTGCTAAATATCAAAACGCTTGAAGATCTTGGTCTTGATATAGTTTATGATGGAGAAGTGAGACGAGTTGAGATGTACGAAGAACCAGTTAGATATGTAAAGGGATTTGAGTTTTCAGGACGAGTAAGATCATGGGACAACAAATACTATAACAAAGCAAGAGTTACTGGAGAGGTTGGTTACAAAGAAAACTTTCATGGGGAAGAATTCAAATTTATCAAAGAAAATGCAAAACGCGAGATCAAAGTACCAGTGACTGGAGCTTATACGCTGGCAGATTGGTCTTATAACGAGTATTACAAATCAAAGGAAGATTTGGTCTTGGTATTAGCAAAAAAAGTTGTCAGACCTCTTGTGCAAGACCTCGTTAAGCAAGGGGCAAAAATTATTCAAATAGATGAACCTGCGGCAACTACTCATCCATCTGAGATGGAAATCTTCCGGGAATCAATAAATGAATCTGTCAGGGGGGTAAATGCAAAAATTGTTGTGCACGCATGTTTTTCAGGAAATGATTATGAGGCCTTGGCGCCACAGATGCTAGAGATAAGAGCCCAACAGTATACGCTAGAATTTGCAAACCGGGACACATGGAATTTGGGAGTAAATGAGAAAGAAAGAAAGGGGTATCACGTCCTTAAGTTATTCAAAGAATATGGATTCAAGGGTGAGATTGGCATAGGCGTAACCGATGTTCACGTTGACAAAATTGAAACACCGCGACTTATTCGTGACAGAATAATCTATTCTGCCAAGGCTTTGGGTGACCCTTCTAAAATTTATGTAAATCCAGATTGTGGTCTCAGGACTAGAACAAGAACCGTTGCCTTTGAAAAATTAAAAGCCATGGTTGAAGGCGCGACGATGGCAAGGGTGGCAATCAGCACCTAGCTTAAAATTGAAGATCGTATCTAGTTTTGCTGCTGTCAGATGAGTTCATGGAAAGTAGTACCTGTTTTCTCCATTTTGTTTACAATGACTCTATTGTCATTTCATCTCGCTTCTGCTAATGTCTGGATTCCAAATGATGAGCTTGGTGCATATTACGATTCAAATGGCACGTACACTGTCGTAGGTGCGGTAAAGAATTCTGAAGATAAAGCGATAGTTCCTACAATTGACATTAATGTCAAGGTTGGTGATAGAACTATCTCTAAATCTTATACCCTTTCAATTGTAAATCCATCAAAAGATATTCCATTCAAAATTAAACTTGTCGCTGTTCAAGATAAAAACGCAATTCTTGAGAAACCTCAAGTTACTTTTGTTCCTGCAGATCACGGTTCGATGAACGTAGATGTGATTTATGACAGAACCCTTGTGAAACATACTGATGGGCATACTACCGGGTTTATTTTCAACAACGGTACCATTCCCGTCTACGGTGTCAAGGTATATGCCGTAATCTATGGTAAAGATGGCAAGTTCCTCGATGTTGGTAAGAGCATTGAGACAATTACTAAGATGGAACCTCGCGAAAAACTTGCTTTTTCAATGTATCCTGACCCTGCTCTTGCATCTAAAGTGAGTTATTACAGCTGTTTTGACATAGGTACAGATCCTACCCAAACTGTAGTCGTTAATAGAGACAGCAGCAAGTACAATTTTACTTACTTGTCCACAGGTTACGTTACTGATGCAAAATTCGATAATTTTCAGCAAACCCTTTCTCTTACTGCGAGGAACCCATTTCCTGATACAGCATTTGTAAATTTCATGTTTCCACAAGAATCGCAGGGTCAAAAGTTCTCAGTAGCCTCAAATGGCGTTCCAATTGATTTTCTACAAAGCAAAGATCCTGACGGCAATTGGCATGTGGCCTTCAATCTACCACCTAAATCTACTTCTTACGTCTCAATAGCTGGTTTTGAACAACACCCATCACTTCCCGTGGGCAATTACAGAAACTATCTCTTAATAATAATACCAGTTGCTGCCGCTGTAGTCAGCGTCATCATATGGAAAAAGAAAACAGATTAGGGAATTTTAGGAAGATTTTTTTCTTTTAAAATCTCGTTAAGTAGTTTCAAGTCAAAGATATTATTCAGGTCTGGTTTCTTATCTCCCAAAAACCCTAGGTTGTAAGCATCGTCAGCAGATTTGTAGAGTGAATTTTTCACAGGATCGTATGTTATCTCCATTCGTGAAAAGGCTTCTTCGAGTTCTTTTCCAGGAATTGTCTTGCCTGTTAATTTTTCATTTTGTTCATTGAAAGTCTTGATTGCCTCTTCTTTGTTATTGTTGATCCAGATAGTTTCGTCGACATGAGCCCCAAGTAGCTTCTTAATTACATCTGGGTGATTCTCCAAGTAATCCGTTTTTACCACAATTAAGGCAGTAACGAATTTTCCACCAGGCCAGAGAACTCTTTCATCTAGAAAGATTCTCCCATTTGCTTCATTGACAAGCTTTGCACCCCATGGTTCTGGAACCCAGGCTCCATCAATATTCTTCTTTACCATCATAGTGAGGATGTCAGGATTCTGGGCAGGTATCACCTGAACATTACCGCCGTTCTCGGAGGTTTTGTATCCATTTGTCAGCAGATAGGCTCTCAGAGCTACGTCTTGAGTATTCCCAAGTTGAGGTGATGCAAATTTTTTACCTGCAAAGTCTTTCGCTGTTTCTATTCCCGAATTGTTTCGAATTACAAAGACTGCTCCTCCGGATGTTGCACCTGCGATAATTCTAAGGCCTTGGCCGTCGGATTTTAGATAACCGTTAATGGCGGGATTAGGCCCTACGTATGTTACATCGATTCTATCCGCAATAAGCGCTTCAATTGCAGATGGTCCTGCATTGAAAACTTGTGTCTCTATCTTGACTTTTCCAAGACTCCTTTGGAAATCTCCATTTCCCAATCCAATAACTGCTTGTGCGTGATTTATGTTAGGAAAATAGCCAATCCTCAAAGTATCGAAAGATGACTCTACTTGATGTGATGTTTGCAATCCTGAATTCTGTGTTAATGACAACGCAATTACGATTGAAACAATCACTCCTGTTATGACAAACTTTGATCTTGGTGTCACTATTCATCTACCCTTTAGCGATGAAGATCCAATCCCCATTTTCGTCTCACTTTATCTTCTAGTTTATACAACAAGAATCTGTCAACCAGTAAACCTATTGCGAAAATGGTAATCATGCTGGCAATTACCTGACTCTGATCAATAAAATCTCTTCCAACAGACAGAATGTGTCCTAGTCCTACTATCGACATTAATATTTCTGCACCTATTATTGCATGCCAAGCAAATGACCAAGCTTGTCTTAGGCCAATTATTAGTGAGGGAGTCACTGCTGGAATCGTGACGTGTCTGAAAAGTGCCAATCCTTTAGAACCCATGTTTCTAGCTGCATCAAGATAAATTGGGGGAATATTCCTAATACTGCTATAAGTTGAAATCATTATCGAAAAAATTGAACTCATTATTACTACAAACAGAATGCCAAATTCATTGAAGCCAATCAAGAGAATCGAGAAGGGAACCCAAGCAATACTTGGGAAGGATAAGAGTCCTGCGGAAAATGAATTCAATGTTTTCCCAAATCCCTTGAACCGAATCATTGCAAGTCCGATGAGTGTTCCAAGGGTCATTGAGACAGCGAAGGCTCCCACGAGTCTAGCCAAAGTTATGCCTATGCTCTCAGGTAATGAATGATTCCATATTATCCTGGCAAAAGATTCTATCACCATTGCAGGTGACGGTAGAGAGATTTTAGGCCAAATACCCAGCATAAATACTACCTGCCATACGCCTACGAACACTGCCAAAAACAAAGCCGCGTTGGCAGCATCGGCAAGATTTTCGCGATGTGTTTTTTGTGTTGAAATCAAGTTTTCAGTCATTGGTTTTCATCTTTTGCTCTTGCAATTACCTCACTCTTTAGTTCTTCAAGAATTTGATGATAATATTTTTGAAGATTTTCATCTTCCATAAGTCTTGGTCGTCTGTAATCAATCACTATTTCCTTTTTTATTTTGGAAGGGCGGTTCGTGAAAATTACAACTCTCTTTCCAAGAATTACGGATTCTGAAATATTATGTGTAACAAATATGATTGTTTTTTTGGTTCTTTCCCATATCAACTGAAGCTCCACTAATAACAGATCCCTTGTTTGAGAATCAAGCGCGGCAAATGGTTCATCCATCAGAAGAATTTCTGGGTCCATGGCAAGGGCCCTTGCTATAGCTACTCTTTGCTTCATTCCTGTCGAAAGCTGATATGTGTAAGAGTCTGCAAACTTGGTTAGCTGCATCATGTCTAGATAGCTTTGAGATATCTGTCTTCGTTCGTCTTTAGGGATTCTAGCCATTTTGAGTCCAAATTCAACGTTATCAATTACCTTAAGCCATGGAAACAAAGCACCTTCCTGGAAAACCATTGTTCTATCAGGTCCTGGAGTTGAGATCGGTTTTCCGTTAAGTAGAACTTCACCAGAATCTGGTTTTTCAAGTCCAGCGACGATGTTAAGGAAAGTTGATTTTCCGCATCCTGAAGGACCTACAATGCATACGAAATCACCCTCTTCAACGTTCAAGTTGATTCCGTCTAATGCCATGACAGAGTTTCCGTCATGATCGAATCGTTTAACGACGCCTCTTGCTTGGAGTTTTGTCATGATGTCCCCACTATTTTCACTACAGTAAGTACTTGGTGACTGCCTTCGTAGCGACTTGATTTCATATAACACTGTTATAATAATACTGTTAAATAGTGTTCGAATTTTAGCTTGGACTAATTCAGTTTATCTCATCTTTTTAAAAATAATTTTTACAATTTTGTAAAGACAAAAATGAGAAGAAGTGTCAAATCATAAAAGATAAATGCGAAATTCTGATCACAGAAAACCTCATGAAAGAAAAAGCAGTTCTGGCTTTCTCTGGCGGGTTAGATACATCAGTTGTGGTGAAATATCTGCAAGAAAAACACAACCTTGATGTTGTTACAGTAACAATTGATGTTGGCCAAGGCGACGATCAGAAAAAAATTGCTGCAAAAGCAAAGAGTCTTGGAGTCATACGACATTATAATTTAGATGCTCGAGAAGAATTTGTGAGAGGTTTCATCTTCCCATCTATCAAGGCCAATGCACTTTATCAGAAAAAATATTGCTTAGCAACTGCACTAGCAAGACCACTTATTGCACAAAAGGTTGTAGAAATTGCAAAAAGGGAAAATGCGAAGGCATTGGCGCATGGATGTACCGGAAAGGGCAACGATCAGGTTAGGTTTGACGTTACAATGCGATCTAGCTCTGGCCTTCCAATTATTGCTCCAATCCGAGATCTCAACCTTACGCGCGATGTCGAATTGAAGTATGCAAAAAAACATGGAATAGCGATCGATACTGCGGCAAAAAGGTTCAGTATAGATCAAAATTTATGGGGACGGGCAATAGAAGGAGGAGAATTAGAAAATGCATATTCAGAGCCGCCCGAAGATGCCTTCATTTGGGTAAGAACAAGGGATCTTCCTGAAAGACCGCAGTATCTGGAAGTAAAGTTTCACGAAGGAACACCGGTAGCAGTGGATCGCAATAATCTCAAACCAATAGAACTTATTGAATACGTCAACAAAAAGGCTGGAAACTGTGGTATTGGGATAGTAGACCACATAGAAGACAGGGTCGTAGGCATAAAATCTCGAGAAGTCTATGAGACTCCAGCTGCTGCTTGCCTCATTGAAGCCCATACCGATCTAGAAAAGATGGTTCTAACAAAACATGAATTGAAATTCAAAGCTATGGTCGATACAGAATGGGCTTGGTTAGCTTATTCTGGACTCTGGCAAGATCCTCTGAAATCAGATTTAGATATGTTTATCAATGCGACGCAAAAGAGAGTTAGCGGAACTGTAAAGCTCAAAATGTTCAAAGGAAATCTACGGGTTGTTGGAAGAAAATCGGATTATTCACTGTATAGCCATGATTTGGCTACATATGGATCTCGTTCCACTTTCGACCAAACTCTTGCAAAAGGATTTGTTGAATTATGGGGGCTTCAATCAACAGAAGCTAATAAATTAGTAAAAAAGAGGTGAGAGATCAAAGAATGAATTGCCCTGAATGTGACGCCAAAATAAAAATTCCAGATGACGCAAGTGTTGGAGAAATAGTCTCCTGTCCTGATTGTGGGGCAGATTTTGAGATTGCTTCCAAGAATGGCAGTGTATGCGAATTAAAACATGCTGAAAAAGTAGGCGAAGATTGGGGAGAGTAGATGCCGAAGGTCCGCATCGTGTTCGATAGAGTCAGAGTAGAGGAGAAAATGCTAGAACAAAAAGCAATAGAGATGGGACACGATACGAAGATGATCGACGCAAAGATAACAAAAATCAACACAGAAAGTAAGAAAAATAATTTTGACTTTGGAGACGTAGTAATCGAGAGATGTGTCAGTTATTTTCGAGGCCTTCATCTTACAGCATGTCTAGAATTTCTCGATGTTCCTGTAATCAACAGATTTGAAGTTGCCAATAATTGCGGAAACAAGATGCTCACATCTCTTTTGTTAAAAAAGCACAAAGTACCGACTCCAAAGACCTACTTCTCATTTTCCTCGGTGGCAGCACTAGAGACATTAGATGAAGAAGGATACCCACTAGTTATCAAACCCGTCATAGGAAGCTGGGGAAGGGGAGTCATGGCATTAAAGGATAGAGAGACCGCTGACGCTATAGTGGAAGTACGAGAACTAAGTGACGGCCCTCTAGATAGGATATATTACTTACAGGAAATGGTAAACAGGCCTCCCAGGGATATTCGAGCTATAACTGTAGGAGATCAATTGATCGCTGCGATGTATAGAACTTCAACGGGCAGTTTTAAGACAAACATAGCCCTTGGGGCAGAACCAATTACATGTGAAATTACCAAAGAACTGGAGGATATTTGCATTAGTGCATCCAAAGCTGTTGGCGGAGGAATTTTAGGCATTGACGTCATGGAAGATAAAAAACATGGGCTTGTAGTTCACGAAGTAAATAACACTGTAGAATTTAAAGGGCTGGCTAAGGTTGCAAAACGAAACATTCCAAAAGAAATAATTCAATACTCAGTTACGTCAGCTATAAGATAAATTATACCATGTAATGCAGGATTGTATCAATGAAAATCGGAGTAGTTGGAGCATCAGGGTACGTTGGCGGAGAAATTCTAAGACTTCTTGTTAGTCATCCCAAAGTCGAGATAGCAATGGTTACTTCAAGGCAGTACGTCGGAGAATACATCTCTAGGATCCAACCAGCCTTGAAAGGATTTACTGATATGACGTTCACTGAGCTTGATTATGACAAGTTATCGGACAAATGTGATCTAGTGTTCACAGCGGTACCTCACGGAACAGCAGTTGACATTGTAAAAGCATTGTACGACCGCGGTATGAAGGTAATAGACTTGAGTGCTGATTATAGGTTGCATAATGCACCTGATTATGACAAATGGTATGGATGGCAACACCCGTATCCTGAGCTACTCTCAAAGTCGGTATTTGGTGTTCCAGAAATGCACAGAGATGAAATAAAAAAAGCTCAACTGGTTTCATGCCCCGGATGCATGGCAGTAACATCTATTCTCGGACTGTACCCACTAGTAAAAAGGAACGTCATTGACTCTGAACATATTATAGTAGATTCGAAGATTGGATCGTCAGGAGCGGGAGCCGGTTCTGAAGCAGGCACTCATCATGCGATGCGGTCTGGCGTCATAAGACCATACAAGCCAGCAAAACATAGACACACCGGAGAAATTGAACAAGAGTTAAGCCAAGTAGCGGGAAAGAAAATCAAGATATCGATGAGCCCCCACGCAGTCGATCTGGTGAGAGGAATCTTGTGTACAAATCACACGTTTCTTACTCAGGAGGTAAGTGAAATGGATGTTTGGAAAATGTATCGCGAGATGTACCAAAATGAAAAATTCATCAGACTAATTCGCGACAAGAAAGGATTCTATAAATTCCCTGATCCAAAGTTCGTGGTTGGTTCCAACTTCTGCGATGTTGGATTCGACATAGATGAGGACAATCATAGATTAGTTGTACTTTCAGCGTCAGATAACTTAATGAAAGGAGCCGCGGGTTCTGCCATACAAAACATGAATGTAATGGCCGGATTCAATGAGATGGACGGTCTAGCATACTCACCTCTCACTCCCGTGTGAAAAGATGATAACAATCAAGATAGGAGGGAGTGTAGTAGATGGTCTTCATCCTTCTACAATATCTGATCTAAAGAAAGTTTCTGAACAAGAAAAAGTTATACTAGTACATGGGGGCGGTAAAGAGGTTACAAAGATTTCGGAAGCTCTTGGAAAAGAACAGAAATTTATTGTATCACCTGAAGGTATCAAAAGTAGGTATACTGACAAAGAGACAGTGGAGATTTTCACAATGGTCATGTCTGGCAGGATAAACAAAAGGATTGTCGGAATGCTTCAAAAAAATGGAATCAACGCAGTTGGCCTTTCAGGAATAGATGGTAAAATAATTCAGGCAGAGCGAAAAAAGAAATTAATTATCATTAACGAAAAAGGAAGAAAGATGATAATTGATGGAGGATATACTGGAAAAATACGCGATGTGAATGCCAGTCTCGTAAGGTCAATCTTAGATCAAGGATATTTTCCTGTCATATCGCCAATAGCGATCAGTGAAGAATTTGATTTCCTAAATGTAGATGGTGATAGAGCTGCTGCATATGTAGCTGGAAAGATGCAATCAGACAAGATTCTATTCCTTACAAATGTAGATGGTTTGCTTATGGATGATAAACTAGTTGAGAAGATATCATTGACAGAGGCAAAGGAGATTTTGCCGAGAATTGGATTTGGCATGGAAAAGAAAGTTCTAGCAGCAACAGAAGCCTTGGAGATGGGCGTGAAAGAGGCATTAATTGCAAATGGTCAAAGGGAAAACCCGATATCGTCGGCGATTGTTCATGACAAGTGCACAGTGATTTTAAAATGACTGAAGATCAATTCATGGGAAATATCTATCAGAGATTTCCCGTTACAGTAGAGCGTGGTCTTGGAGCTTATGTTTGGGACGTAGACGGAAAGGAGTATCTTGACTGCATGGGTGGTTACGGTGTAGCCCTAGTTGGTCACTGCAATCCACGCGTAGTTCGCGCTCTCAAGACACAACTTGAAAAAATTATCACAGTTCACAGCTCCCTTTACAACAAAACCAGGGAAGAATTTCTGAAAAACCTCATTAAAATAGCACCCAAGAACCTAAGTCAGGTGTATCTTAACAACAGTGGAACCGAAGCTGTTGAGGCTGCCATAAAATTCGCACGCAAATTTACTGGAAAAAAAGGAATGATAGCTATGAATGGATCGTATCACGGAAAGTCATTTGGTTCACTTTCAGTTACATTCAACCCAAAATACCGCAAGTCCTTTGAACCGCTTGTAGAAAGTGTTTCATTTTCACCATTTGGTGATATTGATGCTCTACGCTCTACTATAAATTCTGAAACAGCCCTTGTCATACTGGAACCGATCCAAGGAGAAAGTGGCATTCACGTAGCCCCTGATGGCTTCTTGCAAGAGGTAAGAAAGTTGTGTAACGAAAAGGGAGCTGTATTGATATTTGATGAAATTCAGTCAGGTTTGGGAAGGACTGGTAGGATGTGGGCAAGCCAACACTGGGAAACCATACCGGATATCATGTGTCTTGCAAAAGGAATAGCGGGCGGAGTTCCCATGGGAGCTACCCTTGTAAGGCCAGACATTTTGGCTTCTATTAACAAAGGAGAACAATCATCTACCTTCGGTGGAAATCCCCTTTCTTGTGCAGCTGGAACAGCAACAATCCAAGCTTTGACCGAAGATGGATTGGTAGAAAGTGCTACTAAGATGGGAAAGATTTTTCTAGAGGGATTGGAAAGACTGAAGGAAAAGCATAGGATAATTCGCGAAATACGGGGAAAGGGCTTGATGATAGGAGTAGAAATGAAATTTGATGTAAAGAACATTTTGTTCGATGGAATTGCAAATAATCTATTGCTGCTCTACTCGGGCAAGAACATATTACGATTATTGCCTCCTCTTGTAATTTCCGAATCAGACATAAACAAAGCTTTAGAAACGCTTGATGTCATACTATCAAAGGAGGAACAAAGAAGAAATGTCTAGAGACAACACTGACGAAACAATAATTGAAATGTTAAAAAAAGATTCAAGGAGGTCTTTTGTTGAAATTGGAGAAAAACTAGGTCTTTCAGAATCAGCAGTAAGAAGAAGAGTAAAGAATCTAACCGATGGTGGTACGATAAAAAAATTCACTATCGAGACTGGAGATGCCAATTCAACAAGTGCAATAATCCTAATTTCCGTAGATTCATCAACAGATACATCCAGGGTCTCAGGAAAGCTCTCAAAGTTACAGGGTGTCCACACAGTTTATGAGATAACTGGTCAATATGATATCGCTGTAATTATCAGGGCCCCTACAATCACTGACATAAATGTCTGTATTGATAATTTGCGAAAAGTGCCTGGTGTTTTTGATACTAATACTGTAATAATACTTCGAACTGTCAGCTAGAACGAAGTTCGGCTTCTTCTTTTAGTTAATGTCGTAAATCGTCGGAAAAACGCCAAATCTAGCCGAATTCTGTACGAATATGTTTATATTTACTAAATTTTGATACTAAATAAGCAATGGAAGATCCGAATTATTACGCATACAGGCATAACGAGATTGGCAGCAAACCAAAGAAGATTCATATTCTTGATAGTACCCTAAGGGAAGGCGAACAGCATCCAGGTGTAACATTTTCTAACAAGCAACGAATCCAGATTGCATGGATGCTTGATTATTTTGGCGTTGATCAAATAGAAATTTCACCAGTAGTTTCACCTGATCATAGAGAAGCTACCAAGACAATAATCAAACAAGGATTAAGAGCTGACATTGTAGCACATGTGCGAGCGCTGAAGGAAGATGTTGACATAGTACTTGGCTGTGATGCCACCTGGATGGCAACATACCTTGGCATATCAGATATCCACATGAAAGACAAACTAAGAATAACTCGAGAAGAAGCCATGAGGAGAGCAATCGAAACTGTAGAATATGCTAAATCACATGGTTTGAAGATGCGATTCACAGTAGAGGACGCAAGTAGAGCGGAGCCTGAATTTTTGATTAATGTGTGCAAAGCAATCTCAAAGGCAGGTGTAGACAGGATAAGCATTCCAGATACGGTCGGAATTATGAGACCAAACGGCATGTATAACCTTGTGAAAACGATTCATGATGAAGTCAAGGTTCCTCTTGATGTACATTGTCACAATGACATTGGTTTAGCATTAGCAAATGCATTAGCAGGATGCGATGCGGGAGCAGATCAAATTCATACTACAATTGACGGGGTTGGCGAAAGAACCGGCATACCTGCTCTTGCTGAAACAGCGGTTGCATTAACCTACCTTTACAAATCTCCAAATAATTTTAGATTAGACATGCTAATGGATCTCTCAAGACTCATTGAGCAATACACAAACATAACCCCATACGATTCCAAACCTATTGTTGGTGCAACGGCCTACAAACACAAGGCTGGAACACACTTGGCGGCTATCCTCAGAAATCCTGCTGCATACGAGCCAATCGAACCAAAACTGGTAGGTAATAGAAGGAGGATAGTTTTCGGAGAGCTTGCAGGCAAGAATGGGGCTGCCTACCTCATGTCGCTCTTGGGCTTGGATAAGAATGATGAACATGCAAAGAAAGTGGCAGCAGGACTTAAGAACCTAAGAATGGGGGATTTACTTGAGATTCCTCTAGACGACAGGCTTGAAAAAAAGATAATTAATGACACCCAAGTGAAGGTAAAGTCAGGTAAATAATATGAAATGCCCAGAATGTGATGCCACCATCAATCCTCCAAAAGATTCGATGGAGGGAGAGATAATAACATGCCAAGACTGTGGAGCAAGTTTTGAGCTTTCAAAGGGATCCTCCGGCTTTGAGTTGAAACCAGCACAAACTGTTGGTGAGGACTGGGGCCAGTGAGCTCGAGCTTATCGATTCTCTACGATACCATCAGGTGGGAAGAAAGAGCTCTCTTTGATGCCGCTAAAGCAAAGGACATCGATGCAAAGATGGTAGACTGTAAGAACTTGTCCGTAAGTTTAGATAAAGATAAAGAAGATTTTGGAACTGTTATTCAAAGATGTGTTAGCTATTACCGCAGTCTTCACTCTACTGCAGCACTTGAAGGTAAAGGAGTCAATGTGATAAACTGCCTGAACACCAGTATTTTTGCGGGAAATAAACTATTTACTCATATGCTTCTAGTAAAACATGGAATACCCACTCCTTTCAGTGCCGTGGCATTCTCACAGGATACCGCTCTAGATATTCTTGAGAAAAGAGGTTATCCAATGGTGTTGAAACCCACAGTTGGGAGTTGGGGTAGGATGATAGCTTTACTAAAAGATCGTGATTCAGCCGAAGGCATTATGGAGACAAGAGAGAGGATGTATCCAATTTATCAGGTGTACTATTTGGAAGAATTTGTCAACAGGCCACCTCGAGATATTAGGGTTATTGTGATAGGAGACGACGTTGTTGCAGCAATATATCGATATTCTGGTGATGGACAGTGGAAAACGAACATGGCGTTGGGCGGCAAGGCAGAAGAATGCAGGATTACCAAGGAGATTGAGGATGTTTGTATCAAAGCAAAAAATGCTGTTCAAGGCCAGATTGTTGGTATCGATTTAATGGAAAGTAAGGAAAAAGGCTTGGTAGTTCACGAGGTTAACAATACAACGGAATACAAAAATACTGTAAGAGTTACTGGCGTAGATATACCAGCCTTGATGATTCATTACGCAATAAAATCGAGAAAATAAGAATTGGACTCTTCAATAACCATTACACCTAGGTACTCAGTAAAGATGCTAGAGAAGGTTCTAAGGTTATACACTCCCTCCCTATCAGAAAAACAACTAGCTGAGTTCTTGGTTGACAAATGTGATGATCTGGGATTTGAAAATATACGCATAGATGAAGTAGGAAATCTGATCGCGACAAAGGGTTCCGGTTCACCAAAGATCTTACTTTGCGGTCACATGGACACAGTGCCTGGCAAGATCAAGGTAAAAAACGAAAATGGATTCATCTATGGTCGTGGGGCTTCCGATGCAAAAGCACCATTAATGGCTATGCTTCTTGCAGCAGCTTCACTTCAAAACCATGGTGGGACAGTAGTCTTTGCAGCGGTTGTAGATGAAGAAGGTAATGCAACCGGGATCAAGAGCCTTGTTAAACAGAAGCCTGATATAGATTATGCAATTTTCGGAGAACCGAGTGGAATTAAAAATATCACAATTGCCTACAAGGGTAGGATAGCCATAAATCTAAAAATAAATGTAGGAAATAGTGCTCATGCAAGTGCACCGTGGCTTGCAAAAAATGCAATCGAAGAATCGTATGTTTTTACCAGTGCTCTAAAGTCTGCATTAGAAGAAAATCCATCTAATAGATCAAAGAGTATGATGTTAACTGCTGCCCTCACTGAAATTAAGGGTGGCACAAGCCATAACGTTACAGCTCTAGAATGTGATGCTATTTTGGACATCAGAATACCGGTAAACATGAACTGCAAAATGGTAGGAGAGAAGATTGCAACTACCGTTCAAGAAGTGGCAAAGAAGCAAGGTGTAAATGCGTTTTATTCAGTATTGGATGAGACTGAACCCTTTGAGGCTCCACACAATTCTCCACTTGTTAGGGCTCTGACATTGGGCATCATCGATGTAGAAAAGGCCAGGCCTCAGCTAATAAGAAAAACTGGCACTGGAGATATGAACATCATAGGAAACGCACTGAATATACCGGTGGTAACTTATGGTCCAGGTGATCCTCATGCTTCTCACACAATTGACGAACGAGTATCCACCGATGAATATCTTAGGAGTATAGAGGTGTTTAAGCGGATGATGCATCACCTCAAGCGATTACATACAATCCCAATTAAATCGCAGAAGGCAACCACCTAGTCCTGCAACACAAAACGAAGCTCAAAATATACAACAAATGGAATTCTGCTATGTTATGGTTTGTCGGCCTTGGCATTTCCGGCATAAATGGAGTTGGTTCAAACGCAATTAAGATCCTAAAAAAAGCCGATGTCATTTTCCTAGAGAATTTCACGAGTCCGATAGGAAAACAGGAATTGTCAAATATTAAGAAATTTGCTAAAAAAAAATTGAAAGTTGCACCACGTTGGATGGTTGAAGATGGTAAGGCGATCCTTTCTGAAGCGAAAAGAAAGACTGTTGTTCTTCTTTCATACGGCGATCCCTATGTAGCAACGACTCACATTGAGCTGCGTACGAGGGCAGAAAGGGAAAAGATCAGAACTAAGACCATACATGGCGTGTCGGCCATAACATCGGTTGTGGGAGAGTGTGGATTACATCATTACAAGATAGGCCGCCCTGTTACCATCATGAGAGAATTACCATCGTTAACTACAGTGTATGACGTCATTTATGAAAATCTGATAAAAGGTAGTCATAATGTCTTGATTTTGGAATATGATAATGATGCCAATTTCTTTTTAGAACCCAAGGAAGCATTCTCGAACCTTCTTCTTACTGAAGGTTCACAAAAAAGAGACGTAATAAACGAATCAACATTTGCAATAGTTGCCTCACGAATTGGTTCAAAAGATCAGGGCATTATCGCGGGTAAATTGTCATCTCTTGTAAATACTAACTTCGGAAAACCTCCCCACACCATCATCATCCCAGGTAAGCTACATTTTACAGAGTATGATGCAATCAAGACTTTTGCGAAATGTTTGGATGAACCGTTAGATAACTCATCAAAAATTCAAAAAATATCACAACAGATGATTCTAAAGTACATCCCAAAGGCGAGAATGGTCCTTGAAGAAGTAAGAAGACTTTTCAAAGATGATAAAGCAATGCAACCAGTTATAGAAAATGCACATCTATATCTAGACGATGCTGAGAAGTTCCAAAGCCAAGGAAGAGAGGAACTCGCTGTATTAAGTATAGGGTATGCGGAAGGCTTGATAGATGCATTGCGTCTGTCAAAGGGAATAGATCCTTGGACACAGAGTTTATAGATTAACCAGACAGTAGAAACTTGGTTTAGTGATACATTTGGACATGTTGGACAAGGAAGTAATTTCAGCGTTATATGTGTCGTCTATTTCTGGGGAGAATCCTGTTGAGATTCTCAGAAGAAAATTATCCTTAAGTTCTGACTACCTATCAGAAAGAATAGAATCTCTTGTGAAAAATAGTTTTATTGAAAAGGATAAGAAGACTTTGACGGAACTGGGAAGAGGTTCAATAAGAGTCGTTCTTGCAGGAGGAGTTTTTGATATCATTCATCCTGGTCATTTGCACACACTTAGAGCTGCCAGGGCTTTGGGCAATGTGCTGGTAGTCGTAATCGCAACTGACACCACAGCACAAAAGATGAAAAAAAGAATACCGCTTCACAATATGGAATTACGAAGAGATTTGGTTCGTTCCCTTTCATTGGTTGATTATGCCATGGTTGGTTATGAAGGAGATATTTTCAAGACAGTAGAGTTGGTAAAACCTGACATTATAGCACTAGGTTACGACCAAATTCACCAAGAGAAATTCATAGTTGACGGGTGCAAGAAAATTGGTGTTGAGGTATCCATTGCTAGATTACAATCTCCTATTCCAGACATAAAGAGCTCAAAAATAGAGGGCGATTACGGAAAGTCAATTTATGGACTGTAAGCATTTTATAATTATTGCTATGATATAGGTTTTACAGGGACGTGTATTGAGATCTGAGAGCCTGTAGATAGTCTCGTTGCTTTTTTTATGTTATCTTTAGAAATTAATTCTATTATAGAATCATCATGATGGGTTCTTTCCAACAGGATCAAGGCTGTGTCAACAAGGTTGTTAGCTCTTGCCGGGTAGCATTTTACCCACCCGTACGTGCGTTTATCATCTGAAAAACCATTTATCATTATAGCCGGATATGCATCAAGAGCACGTTTTGCTTCTATGAATTCCTTGTCTTTCAGTTTCACATTTAGAGTACCTGGAAATGGGGCATAACCAAGTTTTGCCTTGAATTGCTTTGCATATCCTTTCAATGACATATAGTATGCACCTTCCCCCATGCCCGAAATTATTGTGCCTTTGAACTCAATGAATGATGGTGATGTCGCAAGGCTCGATTTTAGAACTGAGAATATCTTTGACATCTCAGTGTGGCCTTTGGTCGTTATCCTTACTGAAACTTTTTGTCCACTTCGTAACCTCTCAATGCATCCAGCCGACTCGAGATCCAAAAGATGTTTTGATGCTGCTTGTTGAGATTTGCAAATACTCTTTCCTAAAGAAGATGTAGTTATTGGTATGAAATTGTATCGAGCGCCTTTGGCGAAAAGTTCTGCAAGTGTAAGGATGTGTTGTACTTTGAGTTCCGGCATTGGTCTTATGCAATACCAAGCTCTGTAAATGTTTTGAGTACCAATCCATCAGTCGATTTGAGATTAGCCATCCTATGTCCTATAACGCATTCTATTCCGGCCTGTTTTGCTGAATCAATCAATCTCTGTGTTATTATCCCGTCTAATACTAGGTATTTTATGCCGGAACCTGGAGAAAGCTTTCCTACAACCTCGCTTACTGGCACTTTGAAAACTTCGTTGAGTCCTTCATCTAACGCAACTGCTTCAAGAGACTCGTTAAGTTCTGGATATACCTTCTTTGCAACATTTGCGATGGGTTCATCCGTTGGATCTTGCAATCTTGGTTTTGTAGTTTCTTTCTTCATATCTTCGGCTGTATCTTTAAGAATTTCTACTATCTGCATAGGTGTTAGTTCCTCAACCTCTACACCATCAGGAGCTCTGTGCACTACATCGATGTTAACCATGGATTTGAGCTCTTTTAGAATAAATCCACCGGCTCTGTCACCATCTAGGAATGCTACAACTTTTGATTTTGATTCGCAGAGTGATTTTATTGATTCGTCAATTTTTGCGCCTTCTATTGCAAGTGCGTTATCAAAACCTGCACGTAGAAGATTTATCACATCTGCACGACCTTCCACAAGTATTATCCATGGAGAATCAAAAACTCCAGAGCCACATGCTAGCTTTTCTTTTCCAAAAGTAGTTAATTTACCGCTTGATGTGACTTCAGATACGTCCTTTAGCATTTCTTCGCCTTCACTAATTGTCTTTGTTGACCATTTTTGGACGATTTCTCGTGCTCTATCTACGATTTCCTTTTTTTTAGCAGTGCGTACGTCCTCTATTGCCTCGAGTTTGAATCTAGCTTGAAATGGTCCTACTTTATCTATACTTTCAATGGCTGCAGCTATCAAAGCGGCAGTATTGATGTCCGTGCTCATTGGTATAAGCGCATCTCCCTTTGTTTGGTTAGTCGTAGTCGTAGTATTGACCTCGATCCTTCCCACTTTGGAGACCTTCTGAAGTTCGTTTAGGTTCATCTCTGGGCCAAGCAGTCCTTCTGTTTGGCCAAAAATTGCACCTATTATATCGGCCTTCTCAACGAGTCCATCGACGTCAAAGCTGAGCTTAACGTGATACTTGACAATTCCACTATATGGCAAATCATAAACCTCTTAATTTTTGATCAATCTATTTTCTTTAAGGGCTGATATAAGTGCTTATTGTTTGTCTTCATCATACCTCATCTGCATATGATGAAAGATCCTCAACATTCCTTACCTTGCCTTTCGTAATCGCAATAAGCTTTCTCTTAAATGTTAGATCTATAGCCATCCTGTGTTGAAGTTGAGATATTATTCTTCGAGTGAGGTATCGACCCTTTCTATCCGAATCAAGAAGTATAATGAGATTTCTGTATCGGGGCATTGAATCTATAAATTTTGCTAATCCTTTGAAACTATGAAATTGACAAACTCTTCCAGAAAATCCCAATCTCTTCAGAGCATTTTCATCTTTTTTCCCCTCAACTACTACTATGCTATTCTTCTTTAAGTTAAGTAATCTAACAAAATTCCGAACCTCGATTATTTCCGAATTATCAAGATTCACAAACTTATTTAGAACTAACAATATTAAGCAATTCTCAACGATCTAGATGTCCGACATATTAATCATACAAAACGCAAGATATGAGGGACCTGCTGTCCTAGGAGAATTACTTCGTCTAGACGGATTTAATATCAGCACGGTCTTGGCAAAAAGAGAAAGGATTCCTGCTATAGATTCTTGTGCCATAGTGATTCTTGGTGCGCCAGAGAGTGCAAACGATGACCTTCCATACCTTAAGGAAGAACTCAATCTCATAATTGAATCGATCAGAAAGAACATACCGGTGCTTGGCATATGTTTGGGTTCCCAGCTCATTGCAAAAGCATTTGGGGCAAAGGTCTACCAAGGAAGCAGGAAAGAAATTGGCTTTTATCATGATATTGAATTTGATAATACGTCTGACTCGAAGCTTTTCAATGACATTAAGAGCCCTGCCACGGTATTTCATTGGCATGGAGATACTTTTGAGCTTCCCAATCACGCTGTGAGGTTGGCTCATTCAAAGGATTATGAAAATCAGGCATTTAAGTGCGGTAGTGCAGTAGGAGTGCAATTTCATCTTGAGGTAGATGAATCAACCATACGATTATGGCTTGAAAAGTCTAAAAATGAAGTAAGTACGATTCCTTATATCGATCCGGAAGAAATAGCAAAAAAAATACCGCAGAATATAGATATAATTCAAAACAACATGAGAGTATTTTACCGAAATTTAAAGTCAGAATTTAATCTTTGACAAAAGTTTAATATAAAGACCGTTAGACTTTCGAATTTAGTTATGACATCACGACTTAGAGCACTGATGATATATTCTATATCTGCAAATCACAAAGAGGCGAACTTGCTATGAGTACGATTACAAAGATTTTCCAAGAAACCATTTCCACTGATCATAAAGTAATCACCGAAGATCTTTCAAAAGCGGTTTTGAGAAAATACGGTGTCAAAGTTCCAGGATATGATCTGGTAAATACTACCAAAGAGGCAGTCAGAGCAGCGAAGAAACTTGGTTTTCCACTTGTCATGAAAGTTGTTTCCCCGCAAATTCTTCACAAGACAGATGTTGGGGGAGTAAAGGTAGGATTACAAAATGAAAAAGAAGTAAAGAAAGCATTCATCGACATGTATTCGAGACTCTCAAAGAAGAAAGGAGTCCAGTTAAAGGGAATCCTACTTGAGAAAATGGTTCCACAAGGTGTAGAGCTTATCGTAGGACTTCAAAACGATCCTCAATTTGGTCCAGTAATAATGGTTGGACTGGGAGGAGTCTTGACAGAAATTTTCAGAGATGTTGCTTTCAGAATGCTTCCAATTACAATTGAGGATGCAAAGTCTATGCTTGCTGAACTCAAGGGTACAAAGATCCTTCGAGGTTACCGAGGAAGTAATCCTATCGATTTGAATATGCTTGCAAAGGCACTTACTCAGATAGGAAAAATAGGAGTGGATAATGCTGGTTACTTTGACAGTGTTGACTTTAATCCTATTGTGGTATATCCAAAATCATACTATGTAGTTGACGCAAAAATAATTTTGAGAAGAGAATTCAAAAAAGACGCAATCTCCGCTGCAAAACCCAACGTAGAATTCATGGAAAAATTCTTCACACCGCAGTCTGTTGCACTTGTGGGCGCATCTGCTACACCTGGTAAAGTTGGAAATTCGGTTCTTGATAGTATAGCAAAGCATGACTACAAAGGAAAAGTTTATCCAATAAACCCCAAATCTGAAGAGATACTTGGGCTCAAGTGCTACCCATCACTTGAATCTATAACAGATCCGATTGATTTGGTTGTAGTGTGTGTCGATCTTTCTGTAACTCCACCTGTTTTGGAGACTTGCGCAAAGAAAGGAATCCACAATGTGGTCATTGTTTCTGGTGGAGGAAAGGAGCTCGGCGGTGAAAGAGCGGCATATGAAGCCGAAATAAAGAGGCTCTCTGAACAGAACAAAATCAGAATTATCGGTCCAAACTGCATCGGCATGTTTAACGCGGCAAACAGATTAGACTGCGCCTTCCAAGGCCAGGCAAGAATGATTCGCGCGAGGTTAGGTCCCGTTGCACTATTATCTCAGAGTGGAACGATGGGAATTAGCTTCCTTGAAACAGCAAATTCCTTCGGATTATCTAAGATGGTAAGCTACGGGAACAGGTCGGACGTAGATGAAGCAGACATGATTTGGTACCTAGCCAATGATCCTCAAACAAAGGTAATTGCACTTTATGTAGAAGGATTTGGCGATGGTCGCAAATTCATTGAAACGGCAAAACATGTGATGAAGGAAAAGCATAAGCCAGTAGTTATCTGGAAGAGTGGAAGAACTACGCTCGGAGCAAAGCAAGCCGCCTCACATACAGGTTCGCTGGGTGGCTCAAATGCGATTATCATGGGTGCTTTCAAACAATCTGGAATAGTTTCCGTTGATAGTTATCAGGAACTTGCTTCTGTTGTCAAGGGATTGGCATGGCAACCAGCAGCAAGAGGAAACAGAGTTGGACTAGTAAGCAATGGCGCAGGTCCAATGATTGGAGCAATTGACCAGTTTGAAAGATTTGGATTAGAGCTAGGCAAAGTTACAGAAACCACATTAAAAGAGATGAAGGAGCATTATCCGCCAACTTACGTAATCAGTAACGGCAACCCTGTTGATGTCACAGGAGGTGCAAATGCTGATGATTACAGATATGCAATCCAGAAATTTATGAATGATCCTAACATCGACATCGTAATGCCATGGTTTGTCTTCCAGGATGATCCATTAGAGGAGATTATAATAGACTACCTAGGAGAATTTTCAAAGCAAGCAATAAAACCATTATTGGTAGGTGGAAATGGTGGTCCTTATACACAGAAAGTGTCAAGCCTCATTGAGAGACACCAAGTTCCAGTCTACGATGACATAAGAAATTGGGTATCTACTGCAGCAGCTTTGTATCAATGGGGAAAACACACGTCAGATAAAGTTTAATTTCCTGGCAAGTTGGAGCCTCTCCATGTCTCTGGTTAATGTCTCAAAGTTAGAGGGAATATGTACTTTTAAGATAAACAGGCCTGACAAGTTGAATGCCATGAATATGGATGTTGCAAATGAGCTTATCAAGGTCTTCAAAGAAATAGAGACAGATAATTCAGTGAAAGTAGTAATCCTCACAGGAGAAGGAGACAAGGCATTCTCTGCAGGTGCAGACATTGCCTACATGTCAACAATCACACCAATAGAAGCTGAGACATATGCAAAACTTGGTCATCTTCTAACTTACACCGTTGAAAATTGTAGCAAACCAACAATAGCAGCAATAAACGGATTTGCGTTGGGCGGCGGTTGCGAGCTTGCTCTTTCATGCGATCTGAGAATAGCTGCCGACTCGGCCAAGATAGGACAGCCTGAAGTAACAATAGGCGTCTGTCCTGGATGGGGCGGAACTCAGCGATTACAAAGAATTGTTGGCGTATCTAGAGCTAAGGACTTGATTTACACAGGAAGAATGGTCAAGGCAGATGAAGCGAAGGAGATTGGGCTAGTAAACAAGGTAGTTGAACTTCCAAAGTTGATGGAGGAGACTACAAACATTGCCAAGATGATTGCGCAAAACTCCGCAATGGCAGTAAGGATGTCAAAGATTGCCATAAACAAGGGCAGAAATTCAGATATTGATACAGGTCTTGCACTTGAACTTTACACTTGGGGATTGTGCTTTACTCATCCTGACAGAACGGAAAGAATGACTGCTTTTGTCAACAAGTCAAAGAAATAGAGTTCGGCCCTCTCACATTTGATGCCTAATATGTTAGGTATGAAAAGATTCTTATAATTTCGAGGACGAACCATATCTATGAGTAATACTCAAGCAACAAAACTGCTTACAATCACGTCAAAGGCGGCAGAAAAGGTACTGGCTTTCATGAAAGAGGAAGCTGAGCAACCAGAATTTCTGCGAGTATATGTACAAGGTGGAGGATGCTCTGGTTTGTCCTATGGAATGGGATTTGAAAAGAAGCCTGAGGAGGACGACCTTGTTATCGAAGAGCATGGAGTAAAAATGGTAGTTGACAGTTACAGCGCTGATTATCTCAAAGACGCAAACATTGACTACATTGAGAGCCTTATGGGTGCTGGGTTTAAGATAAATAATCCAAACGTGACTAAGTCTTGCTCTTGTGGTCATTCATTTAGTACGTCTTAAATTCAGAATTTCTTAATTTTTATTTTGTATTATAACAGAGTTAGTTCTAGCCTAATCTTTTAGATCACGATCAGAGTCATCGTGGTAAGAACGTGGGGTACTTTTCGCACATACTTTGTTATTATTTGTTCTAAGAAAACAGAGTCCTGAGCCTCGATCTTTGCTATAACATCGTAGAGACCCAAAACTCCGATGACTTCCTTTACGCCTTTTATTTCCATAATACTCCTTATGACTTGACTCTCTTTTCCTGTCTCACAATGAATTGCAACAAATGCCTTTGTCATTTCTGCTTGTAAATATTAGAACTTTCAGTTGCTTATGGCCATAGGCCTCTTGCATCATATGCTTCTAGCACTCTTCCGACGGCCAGCACCATGCTTGCTTTTCTCATGTCTACGTTGTGCTTTTTTGATAATGCGTAAGTATCATTAAAGCCACGCACAATATGTTTTTCCATCTTACCTGCAACTTCATCGAAGGTCCAGTAGTATCTCTGCAAGTTTTGCACCCATTCAAGATACGAAATGCATACTCCTCCAGAGTTTGCAAGAATGTCTGGAATAACCATTATCTTATCTTTGTGGAGAATTTCGTCTGCCTCTGGGGTTGTTGGCCCATTAGCAGCCTCGGCAATTATCTTGCAGTCTACATTTCGTGCAATTTGAGGAGTTATCTGATTTTCAAGAGCAGCCGGAACAAGTACGTCGCAAGAGGTTGTAAGAAGTTGTTCTGTTGAGATCTTCTTGCTTCCTGGATATCCCACAACACTTCCATGTTTGTTTTTATAGTCAAGAACTTTCTTTGAATCAAACCCCTTTGTATTTATTATTGAACCCTTTGAATCACTTACTGCAATTACCTTTGTGCCCATCTTTTCTAGATATTGGGCTGAAAATGTTCCTGCATTACCAAACCCTTGGATAACAACTCTTGCTCCCTTAAGTCTGAGCCCAATTTTCTTTGCTGCTTCTCTGACACAATATGCAACTCCCAAACCAGTTGCAACGTTTCTTGCCTGAGATCCTCCGACAGGAATTGGTTTTCCAGTAATGACCGCAGGCTCGGCCTGACCATGCATTATGCTGTAGACATCCATTATCTGTGCCATCTCCTTTCCGGTTGTGTAGACATCGGGAGCTGGGATGTCTTTTCCTGGTCCGATTATCTCAGATATAGCATATGCGTATCTACGTGTTAATCGCTCCTTTTCGTCTGCAGAAAGTCTTTTTGGATCACAAATGATTCCACCTTTTCCTCCACCAAAAGGAACATCGACAATAGCACATTTCCATGTCATCCACATCGAAAGTGCCTTTACTTCTTCTATTGTCACGTCAGGGTGATATCTAATTCCTCCCTTGAATGGTCCCCGAAAATCATTATGTTGAGATCTAAATCCTGTGAATACCTTAATCTTACCATTATCCATTTTAACGGGGAGAGAAACAGTTAGAATTTTTTTAGGGGTTGCAAGCATTTCATGAACACCTGGATCAAGCTTCAAAATTTTTGCAGCGCTTGCAAGTTGCTTCAGAGCGTTCTGCCATGGATCGATTTTATTCAATCTTAACCGATATGTCTCACTGGATATTGTATTTAAATTTGTTGAGAAATGTGGCTTCACTGCTTGGAAGGTTGGCCAGAGTCTTGCGAGGTGTTTGGACCGTCAAGTTGTGAAGTAATCAGTTCTCGCAAATCATTATCCGTCTTGTTGGTGAAATCAATGCCAAGCGAATTTGCCATAGTTTCAAGTTTCTGTCGCTCAGAAATTACTGGGCCTTCTACTGAAATACTAAAACCTCCTCTAACGTTTTGAATTTCGTTTTGAACAACATTTTTTGTCTTGTTGTACTCCCCTATTATCTTACCAATCTTTCTTGATACCTCTGGAAGGCGTTTGGTTCCCATTAGCAAGATTAGCGATAGGAAGATTATGATAACCCATTCATTACCTAGAATGTCAAGCGAGAAATCAATCATGCCAAGATTTGCTGCTTTCCAAAATTAAAGCTTTAGACGGTAATTGGTCTCTTTTTTGATAGGGAAATACCATTTGCGATCACAGCCTATGATAAAAAACCGTTAATTAATGCGGCAATATAGACAAGAACATACTGTCCCAGTCTCATTTGTACGCAGCAACGATGATTGCACTACCCATCATTGCCTTTTCAAATTCTACCCTGGAAAATTTTTCAAGCAGCAAAGACTCTAACTTTTTATTCTCTGGCCATAACCTGTATGTTCCATAAAGTGTGGCAAATTTGAACCCGAGTTTCCCTCCCGCGATTATGGCCACTATGGGCACTATCAATCTAAGATAGAACAAGACGCCTGCCCTTATCAGGGGATCATCTGGCTTGCCTAAATCTACTATGACAAATCTTCCACCTTTCTTTAGAACTCGATGCACTTCCGTTATGGCAGTTCTCAAACTTATTGCGTCGCGCAACGAATATCCGCATAGAACAGCATCAAACTTTTCGTCTCGAAACGGCATGTGCTCAAAGACGCCACAGGTTAATGCCGGTGCCTTTGCAAACAATCTGCTTGTATTTTTGAGCATTGGCTTTAGCGGGTCATATAATGTGATTTGTAAATAATCGCCACAGATTCTTAACGCGGTCTTGGACATGTTACCAAAGCCGGAACCTGCATCAAGCACACTGTTTCCTTGATTCACTCTACCTATGATTCCTCTTTGACGAAATTCAGAATCTCTTCCAAGTGAGATGCAAGAATTAACTCTGTCATATACCGGAATTATTTTTTCCAGAACATCAAGCACTTCACCCCAATAGCTTCCAAGACCCACACAAAACTAGAGGGAGCTGCATATTATATGTCAATCAGGATTTCATCTCTGACATCACAGATGGTATTCCTTCCTGATAAGAAGGATACATAAAATCACACATTTTCAATATCTTTGCATTTGATGTCCTAGCTGAGGTAGTAAGCAAGTTTACAAAATCTGAACCAAGGATAGTCTTTACAAGAAGCTTTGGAATGCTTCCAGGAGTCTTTACTCCGAGATTACTGCAAACAAAGTTTACAAATTCTGCGAATAGAGCGGGTTTTGAATCAGTAACGATAAACGATTGATTTGTTGCATTCTTCTCTGCAATAGATACTAAGGCAGATACTGCGTCATCAACGTGAACGAGACTTCTGTAATATTTACCGGATCCCGGCATCTTAAATGAGTGATTCTTTAGCCTATCTACTATCATTGATTTGAACCAACCCCCATTCCCATATACATCCCCGAGGTACGCTACAGTGAAGGGGATTCCTTGTTCTTTGCAGCTCTCCTCGAGGAGTTCTTGAGCCTCTAAGCGTATCTTTGCATAATCCGTATTCGGGTTCAACGGAAAGTTTTCATCAATTATTTTGTCTTTAGGATCTCCAAAAACACCTAGTCCTGAAATATACACAAAGAATTTTGTTGTGTTCTTTACTTTGCTAAACAAGTTCACGCTGCCGTCATAGTTTACTTTTCTTTGTATCTTCTTGTCTTTTTCGCCTGGCCACACCGCAGCAAGATGGTAAACCACATCGTATTCATCAGAGAAGACAAAGTCTGGATATGTTAGATCTCCTCTGATGCTCTTAACTTTGGGATTTGGGATCTCACCTGATCTGACAAGGCATGTAACTGACGCATCTCGCCTCACTAATCTTTCAACTAGTCTTGAACCGATAAATCCAGTCGCACCACTTACGAGAACCTTCAATAGATCGGAGACAGTTTTCTTGCTTAAAGGTTTAACCCAGAGTAAAATTAAGATCTTAACCAAAAATTAAATCAGACGAATTCTTTTGAAGACTTGATGCATGTTTGTCCCAAATGTAAGTCTAGGATTGATGTTCATCGGACCTTCAACCAAAAGATTCTTTTCAGCTGTTCCAAATGCAAAATTGAGGATGTTATAGATTATGAAAAAAACATCGATGAAGCCTATCTTGATTTTCTTTTAAAATTTGACAACGGTAAGATTTCAAGAAAAAAAGAATCCCGGTCTATCCTAGAAAAGGAAGGGATACTTCAAAGTGAGGACGAAATAAGGCGGATGATTAACGACTCGAAGCTCGATGAGATAACAAAATCAGTTCTATTCTCAAAGAGGCACTATGTATCACATTTTAAGGCAATTGAAGAGTCAGAGCCCGAGATGGGTTCAAATGTGGCTGACTATGGATTGGACCACAGAATTATTGAGGTATTAGAATCTAAAGGAATAAGCAGATTCTACAAATTTCAGGAAGAGGCCATCAACCACATCATGGCTGGAAACAACGTTGTGATTACTGCGCCAACAGCCTCTGGAAAGACTGAGGCTTTTGTCATACCAATAATTCAAAGAATTGTTGACAAAAAGAATGCTGAACACTCTGTACAGGCACTTTTTGTTTATCCGACAAAATCCTTGTCACGGGATCAGTATCCAAAGATCAACGATATTGCTAATAAACTGCAAATACAGAGCGCTGTCTTTGATGGAGATACAAAAGAGCCTGAAAGAAAAAAAACTCTAGAGAGTCCACCTCAAATACTGATAACAAACTTTGATGTGTTGCATTATCATCTCTGGCATAGAACCAAGTTTGCAGGACTGTTAAACACTGTAAAATTTTTGGCAGTGGATGAAACGCATGTCTATTCTGGCATCTTTGGATCAAATGTTCACTACATCATAAAGAGGTTGAAAAGAATTTCTCCAAAGATACAAATTGTTTCCTCGTCCGCTACTCTCGAAAATGCTCTAAGGTTTTGTGAAGAGCTTTTCGATGTCAAGATGACACTAGTCTCTGGAACTGGCAAAAAGGGAAGAATCGAGTTTTGCATGTTGTTTCCATCTCTTACAACACAACGCGTACTTATGATAGACATACTAAAGAAACTGACATCGCAGAAGCACAAGACTCTAGTCTTTAACAACTCACATCTTAATTCGGAGCTTTTGGCACTACAGGCAAGAAGACAAAAAATTGACATCAAAGTGCACAGGGCAGGATTAATGGCCAATTATAGAAGGTCCGTTGAAAATCTCTTCAAAAATGACAACTTACTCTCAATTTCTACCACTCCTACTCTAGAACTTGGGATAGATGTTGGGAATGTGGATGGAGTAATCTCCTCGACAATACCAGTAAATCGTCTCGTTCAAAGAATTGGAAGAGCTGCACGCAAAGGCCAGAATGGTTACGCTTTTTTGGTTCTTGGAAATGACCCAATATCACAATACTACAAGAATCATCCTAATGATTACTTTGAGGATGTGGAACAAATATACATCGACCCAAAAAATCCGTTTGTTGAAGAATTTCAAGTTCTTGCCATGGCCTGTGACAAACCAATTGCAAGACACGAGTTACCGGAACACATAGATGTTATCCAAAGACACCACTTGTCAGGCAATCTAGTATTGATTGAAAATAGATATGTTCCAAATTATGACAAAATCAAAACTATTCTTGAAGATTATAGTATAAGAGGAATAGGAAAATCGATTGAGATATTTTTCCATGGCAAGAAAGTTGGGGAACGGATTCTTCCTATTGGACTAGAAGAGCTCCATCCTGCCGCCGTCTATTTTCTAGCAGGTACGAGATACAAAGTAAAAGAACTTGGATACCCAGAAAATATGACAGCGAAATTGGAGTACCTTCCAAAGGACTACCCATACTACACAAAAGCTCTGACAGAAGAATGGCCCACTGTCGAAACAATATTTGAAAAAAGACAAGCAAATGGCATCGAAGTTACATTCTGCAAATTGCATATTCAAAAAAGAGTCTACGGATACGTTAATTTGGAAATAGGTCAAGAGGTAGCTCAGGGTCAGAAAGTTATTCTTGAAAGGCCACTTGATTATGATTTTATCACAAAGGGAATTGTCTTCAAGGCACCAAGACCATTGAAAGAGATTGGCAAATCAGAAAACGAAGAATATGTGGAGGCAAGCGGATACCACGCCACAGAACACGTAGTCATAGAAGGAAGCAACATGATAACTGGAGGTGTATCACAAGACCTAGGAGGTATTTCTTTGGGCACATCTGGTCTGATCTTTGTCTACGACTCTGCCATAGGAGGCAATGGTGCAAGCAAGGCGTTATATGACAGGCTTGAGAAGGCGTTTGAGCGTAGCCTAGACATAGTGAGAGAATGCCCATGTCAGAGCGAGGCGGGATGCCCCCGTTGCACGTTTTCTTACAGGTGTGGCAACAATAACGAGTATTTGCATAAGATTGCTGCAAGGGAGATTTTACAAAGAATTTTGGACGGAGAAAAGACCGAAGTCACTGAGCCTGTAGAAGGGGATAAGCCACTAGTCTAGTTTCGCGTTGCACAACATAAATTATTAATGTCGTCTTTGAATGCTAAACTATGGAAAAGGTTGCAATCGTTACCGGTAGCTCAAGTGGAATAGGTTTTGAAACCGCACTTGCTCTGGCTCATGAAGGATATTATACATATGCGACAATGCGTGACACAAAAAAAAGCGACAAGATACTAGATATTGCAAAAAAAGAGAATCTCAAAGTCGAGGTCCTCGAACTTGATGTAGACAAGGAAGATACTATCAAAGAGGCGGTAGACAAGATAGTCCGTGACAAAAACAGAATCGACGTACTAGTCAACAATGCAGGTTATGGTCTTTTTGGTTGCGTTGAAGATCTATCCATAGATGATTTGAAGGCCCAATTCGAGACCAATTTCTTTGGCGTTGTGAGAACTATACAAGCAGTGTTACCTATACTGCGCAAGCAGAAATCAGGTATCATAGTGAATGTTAGTTCCATTGCAGGCAAGATTGGATTTCCCGTGTCGCCTGCCTATATCAGTTCAAAATTTGCGCTGGAGGGTTTGAGCGAATCAATGCGATACGAGCTTGAACCTTTCGGTATCAAGACAATAATAATCGAACCAGGAGTAATCAAGACAAATTTTATGACTTCACTAAAAAAATCGATGAAACCCGATTCTCCCTACAAAGAGATTACTGGGAAAGTCATCAATGGAATAGCGATGATGGCTGAGATGGGTACTCCCCCTCAGGAAGTTGCAAGAACAATAATCAAGGCCGTAACCTCTGAGAATCCTTCACCTCGCTATCCAGTTGGCAACGATGCTATAATGTTTCTAGAAGCAAAAAAGAACAAGACAGATATAGAGTTTGAAAATTACATAAAAAAAGAGCTTTATAGCTAAAATCTCATGGATTTATAAAGATTCTTCCTATGTCATAGAATCGATTAAACATAATTTTGTGAATTTTCCACATAAATTGTGGTTACATTGATATACGTCAGCAAGTCAATTTTTATCAAAGTCAACAGATTTAGGCAAAAATCCAGTGATATCAAAAATGAAATGGAAAACTCTTCAGCACAATGGCATAGCATTTCCTCCTCCCTTTGAATCAAAAGGCATAAGGATCAAGATCAAAGGCGAGAGGATTCCTTTGAGTCTAGAAGCTGAAGAAATGACCTACCAGTGGGCAAAAAAGAAGGATACCTCTTATGTCAAAGACCAGCTCTTCCAAAAGAATTTTCTTTCAGATTTTGTAAAGGCTCTTTCCGCAAAGCACAAGAATATTTCATTTTCAGATATTGATTTCTCTGAAGCCTTCAAGATAGTAGACCAAGAAAAAGATGCCAAACTTACAATCACAAAGGAGGAAAAGAAAAAGCTTGCCGCTACTAGCAAGGAAATTAGAGAAAAAATGAAAGCAACATATGGAAAAGCTATAATCGATGGAAAGGAAGTCGATGTTGCAAACTGGATGGCAGAGCCTCCTGGTCTTTTCATAGGACGCGGTGATCACCCACTAAGAGGCCGTTGGAAACCAAGAATAGCGGAGAAGAACGTTACACTAAACCTTGGCAAGGACGCAAAAGCGCCACCAGGAAACTGGGGTCAAATAATCCATGAATCAGATTTTATGTGGCTTGCAAGCTGGGAGGACTATCTTACAGGCAAGCGAAAATACGTTTGGCTTTCTGATACTGCAGATCTCAAGCAAGAGCGAGACAAGATGAAGTATGATAAGGCAATCAAGCTCTCAGAACAGATTGAAAAAGTATTAGATATGGTAGTTAAGAAGATGTCGGATAAGGATGAAAAAGTAAGAAGAGTTGCCACTGTCTGCTATTTAATCTACAAGACTGCCATGAGGGTTGGAGATGAAAAGGACCCCGATGAAGCAGATACGGTAGGTGCTACTACGCTTCGGGTAGAACATGTAAAGTTGAAGTCAAATGTGATGGAATTCGACTTTTTGGGTAAGGACAGCGTGAGATGGCAAAAACCTTTGGCTGTCGGAGAACGTGAGAAGATCTTCCTTGATAATTTCAAGAAGCTTACCGATAAGAAAAAGCCAGATGATTTGATATTTGACGGAATTACATCGAGACATGTCAACGAATTTTTAAGCAAGATAGTCAAGGGACTAACCGCAAAAGTCTTTAGAACATATCTTGCAACAATCATGGTCAGAAACTACCTAAAAAAAGTGGACGACCTTGATTCAAAATCAGAAAATATCAAGATATACCATGCCAAGCTTGCAAATCTTGAAGCCGCAATAACATGTAACCATAAAAGAACAATACCTAAGAATTTTGAGGAGTCTTTGCAGAAAAAACGGGATTCATTAAAGAAATTAAAAGAAGTAGTTCCTAAGACTGAAAAGCAAACAGAGAAACTAAAACAAAGAGAAGAAAAATTGAAACTTACAATAGAGCTTGCAGAAAAGACAAAGGATTACAATCTAGGAACCTCTTTGCGAAATTACATTGATCCTCGCGTAATCAAAGCTTGGTCTGATCAAGTTGGACTAGAATGGGAGAAGCTGTACACTTCAGCACTTCAAAAGAAATTCCAGTGGGTTGCAAAAGCAGATACCAGCTGGAAAAAGATTGCACAAGCCTAAACAAGCTACATTTAATTGCATCAAGAAATTAGGCGTAATCTATGCCGGGGTAGCTCAGCCTGGCCTAGAGTGCCAGTCCTCATAAAGGGTAATACTCATAATCTGGAGGTCGTGGGTTCGAAACCCACCCCCGGTATACATCATTTTGTTTAATACCCTAACATGCGTACGTAGAGTCCTTGAACCAGAAGCTTTCAAGGCTAAAGAAATCATCTGTTTACGACTATGATACGCTAACAGATGGAATACTCAGACTCATAAGAAGAGATCTGTCTGTGGCGAATGTCAATCTCATAGAAAAATACGATAGAACGATGGTAAGTCTTTCAATGGCCAGGGCCACGAGGTTGTTACACCTTAGAACTCTTCGTAGCCTTTCAAGAATGCTAGACAAAGACTGGAATGACGCTACTAAATCTGACATTGATGAATTAGTTTACAAAATAATGCAACGGTATGCAAGCGGTGAGGGACAGGAAACAAACACCTCGTCAGATCACAAGAAGATTTTAAAGATATTTTTCAGATGGTTCAAGCTTGGTTCTAGGGATTTTAATGAAGTTGGGGATCCTGAAGAAACTAAACGAGTCAAGATAAAGAAGGTAAAGGACAAGATAATTCGCGAAGATTTGATTACGGAGGCAGATTTGACAAGGTTGCTTCATGCCTGTGGAGAGAACCAACGTGATAGAGGCTTTATCGATTGCCAGTCAGAAGCCGGAACTAGACCTGGTGAGATGCTCAACCTATTGATAAAACATGTCAAGTTTGACGATTATGGAGCGGTCTTGCATGTAGACGGAAAGACGGGAACCCGGACTGTCCGTCTTCTCAGATCGGTTCCTAATCTATCCAAATGGTTAGACGTTCATCCTTTTCGAGATAATCCCGAGTCACCTCTTTGGATAATGCTAGAGAAAAAACAACTGGGTCAAATGTTGTCATACGCAGCAGCCCGACAGCTAATCAAACGAAGAGCAGAGATTGCACATCTATCAAAAAGGGTATACATGAATCTGTTTAGGCATAGTGAAGCTACTAGAAGTGCCATGTTCCTTACAGAGGCGCAGTTGAGAGGAAGACACGGATGGTCATCATCTTCGCGCATGCCCGCTAGATACGTGCATCTTGTTAATGCAGACGTAGATGAAGCCATTCTTTCTCACTATGGAATCATCAAAAAGGAAAAAATCAAGCAAGATCTGCCAAAGAAATGCCATATATGCGGTTTGTCAAACTCACTTGAATCAAACATATGCGCCAAATGTGGCAAGGCACTAGATCTTAAAGCTGCTACTGAAATGGATGAAAAACAGGAATCACACCAAATCAAATTTGACGAACAAGCAATACGCATAACTAGGCTTGAAGATGATATCACTGAAATCAAACTACTGCTTAATTCTGGTAGGAAACCATCCAAGTTGCTAAGTCTCTCTCCAGATCTTAAGGTAATAGTCTAGGTATCATTAGTGAAAGTTCGGTAAGACCAGGATGTACCGGAAACTATGGCCGGTCGATCTTAATGTTACCACGGGAAGATTAGGTTGATCCCGATGTTTCGGTACGTTTCAACCAGCGATTTACATTGTGTCTCATCAATATCATCTCCAAATAATCTTCAGTGTTACGGTAACATCAGGAGGATCTCAGATGTACCGGAAACTATGGTCGGTCGATCTTAATGTTACCACGGGAAGATTAGGTTGATCCCGATGTTTCGGTATGTTTCAACCAGCGATTTACATTGTGTCTCATCAATATCATCTCCAAATAATCTTCAGTGTTACGGTAACATCAGGAGGATCTCAGATGTACCGGAAACTATGGTCGGTCGATCTTAATGTAACCCAAGAAAAATTCAGTTGTACCAGGTCCAAAAGTGTTTATAATGATTCCAAAAAGTGTTTATAATGATTCCAAAAGTGTTTATAAAGATGTGTTTATAAACAGTTTCACTTGCCATAAGAGACTCGAAACTACCTGACAAACTACATCTCTTAAAAATTACAATTATCTTTAGCTAACAATCACGACTATTGAAACCCTATACGCTTTCTTTCGCTTTATTTAATGCATATTCAAAACCATGTGAACGGTTTGCAAACCTTTTTTTCTTTATCTGCAAGTCCAACCATTTGATAAGATCTTCATCCACAGTAATGCTAAGTTTGATTTTGGCCAATAGTATGACTAGGTAGGATGTAATCATTTAACTAGGGGTGAGATATCATCCTACCAGGTAGGATAAACTGAGTATTAATGCCTAAAAAGATACCATTGCTACCTCTGTGCCTGATTTCTGTAATCTTCGTAATCTTTTTTCCAAGCTTTGCTCAAACAATTCCGCCTCAACTTTCGGTTGTGACTGATAAGACAGTCTATTTTCCTGATGATTTTATCGCGATATCAGGCAAAGCCTATCCTGTCTCTGGCACACCAATTATCCTCAGGATCCTTGATCCCGACGAACACATAGTCGGAATAGCGCAGATAAATACTCTCAATGACGACGGTAGCTATTCCAAGGGATTTCACATAACAGGACCGCTCTGGGTAAAATATGGATTATACAAAATCATTGCGCAGCGTGGTTCAATCTTACAAGCTCAAACAAGCTTTTACTTTGAGCCTAGGGACATTCAATCTCAATCTATCCAAAGCGTTACAGTAACTACTGACAAACCTTCGTACACAAAGGGGGATTCGATTGTCATTTCTGGCTCTGTAAACCCATTTGATCCGTACAACTTTTTAACATTACAGATCACTAATCCCGACGGAAAACCGGTTGGTTATGAACAACCCCATTTTCTACAAGACGGTTCATATCATGTTACAATAGGCACAGGAAGCCCATTGTGGATAAATGATGGTACTTATTCTGTAAAAGTTCTGTACGGATCTCCACGAGATACACAAAACCAATCTTCTTCATATGTACAGGCCACAACTACCTTTACTTTCAGCACACAATCTCAATCTGAAAATAATCAATCTCCGCAAGTACAATCAAAGATACCAGCTTGGG
>Ga0209761_1000009_pt1 | contig 84813 bp, 84 predicted proteins | sample GraSoi013_1_40cm_4_FD_185818 | JGI IMG/M metagenome (GOLD analysis project Ga0209761, IMG submission 185818) | Grasslands soil microbial communities from the Angelo Coastal Reserve, California, USA - Sample 09_25_2013_1_40cm (SPAdes) (version 2) | ecosystem: Environmental > Terrestrial > Soil >... | reverse complement strand
AACACCGTCCGCACCCTGGCGATGGATGCGGTGCAGCAAGCCGAGTCGGGCCATCCGGGAACGCCGATGGCGCTGGCACCGCTCGCCTACGTGCTGTGGCAGCGGCACCTGCGCTACAATCCCGCCAACCCCGACTGGTTCGGGCGCGACCGGTTCGTGCTGTCGGCGGGGCATGCGTGCATGCTGCTCTACGCGGTGCTCTACCTCACCGGCTACGACCTCTCGCTCGAAGACATCAAGCAGTTCCGGCAGTGGGGGAGCCGCACGCCCGGGCACTCGGAGCACGGGCTCACGCCGGGCGTCGAAGCGACCACGGGACCGCTCGGCCAGGGCGTGGGGAATGCCGTGGGGATGGCGCTCGCGGAGGCGCACCTCGCGACGCTCTTCAACCGCCCCGGCCACGCGATCGTGGACCACTGCACCTATTTCGTCGCGTCGGACGGCGACATGATGGAAGGTGTCTCGCACGAGGCCTGCTCGCTGGCGGGCCACCTCAAGCTGGGCAAGCTGATCGGGATCTACGACGACAACCGCATCACGATCGACGGCAAGACCGATCTGACGTTCTCGGACGACACCGCGCGCCGCTTCGAGAGCTACGGCTGGCACATCGAGCGGGTCGCCGATGGCAACGACCTCGGCGCGCTCGACGCCGCGCTCGCCGCGGCGCGGCGCCAGACGGACCGCCCGTCGCTCATGATCGTGCGCACCCACATCGCGTACGGCAGCCCGCATAAGCAGGATACGCCTGAGGCGCACGGCGCGCCGCTCGGCGCGGAAGAAGTAAAGCTCACGAAGCAGCGGCTCGGCTGGCCGAGCCTCGAGCCGTTCCACGTCCCCGCGGAGTCGCTCGAGCACTGGCGTCGCGCGCGGGACCGCGGCGCGCGACTCGAGGCCGAGTGGCGGAAGCGGTACGACGCGTACCGTGCCGCCCACCCCGACTTGGCCGCGGAGCTGGAGCGGCGCCTCGCCGGCCGGCTCCCGGAAACGTGGGACGCCGACCTCCCGGCCTTTGCGCCCACGGACGCCCAGGCGACGCGCGCGGCGTCCGGCAAGGTGCTGAACGCGCTCGCCGCGAAGTTGCCTGAGCTGATCGGCGGCTCGGCGGACCTCGCGGGCTCCACCAACGTGGTGTTCAAGAACGGCGGCGACGTGGCGGCGGGGAGCTGGGGCGCGCGCAACGTGCATTTCGGCGTGCGCGAGCACGCCATGGGGGCGATCCTGAACGGGCTGGCGCTGCACGGGGCAGTGCGGCCCGTGGGCTCGACCTTCCTGATCTTCTCAGATTACATGCGGCCGCCGATCCGGCTGGCCGCGTTGTGCCACCTGCCCGCGATCTACGTCTTCACGCACGACTCGATCGGGCTGGGCGAGGACGGGCCCACGCATCAGCCGATCGAGCAGCTCGCCAGCTTGCGCGCCATCCCGAACGCGACGGTCATCCGTCCGGCCGACCCGACCGAGGTGGTCGAAGCGTGGCGCGCTGCGATCCGGCACACGAGCGGCCCTGTCGCGCTCGTTTTCACGCGACAGAAGGTCCCGGTGATCGACCGCGCGCGATACGGCCCCGCGAACGGGCTGCGCCTCGGCGCGTACGTGCTCGCCGACGCACCAGGCGGGAAACCCGTCGCGATCCTGATGGCGAGCGGCTCGGAGGTGGAGCTCGTGCTCGGTGCCTATGAGAAGCTCGCCGCGGCGGGCATCGCGGCCCGCGCGGTCAGCATGCCGTGCATGGAGCTCTTCGCGAGCCAGCCGCAGGAATATCGCGACGCGGTGCTGCCGCCGTCGGTGCGCGCGCGGCTCGCCGTCGAGGCAGCGTCACCGCAGTCGTGGTACCGGTGGGTGGGGGATCACGGCGCGGTGTTGGGGCTCGAGCGGTTCGGGGCGTCCGCGCCGTATCAGCGGATCTACCAGGAGCTGGGGCTGACCGTGGAGAATGTCGTGCGGAGAGCGAAGGAGTTGCTACAGCAGTCGAGCCGCGAGATGTAGGGGCGCAGCATGCTGCGCCCCTCCACGCCAGCGAGCCGCGGCTTCAGCCGCGCACCGAGCCGAGCCGCTTTAGTACCCGCCGCGCCGCTTCTCGCCCCGACTTCACGCACGCCGACACCCCCGCCCCGTCGAACCCCGCCCCCGCGATGTCGAGCGGCGCGAGGCGCCCCAGTTGCTCCCGCACATGGGCGACGCGCTCGGCGTGGCCCCGTTTGTAGCGCGGCAGGCCGCGGCGACAATGGAACGCGCGGCTCCACACCGGGCTCCCCGAAAGGGCGAGCAGCGTCGCCAGCTCGCCATGCGCGAGCGCCGCGGGATCGCCGTCGACGGGCCCGAGGAACGCACGCAGCAATGCAAATCCTGGCGGCGCCCGCCCCGGGTACTTAAGCCAAGCGTACGTGCAGGCACGCACCGGCCCGTCCGATTGGGGCGCTGAGACGAAGCCCGTCCCGTCGAGCCTGCCATTCAGCTGGTCGGTGCGGTACGCGAGGGACACCGTGATGCTCGGGGAGTAGACCACGCTGTCCAGGTCGCGCGCCCCGGAAAGGCCGACCGTGGCCAGGAGCCGCGCGGCCACCCACGCCGGCACGGCGAGGATGACCCCCTCCGCCTCGACCTGCGAGCCGCCCGTCACGGCGAGCCGCCAGCCGCGGCGACTAGGCGCGATGCCCGTGACTCCCTGCGCGGTCCGGATGGCGGCATGGAGGCGGGCGGTGAGCGCCTCGCTGTTCTCCGCCATGCCGCCCGCGAAGCTCCGGAATCCGCCCTGGAGGGGCGCAGCATGCTGCGCCCCTACGTCCGCAAGGCCCTCGATGCCGAGCAGCTCCGCCGCCCGCCCCAGGGGGAGCGGCTCGAGCCGCTTCCCCGTCCAAACCATCGCGCCCTTCGCCCGCTGGTCCACCAGCCGATCCCCCAGCCCGAGCTCGCGGGCGAGGGCCTGAATGTCCCCGTCGGCCGCGAGGAAACCGTCGGGTCCGCCCTCCACGAGGAAGCCCTCGCGCCGCTCCGTCACCACCACGCCGCCCGCGCGCCGCTCACTCTCGAGCACGAGCACCTCGCCCCCGGCCCTGGTCAGCTCCCACGCGGCCGACAGGCCGGTGAGGCCGGCCCCCACGACGACGCACGTCATACCCACCCGCGCTCCGCCGCGGTGCGTCGCGCCAGGTCCGCGAGCGCCGCGACGAGCAGCGGATCGTCGTTCAGCGAGTCGGTGCGCTCAAGACGGACGCCAAGCCGCTCGGTGAGCCCGCGGTACGCGACGTCCACGTCGTACAGGACCTCGACATGATCGGACACGAATCCGATCGGCACGATGAGGAAGTTCTGCCGCGTGGCGGCGAGCTCGGTTATGACAGCGCCGGCCTCCGGCCCGAGCCACGGCTCGAGCGTCGCGCCCGCGCTCTGGAACGCGAAGCGCCATTCGTGGACCCCCGCGAGCTTGGCCACGGCCGCGGCGCTCGCCTGCAGCTCGTCGGCGTACGGATCTCCCGCCGCGAGGATCCGCTGGGGGAGGCTGTGCGCCGTGAACAGCACCTGAACGGCGCTGGGCGCCGGGAAACGCTGCAGCGCCTGTTTGACGCGCTCGGCGACCGCCTCGAGGAACTTGGGGTGGTCGCCCCAGCTCCGCACCAGCGCCAGCTCGAGCCGCCCTTGGGCCGCTGCGAGCAGCTTCTGCTCGTAGGCCCCGACCGATAACGCCGAATAGTGCGGCGCGAGCGCGATCGCCACGACGCGCGCCTGCCCGTCGGCGACGATGCGCTCGACCGTCTCCTGGATGAACGGATGCCAGTGGCGCATCCCTACGTAGACAGGCCAGGCGGGCCCGAGTGCGTGACCGAGCGCCTCCGCCTGGGCGTCGGTCCGCTCCCGGATGGGTGAGCGGCCGCCGATGCGCGCGTAGCGCGACCTGATCTCCGCCACGAGCTCCGGAGCCGTCGGCCGGCCGCCGCGCACGTCCTGCAGGTACGGCTCCACGTCGTCGAGGCTACCGGGGCCGCCGTAGGCCATCAGCAAGACGGCGACACCCTCAGCCGCCATGTACCCATTCCACGACCCGCTGTACCGCCTCGACCGGGGTCTCCGGTAGCACGCCGTGCCCGAGGTTGAAGATGTGCCCGGCGCGGCCTGCGGCGCGGTCGAGCACGTCGCGCACCCGCTTCTCCAGCTCCGGGAGCGGCGCGAGCAGCGCCACAGGATCGAGGTTCCCCTGGATCGCCCGACCGGAGCCGATCCGCTCCCAGGCGGCGTCGAGTGGCACGCGCCAGTCCACGCCGATGACGTCGCCCCCGGCGCGGGCGAAGTCCGGGAGCAACGTGGCGGTGTCGGTGCCGAAGTGGATCACCGGAACGCCGGACGCGCGCGCCAGCTCCAGCGCCCGCTGGCTGTGCGGGAACACGTACGCAGCGTAATCCCCCGGCGAGAGGCAGCCGACCCAGCTGTCGAACAGCTGCAGGGCCCGCGCGCCCGCGCGCGCCTGGGCGGCGAGGTAGGCTCCCACGAGCTCCGCGAGCCGCATCATCAGCTCGTGCCAGGCTCGCGGCTCGGCGTACATGAAACGCTTGGTCAGCGTGAAACTGCGGGTCGCGCCGCCCTCGATCGCATAGCTCGCGAGGGTGAACGGGGCGCCGGCGAAGCCGATGAGCGGCACCTGGGGCGGAAGCGCCCGCGCCGCCAGTCGCACCGCCTCCATCACGTACGCGAGGTCGGCGACCGGGTCCACCCGCGGCAGCTCGAGGACCTGGGTCGCCTCACGGATCGGCCGGGTGATTTGCGGTCCTTCACCCACCGCGAAGCTGAGGCCGAGCCCGAGGGGCTCGAACGGCAACAGGATGTCGGCGAAGAGAATCGCGGCATCGACGCCCAGCCGCTCGACGGGCTGCAGGGTCACCCGCGCGGCGAGCTCGGGTTCGTGACACAGCTCGAGGAGCGAGTGCTGCTGCCGGAGCGCGCGGTACTCCGGCAGGTAGCGCCCCGCCTGCCGCATGAACCACACCGGCGTGACGTCGGTGCGCTCCGAGCGGCAGGCCCTCAGGAACCGGCAGTCGTCAGGCGCGGGGGGCAACCGTCGGCTCGCGCGCCTCGGCCGGCGCGATCAGGACGGTGTCCCCCTCGAGCTTCACCCGATAGGTCGCGATCGGCAGCGCGGGCGGGCCGGAGAGCACCTGTCCCGTCTCGAGCGAGAAGACGCCCTCATGCCACGGACAGGTCACGGCGCAGCGCGCGGGATCGAGTGTTCCCTCGGACAGGCTGGCGCGCGCGTGCGTGCAGCGGTTGGCGATCGCGTGCACCGTGCCGTTCACGTTGAACAGCGCCACCGCTTCGCCCGCCGCGTACACCCGGCGGCCCGCACCGGGCGGGAGATCGGTCAGCGTGGCCACGGGCGTGTAGCCGTCGGCGCGCGCCGGACGCCGGGACAGGGCCTGCGCCGAGCCCGCCCCGCCCAGGGTGTCCAGCATGTCCCACAGCGACATCTGCACGCAGGTGAAGGTGGGGGTGTCGCGCAGCGTGTAGGAGGATGCCTTGCTCTCGCGCAGCTCCATCACGAGGTCGAGGAAATCCGCGGGGGTGTCGCCCTCGAACGCGACGATGAACTCCTGGTCGTCGAGCCCGTAGGAGTACGTCGTGTTCAGCCGGATGGACGGGTACTGGCGGCCGATCCGCACGTGCTCGTCCATCATCGCCTGGCGCTCCGGCCTGGGGAGCGCGTACCACGCCCGCGTTTTGGTGAACGGATACACGAACAGGTAGCGCGCATCGCTCGGCCGGATCTGGAGGCGCGACGGCTGACCCGGGTCGTCGGGGAACTCGTAGATCGAGCGCCGCGTCATCGCGAGGTAGCTGTACGGCAGCGTGAGGTAGGCGCCCAGGTCGGTGCGGTTGAGCGCCGTCTGCAACGCCACCAGCGAGTCCAGGTCCTCGGCCACCTGCCACAGCAGGAAGTCGCAGTCGCCGCGGATGCCGACGAGTCCGTACGGCCGCAGCAGCAGGTGCCCGTTGAAGCTCTCGATGGTCTCGCCGAATTCGATCTTCGAGCCCGCCTGGCGCTCGGCGGAGAGCCGGCGCCACGCGTTGTCGAGCTTGTAGAAGGCGAAGCGGACGACCTGGCGGCGCTCGGGGGTCTTGGACGTCATGGGGCGGAATCTAATGCGGAATGCGGAGTGCGGAGTGCGGAATGCGGAATGTCAGGGTGAGCTTCGTGTGGCACGACCTCGCACTGCAATTCCGCATTCCGAATTCCGCATTCCGCACTAGACTCCGGTTCCCGCCGCGCGCTCCGCCCTTTCGCGCCGCTCCTTCAAGATCTTCTTCACCACCAGGACTCCAATCGTCCCGAAGATCAGTACCGGCGTCAAGGCAATCAGCACTGCGGCCCAGAAGTAGACGAGGTCTAACCGGGGATCATCCCCGTGCAGGAGCAGCAGCCCAGCGAGCGTCATCGGCCGAGGAAACGTTTCAGGTGGCGCAGGTAGTACGTGAGCGCGACCGTGGCCACGGCGAAGAAAAGCGACAGGGCCAGGGTCCCCGCGCTCCCCGACTCGCGCCACCTCCACCCGGCCCACGCCGTGAACCCCGCGCAAAACGCGATGGCGGTCGTGATCAGCAGGCGATGGAACGGGATCATGCTACGCGACCACCTTATCCAGCACCATCAGCGTGAGCAGTACGGGCAGGTACACGATCGAGACGAGGAACACGCGCCAGGCACGCGGGGTGGTCACGGCGCGGGTCATCGCGATCGACGCACCCGCGTATGCCAGTCCGAGCGCCAGCGCGCCGAAGAAGTACACACCGCCCGTCACGCCCAACAGCGTCGGCAGCAGGCTCACCGGCAGGAGCGCCGTGGCATAGAGCAGCACCATCCGGCCCGTGTGGCGCCCATCGGCGTCTCCGACCGACAGCATGGCGAGCCCGCCGCGGCGATAGTCCTCACGGTAGATCCAGGCGAGCGCGAGGAAGTGCGGCAGCTGCCACAGGAACAGGATCCAGAACAGCGCGGCGACGGCAGGCCCGAGATCGCCGCCGGCGGCGGTCCAGCCGCCCACGATCGGCAGGGCGCCCGGTACCGCCCCGATCAGCGTGTTGAGCGTCGTGGTCCGCTTGAGCGGTGTGTACAGCAGCACGTAGCTCGCCAGCGTGAGCGCGGCCAGTCCGGCGGTGAGCACGTTGACGGCCAGCGCCAGGTAGGCGACGCCGACGAGCGAAATGACGCCGGCGAACGCGGCCGCGGCTCGTGGCGTGACGCGCCCCGACGGCAGGGGTCGGCCCTGAGTACGGTGCATCCGCGCGTCCACATCGCGCTCGCGCCACTGGTTGAAGGCGTTCGTCCCGGCGGCGACGAGCGCGGTGCCGACTAGGGTGTGCAGCAGGAGCCACACGTCCACCCCGCGACCCGAGCCGAGGTAGAACCCGGCCGCGGCGGTGAGCACCACCAACTGCGTGATGCGCGGCTTGGTGAGCTCGAGAAACGCTACCAGATGTGCTCCGACATCGCGGCGAACATGAAGATCAAGGCGAGCGGCAGCGGGATGATCGCCAGGATCCGCAGGTTCCACTTTTCGAACTTCAGGTGCATGAAGAAGAGCGCGACCAGCAAGGCCTTCCAGACGGCCAGCGCCAGCAGCAGCAGGAGCTTCAAGTTCCGCGAGATCGGCAGCTCGAAGGCGAGCGCCAGCTCGGCGGCGGTGAGGACCGCCAGGTACACCCAGATCAGGATGTAATTGGGACGCTTGTGCGCGGTCTCCATAGGTCCTCAGACGAGGTAGACGATGGTGAACAGGATGATCCACACCAGGTCGACGAAGTGCCAGTACAAGCCGACCGTCTCGATCCCGCGATAGTCCTGCCGCGAGTATTTGCCGGGCAGCACCTTCCGGAAGTAGAGATACAGCATCGAGACGACGCCGCACGTGACGTGAAAGCCGTGGAACCCCGTCATCGTGAAGAACGTGGAGCCGTACAGGCCCGAGGTAGCTGCGGGGAGCGTGCCTTTCGCTACCAGCTCGGCGAGCTCGCTGCCCTCGCGGATCCCCGCGGGCGTGAAGCCGCGCTCCACCAGATGCATGTACTCGAACACCTGAATCCCCACGAACGTCGCCCCGCCCAGGATCGTGAGCCCGAGCCACAGACGCAGGCCCTTCTGGTCGCCGTCCGCGATCGCGGCGTAGGCCTTGACCATCGAGACGGACGAGCAGATCAGCAGGAACGTGTTGAAGGCGGTGATGGGAATGTTGAGGACGACGCCCGGCCGCGCCCACTCGCCCGGCGCGCCGAAGCGGAGGATCACGTACGAGCCGATCAGGGCGGAGAAGAACATCACCTCCGACGCGAGGAACACCCACATCCCCAGCTTGTGGTTGTAGACGTCGAGCCCCCGCTCGGCGGGGTACGGCGCCCGCATCACATCGACGGTGGCGCTGGCGTGCGTCATCGGTCGTCCCCCTAGTGGACCGCGGCCGGCGCACTGGCCGGCTCACGGTCGGTGGGCAGTTTCCGGTTCTGCGGCAGGTAATCCTCGGCCACCTGCGGCGAGCTGAACTCGTACGGCCCGCGGTACACCGTCGGCACCGTCTCCCAGTTGCCGTGCGGGGCGGGCGACGGCAGCGACCACTCGAGCCCGTTGTCCCGCCAGGGGTTCAAGTCGGCCTTCTTCCCCTTGAACAGGCTGTACCAGAAGTTCACGAAGAAGATCAGCTGCGTCGCGAACAGCAGGAACGCGCTGATCGAGATGAACACGTTCATCGGCTGCATCGGCTTCAAGAAATCGTACTGCGTCGGATCGTAGATCCGCCGCATGGCCCCCGCCATCCCGAGGATGTGCATCGGGAAGAACGTGCAATTGTAGAAGACGAACGTGAGCCAGAAGTGCACCTTGCCCCACGGCTCGCTCATCAGCCGGCCGAACATCTTCGGGAACCAGTAGGTGATCGCGCCGAACAGCGCGAACAGGCTGCCGCCGAACAGCACGTAATGCAGGTGCGCCACGATGAAGTAGGTGTCGTGGATGAACATGTCCACCGGCGTTGCGGCCATGTAGATCCCCGACAGCCCGCCGATCACGAACATGGCCACGAACGCCGTGGCGTTGAGCATCGGCACGTGAAAGTGCAGGTTGCCCCGCCACATCGTGCCCATCCAGTTGAACACCTTCACCGCCGACGGCACGGCGATGATCAAGGTCGACACCATGAACGAGGACCCGAGCGTGGGGTTCATCCCGCTCACGAACATGTGGTGGCCCCACACAATCCAGCCGAGAAACCCGATCGCGACGATCGCGAACACCATCGAGTGGTAACCGAAGATCGGCTTGCGGCTGCCGTTCGCGATGATATCCGAGACCATGCCCATGGCGGGCAGAATGAGGATGTAGACCTCCGGGTGCCCGAAGAACCAGAAGAGGTGCTGCCACAACAATGCCTGCCCGCCCGCGGTGGTGTCGAAGAAGTGCGTATTCAGAACCTGGTCGAACAACAACATGATCGCGGCACCCGAGAGCACCGGCAGCGCCAGCAGCCCGAGGATCGCCGTGATGAACAGCGACCACACCGAGAGCGGCAGCCGAAACCAGGTCATCCCCGGCGCGCGGTTGTTGATCACCGTCGTGATGTAGTTCAGCGACCCGAGAATCGACGACAGTCCCAGCAGGATGATCGACACCGACCACAACTCCTGGCCGAGCGACGCGCCGGAATAGTCGTGCCGGGCCGAGAGTGGCACGTACATCGTCCAGCCGGCGCGCGCCGCCCCGTCGGGTACGAACAGGCTCGCGAACATCACGAGCCCGGCGGCGAAGGCGAGCCAGAACGACGCCATGTTGATCCGCGGAAACGCCATGTCGTGCGTCCCGATCTTGAGCGGGATCAGGAAGTTGGCGTACACGCCCACGAGCAGCGGCATGATGGCGAAGAACACCATGAACGTGCCGTGCATCGTGACGAGCTGGATGTAGTACTCGGGCAGGATCACCCCGCCGGGCGCCATCGTGTCGGGCAGGATCCCGCCGCCCGGCATCGGCTGCCCCGGGAAGGCGAGCTGCCAGCGCATCTGCATCGCGAGCACCCCGCCCAGCAGCAGGAAGAAGAGGCTGACGAACAGGAACTGGATCCCGATGATCTTATGGTCGGTCGAGAAGATGTACTTCCGGACGAAGCTCCGGTCGTCGTGATGCGCGTGGGGGACGCGCGCCGTCGCGGCAACGCTGGTCATTGCTTGGCCTCCTGAGCAGCCTGCTTCATCCAGGCGTCGTACTCCTCGGGCGTATGCACGAACACCTGCGCCCGCATGCGGTAGTGGCCCAGCCCGCACAGCTGGGAGCAGCCCAGCTCGAACCTGCCGGGGACGGTGGGCTGGAACCAGGCCTTGATGTCCATGCCGGGCACGACGTCCTGCCGCACGCGGAACTGCGGCACGTAGAACGAATGGATGACGTCTTCCGAGGACAGGGCGACGACGATCGGCCGGCCGACGGGCAGGTGCAGCTGGTTACGCACCGTGAAGTCGTCCGCGGTGCCAAGCTTCCCGTCGGCGCCGGGATACGTCACCTGCCACTCGAACTGCTTGGCGTGGATCGCGATCGGGTAGGCGTTCGCCGGCACGCTGTTGCGCCCTTTGATCTGCACCCAATAGTGGTTCGAGACGAGGCCCAGCGCCACCATGGTCACCGCCGGGATCGTGGTCCAGATCACCTCCGCGCGGGTATTGCCGTGCGTGTAGAAGGCCTTCCGCCCGGGCCCGCGGTATTTCACGATGAACCAGATGAGCCCCGCCTCGACGAGCACGAACGCGATCCCCGTAATGATGAGAATCGCGATGAACAGCCCGTCGATCGGCCCCGCGAACGTCGAGCCCTGCTGCGGCAGCCACCAATGCATGGCGCGGCCTCCTGTCGTTCAGTTCACTTCGCTGCGAAGGTGAAGTCCTGCGTCTTCGTCTCGCTGCCGGCCACGGTCACGGAGGCGGTCTGGGTCCCGTACTTCTCGTGCCACCCCTCGATCGTGTACGTCCCCGGCGGCAATCCCCTGATCGAGAAGCTGCCGTCCGTGCCGCTCACCGCAGAGAACGGGTGCGGCAGGACGCCGAGCCACGCGTGCATCCAGCCGTGCACGTTGCACTCGAGCGGCACCATCACCTCGGGGGCCGTGAACGTGCGCGTCGAGCTCATGGTGGTCGGCTGACTGATGTTGAAGGGGCGGTTCTTCGTTCCCTTCGCCTTGATGTTGTGCAGGATGCCGTCGGAGTTCTTGATCTCCAGGTTCTGAGCTACCATGATGCCCAGCACGTGAGGATGGTAGCGACACCCGTCCTGGTCGAGCGTCACCGCTCCCGCCGGGGCGGGGGCCTTGTAGCTCGCCGGCAGGCCCGCCTTCACGTACACAAAGACGTTCGCGAGCGTGCCGTTCGGGTTGACGACGACAATCTCCTCGGTGGGCGGCGTCTGATACTTCGCCTTGCACTTCGGCTCCTCGCTCATGTCGATCTTGGGGTTTGCCGGCTTGGTCCCCGTAAACTTGATCTTCCCGGTGATCGTCGCGCCTCCTTGCGGATCGGCCGGGCGCTCCTTGGCGCTCGCCATCACGAACACACCGCACACCACAGCCAGCATCGCGCGTCTCATTGTCCCTCCATGGGGAAGCCGCCCATCAGGCCTGGCGCCGTTGGGCCCTCCGCACCACCACTATACCCAAACCCAGCGTGAGGAGCATGGCGACCACCGGCGTCACGAGCACCCGTGACGGCGTGGGTTGGTCGAGGGCGAGAAAGTACCAGGTGCTCACAGCCATCCGCGTGCCATGTTCCCCGCTGGAACCGTCCCAAGCGAAGAACGCGACCGGAATCGCACGGCCCGTTTGGAATTGAAGTTCGTTCGCCGTGTCAGGGGTCGCAAGGGAGCGGGTGAACACCACGCGCCACTCCCCGTGATCGTACGCCGCGCCGGCCGCCGGGGCTGCCGGGAGCGTGTCGAACCGCTCGAGCCCGCGCGCCAGCCCCGCCACGGCGCGTCCTCCGCTTGTGGCGCTCGTCCAGCGCCACTGGTAGACCGCATCGGTCTCGGTGCCCATCAAGAAGTACGGCCGCTCCATCCCCTCAGGAATCCGCCGCGGGAACTGCACCGCCAGCTGGTCGGGCCAGGGTCCCGCCTGAGGGCCGGCGCCCGAGTCGTCGCCCGCCACGGTCTCGCGCACCCGCCGCTCGAAGCCGAGCCACGTCGTGTCGGGGCTCGGGGTGCGGTCGTCCCAGCTCACCCGCACGGCGACGGCTTTCCCGTCGTGCACCGCCTGCACCCACACGCCGGAGACCGCCGGCGCGAACCAGCGGAGCTTCCGGATCACCTGGCCGACGAGCGGGAACCAGTATCGGTCCACGCGTGCCCACGCCGAGTCGCCCGGCGCTGCCGGGAGCGGTCCCGCCACCCGCGGCGCGTGAATCACGTCGCGCACCTCCGGTGTCCGCACCGGCGACAGGCTGCGCACATACTGGGCGAGTCGCCACAGCTGCTCGTCGGTCAGGAACTTCTGCTCGATCAGGTCGGAGAACGACGGCATCGGCGTGCCGTCGAGCCCGGTGCGCAGGCGGCGGTACACGTCCGCCACGCTGGCACCGCCGCGGAACCGCCAGCTCTGGTGGAGGTCCGCCGCGTAGATCGGGAATCCCGCGTCGTCCTTGAGCGTGGGCGCGGAAGGCCCGTCGCCCCGGCCCTGGTCGCCGTGACACTTGCGGCACCCGATCGAGTCGTAGAACTGCCGGCCGACTTTGAGCGCGTCGGGGGCCGACCCGCCGCCCGGCTCGTTCCCGAACTTGAGCGCCACCACGTGCTGGCTCGTGTCGGTGAAGAACGACGAGAAAGTCTTGAGGTACGCCATCACGTCGCGGCGCTCGCCGTCCGAGAGCCGGCCTTTCCACGCCGGCATCGCGCTGCCGGGCAGGCCCTCGTCGATCGCACGCAGCAGATCGGCATCGGTGGGCAGCTGCCCGCTCGCGGTCGTGCGGATCTTGTAGACCGCGCCGGTGAAGTTGCGCGGGCGCGGCAGCATGTACGCCGCCGCGGGACCGTCGCCCGCGCCGGTGTCGCCGTGGCAGCCGGCGCACCACTTCTCGTAGACGGCTTCCCCTTTCGTCGTGTCCTGCGCGGATAGTCGGTTAGACGGATAGACGGTCAGAACGCCCACGCTAACCGTCCAACCGACTAACCGCCTAACCGCCTGGCTCACTTCCCGCCTCCGCTCTCGCTCTTCTCCCAAGTGCGCGGCTTCCACCCGGTCTGATCGTACAGGAACAGGATCACCGACCAGATCTCTCGCTCGGTCAGGAAGTCTTCCCACTGGGGCATCGCCGAGTTCCACGGCGTGCCCTCGCGCGGCAGGCCGGGACCGCCCTTCGCGACCCGCCAGAACACGAAGCTCTCGGTGAGCTGGGCGATCGTGCCGTTGTCCTGGAAGTTCGCCGGAATCGGGTTGAAGCCGGCGGCATAGTGCCCCTGGCCGTCGAGGTGGTCGCCGTGGCAGGGCAGGCAGTTCTGGTAGTAGATCCGCTTGCCGTCCACCGTGTACGCGGGCGTAGACTCCGGGTGCTGGCGCAACGGATTGTCGAGCCCGGTGAGCGTGATCGACTTCCCACGGAACGTGATCTCCGCCGGCGGCGCGGGGTGGATCGAACGCAGGTTCGGCGGCGCGGTCACGGACGTCCGCACTTGGCCGTAGGCGACGAGCCCGACGAGCGCCGGCACGGCCACGAGCAGCCCGGCACGCACCAGCCGGAGGCGCGGCTCGACCAAGGCGGCGTGGAGCGGCTCCCGGAAGCGGGCCCAGCGCTCCTCGTTATCGCTCACGTAGATAAGCACGCCCACGAACACGGTCGCCATGTACTGGAGCACCACGCTCTTCGGCACGAGCGCGCTCCCCGGCAGCAGCGGCACGACGTACACGATCAACGCGTAGGCCGCCACGAGAATCCCCACGGCCTGCCAAAACGGGTGGTCGGCGTAGCGGCGCGCGCTCATTTGTGTGCGGCCAGGTATTGCACGAGCGCTTCGAGCTGCGCGGCGTTCAGCATCGTGCCGAACGTCTTGGGCATGATGCCGGCGAGCTTCTCGTATCCCTTCGCGATCGACGACGTGGGGTCGAGGATCTTCTTCCGGATCGATTCCGCGGTGCGGCGGGAGCCCACGTGGGTCAAGTCCGGTGCAATCACCTGCCCCTGGCCGTCGAGCTTGTGGCACGCCAGACACCCCGCGGCCTGGATGATCGCCTTGGGGTCGGTGCTGCCGCCTGCAAAGCTCCCGCCTCCCGCACTCCCCGGGCTTGCGCCCGGGGTCAGTGGCTTCGCCTTAGCGATATCCTCTCCGGTGACATCCACCGTGCCGCCTTGCGCCTCGAGGAACGCGATCACCGCCCAGACCTGCTCGGGCGAGAGCTGCTTCGTCATCACCGGCATGATCGGCTGGTAGCCTGGAACGACGTACGCCGTAGGGTCGTCGAGTGACTCGAAGAGGTACTGCTTGCAGCTCTTCCCCGGCTCGCGCTTGGCGCAGCGCACGCCGATCGGCCCGGTGCCCTTTTCGTCGGTGAGGAGGTTGGGGGCGCGCGTGCCGAGCCCGTGGCACGTCGTGCAGCCGCCGATGCCGGTGAAGACCTTCTCCCCGGCGGACACGAGCTGCTCCGGCGTGACGTTCGCGCCGAGGGTGAGTGCTTGGGGCACCTCCGACTGCACCTGGGGGATCTTGTTGGCGATCAGGGTATAGAGCGCCAGCGTCCCGAGCACGACGCCGACGACCTTGAGATTAGTGGCCCACATGCTGGGCCCCTCCCTCCCGCGCGCCGGAGGCGACGAAGCTGGATTTCTCGGCGAGTCCACCGAGCCAGAACACGAACGCCACCAGGCAGAGGAAGATGAGCACGCACAGGCTGATCATCTGCGAGGCGTAGCCGAGCGCGGGCGTGGCGGCGTAGCGGCTGGTGTCCTGCATCACCTGCCACACGTGCCAGTACTGCCGGATGCCCGAGCGCGCGAACCCCATGAGCCCCATGAGCCATGTGAACGTCACCGCCAGGATGAACAGGGCGTACTGCGAGCGGGGCGGCATCTTGCCCCAACGGATCGCGCCAAGCGACTGGGCGCCGCGCGCCATCAGCAGGTCGATCACCGTGACGCACAGGATGCAGGCGAGCACGGCGAGCACCTGATAGACGCTGAAGCCGATCCGGACGATCGCTTCGACGAAATAGCCACGGATGCCGTAGAACAAAACGATACCGGCCGCGATGGCGAACATCGCGCCCTGGATCATGGTCCCGGTCCTGGCCCAGGGAACGACGGGCCGCGTGTTGGCGCGGCGGTACAGGAGAAACGACAGGAACGTGGTGAGGATCATCAGGTTCACCGCCGTGTTCTTCGCGCTCATGACGCCGAGGGCGCCGAGGAAGGGGTGATGCGAGCCGCCCATCGCCGCGAGCTCCTTCGAATCCGCGATCATGGTGTGCGGCGTGCCCCACACGATGGCCCCGAGCACCAGGATGACGAGCAGCCATTTGGTATAGGGCCGGAACCGCTCGGCCCCGGGGATGCGGCCCATGCCGATCCAGAGATAGTAGTTCCCCGTCAGGAACAGCACCGCGATGAGGAACGCCTGGATCACCCACAGCCAGCTCATGAAGCCGCCCATCATGGTGATCCCCATCGACTGGTCGTACTGGTAGATCTCGCGCCCCAGCCAGTAGCCTGCGAAGGGAAGCACGATGAGGGCCGACATCGCAATGAAGTTCCCGACGTAGCCCATCCAATCGTAGTGGGCACGCTCCTCCTCGGTGCGCGCGGCGAGGAAGCGGTAGCTCGCGTACGCGCCCACGATCGCGCCGCCGAACACCACGTTCGCGATCAGCCGGTGCACGTTGATCGGCATCCACGTCGCGTTCGCGATGGCGTGCCACAGCTTGATCGTCGTCGGGTCGGTGCTGGGGGTGATGTCCCGCGGCGGGGTCATCATGTACGTGAGCCAGGAGTTCGCGATGAACATCACGATCGTGCCCCAAACGTTGAGCAGGATGCCCAGCGTCCAGTGCCCGACCTTCGCCCGGCCCTTCTTCCAGCGGTCCCAGCCGTAGTAGTAGAGGTACAGAGTGAAGGACTCGAGGAAGAACAGCGCCGCATACGCCCACATCGACGGCCCGAACACCGCCGTCAGATAGGCCCAGAACCGGGGATACAGCGTCGCCAGGAAGAACACGAGAATCGCCCCCCAGATCGCCGTCGCGCTGTACGCCACGAGCAACAGCCGCGTGAACTCCTTGCTCAGGCGGTCGTAGCGCTCGTCGCCGCCGAAGATGCCGATCGCCTCCGTCACGACGGCAAACATCGGCACGCCGAGGACGAACGCGGCGAACATGAGGTGCACCTCAGCCGCGATCCACACCGCCGCTCGCGCGCCGATGAGGGGGAACTCGCCGTACGCGTGGCTCGTGTCGGCCGCGGCTTGCAGTACGAGCGAGACGTCAGACATCAGACGTCAGTCACGAAGAAGGGCCGTTTCTTGGAAAAGTCGATCGGCATGGCGCCGCGGACTTCGGCGAGCAGCTCAGGAGTGATCTCGTTCCGCCCCTGCCGCCGCGCCCAGTCTTCCACCCGCTGCATCACGACACCCCGGACGAACGACGGGATGCGCGCGATGCGCTCCCGCGCGGCCGGAGTCCAGCTGAGGGCCGGTCGGAACTCCGCGCCGTAGGTCACCTCGCGCACCGCCTCGATGACCGGTGCGCCAGGTGCCGGCTCGTATACGCAGGACGGATCGGCCGCGAGCACGTCCCCCTCGAGCGCGAAGGCGCGGGCGCGGCACCCGCCGCACAGCCTGCGGTACTCACATGCGCCGCACTTCCCCCCCAACCGGCCGTCGCGCAGTTGTCGGAACAGCGGCGCCGACCGCCAGATCTCCGCGAAGCTCTGCGTACGCAGGTCGCCCGCCACCTCCGGCAGGTAGGGGCAGGGCGTCAGCTTCCCATCCGGGGTGATGCGGCAGTATTGGGTACCGCACGGGCAGCGGGTTTCGTAGTTCAGAACGGGGGACTCGGGATCGCTCTGGTGGACGTGCCGCATGAAGTGCGGCGCGCACTTGGCGCGCACCAGCATCCGGCCGCGGAACTCCCGCTGCCAGCGCGCCAGATCGGCGAGCACCGCCTCGTAGTCCGCCGGCGTCAGGTCCGTGAGCGCCGCGCCGCGCCCCGTGGAGACGAGGAAATAGCAGTTGAACGACACCGCCCCCTGTGCCGCCGCCCACGCGACCAGCGCCCCGAGCTCGGCGCGGTTGCCCTTGGTGACCGTGGACTGGATGATGAAATCGAGCCGCTGCCGGGTGAGCCGCGCCAGCGCGCGCTGCGTCTCCGCAAGCGAGCCGCGGCCGTGCCGGAAGTTGTCGTGATAGGCTGGGCGGAGCGAATCGACGCTCACCGCGACCCCGCGCACCCCCGCCGCCTTGAGCGCCGCGATCCGTTCGTCGGTGAGCAGCGTCCCGTTCGTGCCCACGACCACCGTGGCGCCCTTCCCGGAGGCATAGCGAGCGATGTGGGTCAGGTCCTCGCGCAACAGCGGCTCGCCGCCCGAGAGGATCAGCATCGGCGTGGGGCTCACCGCAAGCACCTGGTCGACGATGCCGAGGCACGCCGCCGTGTCGAGCTCCCCGGTGGCGCTTTCGCGGGGGCCCGCCGCGATGTAGCAGTGGGCGCACTCCAGATTACAGCGCCGCGTCAGGTTCCACGCCACGACGTGGGGGACGTAGTTCACTGGAGCAATTTCTCGACCGCCTGCTTTGCCTCGTCGGGCGTCGTGCCTTTGAAGTCGACCGGGCACTTACCCATCTTCTCCTCGATGTCGCGGATCGGGCAGCGCGTGATCCCCTGTGCCTTCGCCTCCTCGATGAACGCGCGCATCTCGGGGGAAAGCGCATCCATTCCTTCCGCCTCCGCCCGGATCTGTTTCGCGCGCAGCTCGGTGAACATCACCATCATCGTTGCGACATCGAACTCGTCCGCTGCGATCATCGCCTGCTTGTTGTCGTCCATTACGGGCGTCGTGACACGCCAGATGCTGTGGCCGCGTGCGAACCGCTCCACCGTGTTGCGAGCCAGTGGCCGGGCGATGAGCGGCACGAGCTGGAGTCGTGCCCACGCCTCTTCCGTCCACACGATCGGGTCGGTGGCGAGGCGCGGCCGGGTGCTCACTGCTCCGGTCACCGGACACCGGACCTCGACGTCAGGGGTCAGGGGCTGGGGGTCGGCGTCGTGCCCTAGGACCTTCGTCGCCTTCAGCTGCTCCTGCGCTTTCACCTCGGCGAGCGCGAGCTCCTCCGCCGTGCCGATGCCCATGATGAGCTGCATATGCGTGGGGAGGAGCTTCCGGATCGCCTCGTCGAGCCACTTGTTCGTGACCGTCGCCGGCTCGCCGTGCGTCTGCTCGAGCACGTACTCTTCGACGGCCCGGCGCGCGATCCCCTGCGCGAACGGTGGGACGCGCAGGATCCGCACCTCGGCCTCGGGCGCCCAGGGGAGCCCGGCCACACCGTCTTCCTCGATCCAGGGGATGTCCTCGGGGCGGATTCCCACCGTCCCCGCCAGCAGCACGTCGCAGGGCGCAAGCCGCAACAGGTTTTCCGCCTGGCTGCCGATCTGGGTGCCTTCGATTCGGTGTGCACCATGGCGGGCGAGCACCAGCAGCGACGGCTTGATCTCCTCGGCCCACTGCATGATCACCTGAAACGGCTTGCCGATGAGGATCTGGGTCGTGATCGAAACGTCGGCAAACTCCCGCGCCATCACCTCGGCGCGCTTCAGGTTCGCCTGACACAGCTTCAGGAGTCCTTTGTCGATGATGTTGTTGTGCAGCTCCTCCTGCTCCTCGAACTTGAAGACCTTCGAGGCCTGGTAGGAGAGCACATCCTTGATGTTGTGGAACACGACGTGGTGGTACTCCACGTCGAACGCGCTGCACACGTACAGCGACCCGCCGAACGCGTGCGCCAGCTCGAGCGCGACGCGCATCGCTCGGTACCCGTACGACGAGCCGTCGACGCACACCAGGAAGCGGCCGCCGTCGAAGGGCCGGTCGTCGCGCACGATGAGCACGTCCTTCTCGACGCCGCGCAGCACGCGGGCGACCACTCCGCCCAGCTGCGAGTAGGGCTGGCGGCCGAGGCCGTGTGCGCCGATGGCGAGGAGGTCGTAGCGGCGTCCCGACGAGCCGACGAGCCGGGCGGCGGCATCCTCCTCCTCCGCGACGAGCCGGCCGTTCGCCGCGACTTTTACATCGCTGCGCACCCGCTCCCCACCGTCGTAGCCCGCGGCGCGGTTGGGGTCGAAGCCGATGAGCCCCGGCAGCCGGCCGGCGCCGCGGTTCACCTCGTTCACGATTTCCTCGTAGTTGATGCCTTCCAGGAGCTGGCGAGTCAAGCCGACGCCCGCCGCGTCACACCGCTTGCCGAGCTGGTCCAAAAAGCTGTCAGCTATCAGCTGCAAGCCTTTTTCGATCAGCTTGTCGTGGATTTTGCGCTGCTTCTTGATCTCCTCGGGCGTCTGAAACTGAGCGGGGAGCCCCGTTTCGAGTTGCCGGAAGCGGACGTCGTGCAGACGCGCGGCGTAGACGTGATTGCCGGTGATGCGACCGCCGGCCTTCCGGCACAGCTCGATCGCCCGGTCAACCGCCCAGTCCGAATGCCGGGAGTTGTCGACGGGGACGAAGATCTCGCGGTACACCGGCACCTCCCTTGGGGGCACGGGCCGGGCATACACTCCCCTCGCGCCGGACCCGGTGCGAACCGACGGGTCGGTATCGATCTGCGTCGAGGCGTGAGTGTATGTCCGACGTCACGACGGGCGGCGCCCGCCAGGAAACTCAAGTGTCAGTGCAGCGTGCGGCGAGTATGCGACCCGCTCCGGGGGCTGTCAAGCCGGGCGAGGGACGATTTGTTTGCCCGTTTCGTCGTACACGGTGATCGCATCCACCGGGCACGCGTCGCACGCGCGCAGCAACCGCTCACGCTCCACTGCCTCCGGGTTCGCGAACACCGCCACGGTCGCGTCGTCCAGTTCGAAACCTTCGGGTGCCTCCCTCACGCAGTCCCCGAACCCCACACACTGGTCGCGATCGATGACGACCCGCAGGCCATGGACGATCCGCTCCCGCTGGCCGCTCACATCCCCTCGAGTCCCAGCTCGCTCCGCGCCGTGTCCATGACGGCCGGTGTGATCTCGGCCACGCCGTGATCCCGCGCGTAGTCTGCGTAGATCCGCTTGACCATTCCTCGCACGAACCCCGGAACCCGGGCCAGGCGCTCCTGGGCCTCGGCCGACCACGCAGGCGCGTCTCCCGTTTCCCGTTTCCCGTCCTCAACGAAGGCGTCGTCCTTCCCCGTCGCGACCGCCGCGCGGATCGTTTCCAGTGGCTGGGGCGAAACCGTCGCTCCCCCGATCTTCACTCCGAGCGAAGCGACGAGCTGGGTTTCCATCGGGTTCGTCAGCATCGCGACCACCCGTCCGCACTGCGGGCAGCGGAACGCCGCGGCGAGGGTGCCGTCGCCCGGGAGCTGCCGCTCCTCGAACGCCATTTGGCGGTCGCACTCGACGCAGAGGAACTTCATAGTGCGGAATGCGGAGTGCGGAATGCGGAATGTCTCACGCCGACCCCCCGACCCTGTGTGCGATCCTGTCCCATTCGTGAGCGCTGGGATGAAATGGGAGCCGGGCGAGCAGCGGGATTGCGAACTCCCGCGCCAGCGTGTCGCCCGCGTCGCCCACGAACGGCCCGCCGGCCATGTTCTCGATGACGCCGAGGCAGGGTGCGCCACGGTCGCGCGCGGCGTGCAAGGCACGGCGCACGGCATCCTCGGACTCCGGGGTCGGAATGGTGATGGCGACAACGGGTGGAGGCTCGGGCAAGAGCTCCGCGAGCTCGGTGAATCGCTGCATCCCGGGCGGTAGATCGACGAGCAGGACGTCCAACGGGCCCCACGCCACGTCCGCGAGGAGCTCGCGCAACGCCGTGGCCTCGAGCGCTCCTCGCCACACGAAGCTCTCCGCGGCCGGGCCGCGGAACGCCAGCGGGCGGCCGTCCTCGATGAGCAGGCCCATCGAGAAGCAGCGGACCCCCTCCGGGCTCACGGCAGGCTCGACGACGCCGTCGTGCAACGTGCAACTGGCAACGGGGACGCGGAGCAATTGGGGGACGGTCGGGCCGTTCAGGTCCGCGTCGAGCACGCCCACCGCGCCCCCCATCCGGGCCAGGGCCCGGGCGAGGTGGGCCGTTACGAAGCTCTTACCCACCCCCCCCTTGCCGCTCATGACCGCCACGACCCGGGCCACAACCGCCAAGCGCTCGGCGACCCGGCGCCGCTGCGCGCCGATCTGCTCGGCCAGCCCGGAACGGTCCGGTTCAGTCAGGTCGTGATAGGTGCGAAAATTCAGGGGCACGGGAGAATACTAGACGGCGAGACGGGTAGACGGCTAGACGGGTGGAAAGAGCAACGCCATCGGTGTCGCGAGGCCACCCGTCTAACCGTCTACCCGTCTACCCGTCTAGATTTGTGCTCGTATGATCGACGAGCTCAAGCACAAGCTGCAGGCCGAGGTCGAGCGCCTCAATCACGAGATCAACTTCGTCCTCCCGAAGGAGATCGAGAAGGCGCGCGCCCACGGGGACCTGCGCGAGAACTCCGAATACAAGGCGGCGCTCGAGCGGCAGCAGTTCGCTCAGGCGCGGGCGTCGCACCTCCGGCTCCGGCTCTCCAAGCTCTCGAGTGTGAAGGAGGACGACATCCCGCGCGATCGCGTGGGCTTTGGCTCGCGGGTCACGGTGCAGGATCTCGACACGAAGAAGCGGGAGACCTACGCCCTCACGCTCGGCGAGTTCATCGAGGGCGACGACGACGCGGCAGAGATGCCCGTCTCCATGGCCTCACCCCTCGGCAAGGCGCTGCTCGGCGGCAAGGTGGGCGAGGCGGTGGCGATCACGCTGCCGCTGGGGAAGCGGCGCCTCAAGATCGTCGAGCTCGAGACGGTGCACGATCTCGCGGAGAAGAAAGTCTAGAGCAGCAGGTGGAAGACCATCGGGCCGCGGGGCTCGGCCGAGCCCGCCCGGGACTCGATGCTCATCGCCGCACCCATCACCCGCGCGTCACCCCCGGGCAGCTCGAGCGCCATGACCATGGGGCGCTCCTGATCCATGGGCATGATCGCCGCGGTCTTCATCCCTTTGTCGGTGATGAACCACAGCTGATACGCCTGGTCGGGCTCGTTCGCGGCGAGGCCGTCGCAGCGGACCAGCCAGCGATGGCGCGCGCCGTCGGCGAAGATGGTGACGGCCCCGAGCCGGCCTCCGGTCGACACCGGCACCTGCACGAGCCGCGTCGCCGTCCCGTGAATGAAGCTGTGCACGGTGTCCTCGAGTGCCGCGAGGCGGGCCGAGAGCGTGTCGCGCTCCGCGCGCAGCCCGTGGATCGTGCGGGAGGCCCAGTAGCCGCCGCCCCCGCCGACGGCCAGCAGGAACGCCGCCGCCGCCGCGAGCGGCCAGATCCGCCGCGGCCGCTGCAGGGCGCGCCCGAGCACCCGCGCCTTCAGCTCGGGGTGCGGGCTTCTCGGATGCGCCGCCATGCCCAGCCAGTCCGTCATCGCGCCCAATCCTTCAAGTGGTCGAGTGCCGCGCTCAGCTTCTGGTGGGCGATCCGCAGCCGCGTCTTCACCGTGCCGAGCGGCTGGTCCAGCCGCCGGGCAATCTCACTGTGCGTCAGCCCTTCGAAGTAGGCGAGCAGCACGACGCGGCGCTGCTCCTCAGGTAGCGCCGCAAGCGCCGCGTGCACCTCGCGGTGCAGGGGCCAGCCCGGCACCGACGCCTCGTGGGGCGCGGGTCCGGCGTCGGCACCCTGCTCAGCGGACGGCGCCTGCTCCCACCGTTCGGCCTTGCGCCACCACCGTCGCCGTCGTCGCAGCGCATCCAGCGCCCGGTTCCGCGCGATCGCGAGAATCCACGGCACCAGGGGGCCGCGCTGCGCATCGTGCCTGTCGACACGACGCCACACTTGCGCGAACGCGTCCGCCACGACCTCCTCGGCCTCGTCTTCGTCCTGCAGGATGCGGAAGGCGAGGCCCAGCACCCACGGCGCCAGGAGGTCGTACAGCTCCTCCAGCGCCCGCTCGTCCCGCGCCTTCAGGCGCCGAATCAGCGTTCGCTCGGCCTCTTGACTAAGACGTTTTGGCTGGGTCACTTAGATTTTCGTTAGATTTGCATACTAGCACCATTACGGGGGCCGTCTAGCCCTATTCCCGTTGCGCGAGGCATGGTTGCCGATGCGTGCTACCCCGTTGTCGGCTGCGGCCGTCTGCATGCTGCTGTGGTTGGGTCCCGCGGGAAGGGCGTCCGCCCAAGACCGCGATCCCGACATGAAGATCGCGGGAGGCGGCACACTCCCCACCGGTTGGCACGCCAGGACCGACAAGAACCGGCCGCTCGCCGACGCGAAGATCACGACGATGGGGAACGGCATGCACGTGACGCTCGGTCCGGCCGTCATCCTGTGGCGGGACCGAGATAAGGCCACGGGCAACTACCACGTAGTCGCCACGTTCACGCAGACCAAGAACCCGCGCCACCCGGAGGCGTACGGTTTGTTCATCGGCGGCAGCCATCTGGCCGACGCCCAGAATCGCTACACCTACTTCCTAGTCCGCGGTGACGGGAAGTTCCTGGTGAAGCGGCGCGTCGCGGGCGACTCGACCGCCGTGGTCACCCCCGACTGGACTGACAACGACGCGGTCGTGAAGGCGGACTCGGCCGGCCAGGCGACGAACGAGCTGAGCATTTTGGTCCGCGGCGGCAAAGTCACCTTCCAGGTGAATGGGAAGGACGTCTACTCCGCCCCTGGGGGGGGACTCGACACGCGGGGAATCGTGGGGTATCGCGTGAATCACAACCTCGACGTACACTTGAGCGCGCTCGGGGTCCACAAGCTGTAGGACGGGAGGTCGCATGGCTGGTCGCACGGTGGATGAGTCCGAACGCTTCTCGTTTGAAGCGTTCACGCGGCATCCGTTCTTCACCGAGGTCAACCGCTGGATCGTGGAGCGAGTGATCTGCCCCGGGCGCCGCAAGATCGTCGACTTGGGGTGCGGGCCGGGGGCAGTCACGAAGCTGATCCTGGAACGCCTGGGTGACGCTCGCAACGCGAAGGTGATCGGGATCGATCCCTCCCCGTCGGCGCTCACCAAGGCGCGGGCCGCGATTCATTCCAAAGTCGTCGACTTCGTCCAGGGCAGTGCCGAGTGGGTCTCGCGCCTCGTCTCGTCAGCCGACGCCGTGGTTTTCCTCAACGCGATCCACCTCGTGCCGGACAAGGCCCAGGTCATCGGGGAGATTCGCAAAGTTCTGAAGCAAGGTGGCGTGTTCGCATTCAACACGACGTTCTTCAACGGCGCCTATGTCGAGGGGACGTCGGGCTTCTGGCGGCGCTGGGTCGTGCGGGCGGTGCAGGTGCTCCGGGAGCGCGGGCTGGACGTGCAGCACACTGCCACGGCCGTCGCACGCCAGTTTCTCACGGCGGACGAGTACGCCGAGCTGTGCGTCCACGCCGGCTTCTCGCGGCCGAGCGTCGAGCTCGTGCGCATCGAGATGACGCCCGAGAGCATCGAAGACATCGGGCGCTTCTCCCTCTTCATCGAGGGCGCGCTGCCGGGCGTGCCGCTCGAGGAGGGCGCCACAGCGCTTCAGGAAGGACTGCGCCGCGCCATGGACGAGACAGGGTTCCACAACGTGCCGCGCAACTGGTTGGAGTGCGTGGCGACGGCGGTGTGATGTAGGGGCGCAGCACGCTGCGCCCTATCCGATGACGAAGGCGAGGCGGCGGTGCGCGGCGCGCAGCGCCGCCTCGACCGCTTCCGGTGTCTCCCCCCGCGCGAAGATGAACCCCGGGTAGCGCGACCCTTCCGGCCAGGGCACGAGCGCCTGGCCCAGGTGCGCCGTGATCACCACGTCCTCGACGAGCGGCACGGCACGCGCCTCGGCGATCCCCCGCACGTCCCGCAGCACCCCCGCTCCCGGCACCGGGATCATCATCACGCCCGCGGCCCGCTCCTCCCGCTCGAGCGCGGGAAGCGGCATCCCCAGCGCGTGACGAATGATCAGCTCTTCGAGCGACGCCAGCGCGTTTCCCCTTCCCCCTTCCCCGGCCGTAAACCGGAGTACTGCACTGCATCGTCCCCCGATCGGCCGCGCCGCGAGCTCGATCAGCCACGGCCCCGTCGCGTTGTAGCGCAGCTCGGCGTGGATCGGCCCCTCCCACAAGCCCAGCGCGGCTACGGCCGCCTGCCCGCACCCGACGATGTCCTGCCGGGCCGGCTCCGAGAAGCGCGATGGTGTGAGGTAAATGGTCTCCTCGAAGAAGGGGCCGTCGAGTGGGTCGGGCTTGTCGAACAGCCCGAGCACATGGATCCGGCCTTCGATCACGAGACCCTCGAGCGCCACCTCGGGCCCCGGGACGAAATCTTCGACCAGGACGTACCGCGTCCAGGCGCCGCACGCCGCCACCTCGGGCTGCTCGAGGATCTGTTGGAGGCGCGCGAATGCCGCCACGAACCCCGGCGGGTCGTCGGCGCGAATCACGCCGCGCGAGGCCGAGAGCCGCAGCGGCTTGAGCACGCACGGGTAGCGCGTGCGCGCGGCCAGCTCCGGCACGTCCTCATCGAGCCCGTGCCGCTCGAACCGCGGCACGGGCACGCCGCGCCGGGCGAGCTCGCTCCGCTGGATGTGCTTGTCGCGCGCCGCGAGGGCGGCCGATACCGAGTTGCCCTTGAGCCCCAGGCGCTCGGCAATCGCCGCGGCGACGACCGCGGCGGTGTCGTCCACGCCGGTCACGCCGGCGATCGGGTGCGTCCGCGCGAACTGGTACGCCTGCTGCGCCGCTCGCTCCGGGTCGGAGAAGTCGAGCGTCAGGAGCCTGTCGGGTTGGGCCTGTTCGAAGGTGCTGGGCAGCTCGGATGCGACGGTGAGCTCGACATCCAACCGGCGCGCCGCCTCCACGAACGCCGTAGCGCGGTAGGTGGCGGTTGGAAGCAGCAGCAGCAGCCGCGGCTTGGGGGGGCACGGCATTGCCGTGCCCTTACTTTTTAGCGGCGGCGAAGTAGGGGTTGGTGCCCGCCGTATGATCAGTGATGTCGACGATCCCTTTGACTTCCGGGACGGCTTCCTGGAGCATCGCCTCGATGCCCTGGCGCAGCGTCACGTCGGCCATCCCGCACCCCTGGCAGCCGCCGGCCATCCGGAGCATGACGACCGCGTCCTGCACATCGATCAGCTCCACCCGTCCCCCGTGCCGGGCGACCATCGGGTTGACCTGAGCGTCGAACAGCTCGGCCACGCGGTCGTAGAGCGCATCGTCGTCGACGCCGCTCGGCGCGGCCGCCGCCGCGGGCTTCGGCGCGACAGCCGCGTGGCCGCTCGCGAGCACGGACCGGATCGCCGCGCCGACCGACTTGCCGATCGCCTGCCACGGCGCTGCGCTCCGCTTGACCACCGTGACGAGGTTGCCCGAGACGATGACCTCGGTCACCTCGGCACCCGGGATCGCGAAGAGCGCCTCGGCGAGCGGCGAGCCCTGCGCCGCCTCGGACGACGAAAACCGCCGCACGCCGCCCGAGTGCACCGGCAGGCTTACGAGGAACTTGCAGCGGGCGTTGTCGATCGGCTCGGCCGTGATGCGGATCTCAGCGACATCCATGTCTGGGAACCTAACCCCGGTTGCAGTCCCGGGGAACTGACCCCGGGCGCAAGCCCGGGGTCAGTCGGCCACCGCCGTCCGGACCGGCCGCAGCTGCCGCGCCGCCTGCACCATGTTGCGTAGCGCCTGGAGCGTCTCCTCCCAGCCGCGCGTCTTCAGCCCGCAATCCGGGTTCACCCAGATCTGGCGGTCATTCAGCACGCCCTGCATCCGCTTCAGGGCCACCCCGATCTCCGCCGCGCTCGGCACGCGCGGCGAGTGGATGTCGTAGACCCCCGGACCGATCTCGTTCGGGTACTTGTACTCCTTGAATGCCTCGAGCAGCTCCGAGCCCGAGCGCGCGTTCTCGATCGAGATGACGTCGGCGTCCATCTTCTCGATCACGCGGATAACGTCGTTGAACTCGCTGTAGCACATGTGGGTGTGGATCTGGGTCGCGTCCGACACGCTGCTCGTCGCGAGACGGAATGCGTTCACCGCCCAGTCGAGGTACGCCGGCCACTCCGCCCGCCGCAGCGGCAGGCCCTCGCGCAGGGCCGGTTCGTCGATCTGGATCACGCGGATCCCCGCGGCCTCGAGGTCCTTCACCTCGTCGCGGATTGCGAGCGCCAGCTGCTTCGCGGTCTCGGCGCGCGGCTGATCATCGCGCACGAACGACCACTGCAGGATGGTCACCGGGCCGGTGAGCATCCCCTTCACCGGCTTCGACGTTCTGGACTGCGCGTACGTGCTCCAGCGCACAGTCATCGGTTTGGGGCGCGACACGTCGCCGTAGATGAGCGGCGGCTTCACGTATCGCGTGCCGTACGACTGCACCCAGCCGTGCTCCGTGAAGGCGAAGCCCTGGAGTTGCTCGCCGAAGTACTCGACCATGTCGTTCCGCTCGAACTCCCCGTGCACCAGCACGTCAAGCCCCAGCTCCTCCTGCAGCTTGAGCGTGCGCGCGATCTGGTCGGCGATAAAGGCATCGTACTCCTGCGGCGTCAGCTTGCCGTCATGGAGCTTCTTTCGCGCCGCCCGCACTTCGGCCGTCTGCGGGAACGAACCGATCGTCGTCGTGGGAAACACCGGCAGACGGAGCTGTCGCTTGCGACGCGCGGCGTGCGGCGAGGCGCGCCGCATGTCCTTCTCGCTCACGCCGGCCGCGCGCTGCTTGACGGCCGGCTCGTGGATCCGCCGCGACGAGCGCCGGCCGGCGATCAGCCGAGCGTTCGCCTCCAGCTCCGCCGCCACCGCCGCGCGGCCGTCGCGCACCGCCCGCGCCAGCGTGGCCACCTCGACCAGCTTCTGCTTGGCGAACGCGAGCCAGCTTTTGAGCTCCGCGTCGAGCCGGCGCTCCAGATCCAGGTCGACCGGGACGTGCAGCAGCGAGCACGAGGGCGCCACCCAGAGGTCGTCGGCGCCGATCCGCTCGCGCGCGCGCTCGAGCAGCCCGAGCGCCGCGCCGAGATCGGCGCGCCAGATGTTGCGCCCGTCGATCATCCCCAGCGAGAGCACCCGACCCTTGGGCCAGGCCTTGAGCAGCTGGTCGAGCTGCCCTGCCCTCGCCCGCACGAGATCGACGTGCAGCCCTGCCACGGGGAGGTCCCGCGCCGTCGCAAGGTTGTCGTCGAGCCCCGCGAAATATGTCGCGACGAGTAGCTGCAGCTGCGGTGCGCGCTCGGCGAGGAAGCGATAGGCCCGGGCATATGCCGCGAGCTCCGCCGTGGTGCGGTCCAGGGCGAGGCACGGCTCGTCGAGCTGGACCCAGGTCGCCCCGGCCGCGGCCAACCGCGCCAGCGCGTCGCCGTACACCGGCAGCAGCGCTTCGAGCAGCTCGAGGCGATCGAACCGCGCCGCCCCCTCCCCCCGGGTCTTCCCGAGCAGGAGAAACGTCACCGGCCCGATCAGCGCGGGCTTCGTGTGGAAGCCGAGCGCCTTCGCCTCGTTGAACTCATCGATCACCTTGGTCGACGCGAGGCGGAACGTCTGGCCCGGCTCGAACTCGGGCACGATGTAGTGGTAGTTCGTGTCGAACCATTTGGTCATCTCCATCGCGGTCACGTCGCGCCCCCCCGACGGCACACCCCGCGCCATCGCGAAGTAGCTGTCGAGGTCGAGCGGGCCGCCCGACCAGCCGTACCGCGCCGGAACGGCGCCGACCATGGCACACGTGTCGAGCACGCGGTCGTAATACGAGAAGTCGTTCGACGGAATGAGATCGACGCCGGCGTCGCGCTGCAGCCGCCAGTGCGCGGCCCGCAGCTCTGCGCCGGTCTGGAGCAGCGCCGCGCGTGACACTTTGCCGCTCCAGTAGCCTTCGGTGGCGCGCTTCAGCTCGCGATTCGCGCCCAGCGGTGGGAAGCCGAGATTGTGGGCAATGGCCATGGGAAGGGGAATCTAGCGAGGGCGGGTGCCGAGGGGAGTGCAGGGAAAACGACCGCGCCGGGTCGCTCGAGGCGGCCCGGCGCGGCGTGCGTACGTCAGCAACCCCGGCGCGCGCTCAGGGTTTGTGCGGGTTCCCGTGCCCTTTCGCCTGCCCCGGCGGCACGCCGCCAGGCGGACCGCTGCCCGGCGCATGCGCTGCGGCGCGCGCCAAGCCGTCGGCCGCCTGCGCCGGGGTCGCGCCGCGGGCGACGCCCGCTTGGACCTCGCTGGGAAGATCGAGCAGGTCGCTGGGCGAGCGACCCGCATTGATCAGGCCTTCCACCAGGTCGAGGGTGTTCTTCGGGGGGACACCGAGCGCCGCGAGCGTGCCCGCCACCCGCAAGGTGAGCGCCGGCTCGTAGGGCGGCCGGCTCGCGCGGGCCAGGTGCTGCACCTGCCTCACGCTGAGCCCGGCGCCGAGCGCATAGGCCCCGCCTTCCACGAGATCAGCGTCCGCGTGATCGAAGCCGCCTGAGCGGAGCGCACCGCTCGCCGCACCGAGCTGGTCGGCAAGCGCGCGCACCGCCGCGATCACCTGCTGGGCCGGCCTGCCTTTCGCGCCCCCTTCGATCGCCTTCTGGATGAGTGGCTCCACCGGGAGGCCCCGGCTGGCAGCCGAAGCCGCGACGCCCGCGACGGCGGGCACCACCTCGGCGGGGACCCGGCCGTTCAGCCGCGCCGCCACGTCCGGCTGCTGCGCGGCGAGGCGCAGCGCCCCGCTCGAGGCGATCGCGAGGGCGAGAGCCGCGCGTCTCACAGAGTGCGCGCCCCGTGAGCGGTCACCGCGACCACACTGTTCCGCCGCCCGAACCCGTCATCGATACCGGGGGCCGCCGGATCGGGGACCCAGCGCTGGCCGTCCACCACGAAGGCGTACTGGTGCTGGCCCTGAGGCAGCGCCAGCGTGATCGTCCAGATCCCGTCGGCCCCCAGCCGCACCAGTCGTGCGGCGTTCTGGTCCCATTGGTTGAACGTCCCCGCGACCGCGACCTGTTTGGCCCCTGGAGCGTACAGCACGAACCGGACGTACACACTGTCGCGCGCCGCGACACGAACCGGCCGTATGCGGCCCGGCGATGCCGGCGGCCAGGCGAGGAGCAACGCGACGGTGGCTGCCGCGGCGAGCGCGCCGCCCCAGACGACCCAGGGTCGGACCCGCAGCCGCAGCTCGACGTCCCGGGGCTCGACCAGCCGACGCCACGCGCGCCGCACCGGAGAGCGGGCGCGCCGCCGCACCTCGGCCATCACGCGAGCGTCGAGTTGCAGCGGGAGCAACACGGGCGTGCGATCCACGGCGCCCAGCAGGCGCAGCGCCTCCGCGCCCTCGGCGCGGAGCTCGGGCGGCAGGTCCGAGAGCGACAGCTCCCCGTCCAACAGCCGCTTCACCAACTGATGATACGCCTGGGTCATGAGTGCTCCTTCAGCAGCTCCCGCAGCCGATCATACGCGCGATGCATCCGCATTTTGAGCGACGCCACCGTGGCGCCGGTCATGGTTGCGATCTCCTCGTACGCCAACCCTTCCACGTGCTTCAGCACGAACACTTCGCGCTGCTCCGGCGTCAGCTTGACCAGCGCCTGCTCGAGCGCGCGCGTCCGCTCCACCTGCTCCACATTCCCATCCGGTCGGTCCGGCCCGGCCACCGCTTCGTCGGCGTCCTCGAGCCCTCGCCCTTCGCGCGTCTGGCGGCGCCGCTCGGCGAAGCAGCGGTTTCGCAGGATCAGAAACAGCCACCCCGCAAACTTGTCGGGTTCCCGACACTGCGCCAACTGATCGAACGCCCGAACCAGCGCGTCCTGGACCGCGTCTTCGGCCGCATCGAGCGAGCCGAGCATCCGGGCGGCGAAGCGCGCATAACGGTCGCGGTAGCGGTGTACCAGCACCGCATACTGCTCCACATCCCCCGCCAGCACGGCGTGGACGACTTCCCCGTCTGTCGCCTGTTCCCGCAGACCCAACCGAGCCACCTCAGCTGCCAGAGGTACGCAGAGGATGGTAGACGCCCGCTGAGGCTGCGGCAACCGGCTCCTGGCCTAAAGAGTCGCGTTGTGGCACGCAGGTAACGTTCGGTCCCACCGCGACTTCCGGTAGGCTGGTTACCCGAAGCCTTTGGCCGCCGTCTTCATAGCGAAGATCCGAAGCCATGGGGGGCACCGCCCCCCTCACGTGCGGATGTAGGAGGGTGGCGGATGTAGGAGGGTGCATGATTAGTAAACTTATCGGGCTCGCGGCTGCGCTTGCATTACCGAGCGTGTTGGCAGCCCAGACGCCCACGATTCCCAACGACCACGCGTCTCCGCAGGGGCAGGCGATGGTCACCGCGCATTCCAAGGGTGCTCAGCACCGGGCGACCCAGCGTCGCGGCGAGGTAGCAGGCGGACTGTCCCACCGGCCGGGCTGGATCGCAACTCCGCCCGTCGGACGGGCGGTGCCTGAGGCGGGCGGCGTGACCACACCTGCTGCGCCACCTACCGGCAGCCCGCCGCACATGGCGGTGCCGGCGCAGCCACCGCATAAGCCGGCAAGCCCGGGCCAGTCCGGGAGTCACCGGCCGTAAGCCGGGCGGGAAACAGCTGATCGATCGGCGTAGGGGCGCAGCAAGTCTGCGCCCCTACGCTTTTCTTGCCCCAGATCCCGCTCACCGCAGCCGCCGCGCAGAACTAGCTTTGTACGCGTGAGGCGGCTCTTGCTGTTTCTCTGTGCCGCCGGCCTTGGCGTCCGACCGGTGGGCGCTCAAGCGCGGGCGTCGTTCGGCTTGGGCGTCGGCACCGTGCGCGATACCGGCGGGACAACGTTCAGCTCGGGGTCGTTCTCCCCCACCCTGCACTTCGGGTCCCCGACCGTCAGCGCCGACGTCTCGGGCTCGTTCGCCTCGCTTCCCGGCGGAGTGTGGTCGAGCCAAGGGCGCGGCGACCTGTGGCTCGCGTCGCGCCCGATCCGCGACGGGTGGCGGATCGGCGTGGAGGGAATCCTCGCGGGCATGAGTTGGACCGATGGCGGTTGGACCGCGGCGGCCCACGGCATCGGCGAGCTCTTGTGGTCCCGGCCGCGGTGGGGATTCGGCGTCGGCGCGGGGCCCTCAGCCGGCTGGATCGCGAACGACGCATCGACCACGGCGTTTCACACCCGCGCGCGTGCCTGGTGGCGGCCGGCCGGGGATGCGGCACGCGCTGATTGGCAGCTTACGATAGAGCCGACGCGGCTCCCCGAGGGGTGGTTCACCGATGCGGCCGCACAGGTCACGCTCACACGGGGGCCCGCGATCGCATCCGTTTGGGCCGCCGCGCGGCTTTCCCGTGTCTCCCCTTCAACCGCAGCGGGGAGCGCCTTTCTCCGATTCTTCGTCTCGCCGAGTATCGCGCTCGAGGTGGGCGGCGGGAGCTACCTGAAGGATCCGTATCAGGGCCTGCCGCGGGCGGCGTTCCTGACGCTCGGCGTGCGGCTACACACCACGCCTGCCGCGCCTATTGCCTCCCCCAAGGGTCCGCAGTGGTCACCGCTCGTTCCCGACCCCCGCGGCGACAGTCTCGTGGTGCAGTTCCGCTTCGAGAGTGTGCGCTCGGTGGCGATTGCGGGCGACTGGAACCAGTGGCAGCCGGCGCCGCTACGCTCGTTGGGCGCGGATCTGTGGGAGGGAACGCTCGCGCTCAAGCGCGGCCTGTACCACTTCAACCTCCTCGTGGACGGCAACGACTGGGTCGTGCCCAACGGTGTGGCCGCGGTACCCGACGGGCTGGGGGGCATGGTCGGGGTGTTGCTCGTGCCGTAGTGCGGACATGTCTACGCCGTGGTGATGAAGCACAGGCGACGCGCCGATGATGTAGGGACAGCAAGGGGGGCAGGGTCTGAGGCCCTGCCGCCCTTGCCGCCGGTGCTGTCCTACCGACTCAAAGAAATCGACGCCCGGGTGTAGAGGTAGCGCCCGTTGTACCCGAACGGCGACGCCGCCGCCCAGGGGAACACCCCGTAGTTGTTGTTCCAGTCCTTGGCCGTGCCTGCGCTCGGGTCCGAGGGATCGACCAGGGCAAGAGACTTCGGCTGGTCCGGATACGTGTCGAAAATGTTCCGGACGCCGACCGAGAGCTCCGCACCGTTGAAGCGGTAGCCCAGTTCCGCGTCGAACAGCGTCTTCCCGCCGTAACTGTCGCGGCACCGGTCGCAGTAACCCGGTTGCGCCGAGGAGAATTTCCCGAAATACGACGCCCGCGCCAGCGCATGAAATCGGCTCACGGAATACTGGCCCGTCAACGTGCCGCGCCAGTCGGGGCGCTCCTCCGTGATCCCGATCCAGGTCACCGAATCGATTAGGCCGGTCTCACCGGTGCCCTTGAAGATCGGAGGCAAGGAATCGACGCTCGTGATCTTGTTCTTCGTCCAGTTGACCCCCGCCGTCCAGTCGAGCGTGCCGCCCCCGACCTCGGGAACGCGCAGGTTGGCCGTGACGTCGACGCCCTGGGTGCGCGTGTTCAGGCCATTCGTAAAGTACTGGATGGCCCCCACGCCGCTGACGCCGCTGTCCACTAGGATCCTGACAGTGCTGTCCTGGAGGAAGGTCGCGCTGAGCATGATGCGGTGATCGATCTTGATGTAGAAGTAGTCCGCCGTGAAAGTCACGTTGCCCGTCGGCGAGTAGGCGAACCCACCACTCAGGTTCACCGAGGTCTCGTCGCGCAGCGGCTTCGCGCCGAGCACGCGGGCGGCGTGCGTATTCACGGGGAAGATGCCGACCTGCACCGGAACACCGGCGATCACGTTGGTGACCACCTTGCTGAAGTATTCTTGGCTGATGCCCGGGGCGCGGAACCCCGTGCTCGCGGCGCCGCGCAGCGTGAGCTGCCTGGACGGCTGATAACGCAACGCCAGCTTGCCCGTCATCCGGGAGCCGAAGTCGCTGTAGTGCTCGAACCGTCCCGCCACGTCCGCCAGGACTTTCGCGGAGAGCTCCGCCTCCGCGTCCAGGTACGCCCCGAAGTTCGTCCGATTGTGATCCGACGCATCATTGGGCGTAAACCCCGGGAAGCCCTGTGAGCCGCTGACGGAGCTGCTCAAGCCGCCGCCGAACTGGGTGCTGTCCCGGCCGTTGATGTACGAGGCCAGCTCGCCCGCTCCGATCTGGTAGCGCTCCCGGCGCCACGCCGCGCCCAGCGCCAGGCTCACGGGCGCCCGCAGGCCCAGGGTCACCGCCTTGGTGACGTTCGCCTGGGCGATCAGCTCTTCGCGGAGCAAGCGTCCGGCGTAGAACGACGTCTGGTTGGGGATCTCGTCGCCCGTGCCGGCCGTCCCGTCGGGGCCGGGGGCCGGAGCCGAGCACAGCGTGGGGTCGAGCGTCAGGCACGGTCCCAACGACGCGTTGAGCGTGTTGGTCAAGTCGTAATCGAAGTGGTTGTGACCGAAGCTCGCGCCCAAGTCCAGCGACCAGCCGCCGGTCGCTCCGCGCCAGCCACCCGCAGCCGAGTAGTCCGTCACGTGCGGTGAGAACTGCGGCAGAAAGCCCAACGGGTAGATCTCCGGCCAGTTCCGCGAGTTGTTGCCGTACCGCCGGTAGGCGTTCCCCGTCCCGTGGCGGAAGCTGTATCCGCCGAACGCGTAGAATTCGCTGGTGCGCGGGTCGTTGAGCGGCAGGCGGAAGTTCCCCAACGTCATGATGTCCTTCTCGAGCCCGTCGCCCCAATGGCTGCTCGGCTGCGGGACCGGGTTCCGCTTCACCACCACCTGCCCCTGGCTGTTGACGGAGTCCGCGACCCCGTTCACGCTGTTGTCGTACGGATCGGCCCACGCCCGGTTGGTCGGCTCGCGGTCGAGGAACTCTCCGAACAGGGCGAGTGAGCCGCGGCCTAGTTTCACGCCCCAGCCGCCGTTCACGTCCGTCGTCGTGCCGTCGCCGGAGTAGTTGGCGGTGGCGTAGCGCCCCGCGTCGACGTTGACGTAGGGCGTGAACGGACCCTCTTTCATCACCAGGTTCACGACGCCCGCGATGGCATCGGAGCCGTACTGGGCCGACGCGCCGTCCCGCAACACTTCCATCCGGTCGATGGCGCTCTGCGGGATCGTGTTCAAGTCCACGCCGCTCGAGCCGGCGCCCATCCCGTAGGTGAAGTTGTTCACCAGGGCGGTCTGATGCCGGCGCCAGCCGTTCAACAACACGAGCGTTTGGTCGGGGGAGAGGCCCCGCAGGGTGAAGGGGCGCCCGATGTCGCCCGCGTCGGTGACGCTCTGATGGGGGAAATTCACCGAGGGAGCGAGCGCCTGGAGCACCTGACTCGTCTCCGTGGTCCCTTGCTGCTGTATTTGCTCGGACGTGAACACGTCCACCGGGACGGCCAGCTCGTCCGACGCAGCGTGCCGCGCGCGGGAGCCGACCACGACGTCCACCGGCGCGAGCCCGATCGGCTGCGTGTGCAGCGCGAAGTCCTGGCGGGCGGGCTGCGCTTCGCTCACCGTGACACGCACGATCTGCGGCACGTAGCCGAGCAACCTGGCACGTACCGCGTGCGTGCCAGCCGGCACGCCGCGGATCTCGTACTCCCCCTTCTCGTTGGTGGTGGCGCGCGCCCCGATCGCCTCGATGCTGACGCTCACGCGCGCCAGCGGCGCCCCCGTCGTGTCGGCCACGCGGCCGCGGACCGACCCGCCTTGCGCGGCGAGCCGCCCCGAGGTCGCGATCAGTATCAGGACCGCGCAGGCGATGACACCGACGACGCGTCGCATAGGGTCTCCTTCATGTTCCCGGGGGTAACGGCGGTCACGAATCCGCACGCCGCCCGATATAGCGCGGGGTCGGGTGGGCGTCAAGCAAGTTGGGGCGGCGCAGAAAAACCGGCGCGCCCGGGCGTCCGGCCCTAAGGAGTCAGCGGGTGGCAGTTGGCCGGGAGGCCCCGCGCACTGCACTCATCCGTCGGGATCGGCATGACGGCGAACACGTTGTCTCCCGCCACGGGGTTGGGTAGCCCTGGGCTTACGGCGCTCGGGTACAGCCGGCCGTACCGGCGAGCATCAATCCAACGGTGTCCACCCTCGAACAGCAAAGAGTAGACTCTTTGCTTCAGAAGCTCATTGATGATCGTGTCGGTCGGCGAAGCGGCTAGGCCCACTCGTGGCGGCAGGCGTCCCGAGTTGACCCGAATGTAGTTGATGAGCGCCGCCGCGCCCGGCGCGTTTCCGAGCCCAAGCTCGGCCTCGGCACGCAGCAGAATGAGCTCCTCTTTCCGAATGATCGGGACCTGCGCGACCACACTGCCGTAAATGGTGAACGCCATGTCCGCGGTGTGATTGAACGGTCGGGAAAGCAGCGGGACGGACACGATCTTCTTCAGGAACCGTCGGTCGCGCTGCCCGTTCGCCTGGGTGTCGGCCTGGGTGCGGAGCGACGGATGCCCGCGCTCGTTCAGCCCGGTGGGGTCGAATAGTCCGTGCGTCAGGTCGCCCGACCCGGTGCCGAAGTCGTAATAGGCACCGCCCGCCAACATGGTGGCCGTCCCGACAGAATCCACCGCGTCCTTCAGCAGCGTGTCGGCGGGCACACTCAAGAAGGACGAATCGAGTGCCGACCTGGCGCGGGTCCAACAGGCGGCGCCGCAGGCCAGGAGCGTGGCCCGATACGCCTCCACGCGTGCCTTCAGCGCGCGGTTGAACTGGATGAACTTCACCGGAGTCGCGAACCCGCTGAAACCGGGCGGGAGGCCGAACGGGAACGAGGTGCCGCCCGCCGCGAGGGCCACGTTGGCCGAATCCAGCAATCCGACGATAAAGCCGAACACCGAGTCGCGCTTCACGAACGGGCCCAGCGGCGCGCCGACGTCCTGGTTCACATCCACAGGCGCACCGAGTGTGTCGCGTGTATCGATGAGAAGCAGGAAATCGAGCGCCTCGATCGTCTTCACGAAGCCGCCCGTGGCGGCCTTTTCGGTTGCCGTCATGCCTACCGGCGGCGTCGGGCCCACGACCGCGAGTGCCTTGAGCACGATACCGGCGTTACGAATGTTCGCGAGCCGATCGTTCCAGAGATTGCCGCCGAACCGGGGGCTGCCGCCGTCGAGCGGGCCGCGGAGCAGCTCCGTGATGAAGCGCGGGTCGCCGGCGTTCCACACGTAGGACTCGCGACCCAGCACGCCGAGCTCGGCAATGTAGCCGTTGAACGGAGCGATGTTCGCCCGCGCCCCGATGAACAGACCCTGGGTGGCCGTGATGACGCCGGCGCGCGTCGGGCTCGATTGCAGATCCCCGATCGCTGGATTGTTCAAGTCCGGGACGTTCAAGTCCATGCACGCCGCGCAGAGCGCCGCTCCCGCGACGAGGGATAGAGCGGTGGCCCGCCACGTGCGCCGGGACCTTGGGGCGACCTGAGGATGCGCTGGCCGGGTCATGATCAAAACCCCACGCTGAGGGTGAACCAGAAGCTGCGGCTGCGCGGGTATTGCGCGACCTCGATGTTCCGGGCGACCGGCTGGATCCCGAAGTTGCTCACCTCCGGGTCCATCCCGGTGTAGGTGCTGCCCGTGACGACGATCAGGTTGCGCCCGCTGACGCTGGCACGCGCGTCGCGGGCTCCCGTCCACTCGACGAACCGAGTCGGCAAGGTATAGCTGAGCGTCACCTCACGGAGCTTGAAATAGGTGGCGCTCTCGAGCCACGCTCGCGTGTCCTTGCCGAATCCGGCCAACCGCTGGTTGCACGCCGTCGGACAGTCGATCGTGGTGCCGCCGAAGTCCCAGATCAGCTTGGTGAGGTTGATGAGGTCCCCGCCGTGTTGCCACTCGGCCAGCGCATGCACGTTGAAGCGCTTCACCGTCAGGTCATTCACGAACGACCAGAGAAAGTCCGGGTTGGCGTCGCCGATCCGCTCCGCGTGAAAGCCGAGTGTCGACGCGTCGGGCACGTTCCCCCAAATCTGCGTCGTCGACTGGCCTTCCTGAATCAGGAACTGACCGAGGTTCGTCCCGAAGCCGCCCGAAGGGCTGGTCAAGGCGAATGCCGGCACCGGGAGCTGGACGATCCGGCTCGAGTTCGAGAAGAAGACCGACCGCAGCAGCCACGAAACGTCGGGGCGCTGGACGGGGATCACACCGACCGACAGCTCGATGCCGCGATCGCGCAGCTTGCCGCCGTTGAAGAACTGGCTGCGAAAGCCGGTCGACGGCGCGAGCGTCCGCAGCAGCAAGAGATCGCTGACGCTCTTCTGGTACAGGGTCGCCTCGAAGGTCGCGCGCCCGTCTGCGAGTGTGGCGTCGATGCCGCCTTCGATCTCCGTCTGGCGCTCCGGCTTGATTGCCGCATCGCCCACCGCGCCGGGGACCACCAAGCCGGGCAGCCCGCCGATGTTCTGCGTGGCGTCGAGCTCGGCGAACTTCATGCCGTAGAGCGGCTGATTGCCCGACTGTCCCCAGGCGAGGCGTACCTTGAAGTCTCCGAAGGGGCCGACGCCGGAGGGCGGGCGATACGAGCCGGCCGCCTTGGGATACAGGAAGTAGTGGTCCGGATCGCCGTTGTTGCTGCTGCGGTCGGCCCGGAACCCCGCCGACAGGAACAGCCGCCCCTGCAGTGTGAGCACTTCCTGTTGCCCGTAGAAACCGTAGTCCTTCGCACGTTCGCGACGCTGGGAGACGTTGATGCTGGTGCCGGCGTTCACGTTTTGTTGGCCGGCGATGAGATTGCGGCTGACAATCGGCGTGACGCCCAGCTCACGGTCCTCGTATTGCAGCCCGGCCGAGGTCGTCGCCACCAGGGCTCCGGAGGCAGGACGGTACGAGTACACCAGGTTCGTGTTCCAGTTGGCGTTGTGGTTGTCGGCGTTCGTGAGCAGCGAGACACCCGGCTGGCCGCTCGTTTGCTCGAACTGCAGCTCGGGCGGAAACAGCAGCGCGTCCTGTTGCGTGAACCGGTCGACGCCGCCGAGCCCCACAAACTGGAGATGGTGCTCGGGGCGCGTCACGATGTCGAACGCCGCCTTCACGGAGCCCACGAAGCGATCCACATCCTCGTCGTTGGGATTCATGAGCGCTGCGGTCTGCAGGGGGTTACTCCCCACAGCCGGATTGGTGCGATAGACGCCGTTCAACGGCCGGAGGTCTATGAAGCTCGGGGTGAACCCCAGCGCCATGTAGTAGCTCACGAACGCGTTGTCGTTGTTGGTGAGACCCCGGCGCGCCAACGTGTGGACGAAGTTTGTGTTGAGGCTCAGGTTGAGCCGGCTGCTGAGACGCTGGTCGATGTTCGCCCGGATCGACTGCTTCCAGTAGCCGGTGTTTTGAATGATCCCGGCGTCCTTGGTGGTGAGGCCCGAGAAATAGTAGCGCGTGTTCTCGCTCCCGCCCCCGACGTCTACCGCGCTCTCGTAGCTGAGATCCTTCCGACCGCCGAGTTCCCGCTCGTGGTCGAAGAAGGGGCAGCCGCCACTGCAGATTTGGCCAGCCCGCGCCGAGTCGGCGAACACCGTGACCGCGTCCGCGGAATCCCGGAACGCGCGCGAGCCGAGTTCGTGCGAAAGCTCGGAAAAGCCGAAGCGTTGGGTCACCGTGTAATGCGGCACACCCAACTGGCCGCGTTTGGTCGTGATCACTACCACCCCATTTGCCGCCTTCGACCCGTAGATCGCCGCGGCCGACCCTCCCTTGAGGACCTCGATGTTGTCGATGTCGTACGGGTTCAGGTCCGCGATGCGGTTCACCTGGTTCTGCTGCAGGGGCGACGGGTTGGAGCCCGAGTTCGACAGCGTCACGACCTGCTGATTGTTGGTGATCGCCACATCGCTCATGATGACGCCGTCCACAACATATAGCGGAGAGGAGAGGCCGTTGAGCGTGGACACTCCGCGCAGCTTCACCTGGATCCCGCCGCCAGGAGCGCCCGAGTTCTGCTGGATCACGGCGCCGGGTACCTTGCCCTGGATTGCGGTTTCGACGCTCGGAACGGGAACGCGGCTCAGGTCGCCCGCCCCAACCGTGGCAACGGCGTTCGGCGCAAAGCGCTTCTCGACGCTGGTGGCCTGCCCCGTGATCACGACCGCCTCGAGGTTGAACACGTCTGGCTCGAGCTTGACGTCCACCCTGTTCTGATCCGCGCCCACCGCCACCGTGCGGCGCTTGTAGCCGACGCTCCGGACCAGCAGCGTGATCGCTCCATCCGGGGCGGACAGCGAGAACTCGCCCTTGTCGCTCGTCTCCGCGGTGGTCTGGGTTCCCACGACGGACACAGACGCTCCCACCACCGGATCTCCGGTCAGCGCGCTCGTGACACGTCCGGTGATAGTTCGCACAACCAGCCGAGGAGGCCGCGCGTCCGCCGCCACCGCTACGAACGAAAGTGCGAGCAGAGCCACCCAGCAGTGCTTGATCACGGATCCGCCAGGAACGGAGTAGGGGGCTAGCTTGTAGGCGATTCGCGAACTTCGCAAGGAGGTGGGAAAAACCGCCTAAGCGGCCACTCCGTCCCTTGTTCGCCGGCCCCCGCCGAGCACCACGTACGCCACCGGCCCCACCGCGGCGAGCAGGCCCGCCACCAGCACGCCGGGCAAGCCGATCTCGCGACTCTGGATCTCGAGCCCCACCGCGATCACGATGAGCAGGATCGGCAGGGTGGCGAGCACCGCCAGCGCGGGGACGCCCGCCGGCACGCGGAACGCGCCGCGCAGCTCGGGCTCGGCGCGCCGCAGCTGCAGCAGAGACGCGAACTCGAGCGCCAGGGCCGCCGTGTATAGCAGCACGTCGCCCGCGAGCAGGCCGCCGAACGGCACGAGTGTGAACCCGGAGTACGCGAGCGCCGACACGAGCACGGCGTTGCGGGGCGTGCCGCGCTCGTCCGTGCGGGCCAGCGCGACTGGGAGCAAGCCGTCCTGCGCCAGGACCAGCGGGATCCGCGAGTACGCCAGGAGCAGCGCGTTGAACAGCGCGAACGCGCTCACCAAACCCGCGGCGGCGACCCAGACGCCGAGCCAGGGGCCCACCACGGCCCCCGCAATCTGAGGCCATGCGCCGTCGGTCCACGTCTTCCAGTCGGTGAGCGCCAGGGCGGGAAGGATCGTGAGCAGGTAGACCCCGGTGACGAGCGGCAGCGTGCGCGCCAGCGCCCGCGGGTAGGTCGCCGACGACTGCTCGATCTCACCGCCGATTGTCGACGCGTTGTCCCACCCGCTGTAGTTCCAGATGCTCTGCGAGACCCCGATGCCCAGGGCGCCAAGAAACGACGTCCCCGTGGCGTGGAACGGCGTTGCGGGAAACGGCGTGGCCGGTTGCCCGAGCCAGCGCGCCAACGCCACCGTTGCGAGCACGCCGAACGGCGCGAGCACGAGGGCGACGAACCACCCGGACGCCATCCCCACCACCCGCGTGCCCCGCAGGTTGAGCCACGTGGCGCCCCAAATCAGCGCGAGCGCGACGAGCCACGCCTGCCAGGGCCCGAGCCCCGGGACAAAGAACCGCAGGTACTGCAGAAACAGGACCGGGTAGATCGCCATGTCGATCAGCGAATAGACCCAGGAGAGCCACCCGTTCCAAAACCCCCAGAAGCGCCCGAAGGCGCGCTTCACCCACTGGTAGTAGCCGCCCTCGGCGGGGAGCATCGACGCGAGCTCCCCGATGAGCAGCGTCTCGGGGATGCTGTAGATGAGCGGCGTCGCGACGAGCAGCAGGTTCGCCACGCCGGGACCCACCGAGCCGACGAGCCCCTCCAAGCCGAACGGCCCACCGGAGACGGTGAAGAACATCACCGCCACCAGGGCCCCCAACCGGAGCGCCGGGCGTGACGTCACGAATGTGGGTGGTCGTGCCCGCCGCCCCAAATGACCGCGGGATCGTCGCCCTCGAACGCCATCACGTGCACCATCCAACCAAAGATCCGGGGGAAGAAGCGCCCGCCGACCGCCGCGCACGCTTCCGCCGTGGCGATCGGCGAATTGGGCCCGAAGACCGGCTTTCCGTCGCGCGTCTCACGCCAGCGCCGGCTCTGGCGCCGCGGCGGCACGCACCGGTTCACGTGCTCGTGCCAGCGCGCCACACCGAGCGGGACGCGCCGGTCGAGCTCGTCGAGCGACGCGCGGGCCGGTGCGGCGTCCATCGCGCCCACCAGCACGAATCCGCCGTCCGCGTGTTGGCGATCCAACAGGGACGTCGGCTTCGCAGGATCGAAGCGGAACATCTCGCCCATGGCCCAGCGCCAATTGGTGAAGTGGTAGACGGGCTGCTTCACACCGGGAAGAAACTGCCGGAATCCGTCCAACTCGGCGAGGCGGACGTCGCGATAGTTTGCGAGTGCCGCGCGCATGGTGCGCACCAGAGCGGCCGCGCGCGCCGAGTCCATAGGACTCGCGGGCCGGGGGGGGCGTGAGCAGCATGTGCGGATCGGCGCCGAGCGGCCCGCTCATCGCGTCGTGCGCCGCACCGGTTACGTGCTGATCCGTCGAGTCCATGGCCCCCATTTCGGCCGCGTCCTGGTGGCCCTGATGGGCCTGGGCGCGGCACCCCGCCGGGAGGCCGGCGACGAGCGTGGCGATGACGCAACAGCGAGCGATCAGCGCGGCGACGAACTGGATTGTGACCTCGCGGCGGAGTCCCGGGGGTAATTTAGGTAGGCCGAGGATTGCGGCGGCCGGTCCGCCGGTCATGCGGCAGTCACGCAAGGAACGCACCCGTCTCGGGAGAGATCATGAGACCGCTCGTCCGTCCGTTGCTGGTCGTGGCCGTCGGCGTGCTCGCCGCCCGGTGCCACGAAGCCCCCGTGACCGCGCCGCAACCCATCACCAGCCTGCCACGCCAGCTGAGCGTCGCAGAACACGGCCTCATCGCCGCGGACAACCAATTCGCCTTCAAGCTGTTCCGCGAGATCGCGCGGCAGGCCGGCCCCGACTCGAACCTGTTCATCTCGCCGCTCAGTGCGGCGATGGCGCTCGGTATGGCGTACAACGGCGCCGGCGGCGCGACGCGAGACGAGATGCAGCGCGCGCTCCAGCTCGACGGGATGACGCTCGACGACGTCAACCAGTCGTACCGCAGCTTGATCGCGCTGCTGCGCGGGCTCGACCCACGGGTCGCGTTCACGCTCGCGAACTCCGTGTGGTACCGGCAGCAGTTCAACCCCCTGCCCGGGTTCCTGGACGCGACCCGTACCTACTTCGACGCCACCGTCGAGAGCCTGGACTTCGCGAGCCCCGCCGCGGCACCGACGATCAACGGTTGGGTCAGCGAACAGACGCGGGGCAAGATCCCGACGATCGTGCCGGATCCGGTGCCCGACGACGCGGTCGCCTACCTCATCAACGCCATCTATTTCAAGGGCGACTGGACGATGCAGTTTGACCCGGCCCGCACCGCGCCGGGCCCGTTCACGCTCGCCACTGGAGCGACGACGAGCGTCCCGAGGATGACGCACGGTCGTGCCGTGACGATCGGATACCTGCGCGACGGCGACGTCACCGTGCTCGACCTGCCTTACAGCGGCGGGGCGTTCACGATGACGATCGCGCTGCCGCGCGACCCGGCGGGGATCGACTCGCTGGTCCGGAGGTTGACCGAGGAGCGGTGGAGTGGCTGGACGGCCGCGCTCGATTCGGCGTCCTTCGAGGTGTACCTGCCCAAGTTCACCCTCGTCTACGATCTCACGATGAACAACGTGCTCGCGGCCCTGGGCATGCCGTCGGCGTTCTGCGGCCCGTGGCAGACCGACTTCACGCGCCTGGACCCGAGCGGACGGGTCTGCATCACGAACGTGAAGCACAAGGCGTTCGTCGACGTGAACGAGCAGGGCACCGAGGCCGCAGCCGCGACGTCGATCGAGTTCGGCATCACGAGCCTGCCCGCGTCCCTTGTGGTGGATCACCCCTTCGTCTTTGCGATTCGCGAGCGGCTCTCGGGGACGATCCTGTTCATGGGCCGGGTGATGAACCCCGCGGCCAGCTGACGCCGCTCAGCGACTCGGTGACCCGATCGCGCAGGTCCGCCCGGCGCGGACGTAGCGTGGCTCGCTCGGCGGGGCGCCGAGCACGCGCTCGTACACCGCCAGCTCGCGCCGCGCGATCCGCGGCCACGCGAACCGCGCCGCCTTGGCGCGCCCCGCCTCCCCCATCGCCCGGCGTCGCTCCGGGTCCGCGATCAGCTCGAGCGCCGTCCCGGCCCACGCCGCCGGATCGTCCTTCGGCACCATGACCGCCTCGGCACCGCCGTCGATCACCGAGCGGAAGCCCAGGTTGTCCGACACGATCATCGGTGTGCCGCACGCCATCGCCTCGAGCAGCGTGACGCCGAAGGAGGCGATCGTCGTGGGACACAGGTAGAGGTCCGCCGCAGCGTAGTACTCCGGGCGCTCCTCGAACACCTGCCCGACGAACCGCACGCTGTCGCCCAGCGCCCGCGCCCGCCGCTCGTAGTAGCCGCGCCACGGGCCGTCCCCGGCAACAGTGAGCACCGCGTTCGGGTGGCGCGCCAGGATGCGAGGCAGTGCCGCCAGCGCCGTGCCCAAGCCGTTGCGTGGCTCGATGCGACCGAGGAACAAGAGCCGCGGGCCGTGCGTGAGCGCGTCCGTGGGGCGACGCCCGTTCGGCTGGAAAAACTCGACGTCCACGCCGTTCGGAATGATGTCCCAGTGGGCACGGAAATACCGCGAATTCGCGGCCACCACCGGCTCGCTCACCGCGATCGTCGCCGCGTGCCGGTCGAGGATTCGCTGGAGCGGTCGCCGGAACACGCGACAGCCGAGCGAGCGCGCGAACCACGAGTGGAAGGTGGCGACCACCGGGATGCCGACCTGCCAGGCGGCGAGCGGCGCTGCCAGCCCGAACGTCGGGGCGAGGCCACCGTGCACGTGCACGAGGTCGTAGCGACCTTCCCGGAACACGGCCTCGAGCTGGCGCCGCAGCCCCCAACCGGTGGTGATGCGCGAGACGCCACCGTTCGAGTAGATCACCCGGCTCGTCCCCAACCGGCGCACGAAGGCCGCATCCGGGTAGGTGCCCATGTGGGAGCTGACGACGGTGGCGGTGTGCCCCCAGCTGTTGAGCTGCAGGGCGAGGTTGTGAACGTGCTCGGGGACACCCCCGAGCTGGGGATAGTAGTCTTCGGCGACGAGCGCGATGCGCATTCGGGTCCCGCGAGCGAAGGGTTGACGGTGATCCTGCGCCGCCGGAGCGGCTCCAGAGAGCATGACCCGGCGGTTCGGTTCGACGTCACGGGCGCCGCGCGAGACTCGCCTCGAGACGGCCCAGGGCCGCGACAACGGCCTGGGGTTGCTCTTCATGAATGAAGTGACCCGCCCCCGGCACGGAGTCAAGGGCGAACGCCCCCACGGTCCGCTGCAGCAGCCTGACCTCCGCCGCATTCACGTCGCCGTCGTGGGGCTCCCCGCCCACGATCAGCCGCACGGGGCAGCGGACGTCGGCGAGGTGCGGCCACAGCTTTCCGGGCTCACGCGAGTTCGCCATGGCCAAGTAGGCCTTGAGCGTCGCGTCGAGGTTGCGTGCCGCGCCGGCGGTGTAGCCCGATACGACATCGTCGGTCACCCAGGTCGTGTCGCCGGAGGACGCGATGAGCATGCTCCGGATCTTCCGCCGGACGAGCTTGACCCCCCCGAACAGCTTGATCCAGGGCGCGAACTTGAGCGCCCGCTTGAACGCCGGGGTCACAGCCGCCTCCGTGGGGCCCCCCTCGATCGAGATCATGCCCCGCACCAGGTCGGGCCGGCGGTAGGCCAGCCGGAACGCCTCCGACCCACCCATCGAGTGCGCCACGATCAGCGCCTGACGCTCCCCCAGGGAATCGAGCACGCCGGCGATCCGGTCTGCCTGCGCCGTGAGCGAGTAGTCGGCGCGCGGCGGCCGGGTGGACGAGCCGATTCCGAGCGGCTCGATCACAATGGTGCGGTAGCCGGCGGCGTCGAGCAGCGGAACCAGTTGGCGAAAACCGAACTCGGAGCCGAACAGCCCGGGAATGAGCACCACCGACCGGCCCGCGCCGGCCGTCGCCACGGCAAGCGACTCGCCGGGCGCGAGCGGGACCTTGAAGCTGCGGGCGCTGTCCGCCAGGGTCAGCACCGCAAGCAACCACACTGGCGGGAGCGTTGAGCACCTCCGCGAAATCGTTGGACGAACGGGGGGGGTGCCCGCGAAGATGTACCGCCCGCGGCGCGCCGGCAAGGAGCGTAACCTGCGTGAAGGGGTGGAAGCGTTTCGAGCGCGCCCGTCAGCGGGGCGTGCTCAATGTGCTGCTGGAGATGACGTAGCCGCGGGGTGGGCGTTCAGTCGGGAAGCTTGCGGAGCAGCCGGTCCAGAACCGCTTGCTCGTGCTTCAGAAAGCGCTCGTCGCCGTACATGAGCAGGGCGGGGGGGCCCCACTCCGGGTCGGTCGGATGACCGATGTCGTTCAGCTCGATGCCGAGGGTCGGGCCGAGCGCGAGCATGGTGCGAATAACGCGCTCGTAGTGCTCGGCCACCGTCGCGAACCCGGCGCGCAGCGCCGCGAGCTCCCGCGCCAACCGCACACGCTCCCGCAGACACTGTCGAAACGCGTCGGGTGGATCCTGCTGCACGGTGACTCTGGTAGCCATTGTGACGCCCAACCGGTTGCGGACGGCCAACGCCTCCTGCCGCGTACAACATGGGTGCCGGGGCGGAACTGCACAAGCTGCACACTGGCTGATCCTCGTCGTTCGAAGGCGAGGGTTCTGTCAACAGACGGACACAGGGAGGCTCACGCCGTTGACGTACCGCTCGCGTGGGGCGGTCTTCCCGCCGCCACATCCCGCAGCACCACGGGGTCACGCACGTGCACCGCGCCGCGTTCGAGGCCCACGAGGCCCGCCCGCGCCAACCGGCGCAGCTGCTTGTTGGTGGTCTGGCGGCTCAAGTTCGCGAACGCGGCGATGAGCTGCTGGCTGACTTCCAAGCGCCCGCTCGCTGCGGGGTCGGGCCCGCTGCCGAGCCGCTCCAGCAGCAACAGCAGGGCCTCCGGCACGCGCCGCAACGGGTCGCGCACCGTGAGCATGGCGAGGTGGTCCAGCGCCGACGCGTACTGGTGCGCGTCGAGGGACGCCACGGCGGACGCGAGCGGTGCATGCGCGGCCAAATGCCGGCTGAACACGTCGGCCGGCAGCTCCAGCGTTGTGGTCGGAAGCAGCGCCACGGCGTGTAGAGGCTCGGGGGTCGGCGTCGGCTCCCACAGCGGCGGGCTCAGCAGCCAACCGGGACCGCACACCTCGAGAATCGCATGCGGTGGCCGCCCCAGCGCCGCGTGCAGCCCGATCGCGCCCGTGCGGATGTAGATGTGCAGCTGCTTCAGTCGCTCGGGGCGCAGCAGCTCGCCCGATCCATACTCTCGGGTCGCGACGCCGGGCAGCTTGGCGATCTCGCTGGCGACGAGCTCCAAAGATGCGGCCTTTGAAACGGGCGATGTCTGGAAATACCCGACAGCACCGCCATCAAGATTGGGGCCACACGGCCGCCAAGGGCGGCGGCGGACAGGCCTTCGGAAACGGCACAAGATTGTCGCGTTGGCGACACACCGCCGAAAGCGGGACCAGAATGTCGCGCTGCGGACAACACCAGTAGATCAGGAACGACGTCGCGCGGTCGCGCCGACACAGCCTGCAACATGTGCCGCCCGCGCGACAGACCGCATTCAGCCCTCCCCAACCCGACGGCGGGTGGGGCGGAGTGCGGCCGCCAGCCAGCCGGCGAGGAGATCGACACGGAACGGCTTGCGGAAGACAGGGCAGCGGTTGAGCTGCAACCAACGGCGCACGTCCGCGGCGTCCGGGTCCGCCGTCATGATCGCTATCCGCCCGTCGAGCGCCGGCCAGCGATTCACGATGACCAGGTAGAGGGCGAGTCCCGACAGACGCTGTCCAGCGCGCGTCGCGTCGTCGTCTACGACGAGAACCGTCGGGGGCCGGGCATTCATTAGTACCACGATGGACCGGGCGGAGCGCGCGCGGCGTGACGAGGGTCACGCGGCTGCATCGTCTCGCTCACAGGCTTGTTCGATCCGGCAAAAGCGTGGACGTCGCCTAGACCGTGAGGCGGAGCCGCTACCCCGGCGCGCTAGAGTCGGCAGCCTTCCCCAGCGTCAGACGGCCTGATCCGTGGAAGCGATCTCGTGGAAAAGTGAAGCCCCAGGGAGCCGAGCTGCGGATCCGGGCCGCGCACCATCTGTCCCCCGAACGCGAACTGGAAGCCTAGGCCGTTCCGCAACTCCATGTCCATGCCGAACCCGTAACCGAGCAGGTAACTCGTCGTCGCGCTCTGGCCGGTGCGCGACACTCGCTCGGCGTCCATCCCCCCGCGCCCCCACACGATCAGGGCGAAGCGTTTTCCTGAGCAAGCGAGGAGAGGGATAGCGACGCTAACAGGCACGCGGATGCGCCTCACGCCCCCGAAAGCCGAAAACCCGGCGTCCACCTGCGCCGCACCCAGCGCGGCCCACTCGTTTGGGCGGGCCACGATCCCGGCCGAGATACCGCCCGAAATGCCGTCCGCGGTGTCGTTGTTGTGCGCCAACGTTGCCGTGAAGGCAAACGGCTTGCGAGCAAGTCCGGCAGTGAACGCACTCACCGAAATCTGACCCTTGGACTGGTCGCCAGCGTCGAAGCCCAAGTCCAGCGCGAACGCGGTGCCGTCGAAGATCCAGCGGTGATACACCGGCAACCCCGTCGCCTGACCTGAAGCAGCGCCGGTGGAAGTAACGGCAAACAGCGCGGCGACAAAGGGGGCTCGAGCACCCATAACGCCCGAAACTACGATCTGCCTGTCAATAACGAGTCAAGCAGCCGCGTGAGCGCCGCTTGCTCGCGCGGGTCCTCCGTGCGCGAATCCCGATGGACACAGGGTTGATACAGCCGCGCGGCGGGCTTGCGCTAACTGCATGTGCTGAAAGTGGCCAGGGGCAGAATCGAACTGCCGACACGCGGATTTTCAGTCCGCTGCTCTACCAACTGAGCTACCTGGCCTCACCTCGCGGGCTCGGAACATAGAAAGCCGGCGGCCGGACGCCAAGTAGGCTCCGGCGTTAGCATTCGTACCATGCGCCCTCGGCTCTACGCCGTGCTGACGATCGGTGCGCTCACCGCCTGCCAGAACCGCCCCCCCGGCACCACAGAGGAGCCGCCACCATCGTATGGCACGCCGACGCTGCACGTGCGGGGCAACCAGCTCGTCGACGCGACTGCACGTCCCGTCCGGCTGCGCGGCGTGAACCGCTCCGGAGCCGAGTACGCCTGCGCGCAGGGATGGGGCATCTTCGACGGTCGCTCGGACTCCGCGTCCGTTGCGGCGATCGCGTCCTGGCGAGCGAACGCCGTCCGCGTGCCGCTCAACGAGACCTGCTGGCTCGGCATCAACGGCGTCGCACCAGCTTACTCCGGCGACAGCTATCGCCGCGCGATCGCCGCCTACGTCGCCCTGCTCAACCGGGCGGGGCTCGTCGTCATCCTGGACCTGCACTGGAGCGCGGCCGATACGGCGAAGGCGCTCAGCCAGGCGCCGATGCCGAACCGCGACCACTCACCGGAGTTCTGGCGGCAAGTCGCCGCCGCCTACAAGGGCAACACCAGCGTGATCTTCGACCTGTTCAACGAGCCGTTCCCCGACAACAACGCCGACACGCCGGAGGCCTGGCGCTGTTGGCGCGACGGCGGATCCTGCCGGGGGGTGAGCTTCACCGCGGCCGGGATGCAGGAGCTGGTCGACGCGGTCCGCGGCACCGGCGCGACCAACGTCATCATGCTCGGCGGCGTCCAGTACGCCGCGCGTCTCTCGGGCTGGCTCGCGTCCAAGCCCACCGATCCGCTCGACAATCTGGTCGCGTCGTGGCACGTCTACAACTTCAGCTGGTGCAACACCCAGCCGTGCTGGGACTCGGACGCGGCACCGGTGGCGCAACAGGTGCCGCTCGTGCTCGGGGAGCTGGGGGAGAGCGACCGCGGCAGTGCCTTCGTCACCGCGCTCATGGACTGGATGGACGCCCGGCAAGGAAGCTACCTCGCCTGGGTGTGGAACGTGTGGGGCCAGCCGCTGGACCTGATCCTGAGCTACGATGGCACGCCGACGCCCTACGGTCAAACCTTCAAGGCGCGTTTCGGGTCGTAGCCTGCCACGTGGCGTCGTCGGGCAGCGCGCCGTACTTTCTCGGCCATGCCCCACCCCCAGTTCCCCAACCTCACCGTGCTCGATCATCCCCTGATCCGGCACAAGCTTACGATCCTGCGCGACAAGCACACCACGACGCGCGACTTCAAGCAGCTCGTGAACGAGATCGCGATGCTCATGGCGTACGAAGTGACGAAGGATCTGCCGCTCGAGCCCGTCGACGTGGAGACGCCGCTCGAGTCGATGCGGGGCGCCCGGGTGGCGGGGAAGAAGCTCGCGCTGGTGCCGATCCTGCGGGCCGGCCTCGGGATGGTGGAAGGGATCGCCCAGCTCATTCCGTCAGCGCGCGTCGGGCACATCGGCATCTACCGCGAGCACGACACGCTCCAGCCCGTCGACTACTACTTCAAGATTCCCGAGGGGCGCGACGCACGCGACTTCGTCGTGCTCGATCCGATGCTCGCGACCGGCGGCTCCGCGGTGGACGCCGTGGGCGCGCTCAAGCACGCCGGCGCGCAGCGCATCCGGTTCCTCTGCCTCGTCGCCGCTCCCGAGGGCGTGCGCCGCATGCTCCAGGCCCACCCCGACGTTCCGGTGTTCGCCGCCGCGCTCGACCGCGAGCTGAACGCGCAGGGCTACATCCTGCCCGGGCTGGGCGACGCGGGGGACCGGCTGTTCGGCACCCGGTGAGCCTAGTTGACATTTTCCGTCACATAGATACTTTGTGACGTAATACGTCACAATCGCTAGATGTGACATAAAGTGTCCAACAGCTATATCGCCCTCATCGCCGACGCCGTCGCCTCCCGCGCGCTGCCGCCGCCCCGTCGCGCGCGCCTGCAACGCGCGCTCCGCAGCGCCATCCCGGAGTTCAACCGCCGCTGGCGCACCGCCCTCGCCGCCCGTTTCGCCGTCACGCTGGGCGACGAGTTCCAGGCACTCTTCACCACCGCGCGGCCGGTCTGGGAGCTCCTGCACGAGGTGCACTTTCGCTTCCCCGAGGTCGAGTGGGTCGTCGCCTGCGGGCTCGGCCCCATCGCCACCCGGCTCGAGCGTCACGCCACCGCCCCCGAGGTCGACGGGCCCTGCTTCCACGCCGCCCGGGCCGCCATGGAACACGCCAAGCGCCGGCGTCTGCTCGTCGGGTTCGGCGGCTTCGTGCCGGCCCTCGATCCGCTCGCGAGCTACTACTCCGCGCTGTATTGGAGCTGGACGCCGCGCCAGCGCCGCACCGCGACCCTGCTCCGGCTCGGCCCGCCCGCCTTCGCCGCCGCCCAGCTCAAGGTCGATCGCAGCGCCATCTCCCACCTCGCGCGCCGCATGGCCTGGCCCCTCGTCGCGGCCGGCGATAAGATGTTCCAGGCAGCCCTGCAGGAGGCGTTGTGAACCCGCTGTCCGTCGTCCCGCTGCTCGTCTACACCCTCGCCGCCACGCTGTGGCCGGCGCAGGTCGACACCCGCCGGCGCGGGGCGAGCCTGCTGCTCGTGGAAGCCGTGATCGTCGCCGCCGCCGTCGGAGCGGGCGGCTACCTCGCGCAACTCGTCGTGCCGCGCAGCGAAGGCCTGTGGTGGGGCCGGGTCGGGCTGCTCGCAACGGGCTATTTGTACGTGTGCGGCCGCGGGATGGTCGTGATCCGGGCCGTGCTCGAGCTGCCGACGCTCCAAATGCGGCGCGACGACGACCGTACTGCAGGCGCGATCGATATCGCCCGCGGCCGGGCCATCGGTGCCCTCGAGCGTGCCTTGACCCTCACCCTGGTGCTGCTGGGCGAATACGCGGCGGTCGGCTGGATCATCGCCGCCAAGTCCCTCGCCCGCTTCAAGGCATTGGAGGACCGTGAGTTCGCTGAGTACTTCCTGATCGGCACCCTCGCGTCGTTCCTACTCGCCCTGCTCACCGGGATCGGCATGCGGATTCTGCTGCGCTAGGGACCGGGGGAGCGCTGCCCGCCCCCGTCCCGCTGCCACGCAACCCTTTCAACCCCCCCTGTGTCACAGGGTTAACCGTCACCGCCGTTTCGGAGCCCGGTGGACGAAAGCGCACTGATTGCTCGAGTCCGCGCCGGGGACGGCGCCGCAGAGCGTGCACTGTACGACACGCACGTGGATCGCGTGTACCGGCTGGCCTACCGCCTGTCCGGTGACGACGAGCTGGCCCGGGAGTTCACCCAGGACACGTTCGTGCGCGCGTTCGAGCGGCTCGGCTCCTTCCGGGGCGAGGCACGGCTCTCGACCTGGCTGCATGCGATCACCACCTCCGTGGTGCTCAACGGGCTGCGGAAGGTGAAGCGGTTCCAACGGCGCGAGACCGACCTCACGGAGGCGACCGGGGTCTCGCGCCCCGGACGACAGGCCGAGCCGGACCTGAAGCGACGGCTCGCGGTGGCGATCGACGGGTTGCCGGATGGTTACCGCACAGTGTTTGTGATGCACGACGTCGAGGGCTACACGCACGAGGAAATCGGCGCGGCGCTCGGCATCGAGACGGGAACTTCGAAGGCGCAGTTGTCGCGCGCCCGCGCCAGGTTGCGCGAGGCACTGGCGGACTTCGCAGGAGAATGGGTGTCATGACTGAAGACCGGTTCGAGCAGCTGCTGCGGGATGCCGCGCAGGACTATCATCGCCCGCCGGAGACGCCACGCGAAGAGCTGTGGCGGCGCATCATGGCGGTGCGCGAAGCGCGCCGCCGCCGGCGGGTGCTCGTCGCGGCCCCCTGGGTCCGCTGGGGCATCGGCATCGCCGCCGTGCTCGCCCTCGGCATTGGCATCGGGCGCTGGACAGCGCGCCCGACGGGCCTGGGCCCGGCCCCGATCGCGACGGCGGGCGCGACCGACCAGGGCGCACTCGCGTATCGCGTCGCAGCGGCTCAGTATCTCACCCGCGCGGAGGCGCTGCTCACCGGGTTTCGGACGGAGACCCGCGTGGGGCAGCGGGACGTCCAGTTCGCGGCGCAGGCCCGCGACCTCCTGGCCACCACCCGCCTGATGCTCGATTCGCCCGCCGCCACGGATGCCCGGCTGAAGGGTCTGCTCGAGGACCTCGAGCTGGTGCTCGCACAGATCGCGCAGCTCCCGCCGGGCGGCGACACGGAAGATGTGCAGTTGATCAACCAAGGACTGGAACAACACAGCGTGCTGCTGCGGTTGCGGACGGCGAACCCCGCCGGCCCCGGACCGGTGCGTACGCAAGGAGCACTGTGATGCAGACGATGCAGCTCGTGTTGGCGGCCGTCATGGCAATCCAGCGGCCGGCGGCGCCCCCCAGCCCGCGGCTGGAGGCGCTTCAGCTCGCCGGTCAAGTCGACGCGCTGCAGGGGCTGCAGGGGCTCGAAGGACTCACAGGACTCGCCGGGCTCGAGGGGCTCGAGGGGCTCCAGGGACTCGAGGGGCTGGCAGGACTCGAAGGGCTCCAGGGGTTCGAATCACTGGAGGGATTCGAGGCGTTGGAGGGATTCGAGGCGCTGGAGGGGTTCGAGGGAGTCGCGGCGTTCGAGCCACTCGACGAGCAGGACCCCACCGACTCCTTGTGGCGGGCCGCGCGGCAGGCGTTCAACCGCGGTGACTACACCAGCGCCGCGAACCTGTACGGTGATCTCAACCGTCGCTACTCGAACTCTACCCGCGCGGGCGACGCGCTCTACTGGGCGGCGTTCGCCCTCTACAAGAACGACGACCTCGGCCGGGCGCGCAGCCTCCTCGTCACCCAGCAGCGGCGCTACCCCAAGGCAGCGACCCTGCGGGACGGCGACGCACTGCTCGCGCGCATCCAGACGGCGCTCGCCAAGCAGGGCGACGAGGAAGCGGGCCGGTGGATCAGCGAGCACGCGCAACCCCGGCCGGAGACGGATACCACGCATGCCAAGGGCTGCGTGAGCGACGACGATGACGACGACATGCGCATCGCTGCGCTCAACGGCCTGCTGCAAATGGACGCCACCAAGGCGGTGCCGATCCTGCGCAAGGTGCTGGCCCGCCGCGACGCCTGTTCCACGGTGCTGCGCCGCAAGGCGGTGTTCATCGTGTCGCAGAAGCGAACGGCCGAGACCGAGGACATCCTGCTCGACGCCGCCCAGCACGACCCGGACTCGGAGGTGCGCCAGCAGGCGGTGTTCTGGCTCTCGCAGGTGCCTACCGAGCGCGCGGTGGGGATGCTCGACTCGATTCTCAAGACGTCCAGCGATCAGGAGCTGCAGGAGAAGGCGATCTTCGCGCTGTCGCAGCAGCACAGCCCCAAGGCCGCCGACATCCTCCGCGTCTACGCCGAGCGCTCGGACGCTCCCTCCGCAGTGCGGGAGAAAGCCATCTTCTGGCTGGGGCAGCGCCACTCGGCCGAGAACGCCGCCTTCCTGCGCGGTCTGTACACGAAGCTCAGCGACGACGACTTGAAGGAAAAGGTCATCTTCTCGCTCTCGCAGATGGGCGGCGCCGAGAACGCGCGCTGGCTGATGGACATCGCGCTGAACGAGCGCGAGCCGATCGAGCTGCGCAAGAAGGCGCTGTTCTGGGCGGGCCAGACCGGCGCCGACCTGGACCAGCTCGCCCCGCTGTACGACCGGATGCAGAACAGAGAGATGAAGGAGCAGTTGATCTTCGTGTACTCGCAGCGCCACGAGGCGGCGGCGCTGGACGCCCTGATCAAGATCGCCAAGACCGAGCCGGACAAGGAGCTCCGCAAGAAGGCGATTTTCTGGCTCGGCCAGTCGCACGACCCGCGCGCCGCGCAGGTCCTCCTGGAGATCATCAACCAGTGATCGCCTCGCTCGTCGTGGCGCTCGCCCTCCAAGGCGGCCTGGCCGACCGTGTGGCGGCCGCGCCTGACGGCGAGGTGCGGTTATCCTACGCCACCCGCGCCGGCGTGTGCGGCAACGGCCGCAACATCATCTCGCTCGAGTGCGATGACGGTAGCTGCGGCCGGCATCGGATGTCGTTCGGCAGCTACTCCGACGATGACACCGGCTGCCCGTGCGAAGCGGGGCCGGCTCGCGTCGCGCTCCAGAAGCGCGGCGGCCAGATCCGCCGCGTGCGAACGTACGTTGGTGGCGCCTGGCGGCCCGCCGCCGACGCCCAGGTCACGGATCTGGGAACCACCTCAGCCGCCGCGGCCGCGCGCTATCTCCTCGATCTCGCCGCGCGCGCCGGTGAGGCCGGGCACGATGCCGTCTTCCCCGCCATCCTGGCGGACAGCGTGACGGTGTGGCCCGACCTGCTGCGCCTCGCACGCTCGACCACCGTGCCGCGCGAGACGCGGCGGTCGGCCGTTTTCTGGCTCGGCCAGGCGGCGGGCGAGGCTGCGACGCGCGGTCTCACCGAGCTGCTGGACGACACCACGGTCGCGCTCGACGTGAAGGAAAGCGCCGTGTTCGCGTTATCGCAGCGCCCGCGTGACGAAGGCGTCCCGGCCCTGATCCGCATCGCGCGCACCCACGCCAGTCCGGGGGTGCGCAAGAAGGCCCTGTTCTGGCTGGGCCAGTCCGAGGATCCGCGCGCACTCGCGCTGTTCGAGGAGCTGCTCACGAAGCAGTGAGGAGGGGAGCAAGCGCTGAGCCCCTTCCCTCTGCCCCTTTCCCCTGTTGTCTTTCCCTGCATGCCCTTTTGGACCCTGCCCCGCAAGCTCGCGGGGGCGCTCGTGCTGGCGATCGTGCTGGCCTTGGGCTGGGCCGCCGTCGTGGTGGCCGCCGCTCTGGCCGCAGCCCGCGACCAGGCGACGAGCGCCGACGCGATCGTCGTGCTCGGGGCCGCGCAGTACAACGGTCGGCCCTCGCCCGTGTTCCGGGCGCGGCTGGACCACGCCGCCGCCCTGTACCAACGTGGGCTCGCGCCCGTGGTGCTGGTGACGGGGGGCGTCGGGACGGGCGACACGGTGAGCGAATCCGAGGTGGGCCGCCACTACCTCGTCAAGGCGGGCCTCCCCGACGTGGCGGTGCTGGCGCTCCCTGCGGGCACCAGCACGTCCGCATCCCTCGACGGGGTGGCGCGCTGGTTCAGCGGCCGGGACAGCCGGCGCGTGTTGCTCGTCTCGGACGGATTTCACATGCTCCGGCTCCAGATCATCGCGACGCGGCTCGGACTCGTGCCGTTCACATCCCCCGCCCCCAATTCGCCGATCCGCGCCAACCTCCGCCGCAACGCCTCCTACTTCTTCGCCGAGGGGTTCAAGGTCCCTGTCACCTGGCTCTTAAACCGCTGAGGGCGCTCCAATGCAACTCGCCACCCGCCGCATCTACACGGGCCGGGTCGTGCGGCTCGACGTCGACACGGTGCGCTTCCCCGACGGCTCCACCGGGGAGCTGGAGCTGATTCGGCATCCCGGCGCCGCGGCAGTCGTCCCCTGCCTTTCGGATCCCGCAGGACCCGACCCCACGATCCTCATGCTCAAGCAATACCGCTACGCTGCGGGCGGGCCGCTGTGGGAGGTGCCGGCGGGCACGCTCGAGTCCGGTGAGGCGCCGGAAGCGTGCGCGCGGCGCGAGCTGCTTGAGGAGGCAGGCGTCACAGCCGAGCGGCTCGAGCGGCTCACGGCGATCTTGACCACGCCGGGGTTTACCGACGAGGTGATTCACCTCTTCATGGCCAGCGGGTTGGGGACGGCGAGGCCCGCCCGGGAGCGCGATGAGTTCATCGAGGTCGTCCCCCGACCGCTGTCCGAAGTCCTTGCGGGAATTCGGGATGGCGAAGTTCGTGACGCGAAGACGATTGTCGCTATCCTTTATATGGCAGCGTTTCGTTTGGGCCTGTGACATCGCCGTCACGTTGCAATGTCACCTCAGGTGGACGATATTGACGTACGCGGCACCCGCCGAGCTTTTGTACGAAGACGTTGTAGTCTTGCCACTTAGTGAAATCGCCGTAAAATCGCCCGGTGACGGGTACGGTTCGTGCGATAGGTCCGAGCGCAGGAGGAGGTCTCGCCCAGTTCCGGGGTCGTTTCTAGCTGAAACAACGGAGCCAGTCTTATGCGAGCAGCCCTCAAACGGAAGACACAGCCCGCCGTCACCGCCCGCGCGCTGGAGCGCGAGGCGCTGCACGAGCTTGACGATGGCCAGGTGGTGCTCGAGCACCTGGCCGGCGACCATCAGGCGTTCGGCGCCCTGGTCGACCGCTACCAGACCCGGCTGCTCAATTTCATCAACCGCACGATCGGAGACCGCGAACGAGCCGAGGACCTGGTCCAGGAGGTCTTCATCCGCGTATTCCGGCACCTGCACCGGTTCGACCAGACCAAGAAGTTCTCGACCTGGATCTACACGATCGCGTCGAACCTGGCGAAGAACGAGCTTCGCAACCGCAGCCGGAACCCGCTCGTGCTGTTCCAGACGATCAAGAAGCACTGGGAGGCCGACCACCGCCCGCTGCAGTTCGAAGACGCGACCGCGCGCCCGGACGACCTCTACCGCAAGCGCTACCTCAAGGAGGCTGTGGACCAGTGCGTGGGGCAGCTCCCCGACCACCACCGGGCGGTGTTCGTATTGCGGGAGCTCGAGGGAAAGAGCTACGCCGAGATTGCGGACATCACTGGTTGCAACCTGGGAACGGTGAAAAGCCGGCTCAACCGGGCACGCAACAGCTTCGCGCAGCTCATCGAGCCGCTGCTCGAATAGCCGGCGGAACCGCCGGTGCTCGCCACGGTACAACATAGCCGTCATGACGTGCGCTGAATTCCTGGACCGCTATACGGATTTTCGCGACGGGCTGATCGCGGCCCCGTCCGAGATCCGGCGTTTCGAGCGCCACCTCGCTTGCTGTCCCGCCTGTCGCCGCTACGACACCGCGGTGCGCCGGGGCGTGCGCGCGCTCCAGGCGCTGGAAACGATCGAGCCGTCGCCGGATTTTCGGCGCCGGCTCGAAGCGCGTCTGGCGCAGGAGCGCCGGGCGCTGGTCGAGGTCCCGGCAAGCGCAGGGATCGCCGCGGCACTATTCGTGGCCGCCGCCCTCGCGTTGCTCGCCCTCGAAGGAGTGCGACGGCCCGAGGTGGCGCGGGCGCACGCCCTGCCGCCGGTCCCCTTCCCAAAGCCGGTCGCGCACGCAGGCGTGCCGTTCGTCTCGTTCCAGGACCCGCGCGCCAGCGTGGTCACGGGCAACCCGAGCCCGTACGGGACCGCCCTAGTCGAACCCGCCAGCGCCGGCCGTTAGGCGTTTTTTCGATCCGCTGGGCTCCGGCGCGCGGCACGCCGCGCCCCGACCTTTCTCCGGGCCCCGGCCCACGGTAACTTCCGCGCGATATGGCGGTCCTCAGCTTCGACGCGCTGCTGCGGAGCCTCAAGCAGGGGCGGACGCCCGAGGCGCTCTACTATCTCCACGGCGACGAGGACGTCCTTAAGGACGAAGCCATTCGGGCGCTCGTCGACCGCGTCCTCGACCCCGGCGCGCGGGACTTCAACTTCGACCAACGCAGCGCGGCTGACCTCGACCCCGAGGTGTTCCACAGCCTGGTGAACACGCCGCCGATGCTCGCCGCGACCCGGGTCGTGGTGATTCGGGGCATCGAGGACGTGCGGAAGATGTCCAAGGTGCGCCAGGAGTTGCTACGGTACCTCGAGTCCCCCAGTCCGACGACGCTGCTCATCCTCGTGCAGGGCGCAGGCGAGCCGCTCGACGCGGAGCTGGCGCGCTCCGCCACCGCCGTCGCCGTCGAGCCGCTGCCCCCCGCGCGCGTGCTCAAATGGGTGGCGCACCGGGCGGGGCAGCTCCAGCTCACGCTCGAACCGGATGCGGTGGAGCTGCTCGTCCAGTCCGTCGGGCGCGACCTCGGCGCGCTCGGTGGGGAGCTCGAGAAGCTCGCCGCCCTGACGGCCGGCCGCCCGGGTGGAGGAGTGGCGACGCGGGCGGACGTCGCCGCCCTCGTCGGCACGCGACCGGGCGAAACGCTCCAGGACCTGATTGACGCGGCCCTCGAGCGGCGGGCTCCAGTCGCGGCGCGGCTCGTGGAAGCGGTCCTCGAGCAAGCCGGGATGAGCGGGGTACGCATCCTCATGGCGCTCGGCACGGCACTCGTCGGGACGGCGCTGGCACGTGCCGAGCTCGACCGCGGCACGCCGCCAGCGCGACTCGAGGCCGCCCTGCTCGGCCAGCTGCGGGCTGCGCGGCCGTACGGCCTCGGGAGTTGGCAGCAGACGGGTTCGCGCTGGGCACGCTGGGCTGCGGCGTGGAACGCTGCGGCGCTGCGCCAGGCGCTGCGGCTCGCACTCGATGCCGACCGCGCGCTCAAGTCGACCACGCTCACCCACGAGCCGGGAATCCTCGTACAGCTGGTGCTGTCGTTTGGCGCGCTCCAGCAGGAGGCAGCGTGATCGTTGATAGGCGGATAGGCGGATGGGCGGTTCGTCTCGCGGCAGCGCTGCTACTATCCAGCTATCCGGCCCTCCGCCTGTCCGCTCAAACCGACTCCGTCCGCGCGGTTGCGCTGCGGATCGCCCAGACCCGTCCGGACTCTGGCCGCGCCATCATGCGTCGACTGCTCGCGCGCCTCTCGCCTCAGGATTCGCTCTATCCGGGGGCGCTGTTTACCGCCGCGCGCATCGCGACCGACGCCGTTGCCACCGCTACCAATCTCCAGCGCGTGGTCGTCGAGTACGGGCGCTCGGTCTGGGCCGACTCGGCGCTCGTGCTCCTCACGCAGCTCTATTTCGCGCAGGGCGACCCGGCGGCGACGGTGCAAGCGGCGGAGCGGCTGCGGCGCGACTACCCCGATTCGCCGCTCAAGCCCCGCGCGGACTTCTGGGGTGCCCGGGCCTACTTCGACCTGAAGGACGACGCGCACGGGTGCGCCTTGATCCAAGAGGCGCTCGCCGGGGCTGGGAGCGATGTCGAGTTCAGGAACCAGGTCACCTTCTACGCGCCGCGCTGCGCGGCGCTCACGACGACCGCGACGCCCCCTCGCGCCGCCCCGACCGCCGACAGTCAACCGAAGACCGCCTCGGGCGCTGGCGGCTACGCGGTGCAGGTGCTCGCCGTCAAGGGCGCGGCCCAGGTGGACGAGATGCTGACCCGTCTCAAGGTGATGGGCTTCGACGCCCGCGTCGTGCGCGACACGAGCGGGCTCTTCAAGGTGCGCGTAGGGCGCTACGCCACGCGGGACGAGGCGCAGCAGGTGCAGCGGCGGCTCAAGACCCGGATCGGCGGGCAGCCGTTCGTGGTGGAGGAACCGTGACGCCGCGGGTGGAAACCGACACCCCCCTGATGCAACAGTACCGCGAGATCAAGGCGCGCTACCCTCATACCATCCTGTTTTTCCGGATGGGCGACTTCTACGAGATGTTCGAAGACGACGCCCGCCTCGCCGCACGCGAGCTCGGTCTGACGCTCACGTCGCGCAACAACGGCGGAGCGGCAGACGTGCCGCTCGCCGGGGTGCCGGTCAAGGCCGGGACCGAGTACCTGCGACGCCTGATCGCGAAGGGGCATCGAGTGGCGATCTGCGAGCAGGTGGAGGACCCTAAGCTCGCCAAGGGGCTGGTGCGGCGCGAAGTAGTGGAAACGGTTACGCCGGGTACGGTCCTCGCCGAGGATTGGCTCGAGCGGGACCGCAACAACTTCCTGGTAGCGCTCGATCCCCGGAGTGGAGGCACCGCCCTGGGGCTGGCCGCGCTGGACTTGACCACGGGAGAGCTGGCACTCGAGACGGTGCCGGTCGAGGACTTAGCGAGCGCGCTCGCCCGCTACGAGTCGCCCGAGGTCGTGCTGCCGGCCGGCTGCGAGGTCGCGCCCGCTCACAGATCGGTCACGGTGACGGAGCGCGAGGCATGGGAATTCGACCCCGAGCTGGCGCGCGAGGACCTGGCGCGCACATTCCGGCTCGCCTCGCTCGACGGCCTCGGCATCGAGCCGGGAGACCGAGCGGCCGTCGGGGCGGCAGGGGCGCTGCTCCGATACGCGCGGGAGCTCAAGCCGGGCGGGCTGCCGCATCTCGCGCGTCCCCGCGTGCTGCGGCGTGGCGACGTGCTGCCGCTCGACGAGATGACGCGCCGCAACCTCGAGCTGGTGGAGCCGTTGCGCCCCGGGGCCACGGGGGCGACGCTGCTCGAGGTGCTCGACCGCACCATGACGCCCATGGGTGCGCGCCTGCTGCGCCGCTGGCTGCTCGCGCCGCTCGTCGACCCCGCGGCCATCACGGCGCGGCTCGATGCGGTGGACGTGCTGGTGCACGACCCCCGTGGCCGGGACCGCGTGCGGGAGGCGCTGGACGACGTGCGGGACCTGGAGCGACTGGCGGGCCGCGCGGCCCTAGGTCGCGCGACCCCGCGCGAGCTGGGCGCGCTGCGCGACTCGATCTTTCGACTGCCCGACGTGCGCTCGGCGCTCGACGGTCTCGAGGCGAGGGGCCGCGCCGCGCCGCTCGAGCAGGCGGCCGAGCGCTTCGACCTGCTCGCCGACCTGGGGGACGAGCTCGGTCGCGCGCTCGTCGAGCGGCCGCTCGCCCAGCTCGCCGACGGCGACGCCATCCGCGCGGGCTACGACCGCGAGCTCGACGACGTCAAGGACACGCGCGACGGCGGCAAGCAGTACATCGCCTCCCTGCAAGCGCGCGAGCGGGAGCGCGCCGGGATCCCGTCGCTCAAAGTCGGCTTCAACAAGGTTTTCGGCTACTACATCGAAGTCACGAACCCGCACAAAGACCGTGTGCCGCCCGACTACGAGCGGCGTCAGACGCTCTCCGGGGCCGAACGGTTCGTCACCCCCGAGTTGAAGGAGTACGAGGCGAAAGTCCTGGGCGCCGAGGAGCGGATCGCCGCCCGCGAAGCCGAGCTGGTCCAGGCCCTGCGGACGCGAGTCGCGGACGCGGTCGCGCGGGTGCAAGCGACCGCAGGGGTCGTCGCCGAGCTCGACGTCTGGAGCGGGCTCGCCGACCTCGCGCACCGCGAAGGGTACGTGCGCCCCCAGGTAAACGCCGATTTCACGATCGAGCTCGAAGCCAGCCGCCACCCGGTGGTGGAGCGGATGATGGCGCGCGAGGCGTTCATCCCGAACGACGTTCGGGTCGACGAGGGCAGTCGGGTGATCCTCCTCACCGGGCCGAACATGGCGGGGAAGTCCACGCTGCTGCGCCAAGTGGGCTTGTGCGTGGTGCTCGCGCAGCTGGGTTGCTTCGTGCCGGCGCGGCGCGCGGTGATCGGCGTGGTAGACCGGCTGTTCACGCGCGTCGGGGCGTCCGACAACCTGGTGCGCGGCCAGTCCACCTTCATGGTGGAGATGAGCGAGGCGAGCGCGATCCTCCACGGCGCCACCGCCCGGAGCCTCGTGCTGCTCGACGAGATCGGCCGGGGGACGTCGACGTATGACGGCGTGGCGATCGCGTGGGCGGTCACCGAGCACTTGCACAACGTGATCGGCTGCAAGACGATCTTCGCGACCCACTACCACGAGTTGACCCAGCTCACGGAGGAGCTCGCCCACGCGCGCAACTTCAACGTCGCGGTGCGGGAGGCCGGGGACGAGGTCGTGTTCCTGCACCGGCTCGAGCCGGGTGGGGCCGACCGCTCCTACGGCATCCACGTGGGCCGACTCGCGGGTCTGCCCAGCGCGGTCGTGGAGCGCGCCTGGCGCGTGTTGAAACTGCTCGAGGCCGGGCATCATGTGGCGCACCAGTCCCCGCCGCCCGCGCCCGACGCGCAGCAGCTCGGCCTGTTCGCGCCGGGGACGCACCCGCTGCTCGCCGAGCTCGATCGGCTGGATGTCAACGCGCTGTCGCCGCTCGAAGCGCTCAACCGCCTGGCGACGTGGAAGAAGCGGCTGGAGGAAGCGCCGTGAGAAGGTGGCTCGCGCTCGCCGGGGTGGCCGGGCTCACCGCGGCCGGATGCGGCACGCCGGCGCCGCCAGCGGACCAGGCCGAGGCGTCGCCCGCCGCGCCGCCGGATCAAGAGCCGCCCGTGCCGCTCAACCCGGATTCGCCGATCCAGTATCCGCCGAGGCTGTACGACCAGAAGGTCGAAGGCGACGTCGTGCTGCGGCTGTTCGTCGACTCGATGGGGCGGCTCGTGGCGGAGTCGAGCAAGGTCGCCGAGTCGAGCGGGTATTCGGCGCTCGACTCGGCGGCGCTCTCGGGCGCGAAAAAGCTGCGGTTCGCCCCCGCGCGGCGGCGCGGCCTCGCGGTCGCGACGGCGTTCCTGCAGCCGATCGAGTTCCGCCGCCCCACGGCCGGTGGGGCGGCCGGCACGGGAAAACCGGATAGCAGCGCTGCCCGGCGGCCGGCGCCGCCCCCCACACCCGCGCCGCTTGCTCCGCCCTCCCTGCTCCCCCGAACCCGGCCGGACACGAGCCCCGCGCGGGGGGCACCGCCCCGCGTGCTCCCGGATACCACCGGCGCGCGGCGCGACACCGCCGCCGCGCCGCGGGATACGGGCGGTGTGCGGCGGGACACGAGCAAGGCGAAAGCGGACAGCGGTGCCGGCCCACACTAGGCCGTACGCGAACGTCCTCGAGACGATCGGGTGGACGCCGCTCGTCCGCCTCAACAAGCTGACCCAGGGGATCCGCACACCGCTGTACGCTAAAGCGGAGTTCTTCAACCCCGGGGGCTCCGTGAAGGACCGGATCGGTGTGGCGATGATCGAGGCGGCCGAGCGCGAAGGGCGGCTCCGGCCCGGCGGGTTGATCGTCGAAGCGACCTCAGGGAACACGGGCGTCGGGTTGGCACTCGCGGCCGCGGTGAAGGGCTACCGCTGCGTCTTCACGATGCCCGACAAGATGTCGCAAGAGAAGGCCCGGTTGCTGCGCGCGCTCGGCGCCGAGGTCATCATCACCCCCACCGCCGTGCCGCCGGATCATCCCGAGAACTACATCATGAAGGGTCGCGCGATCGCGGCGGCGCACCCCAACGCGATCTTCGCCGACCAGCACTACAACCCTGTGAACCCGGAGGTGCATTACCGCACCACGGGCCCGGAGATCTGGGAGCAGACCGAGGGCAAGGTCACACACTTCGTCTGCTCGCCGGGGACGGGCGGCACGGTGAGCGGCGCGGGCCGCTTCTTGAAGGAACAGAATCCCCGGATCAAGGTCGTGGCGGGCGACCCTCTCGGCTCGATCTACACGGACTACGCGCGCACGCGCCAGAAGACCGAAGGTCATCCCTACAAGGTCGAGGGGATCGGCGGCGACAAGATTCCGACGTCGCTGCATTGGGACGTGATCGACGAGTGGATCACCGTGTCCGACAAGGACGCGATGCTCTCGGTTCGGCGGCTCGCGCAAGAGGAAGGGTTGTTCTGCGGCGGCTCGACCGGCGTGAACCTGGTGTCGGCGCTCGAGGTGGCGCGCCGCGTGGACGACCCGAAGGCGCTGGTCGTTACAGTGCTGTGCGACACCGGCGAGCGCTACCTCTCCAAGGTCTATAACGATGAATGGCTGCGCGAGAATCAGATGCTCGAGACCGAGCGCGTGACGGTGGCGCGCGTGCTCGAGGCGAAGAACTCGGGCGCACCGCCGCTCATCTCGGTCGCTCCCACCGCCACCGTGCGGCAGGCGCTGAACCTCATGAGCACCTACAACGTCTCGCAGCTGCCGGTGCTCGACGGTGGGGACGGTGTGGGCGCGGTGTCCGAGCCCGCGCTCATGGCCAAGGCGCTCGAGCAGCCCGCCACGCTCGACCAGGCCGTCGCAGAGGTCATGGACGCGCCGTTCCCCGTCGTGGACATCGATCTCCCCGTGGAGCGCCTCACGGCGCTGCTGTCGCGCGAGACGCCGGCGGCGCTGGTGCGGCGCGAGGGGAAGATCGCAGGGATCGTCACCCGCTACGACGTGCTCCACCAGCTGGCCGGGATCCGCTGATGCGGGTCACCGTGCTCACCGGCGGCGCGACCGCGGAGCGCGCCGTCGCGTTCGCGGGCGCCAGCCAGATCGTCGCGGGCCTGCGGGCCCGGAGCCACGAGGTCGCCGTTGTGGACACGGTCGCCGGGTTGCTCACGCGTGGGGAGGAGGAGCGCCTCCTGACGGGCGCCGTGGGCCGGGAGCCCCCGCCGGTGGGCGAGCTCGACGAGCGTGAGCGGGCGTTCCTGTCCAACGGGCTCGCCCAGCTCGCCGAAGTGAAAGGCGCGGACGTGCTGTGCCTCTGCCTCCACGCCGGCCGGGGCGAGGGCGGGACGCTCCAGGCGATCCTGGATGTGATCGGCGTTCCCTACACGGGAAGCGGAGCGCTGGGGAGCGCCTTGGCGATGGACAAGGACCTGTCCAAGCGGCTGTTTCGGGCGGCCGGGGTCCCGGTGCCGGCCTGGTTCATGACTCCGGTCGCCGCCGACGACGTGACCACGGCGCTCGGCTGGCCAGTGATCGTAAAGCCCTCCCGCATGGGCTCGTCGGTGGGGATGTCGCTCGTGAAGAACGCCAAAGGCCTGGACGCGGCCGTGGAGCTGGCCCATGGCTATGATGCGGAAGTGATGGTCGAGCAGTTCATCGCCGGGCGCGAGCTCACTGTGGGTATCCTGGGCGAAGTCCCCCTGCCGGTGGGCGAGATCATTCCCACGCACGAGCTGTTCGACTACGAGTGCAAGTACACGCCCGGCATGTCGGAGGAGCACTTCCCGGCGAAGCTCGACCCGAAGCCGGCGCGCCAGCTCCAGGAGCTGGCGTTGGCGGCGCACCGGGCGCTGAAGCTCGGGGGGTATTCGCGGGTCGACTTCCGATTGACCGCCGAGGGGGACATCTTTTGCCTGGAGGCGAACACGCTCCCCGGCATGACGCGGACGAGCCTCCTCCCACAGGCCGCGCGGGCCGCCGGGATCGAGTTTCCCGAGCTGTGCGAGCGGATCTGCCGGTTGGCGGGGAACTCGGGGGTTGGGCGCGGGGGAATAACAGGCTAGGCGCACAGGCGCATAGGCGCCGAGGGTAGATGGGCCCGCAGCGGATTTTCGGCATGACCCCCTGGGTGCGACGACTGTTCGTCGCCAACCTCGTCGTCTTCCTCTTCCAGATGACGATCTTCGTCGACCCGCGCTTCCTTGCGACGTTCGGGTTCGTGCCGTTGCGCGCCCTGGCGCAGCCGTGGACGTTCGTCACGTACATGTTTCTGCACGGCGGGCCGCTCCACCTGGCGTTCAACCTGCTCGCGCTGTTCGTGTTCGGGCCGGACGTGGAAGAGCGGATGGGCGGCGGGCCGTTCCTGGCGTACTACCTGCTGTGCGGCCTAGGCGGCGCGGCGTTGTCGTTCGCGCTGATGCAGTTCCGCCCGGTGGAACTCGTGATCGGCGCGTCGGCCGCCGTGTACGGCGTACTGCTGGCGTTCGCGTGGGCGGCGCCCGACCGGCCGATCTACGTGTTCCCGCTCCCTGAGCCGATCCCCGCCAAATGGCTCGTGACGTTCACGGTCGCCGTCTCCCTGGGGCTCGCGATCTTCCCACCGATCGACAAGGTCTCGCACCTCGCGCATCTCGGCGGCTTCGGGGCGGGCTTCCTCTATCTCAAGGTCGCCGACTGGCGGCTGGCGCGGGCGGAGCGTCATGTGCGGCGCGCCTCGCAGCCGAGCGTGCTGGTCCACCCGGGCCGCGCAGCCCGGGCGAGCGACGCGGGACTCAAGCCGCGCCGCCCGCCACGTGACGCGGCACAGGCGGAGATCGACCGCGTACTCGACAAAATATCGGCACGCGGGATCGAGAGCCTCACGCCGGCCGAGCGGAAATTCCTCGCGGAGATGAGCCGGAAGATGCGCGACAAGGCCTGAGGGCCAGGTGCTCGCGCTGCTCGTTCTCTTGTCCCTGCAGGATGCCGCAGGCCGCGATCCCGACTCCCTGCTCGCCGCGCGGCGTCTCCCCGAGGCCCGCCGCGCCGCCGAGCGGCTGGTCGTCCAGCAGCCGAGTGACCCGCATGCCCACCTCGCGCTGGGGTGGGTGTGGCACGCGTGGCCCGCCGCGGGCCGCTACCGCGCGCTCGACGAGTTCCGCACGGCGGAGCGGCTCGCTCCAGCCGAGCCGGCGCCGCTGTGGGGGCAAGTCGAGGTGGGGTATCGGCTGGGGAGCGACGAGGGCGAGGGCATCGCCCGCGGCGCGCTGCTCCGGCTGCTCGAGCTCCGCCCGGGGGACCGCGCTGCCTGGGCGCGCTTTCTCGAGCTCTACCACGACGACGCCATCTGGCGCCACGCCGACCGGGTGCTCGCCCTCCACCCGGACGATGTTGCGGCCCTGGAGCGGCGCGCGCTGATCGCCATCGCGCTCGAGGAGCCCGAGCGCGCGGACTCGCTCGCCGCCCGGGTCCTCGCGCGGCGTGGACCGCACGTCCCCGCCTGGCTGGTGCGCGCCGAGGCGAGCTTCCAGCTGGGCCGGGACTCGGCGGGCTACGCGTGGTACGACAGCACGCTCGCGCACGCCGACCTCGACTCGAGCGGGGCCGTGTGGGCCAACGCCCGGCTGATCGCCACTCCGAACGAGGCGGCCCGCTTCGCGGCCACGGGCCCCGACGATGCGCGGCGGTTCTTCCTGTGGTTCTGGGGCAAGCGCGATCCGAATCTGATCACGCCGCAAAACGAGCGGATCGCCGAGCACTTCCGCCGGCTCGCGGTGGTGCGGCGCCGCTTCCGCCTGCTGCACCCGCTGAGCTTGTACCACCGTTCCGCGACCGCCCGGAGCCTCGCCCCGGCCGCCCTGCCGGGCTCGCCACAGCGGTTCGTCGTTGTCGGCCTGGGACCGGAGTCGGGGGACGCCGACGACCCGGCCGGCGAGCGCTCGATCTACAACCAGAGCGGGCTCGATGCCCGCGGCCTCGTGTGGCTGCGCCACGGTCCCCCCGACTCGCGCGTGCCGCAGGCGCGCGCCTCGGTGCGGCTGCCCGACCTTCCGGGGATGAGCTCGCTCGACGCGGAAGCGTGGTGTTACGAGACCGCCGGCGGGCCGGTCGCCATCACCTTCACGCGGGCCACCGCGAGCGCCGGGCTCCAGCTCGGCGGTGATTACATCTTCACACCGACGACGGAGCGCCAGATGAGCGACACGCGGCGGCTGCTCGAGAGCGACCGCACGACGCTCGGCGCGCCGCTCGCCGCACGGGTGTGGGCGGCGTTCTTCCGCGGCCGGACGCCAGGGCGCACGGAGGTCTACTATCGGAGCGCGCCCGACACCGCCGGGCTCGCATTGTGGGACGAGCGCGGCGTGGCGGCGGCTCTGGCCAGCGGGCCCGGGCTGTTGCGCGCCAGCGTCCCCCCGGGCCGCTACACGTTCGGGCTCGACGTCGACTCGGCCGGCGTGCTGGGCCGGATCCGCGGCGCCGTGACGGTCCCGCATTTCGCGCGCGCCGCCGCGCCGATGCTCTCGAGCCTCATCCTGGGTGCGACCGACCGTGCGGGCGACCGGAATGCGCTGCTCGCCGCGATGCCCGCGGATCTGGTGTACCGCACCGGCGCGCCGCTCGCGGCGTACGCGGAGGTGTACGGGCTCGCGGCGGACGAGCGCGGCGTGGCGCGTTACGTCGCCCGCTACCGCTTCGCCCCGGTGCGCTCGTTGCTTGCCCGGGTCTTGGGGGCGCGGCAGCCGGTCGTGGTCGAGTTCACGCGCGAAGCGCCGGCCGAGGACGTCACGGTCGAGCAGCTGGTGCTCGAGCCCGGACGCGTGCCACCGGGGCGCTACCGGGTGACGCTCGGCGTGACCGACGCCGTGCGAAATGTCAAGTCAGAGTCGGTGGCGGTCGAGATCACGGTCCGCTAAACCTGACGCTTGTCTCCGACGGGGCGCCTTCCCAAATTGGGGCCGCCCGGTCCATGCTCGTCAATCTCGTGCCGGAATTCCTGGCGGTCCTCGCCGCGCCCGATCCCACCGCGGCCTACCACGAGTATCTCGACCGCCACCGGCCCGTCCTCACGAGCTACTGGCAGAACTATGTGCTCGACCCCGCATCGCCCCACGCCGAGCAGGTGATCGCGGCGGCGCTGCGAGCTGACCGGTCCGACCTGAAGCGGCTGCTCGAAGACGTGGACGTCGTGTCGATCAGCGAAGACGCGCTGCAGCGCGCGCTGGAGCGCTTCGAGGCCGACTGTCCCGTGGACCTCTACCTGATGGTCGGCGTAGGCGCGGCGAACGCGGGCGAGCTGGTGGTGGGCGGGCGCGGCATCGCGTTCGTGTGCCTCGAGCACTTCACCGGGCGGGCAAACCCGCAGACGTACGGGATGGGGCTCGCGCCGCATCTCCTGTCGCTGTGGGTCGCGCATGAGGCGGCGCACGCCGTGCGGTACACGTCGCCCGCCAGCCGGGCCGACCTGCGGCGCCTCGTCGCCGACCTGCGCGGCCACTACGACTACTGGGACACGGGAAGCCGGGCCACGCTGCGCGAGCTGCTCGTGAACGAGGGCGCAGCGGTCGCGGCGGCGCAGGCGGTGGCTCCGGGGTTCGAGCCGTGGGAGTATTTTGGCTACACGCGACGGCAGTACCGTCGGATCCGAGAGCTCGACGCGTTCCTTCGCCGCGTGACGGCCCCCGTGCTCGACGAGACGGGGCTGGGCTTGCGGCTGCGTTTCCTGGCCGGCGGGATGACGCCGGCCGCCCGGCTGATGGGCGGGAAGGTGCTGCCGGAGCGCGCCGGGTACTACCTCGGCCTGCGCCTGGTCGAGAACTACCTCGCCGAACGGGGGATCGCCTCGACGCTGCGCGCCGCAGCCGAAGAGTTCCGTACGGCGGAGGACCGGGCGCTCGGGATCCAGACCGCGTGAGTCCGCGCCCGAAAGCGGAGCGGCGCACGAACCGGCCGCTGCGCGAGGTGCTGGACGAGCTGCTGGTCCACGCGCGGGAGATCGCACGGCGCTCCAAGGAGATGACCCCCGCCGAGCTCGACTACTCGCAGCAACGGCTCGAATGGCTTGCCGACGAGGTTTGGCGCGTGGCGACGGGCGCCGCGGCGCCGGAGTAGCGCCCGGAAACGTTCCCGTTTCGCGGCCTCTTCCGCGGCCTTGACACCGGTCTACACCGCGGGCAGCTTAGCACCCCATCGATACGGTTCCGTAAGAGCTACCCGCACAGGCGGGACCGCGTGGTCCTATTTGACCCCCGCAGCCACGCCGCTCTCAACACCGCACTCGTAACGGCCGGCAGTCGGCACTCGTGGACCCCATCCGGATCGGGAGGTAGTTATGGCAGCGGATTTCTTCATCGGCGAATCGCTGGTAGGCGACGGGAATGAGGTCGCCCACATCGACTTGATCATCGGGTCGAAGTCGGGTCCCGCAGGGCAGGCATTCGTGAACGCCTTGTCGAACCAACGCGAAGGGCATAGCACCCTCCTGGCCGTGGTCAGTCCGAACCTGCCGGCCAAGCCCGACGCGCTCCTCTTCAACAAGGTCACCATCAAGGGCGCCACCCAGGCCGTGCAGATGTTCGGCCCGGCGCAGGCGGCGGTCGCCCGGGCGGTCGTGGACAGCGTGTCCTCGGGCGTCATCCCGCGCGACAAGGTGGACGACTACTGCATCCTGGTGGGCGTCTTCATCCATTGGCAGGCGAAGAACGACAAGAAGATCTTCGACTTCAACTACCGGGCGGTGAAGGAGTCGATCGAGCGCGCCCTGAAGAACCAACCGCGCGTCGACGCCGTCATCAGCGGCGCGAAGACCGCCACCCACCCGTTCGCGGGCGGCGCCGACAAGAGCTGACGCCCCGGCGGTCGTCGGATCCTGCGGTCGGGGGGCGGTGGGGTTGCCGCCCCTCGACTGTTTTCTCCCTGTCCGAGGCCTTGGAGCCCGAATCCCGATGCGCAAGCTGCTGGTGCAGCTCGACAGCTCCCGGCTGCCGAGCGTGTTCGACCGGGTGGTGGCGTACGACGCCGGCGCCGACGCAGTGATGAGCTACGGCGCCATCACCGAAGCCGACGTCCGCGACCTGATCCACGGCTGCATCTTCACGCGTGGCCCGAACGACCTGAAGAACACCGCCGTGTTCATCGGCGGGGCCGACATGGCGGCGGGAGAGCGGCTCCTCGCCGCAGCGAAGCAAGCGTTCTTCGGTCCGTTCACGGTGTCGGTGATGCTGGACTCGAACGGGTCGAACACGACCGCCGTCGCGGCCGTCGCGAAGATGGTGCAGGCGGCGGGAGGGGGGGGCGACGTGCGCGGCAAGCGCGTGCTGATCGTCGCGGGGACGGGGCCCGTCGGGATCCGGGCGGCGGGGCTGTTCGCCAGGGCGGGCGCGGAGGTAGTGATCACGTCCCGCAAGGCCGACGCGGGTGAGCGGGCACGCGACCTGGTGCTCCAGCGCTTCGGCGGCACGGTGCGCGCGACCACGATGCGGGACGCGAGCGAGGCAGCCCCCGCCTGCGAGCGCGCCGCGCTGCTGCTCAACGCGGGGCCGGCGGGCGTCACGCTCGTTCCGAAGCAGGCGTGGGCGAACCGCCCGGGACTCGAGGTCGTGGCGGACGTGAATGCCGTCCCGCCGCTCGGCGTCGAGGGCGTCGACGTGATGGACGACGGCGTCGTGAAGCACGGCGTGCGGTGCTTCGGCGCGCTTGCCATCGGCAACCTGAAGATGAAGGTGCACAAGGCGTGCATCGTGCGCCTGTTCGAGCGCAACGACCTCGTGCTGGACGCTGAAACGATCGCCGACGTCGCGCGGGAGTTGAGCGCGAAACCGCAGTAGACGAATGCCCCGTGTGATCGGCATCGACCCGGGGACCGTCACCATCGACGCGTGCGGCCTGGAGCACGGCCGCCTGTTCCTGGACCGGTCCCTTCCGACCGCCGAAGCGCTCGCCGACCCCGCCCGGTTCGTCGGGCTGTTGGAAGCCGCGGGGCCGCTCGATTGCGTCGTCGGGCCGTCCGGCTACGGCCTCCCGCTCACCCGGGCCCAAGAGGCAACCGAGGAGGACCTACGGCTTGCCTTCCTCGCCGCGGAAGGTGAGCCGGGAGGGATCGGGGGACTGCGCGCGCTGGCCCGGGCACTCGCCCGGTCGGCCCTCCCTGTGTTGTTCACGCCGGGCGTCATCCACCTGCCCTCGGTCCCGGCGCACCGCAAGGTGAACCGCGTGGACATGGGGACGGCCGAGAAGGTCTGCGCCGCGGCGCTGGCCATCGACGAGCAGGCGCGCCGGACCGGCCGGTCGGTGCGCGACGTGTCATTCGTGCTGCTCGAGCTGGGGGGCGCGTTCACGGCGGCCCTGGCCGTCGCCGACGGACAGATCGTGGACGGCGTCGGGGGCTCGGCCGGGCCGCTGGGCTTTCGTGCCCCCGGCGCGCTCGACGGGGAGGTCGCGTTTCTCGCCGGCTCCGTGCCCAAGTCGCTGCTGTTCGGCGGCGGCGCGGCCGCGGTGGCGGGCTGGGACAGCGGCCCCGGATCCCCCGACGCGCTCGGCAACCCCCAGACGGCGCGCGAGCATACCGCCCGGGAGGCCTTCGTCGAAGGCGCGGTGAAGACGGTGCGCTTCCTGCGGGCGAGCGTGCCGGCGCCGCGCGAGATCGTCCTATCGGGACGCCTCGCGCGCGTGGAGGGGGTGCGCCGGGCCATCGCTCAACGGCTCGAGGGCATCGCCCCGGTGCGGCTGCTCGAGGGATTCGCGGCGGACGCGAAGGAGGGCGCGCAGGGCGCCGCCCTCATCGCGGACGGCCTGTGCGGCGGTTCGCACCGCGAGCTCGTCGCGGCGCTCGGCATCCGCGAGGCGCAGGGGACGGTCCTCGATCATCTCTACGTCATTTCCCGCGACCAAGCGCGGCGGCGCCTCGGGCTCGCGTGACGCCGACCCGCGTGCTCATCGCCGGCGTTTCGACGCGTGGGTTCGCCGAATCGGCCGCGCGGGCGGGGTATGACGTGGTCGCGGTGGACGGGTTTGGAGACCTCGACTTGCGCGCCCGTTGCCGGCAGGTGGCGGTGGCGCGGACGCCGCGAGGCCGGTTCAGTGTCGCCCTCGCAGTGCAGCAGGGACGCTTCGTCGCGTGCGACGCGGTCGCCTACGTGGCGAGCTTCGAGAACCACCCGCGAGCGGTGCGCGCCCTCGCCCATGGCCGCCCGCTCTGGGGAAACCCGCCAGCGCTGCTGCCGCGCGCCCGCGACCCGATGCGCGCGCTTTCCACCATCAATCACGCCTTCCCCCTCACCTTCTCGGGCCCCACGACGGGCGAGCCGCTGGACTTTCGCTGGCTGCTCAAGCCACGGGCGTCGGGAGGGGGGAGGGGGGTGCGCCTCTACCGGGCGGGCGAGCCGGTGCCGAAGGGGTGGTACCTGCAGCAGCAGGTCGTCGGCGCTCCAGGGTCCATCGTGTTCGTAGCGGCGGGCGGCCGGGCCGTGCCGCTGGGGATCTCGCGGATGCTGGTGGGCGATCCGGCCTTCGGCGTCGAGGGGTTTCGGTATTGCGGCAGCATTCTGGCGAGCGCAGGAGACCGGATCGCTCACGAGTTGTTCGATCCGTGCGAGCAGGCGTGGCGCATCGCGAACGCCGCGGCCGCAGCGTTCGGGCTCGTCGGCCTGAACGGCATCGACCTGATCGCGGAGCGCGGGAAGTACTGGTACCCGGTCGACGTGAACCCGCGCTACACCGCCTCCATGGAGCTGGTCGAGCGCGCCTACGGCATCTCGATCTTCGAGACGCACGCGCGGGCCTGCGCCGGTGCGCTGCCGCGCTTCGACCTCGAGGCCGCCAGGCGCCGTCCGGACGCCGTCGGCAAGGCGATCGTTTACGCCCAGGGGGACGTGCAGGTCGGCGACACGTCGGCGTGGCTCGAGGACGACGACATCCGCGACATCCCCGTGCCGGGCCAGCGGATCGCGCGGGGCCAGCCGGTATGCACCGTGTTCGCCAGCGGCAAGGATCAACAATCCTGCTACGCTGGGCTCGTGCAACGGGCCCGCGGGATCTATCACGCGCTCCAGGCGCCGCTCATGGGCAGCGCATGAGCGCCGCTACGCGGAGAGTCGAGCACGTCACCTGCCTTGGCTGCGGATGCGCCTGTGACGATATCACCGTCGTCCTACAGCACGATCGCATTGGCGAAGCACGGAACGCCTGCGCGTTGGGCGCCGCGTGGTTCGGCGACGGCACGATGACGCCGGACGTGCGGGTTCACGGCCGCACGGCGCCGCTCGAGCAGGCGCTCGATGAAGCCGCGCGACTCCTGAGGGCAGCGCAGCGGCCGCTCGTGTACCTCGCCGCCGACCTGTCCTGCGAAGCGCAGCGCGAAGCCGTGGCGCTGGGCGATCGTCTCGGCGCGATGCTCGACAGCGTCAGCTCCGGCGCGGCAGCCGGGATTCTCGCCGCCCAGCGGCGCGGCCGGGCCGCGGCAACGCTGGGTGAGATCCGCCAGCGGGCCGACGTGATCGTGTTCTGGGGCACGGACCCGGCGGAGCGCTACCCGCGCTTCACCTCGCGCTACGCCGTTGAGCCGCAGGGCCTCCAGACCCCCGAGGGCCGGAGGAGTCGCACGGTGATCGCGGTGGACGTGGGCGCGCGGCGTGGGCCCGGGGATGCCGCCGCCCGTGTCGCGGTCGCGCCCGGGGACGAGATGGACGCGCTCGGCGTCATGCGCGCGACGGTGCAGGGCCGAGTGGCCACAGACCACGAGCGGTTCCGGTCCGCTGTGGAGCTCGCGCGGCGCATGAGCGCGGGCCGCTACGTGGCGCTCGTCGCCGACGGGGAGCCGGGCGCCGCCCCGGCCGACCCGGACGTGGCGGAGGCGCTCGTGACGCTCGCGCAGGCGCTCAACGCGCCGACCCGCTGCGCGCTGGTCGTGCTGCGCGGCGGAGGAAACCGCTCGGGCGCGGACGCAGTGTTCACCTGGCAGACCGGCTTTCCGTTCGCGGTGGACTTCGCGCCGGGGTATCCCACCTACCGCCCCCAGCCGGGCGCGGTGGCGCTGCTCGCCGCCGGTGAGATCGACGCCGCGCTGGTGATCGGCTCACCGGCGAGCGTCCCCGAGCCGATGGCCACGGGACTGGCGCCGCTCGTGACCGTCGCGATCGGGCCGCGGGTGAGCGCAGCGTCGTTCAAGCCAGCGGTCGCGCTGGACACCGGCATCGCGGGCATCCATGAGGGCGGCACGGCGTTCCGGATGGACGACGTGCCACTGCCGCTGCGGCCTGTGCTCACAGGCCCGCCCACCGCGGCCGGCGCGCTGCGCTCGCTGCGCGAGCGGCTCGGCGCATGAGCGCTGCCTCGCGGCTCCGCATCAGCGGCGGCACGGTGTACGATCCGGCGAACGGGGTGGATGGGGAGGTGCGCGACGTGTGCATCGAGGGCGATCGCATCGTAGTCGAGCTCCCCTCCAACGTACCGCGGCTCGACGCGCGCGGGATGATCGTGATGCCGGGGGGCGTCGACATCCACGCACACATCGCCGGCTCGAGCGTCAACCAGGGCCGCCGGTTGCTGCCGGAGGAGCACGCCGCCGATCCGGTGCCCGCGCCGAGGCTCGCAGACGGCGCAATCGCGCGGTCGGGGACGGGCGGCACGATCCCGAGCACGTTCACGACGGGCTACCGCTATGCCGGCCTCGGCTACACGACCGCGATGGAAGCGGCGGTCGCTCCGCTCGCGGCCCGGCATGCCCACGCCGAGCTCGACGATACGCCGATCATCGATGCGGGCTGTTTCGTGCTGCTCGGCAACGACGACTATCTGCTGCGCCAGCTGGCGGCAGGCGAGCTGGCACGAGTGCGCCAGTATGTGGCGTGGCTCCTCGGAGCCACCCGAGCCTACGCGATCAAGATCGTGAACCCGGGCGGCATCGCGCGCTGGAAGTCGGGGGGGGCAGAGCGCAACGTAGGCGGGATCGACGATCCGGTGGGGTCGAGCAGCGTGACCGCGCGGAAGATCCTGGAGGTGCTCGCGGGCGCCGCCAACACACTCGAGCTTCCGCACCCGGTGCACATTCACTGCAATAACCTGGGTCAACCGGGGAACGTCGCGACGACGCTCCAGAGCATGCAGGCGCTGGCGGGCCAGCGCGCGCACTTCACGCATCTCCAGTTCCACAGCTACGGTGGGGAGCGGGGGAAGGGGTGGAAGTCCGCCGCGCGGGACGTGATCGAGCATGTGAACGCCCATCCGGAAATCAGTGCGGACGTGGGCCAGGTGATGTTCGGGCCGGCGACGACCCTCACCGCCGATGCGCCGGTCGAGCACCTCTTGTACACGAGCACCGGCCGCAAGTGGGTGAACGTGGACAGCGAGCTCGAGACGGGGTGCGGCATCGTCCCGTACGCGTACCGCGAGCAGGCCGCGGTCGCGGCGCTGCAATGGGCGGTGGGGCTCGAGCTGTTCCTGCTGGCGCGCGATCCGTGGCGCGTGGTGCTCTCTACCGATCACCCGAATGGCGGGTCCTTCCTCTCCTATCCGCAGCTCATCCGCCTGCTCATGGACCGGACCTACCGGGACGAGCAGTTGAAGCGGGTCAACCAGAAGATGTTCGCGGGGAGCGCGCTGCTCGACGGGCTGGCACGCGAGTACACGCTGTCCGAGATCGCCATCATCACGCGCGCGGGCCCCGCGCGCCTGCTCGGCCTGACGACCAAGGGACACCTGGGCGCGGGTGCGGACGCCGACGTGACCATCTACGCGGACCATCCCGACCGCGCGCAGATGTTTGCGACGCCGCGCCACGTGATCAAAGGTGGGACCATCGTGGTCGAGGAGGGCCAACTGCGCCGGGCGCCCGCCGGACGCCGGCTGGCAGTGCGCCCCGAGTACGACGCCGCCGTCACGAAGGACCTGAAGCGCTTCTTCCAAGACTACGCCTGCGTCTCGTTCGAGAACTACGGGGCGGAGCCGGTATCATGAAGATCAACGGCGTCGCCATCGACGACACGTTCGCCGAGGCGTTCACGATGCGGGTCGCCCGGCTGATCATCACCGGGCGGAACCCGAAGTGGGCGAGAGCAGCAGCCGTGAAACTTACGGGCTTCGCCACGTCGGTGATCGGTTGCAAGTGCGAGGCGGGAATCGAGCGCGAGCTGCCGGAAAGCGCGACTCCCGACGGGCGCCCCGGCGTCAGCGTGCTGTTCCTGACGATGGACAAGGAAAGCCTGCCGCAACAGCTGATCGTGCGGATCGGCCAGACCGTGCTCACCTGTCCCACGACCGCCTGCTTCGACGGCCTCCCCGACGTCCCCGATCGGCTCGCCGTTGGCAAGGCGCTGCGGGTGTTCGGTGACGGGTTCCAGGCAAGCAAGGTGATCGGGGGCAAGCGCTATTGGCGCCTACCGGTGATGGAGGGAGAGTTCCTCGTCGAGGAGACGTTCGGGATGCAGAAGGGGGTGGGCGGCGGCAACTTTCTGATCCTCGCCGGGGACGTCGACGCGGCACTCGCGGCGGCGGAGGCCGCCGTCCTGGCGATGACTGACCTCCCGGGGGTGATCCTCCCGTTCCCGGGGGGCGTCGTGCGGAGCGGGAGCAAGGTGGGCTCGAAGCGCTACCGAAACATGATCGCCACGACCAACGACGCCTTCGACCCCACGCTCCGCGCCATCACCGAGTCACGGGTGCCGGCGGGCGTGAACAGCGTGCTCGAGATCGTGCTCGACGGGACGGACGCTCCGGCGATCGAGGCGGCGATGCAAGCCGGGATCCGCGCAGCGTGCCGGCCCGGCGTGCAGGGGATCACGGCGGGGAATTACGGCGGTAAGCTGGGGCCGCATCACTTTCATCTCAGAAAGATCATGGCATGAGCGACACCGTCGTGCTGACGCTCGCCACCGCGCCTGCGCACACGCTCGTCGCGGATTGCATCGTCGCCGACCGATTTGCGTCGCTCGATGCGCGCGCCATCGGGGAGCTGCCCGTGGTACACGGCGGGCGGCGCGCGCGCTTGGGCGACTTTTTCACCGTGACGGGCGAGCGCTCCACGTCCCTGCGGATCGAAGGCGACCTGGAGCGGGTCGAGGGTGTGGGCACCGGGATGGCCGGAGGCGAAATGCTCATCGCCGGCAACGTCGGGCCTGACCTCGGCCTCGCCATGGAGGGCGGCCGGATCGACGTGCACGGAAGCGCCGGCGAGAATGCGGGGGGCGCGCGCCCGGGGGCGTCCCGCGGGATGGCGGGCGGAGAGATCGTCATTCGAGGCGACGCAGGCGCGCGGGCGGGCGCCGGGGCACGGCGCGGGCTCATCGTGGTGACGGGGAATGCGGGACCGCGAACGGGGAGGGCAATGATCGCCGGTACAGTGGTGGTGTTCGGCAGCACGGCAGCGGGCGCGGGCCGCTTCCTCAAGCGCGGGTCGATCGTGGCGCTCGGGGCCATCGAGTGCCCGGCGACGTTCCGGTACGCCTGCACGTACCAGCCACCGCACGTCCCCGTCCTGCTGCGCTACCTGCGCGCCCGCTACGGACTCGCCGTCGAGGACCGGCACATCGCCGGGCGGTACGAGCGTCATTCGGGCGACCTCGCCGAGCTGGGCAAGGGAGAGATCCTGCATTGGGTGGCGGAATGAGCAGCGGGGCGCTGCGCCTGAACGCTCGTGCCTGGGAGATTGCGGACCAGATGGCGGCGAAGGCCGACGCGATGCGGGTCGCCGTGCGGACCTTGCCGTGCGGCGCGCGGGTCATCGACGCCGGCATCGACATGCCGGGGGGCTATGGCGCGGGGCTCGCGCTCGCCGAGATCTGCATGGGCGGGATTGGCCACGTCGACTACACGCCAGTCCAGATCGGCGGCGACCCGTGGCCCGGCGTGCGGGTGTGGACCGACCACCCGGCGGTGAGCTGCATGGCCTCCCAGTACGCCGGCTGGGCAATCCAGGTTGACAAATACTTCGCGATGGGCTCGGGGCCGCTCCGTGCCCATGCCCGAGTGGAGCGGGAGCTGTTCGAGAAGCTCGGCTACGGCGAGACGGCGGAGCGCGGGGTGCTGGTGCTCGAGACGCGGAACGCCCCGACGGACGCGGTGGCCGCGTGGGTGGGCCGGAAGGCGGGGCTCGCGCCGCCGCAGCTCACGTTCGTCGTGGCGCCGACGGCGAGCCTGGCGGGCGGCGTGCAGATCGCGGCCCGCATCCTCGAAACCGGGCTGCACAAGATGGACACACTGGGATTCGACCTGAAGCAGATCGTGAGCGGCATCGGCACGGCCGCGCTGCCGCCGGTCGCCAAGAACGACCTGCGCGCCATCGGCCGCACCAACGACTGCATCCTGTACGGTGGGCAGGCGCGCTACACCGTGAACGCCGAGGACGCCCTGCTCGCCGACCTCGTACCCAAGATCCCGGCCTCCGCCTCGAAGGACTACGGCACGCCGTTCTCCGAGATCTTCAAGCGGTACGCAGGAGACTTCTACAAGATCGACCCGCTGCTGTTCAGCCCGGCGGAGGTGTGGCTGACGAGCGCCCAGAGCGGGAAGACGTACCACGCGGGACGGCTCAACCCCGAGGTGCTGCGCGCGTCGCTGCTCGACAGCTGAGACGTCGCGCCCACTCCCCACGACGAAGGAGCGATTCCATGCAGCGTTCGTTACTCAGTCTCTGCGCCGTCGCCATGCTGACGGCGTGCACCAAGGAGGCCGCCCCGCCCCCGCCCGTCGGCGTACAGGCGTCGGTGCTCGTGCTGTACAACCAGCCGAAGGACACCGCGGCGTTCGAGAAGTACTACGCCGAGAAGCACGTGCCGCTGTTCGCTTCCCACGCACAGGAGATCGGGGTCACGCGCGTGGAGTTGGTGAAGTTCGCGGCGACCATCGACGGCCAGCGGCCGACGCTATACCGCATGGCCGACCTCCGATGGGAGTCCCGAGCCGCGCTCGAGAAGGGGATCGCCACGCCGGGGTTCAAGGCGGCGGCGGCGGATCTCGCCAACTTTGCTACGGGCGGCGTGACCATCCTGATCGGCGAAAAGACGAATTAGCGGTGCGCATCGCGATCCTCGCCGCGCGGCCCGGCTGGCACACCAATCAACTGTGCCGCGCGCTCGCCGCGCGGGGCCACGAGGGGCGCGTGCTGCCCTACGAGGGGCTGGCCGCACGCCTGGGGGGAGGGCGGGGGGAGGGGGAGGGGGGCGGCTCGCGGCCGGGCTTTACGAGCCGCGGCGTCGAGCTGGCGCGCTGCGATGCGGTGCTCACGCGCATCATCCCCGCAGGCTCCCTGGAGCAGATCATCTTCCGGGTGGATGCGCTGCACGCGCTCGAGGAGCAGGGCATCCCGGTGATCAATTCCCCGCGCACCATCGAGCGCACCGTGGACAAGCTGTGGACGACTGCGATCCTCGAGCAGGCGGGGCTCGCAGTGCCCGAGACCGTGGTGTGCGAGAGCCCGGACGACGCCATGGCGGCGTTCCGCACGCTCGGGGACGTGATCGTGAAGCCGCTGTTCGGATCGATGGGGCTCGGCATGGTGCGCGTCACGACCGAGGAGATGGCGTTCCGCGTGTTCCGGACGCTGGAGACGATCCGGGGGGTATATTATGTTCAGCGCGCCATCGAGCACGACGGCTGCGACTTGCGGGTCTTCGTGGTAGGGGGCCGCGTGGTCAGCGCGATCGAGCGCAGCGCGGCCGGCTGGAAGACGAACCTGGCGCGCGGCGGGCGAGCGCGGGGGACCACGCTTTCGGCCGCGCAAGCAGAGCTCGCGCTCCGCGCAGCCCGGGCCGTCGGCGCCGACTACGCCGGCGTCGACCTGCTCCCGGCGCGCGACGGCACGCACTATGTAGTCGAGGTGAACGGAATCCCGGGATGGCGCGGCCTGCAGGAAGCAACCTCCATCGACGTCGCGGCGACGATCGTCGAGCATCTCCTCGGGCGCCTGACGCCGCCCTGAGCCCGACGGGAGGCGCCACGGCCCCGGCGCGCGCGGCCGAGGTCGCCGCCGCGGCGCAGCTCGCGTGCCTGCTCGAAGCGAGCGCTCCCAAGCCCGGCAACGTGTCCCCGTTCGCCGCGTTCCGCGACGCGACCTATGAAGACTTCCTCGCGAGCGCCGTGGCGATTGGCCCGGCACTCGCCGCGGCGGGAGACCACCCGCTCGGCGCCACGATCCGCGCCGCCGTTGAGGCCACCGCCCGTTGGGCGCCGTCCAACACCAACCTCGGCCTGGTGTTGCTGCTCGCCCCGCTCGCCCGTGCCGCGCTGCGCCTCCCCCCCGATGGCGCGCCGCTGCGGAGCGCCCTCGCCGCCACGCTCGCTGAGACCACCGTGGCCGATGCGCGGGAGGCATACGCCGCGATCCGCCGCGCCGCGCCCGGCGGCCTCGGCCGCACGCGGGACCAGGATGTCGCCGGCACTCCGACCGTGACGTTGCGCGAGGCGATGGCCCTCGCGGCCGAGCGGGATGCCGTCGCGCGCGAGTACGCCACCGACTTCCAGACCACGTTCGACGCCGGCGCGCCGGCGCTGCGGCGGGCGTTCGCCGCGGGGCTCCCCTGGAGCGACGCGGTCGTGGAGGCGTATCTCACCCTGCTCGCCGCCTGGCCCGACACGCACATCGCGCGCAAGCTGGGCCCCGAGGAAGCGGTTCGAGTGCAGCGCCGGGCGCGTGGCGTGATCGACGCAGGGGGCGTGCGCACACCCACGGGACAGGCGGCAATCGCCGCCCTCGATCGCGAGCTGCGAGACGAGCGCAACGCGAGAAACCCCGGCGCCACCGCTGACCTCACGGGTGCGGCGATCTATGTCGTCCTGCTCGAGGGCGGCTGGGGGGAGCGGGGGGAAAGGGCAGCCGATGGCCGCGCGTAAGCTGTTCACGGTCGCCGTGACGAAGGACAACCACGTCTTCGCGTCCGCGCACTTCATCACGTTCCCGGGACACCGCTGCGAGACGCTGCACGGCCACAACTACCGCACCCGGGTCCTGGTCGAAGGCGGTCTCGACCCCGAGGCGCACTACGTGGTCGATTTCTCGGAGTTGAAACAGCTGATGAAGCGGCTCACCGACGAGCTCGACCACAAGGTGCTGCTGCCAATCCAGAACCCAAAGCTCCAGGTTCGGGAGGAGGGCGACAGCGTGGCGGTCGCCGTCAACGGCAGGCCGCGCTACGTCTTTCCGAAGATCGATTGCGCGCTGCTCCCGATCCCGAACACCACGGTCGAGATGCTGGCGCAGTACCTCGCCGGGCGCGTCTGCCGCGAGCTCACCGCGTCGCCCGGCGTAGCGCTGCGGGCGATCGAGGTCGAGGTCGAGGAGAACTTCGGCCAGTCGGCGACTTATCGCGAGTCGCTCGAGTGACGCCCGAGCCACGCCGGCTCACGACGCCGCACGGCGTCGAGGTCGCGCCTGTCCACTCCACCCGCATGCAGCGCGGCCGCGACCAGCGCCCCGTCGCACCCCGCGTCGGCGAGCCGCTCCAGATCCGCGAGCGAGCCGACGCCGCCGCCGGCCAGGAGCTCGACCTCCGGATGGGCGCGCCGGATCGCGGCCACCAGCCCGAGATCCGGCCCGCGCCCGGTCCCCACGCGAGCGAGATCGAGCACGAGCAGCGCGGTCGCCCCCGCCCCCACTGCCGCGCGCGCCAGCTCGAGGGGTGGCCCGTGATGGGGCGCTCCGGGCCGGAGGACGGGCCGCCCGTCGCGCAGGTCGAGGCTGAACACGATCCGCTCAGTCCCGATCGCCGCGGCGATCGCTTTCAAGGCGCCGAACGTCGGCAGTGTCTCCAGCCCCACGACGACGCGCGCGGCGCCGTCCGCGACCGTGTCCGCCGCGCCCGCCGCAGTCGCGGCGCCGCAGTCGACGAGCATCCGGCCGGCCAATCCGGCGAGCGCCTTCACCAGGACGCGTTGCCGCCCCCCGCCCGTGATCGCGTCGAGGTCCGCGACGTAGCACTCGTCGCAGCCGAGCCGCTCACGGAACGCGCGCGCCAGCGCGAGTGCGTCTCCCGCCCGCCGGGAGGTGACCAGCACCGACTCGACCGGCGCGTAGGTGTCCCGCAGGCCGCCGCGCGCCAGCACGGCGTGACCCGCCTGGAGATCGAGCGCCGGGATCACGCGCACGGCAACGCCCTCGGGAGACCCCGCGTATGAAGGAGGTGCTCGGCTGGGACATCGGCGGCGTCAACACGAAGGCGGCACGCGTCGCGGGGACCCGCGTCGTCGCCGTCCGGGCGGTGCCGTTCGAGATCCAGCGCGACCCCGCCGCGCTCGTGCCGCTGCTCGACCGCCTCGGGCGAGAGCTCGGCGCGCGGCCGGACGACGCCCACGGCGTCACCATGACCGCCGAGCTGTCGCAGCTGTTCCGCACCAAGCGGGAGGGCGTCGGGTTCGTGCTCGACGCCGTCACGCAGGCGTTTCCGGACGGATGGGTGCGTGTCTACGCCGTGGACGGTGGTTGGTGCACGGTGGATGAGGCGCGCCGCGACCCGCTTGCCGTCGCGGCCGCGAACTGGGCGGCCACGGCGCGCCTGGTGGCCCGCCGCTTCCCGGACTGCATTCTGATCGACGTCGGGTCCACCACGACCGACATCGTCCCGATCGTGGGTGGCGTCCCCGCCGCCCTCGGCCGCACGGACCCCGAGCGGCTGCGTGAGCAAGAGCTCGTGTACACGGGCGCACTGCGCACGCCGGCGGAGGCCATCGCTGCCACCGTCCCGCTCGGCGGGCGGCCGACCGGTGTGTCGGCGGAGGGATTCGCTCTCGCGGGCGACGTCCACGTCTGGCGGGGCCAGCTCGCGCCGCCCGACTACTCGGTCCCCACGCCCGACGGGCGCCCGGTGACACGAGAGCTGGCCGGCGAGCGGCTCGCGCGGGTGGTGTGCGGCGATCGCGAGATGCTCGACGAGGCCGCGATCGACGCGATCGCCGATGCGCTGTGGGACGCTCAGGCGGCGCGCATCGCCGCAGCCGTCGGACAGGCGCGCCGCGGTCATCCCGCGCTCACGCTCGCCGTCGTCACCGGCCTGGGCGATTTCCTGGCTGCAGAGGCGGCGCGACGCGCCGCTCTTCAGGTCACGCACCTCTCGGCTGCGCTCGGCCCCGCCGGCCGCCACGCGCCGGCGGCGGCGGTGGCGCTGCTGCTCGCGGCGCAGCTCGCCGCGAAACCGGTGCCCGCATGACGGACGAGCCGCGCATCGTCCATACGGTGGTGAAGGTCGGCGGCGGACTGCTGAGCAAAGCGGGCGCCCTCGATCTCGTCATCGAGGCGCTCACGGCCTTCGGCCCGCGGCGCCGGCTCGTCATCGTGCCCGGCGGCGGGCCGTTCGCAGAGGCCGTTCGCACCATGTTCCGGCGGATGAAGATCGGCGAAGACGCGGCGCACTGGATGGCCGTGCTCGGCATGGATCAATACGCCCACGCCCTGACCGCTCGGCTTCCGGGCGCGGTGCTGGTTGAGCAGGAGCCGGAGATCGCGGCCGCGCGCCAGGCCGGCCGCCTGCCCGTGCTCGCGCCGTACCGCTGGGTCCGGACGGCCGACCCGCTCCCCCACAGTTGGGAAATCACGAGCGACAGTATCGCCGCCTGGCTGGCCGGCGTGCTCGGCGCCCGGCGCATCGTCCTGATCAAACCGGCGGGGGGCGACCCACGCAAGCTGGTCGATCCCTTCTTCCTGCGCACCCTGCCGCCGGGAGTGGAGCACTTCATCATCACGGCCGACGACCTCGGGCAGCTCGATGTGGCGCTAGACGAGGGCGGTGGCAGCAACCGGGGGCGCCGCGCGCGCCAGGGCTGACAGCGCGGCGACGCGCCCGCGTGAGACGCGGCCGGTCCGGCCGCCGACGCATGCGGCGCCCCGCACGCCGACGAGATCGGCGCTCAGCGCGCGCGCCATGGCGAAGTCCGTTCCCCGGAGGCTGCCACCGCCCTCGTCTAGCGCCACATCGAGCTGCCCGAGGTCGTCGGCCGTGATGA
>Ga0209761_1000008_pt1 | contig 90677 bp, 114 predicted proteins | sample GraSoi013_1_40cm_4_FD_185818 | JGI IMG/M metagenome (GOLD analysis project Ga0209761, IMG submission 185818) | Grasslands soil microbial communities from the Angelo Coastal Reserve, California, USA - Sample 09_25_2013_1_40cm (SPAdes) (version 2) | ecosystem: Environmental > Terrestrial > Soil >... | reverse complement strand
CGTAAGCGACTTCCGGGCCTGGCTGAGCTATCAGCAGAATTCGAAATACGACGCGATAATCTCGAGCGAATTCCTCCCCGAAATAGACTCCAAAAGTATGTGCTGCTTCTTTGTCGAGTCATATCGAGTGCTCAAACCGGGAGGAACCACCATTCACTCGTTTCTATCCTCTAAACCACGAAACGCGAGACAAAGACGACTCATCGAGGCTGATAGCGACCCGAGATGGACCAAGACTCCTCCAGTGGAATGGTTCTCGCCGCCGCCAAGCCTGGTTCTAGAATATCTCAGACTGGCAGGATTCAAGAGACCAAGGAGCGCTAGGTTGAGGAGCGAACTCGTGATCTGTTCCAACGCGGCCAGGGAGCTTCTGAAAGACTGGGATGTGCGGCAGTCCTACTGGAAATCGCATAGAGAAGCACTGGAGAAGGAAGGCATAGAGATCCCAGATTGGCTAATTATTGGTGCGGCTAAAATCTCCTCTTAGGCCTTGAGAGTATGGGTCCAGGTCTCTCGTCGGGCCTACCTCGCCTCGGATGGTCACTTAGACTTTCTTCTCAGAACGAAAACTGTTACTGCGACTGCCGCGATAGCGACAACTGCGGTGCCCACCAACACGGTCAATGGGAGATTCGCCGATCCGGAGGGTGACGAGTTGGAGGATCCTACTCTTACTTGGACTGCCATCGAGTGGGGTAGGGTTCCATTGCTTGCCGTTACGGAAACTGAATAGTTCCCGGTTGCTACGGAGGTGTAGGGTCCTCCAACGGCGGACACCGTCAATGTTGATGTCGCGGTTCTCCCGGATGACAATGTGACCGATCTTGGGCTAAAGGATGCAATGGGTCCGGTGGGGGAGACTGTTTCCGTCAAGGTGAGCGTGCCCGAGAAACCGTTCAAGCTGGTTAGGGTGATGGTTGTGGATCCCGTCGACCCTTGAGTGACGTTTAGTGAGGCTGGATTAGCACTGATAGCAAAGTCCTGAGAGGTGGGACCTTGGACGACGAACTGGCCTAGCATAGTAGTGGGATGGATTGAGCAGTAGTAGGTGTAGGTGCCGGGCGCAATGTTGACGGTGAAGCTAACCGTGGTGGACGGGGGAAACGTGTTCGAGCATATGTCAGCTCCGGGGCAGTCTGGAGTTGCTCCGTTATTGTCGGCGTCGACGAAGAACCTGTGTGGGGCACCATCGCCACTTGATAGCTGCATGGTTATAGTGTCTCCTTGGGTTACCGTAATCGTCGGGTTTGGCGTGCCGGTGTTGTTCCAGGCGGCTATGAATCCTATGAGGGTGATTGTTCTGCTCGACGCGTAGACACTGGGTACAAGCTGTAGGGTTGGAAGGATCAAGATGCCAAGTCCCAGAAGGATCATGGCGAAGACCAAGAATATTGGTCGCTTAGCTAGGGTCAAGACCAATCTACTACGTTAGTAGTAGCTTAATAAGATATCCTATTGAACAGCAAACAGTCCGTATTCGGCTTGAGCATCCTAGCCTGGGTTAGAAAACAGCCCCTAGGCTCTGTAGACACCCCTCGACTTGCGGGCGACGGTACAAGGGCTACTGCTGAGGATATTGTCTGAACCATCCCATTGTCAGTAGAACCCTCTTTCAGGTTACAGATAGCATATGTTACGCGCTTCTAGGTTGAGACTAGAACATGTCATCAGCAACATCGAACAAGCCCTCATGGACCCCCGGCGACGAACCTTCGCAGAAAGACCTCAATCTGCTCAACCAGAGGGTCATTCAGTTCACTGACACCGAGGATACTACGCTGGACGTGTGGCTGCAACTTGAGAACGCGGACCTCGATGAGGAGGCGGCGAAGTTTCTGAACGCTGGTCTACTCTTCGAGCACTATCTTTCACAGTTGCCAAATGATCCTGCACAGCGCAGTAGCGAACAGGTAGAACAGCTGGAGACGTACCGGCGTGACTTCGAGACGGCGCTTGACGAGGGGAGGTCAGCTCTAGCAAGCGCAATGTCCGCCTCTGCGTCTGGAGCATACACAAAGCAGATCAAGACCAGTCTCGGTCCCACCGCCATCCAAGCTATCACCCTTACAGGATGGTTCTACCTAGTCTTCCACGCCTACACAACCATCGCCGCTGGTAGTATCCTCGCAGGATTCGCCTACGGGCTCGCGGCCTTCACAGCACTATTCGCAGGTCTAACCATAGCACGCCTCTTCAAGAACTAGTTCCCAGAAAGATCTCCATCGAGCTGAGGCCCCCGGGATCATACGCTCGACTCCATGATTCAATCTCTCCGTCTTTCCGATACCGATACCCGACCTGATCGAACCTTAGGTGAACATGCAAGAATGAGGCCAGACGACTGCGCCTATGGAGTAGTGGAATTGTCAATCCTGCTATCGCGACGCTCAATATCGCAATCTGGATAAATAACAGACCCAGGTATTCGGTATCTCCGAGCAGGTAGTTTCTGAAAGCGGTGGATGGAACACCTTCTGGTTGGCCCACGACCACGTCAGCAAGCATCGCTGCAAACTGCGCCACGGCCATCAACGCCGCACTCACGGTTGCCAAGCCCACTCGCATCAGCGCAGCCACCACCAATATCATGTCGATCGATACGAATCCAATGAGTCCATATGCATGTGATGGTGCCGCGGCCCACAGCCACTTGTCGTCCATGAGTATCTGGATTCCCAAAAGACCCGATACTGCGAGTGTCAGAGACAGTGTCGCTTGGACGATTTTCATCCATACTTCCCTCACCCCAACTGATCGAGTCGGTGGAGATACACCAGACAACCTTAGCCTATCGAGTGGTATTGACTGTTCAAGCGGCCTTACCAAACCAGTATCTATGAGAACCAGGAGAGCAAACTACAAATCAGTTGAAATCTCAGTCCCTCCCGGCTCTGGTTACGTCGTCGGGTGGGTCCCGTAGGATTGACTGTGTCGTTTGATCACGTCGCGAACATCTACGACGCTACAAGGTGGGCTGGGGTCCCGGCTCCCGTGATGAAGAATATTCTCAATGCTATGAGCGACGCATTGAAGGATTGTCGGACCATCCTAGATATTGGAACAGGGACTGGACGATTCGCCCAGTTTTTCCATGACGCAGGCTTCACAGTGGTAGGTGTTGACATCTCACTATCGATGATGGACAGGGCACGAGAAAAAGGGGTACGAAGTCTCATCCGAGCTGATGTCAATCATTTGCCTTTTAGAGACGAATCGTTCGACGGTTCAATCATGATCCATGTCCTGCACCTGATTGAAAACTGGGTCCAAGTCATTCATGAAGCGGGACGGGTCACCAAGAAGATCTTGATCTCGGAGGCTGGGGATACAGAGGGTTTCAATGCGAGGCACAGGTACCTGGAGCTTCGAGCCGAGATAGGTTACCCCTTGAACCGGTTGAATGAGGCGGAGTTTGGGCTTCGCAAATTGATTCGTCCGAGATTCGTAATTTCAGCAGGTGATTACTGGACTGATGTTGACGTTGATGCGGAGATCTCAGGTTTCGAGGCTCGAAGATCCTCAGTTATGAGTGACGTACCAGAGGATGTCCACAGGAAAATTATGCAGCGTCTTCGCGCAGAGCATGGAGGAAAGATACTCCGACGTCACGATATCCCTGAAGTCGTAGGCTGGGACCCGGCTCACCTTCGAGAATTTAGAGAGTAGATACTGAGATTGGCGTTTCTCCCAGAAGCAGTCGAGGGTGATCTCGATCGATTGCTTCAGCCAATCCTCGCAACGCTCAGATTGCTCAATTCTCTTCACCGGCCAGAAATATCACTCTAACGAGACCAGAACCCATTGCGTGTATTATTGTAGTACTTTCAGCTTCCTGTGCGGACTAAGTGGGACCCGAACTGGATGAGCAAGTCGGATTCGAGGTCGTTCCGGTTTGATACCTAACATCGAGTTTGCAGTCAGCAAGGCCGTGAACGAGTTCTGCCACATATCAGTTCTCTACCGTGAGTTCATGCCTGAAGAACTGGCGACTGGAATCCTAGATAACAAGACCTACGAGAGCCGGAATTCTCGCCTTCGACACGAGGAGCTTCGCCTACAGCTTCAGAAGCTGAGGCCCTTCCCATCCGATCTTGAATGGTACGAGTTCGCCACCGGTCTTATGAAGAGAAGCCCGTTGGGAGGCCTTGAGGCACTATCGACAAAGAGTGGAATCGTGGATCTGTTCCAGGACATCCGTCAGAGACGAGATTTTAGTTTTGAAGAGATTTGGCGAGAGACTAGACCCCGCCTTGAGACGTACAAGGAGAAGTTTGAGTCCGAATGGTTCCCGATAAGCGACCAGGTATTAACACGTCTCTCCTCGCTAGCAAAGCGTCCGTGGACGACGGACAGGATTCGCGTTCACTTCATAGACTCGCTCTATGGTGGATTCGGCTGGAATGATTGCATAGGCTTCGCTCCCTTTCCAGACATTGAGGTTCAGAAGAAGTTCCTTGCCCATGAACTTTCGGAGCTTATTACTCCCAGACGAAGTCTCGTCGAGGCTCTAAGAGAAGCCAAGCTCAACCTTGAGATTGCTCACACGGTTGTCGATCTGCTGGCTTATTTCAGCGTGAGAGATTTTCTGGCGAGGCCTGTCTTTCCCAATGTTGAGAAGAAGGGAATCAGACCCAACCCAAACTACTATCCGGCTGTGGAAGGGCTGTATCTCATGTTCGAACGCTATGCTGAAAACTCGGCGACATACCAAGACTTCCAGGGTCTCGTCCAGGACATTGTAGCGACCTTGAAAGAAGTCTTCATTATTCAATAATAGTGTATTTGGTCGATACTGGTCTCCGGTATTGGAAGGGGCCCGATTATTCGATGAGGTTTGTACTTCTCTTCGAGCCTCTTCATATCATCCGTTGAGAGCTTGACGTCGAGCGAGCTAACCGCCTCCTCTACGTGGTCGACTCTTGTGGCTCCAATTATCGGAGCACAGACGCCTTTGTGTAGAAGCCAAGCCAGGGCGATCTGGGAGGGAGTTACTCCCTTCTCCTTCGCAACCTCTTCAACTCTCTCGACAACATCAAAATCTTCTGGCTGGAAGAATCTCTCTGCAAAGTACCTGTCAGTCCGGTATCTTGGACTGTCAGCCGCCTTTCCTCGCTTGTATCTCCCGGTGAGGAAGCCTCTCGCGAGAGGACTCCATGGCAGTAGAGCAATTTTCTGCTCTTTGCAGAGAGGAATCATTTCTTGCTCCTCCTCTCGATAGCAGAGGTTGTAGTGGTTCTGCATTGAGACGAAACGGGCTACGTTCAAGAGGTCGCTCGTGTAGAGCGCTTTCGTGAACTGCCAGGCAAACATACTCGAAGCGCCGATGTAGTTGACCATTCTCTGGCTGACTAGGTCGTTGAGAGCGATCAGCGTCTCCTCGATAGGCGTAGAATAGTCCCAGCGGTGAATCTGATAGAGATCAATCCGGTCTGTCCGGAGCCGCTTGAGAGACTTTCTGGCCTGGTCCATTATGTGGTATCGTGAGAGGCCCTCCCTGTTCGGACCCTCACCGGTACTCAGTCTTACCTTAGTAGCAACGACCACATCCTCCCGATGATCCTTCAAGAGTTCTCCAACAATCTCCTCAGACCTACCTTTAGAGTACACATTGGCGGTGTCGAAGAAATTCACACCGAGGTCAAGAGTACGCTTTACTATCGGCCTTGCTTTATCGATCTCGATCATCCACTCTTCAGAGTTGCCAAAGGACATGGTACCGAGACAGATGCGTGATACTTGCAGTCCCGTGGATCCGAGCCGGACGTACTCCATAGAGACCAGCGGCGTTTCCAGGCTCGGGTCTGTTTAAGAGTTCCATGGACAGTCCAATTTTAGTCGAAAGCGTCGGGGCATTTCTCACGCCCAGATAGGCCCTGACAACTTCAGATCACAAGCCATAGCGATCATACTCGACAAATGGCTGATGAGCAGTACTCTTTCAAAACGAAATTTCAGAGTGCTCGGATTATGTTCATATGGGGACCAATGGAACCAGGAAGACTATCTGGGCCCATGTGAGCAGGGCAATCAGAACTGCACCAGCCAAGACTTGAAGCAGCGTGTGTTGTCTCAAACGAATTCTGATCAGCCCTACTGGTATCACCAGTAAGTAGAGAAACCCCCATAGAAGACCGAGCTTGAAGACTAGGAAACTGAGGGGTCCCGTGACTCCAGCTGCGTGGACGCTTATCTTCCAAACGAGCGTTATCAGAAACATCGCGCATGTATTGATCAAGTATGCCAGCATTAGCCCGCTAAGCATAACGGGCGCTCCGATTGTAACGAGTGTCGTGAATCCAGCGAGGTAACTGAGTATCGCGATCTCGAAGGGTCTCGCACGGGCACGTTTCTCGGGAATATCGTAGTCCAACCCTTCTGACCTCGCAAACCCCGTGATCCCGATTACGGGCACGATTGTAGCAAAGAAAACGGACAGAATCGCAGAAAGAATCGTTGCAGATTCAAGAAGAACCAAAGCGACGAAGACGGGCGTTGCGATTATCGGAGCGCTGAGCGAGTGCGACAAGTAGCGAAGCGCATCTCGATGAGTCTGGGTCACAGTTCAATGGAAAAAGAGGCGCTGGAAAAGACTATGTCCTCTCTCCCCACGGTTCAGTCCTTCTCTGGTTTGCCAGTTGGTTGCTCACTTGTGCAACATCCGGGGCCGCAACATCCGCAGCAGCAACATCCCATCTCATGCTTCACCTCTGTAACTCAGTTACCAAAGTGAAGTATTTAACCCAGGAAGTACCCAGCGGGTAACTGGGTTACGGAATGGTTAGACAAAAGGAAGGAGAACCGTGCTGCGTCTGCCCGTGTCCCTGCGACGGTCTGATCGACATCATTGGAAAGAAGTGGGCTCTATGCGTCCTCGCCCAGCTCGGGAATGAGGGAACTCTACGCTTCAACCAGCTCATCCGGCATCTCAATGGAATAAGCGCCAAGACATTGACCGATGTTCTCAAGGACCTGCAACGCAGCGGTCTCGTCAAACGCCAGGCCTTTTCTGAGATACCGCCGCGTGTCGAATATCATCTCACACGTGAGGGCAGAGAGCTGACAATGCTCGTCGCGCCACTCATGGTCTGGGCGGACAAGATGACAGGACTGGTCCAGCTGGACCGTTAGGGCGCGTTCTGCAGTCGAGATGCTACCGTCTCTCGGACCTGCTTTTCTAGCATTGAAGCCTCATTCTTCAATTCCGCTACCCGTCTTGCTGTCTTCTCCACGTAGTGCTTGTCATCAAGCATCTCCAGATTGATGAGGACGTTGCTCGCAGCGCCCTCTCCGGCAGCTCGGGCGGCGGCAATAGAAGTAGAAACATCGGACAACGCGTTGGCAGCGCCATTCTCGGCCACTTCACGTGCCAGCCTCAACGTCTGGACTGAACTGTCGAGTGTGAGTAGTGGGGCCTCCGCGGCCTTCACAGTCGCCTCCTGGATCGCTTTTCTCCGCGTCTCCTGCTGTTCCTTCGGAATCTTGAACGCCTTCATCACCGCGTTGAAGGACTCGGCATCGTCAACCACCAGTTTCAGAAACCTGGCACGAAGCTCTTCGCTAGTCTTCAAAGCTCCTTCAAGACGATCCGCGCCTTTCGGCGCTTCTTTCTTTCCCAGAGTTATTCGGCTGACCATCGAGAGCAGTCCCGCCGCCAGCACGCCCATATAGGCTGAGACGCTGCCGCCTCCCGGAGTAGCTTTCTTCGATGCCACCTCCTCGCTGAACGTCGCGAGGCTCATGTCGGTAAGACTCAATGGGCTGGGAGCGAAGAGCCTCTTCTCCAAAATCTGGTCGCGATTGAAATTCTCCAACCTCAGATAGAACTCTGCAGAGTCGACCAGCGCATCCATCGGCGTGAGTCCGACGATCTCGCTCCCGACCACCGGGACCCCGTATCTCTCCGCGAAGAGCTTGACGAGCTCGTATGCTTTGAACAGCTGGCTCTTGTGATAGTCGGTCATGTTCATCGAAACCTGGACCATCCTCCGTTGCTTCAGCTCGAAACCCAGCGCTTTCACATAGGCGAGCCCGCCGTCCTTGGACCGGAGCTCGTGAGCTATCCTCTTCGCTATCCCAAGGTCGCTCGTCCCAAGGTCAATGTTGTAGGCGATGAGAACCTCCCGAGCCCCCACAGCCGTGGCACCAGCGGTTGGATGGATCATCTCTGGACCGAAGTCCGGCTTCTTCGACGGGTCCTTCCCAATCCGGTCCTTGAGTCCTTCAAACTCCCCAGCCCTCACATCCGCAAGATTCCTCCTCTCAGGAACAGTCGCCGCTTCTTCGTAGAGGAAGACGGGAACGCGATAGCTGGCTCCAAGCTCGCGGCCAAAATCCCTAGCTAGGGAAACGCAGTCCTCCATTGTCGCGCCTGATAGAGGCACAAAGGGCACAACGTCGACGGCGCCCATGCGGGGATGCTCTCCCTTGTGTTCGTTCAGATCTATCAGTTCGATAGCCTTTGCAGCTGCGGCCAAGGCCGCTTGCTTCACTGGTCCCGGTTCTCCGACGAAGCTTATCACTGAGCGGTTGTGATCCGGGTTAGATTCGACATCGAGCAGTGTGACAGCCGGGGTTGATTTGATCGCGTCGGCGATCGCTCTGATAACGTCCTGTCTCCGGCCTTCGCTGAAGTTTGGGACACACTCTATGAGCTTCAAGCTTCTGCAGACAAGCCCAGTCTGCCTACGGTCTTAAAACATGGCCAGCCGGGAGACTCTGGTTTCAGACTTTGACCGAGGCAAGAGGCTTCTCCTCGACGCTACAGTCGACCAGTTTCTCGAAGTCACCCGAGTAGTAGAACCATCCTTCAAATCTTCTCCCCTGTAGCGCAAGGTGGGACCAGTATCGGTCGTCTTCCCACATCTCTTCGAGAGGCAGACTATTCACATTGAACCATTTGATCTGGCCTTCGCGACCGCTAACGGGTATTCCGTCAAAGCCTCGTGAGAGAAAGACGTGCACTGTCCAGTCTGGACTCTCACGTCTGTCGTACTTGTAGAAGTGAAGAATGCCCGTTTGCTCTAGATCTTCGATCGCGAGTTGTGTCTCCTCGCGAACCTCTCTGACCGCGCATTGTTCGGCGTCTTCTCTAGGTAGAATCTTTCCGCCTGGCGCGTTCCACTTGTCTTGGCCAAACAGTCCCTTGGACTTCTTGAGCAGTAGGACCTTGTCGTCTCTGAGAATGAAGCAGAGCGTCGCCTGGATTGTCAACTGTTGAAAAAGTTCTCAGGATGGTTTCTTCTGTTTGAGGAGTATGATCGCCTGGGCGAGGTCTCCTCCAGATTGTCGGAGCGCATTGGCCGCTTCCTCGGCGGAGACTCCGGCCTGTGCGGCCACGAGCTTCGCGTCTTCGTCTGAGCTTGCACTGGCTGGACCTTCTTCTCTTGTTCTTCCCCCGCCTACCTGGTAGACTGTCTGGCCTTGAACTGTGACGATGGCGACTTCAGGCTCATCTATGATTATTTTCTTCGTGGCGGATTCGATTACGACCCGTGTCACGTCGTCGATCTGTTTGAGCTGCATGCCCATGCGTTGCATCATCCTGTTCGCTTCTCGCGGGTTGATCCTACGCTGCATGATGGACCATTCTCCGCTATTTGTTGCTGACTGTTAAGTCTATCAGCCTTCTACTCCATGTCTGACTTTTACTCCGACGCCGACCTTGAAGCTCAGCATTTCCTCTGCATTGAAGAAGCTTCGACCTACAGCAAGCAGTTTGTCCCTATGATCGACTACCAGAACTTCCTCAGCGGGACGCAGCTCGGGATCGACCTCTTGGACGTGTTTGCAGAAGACGTTGCCGCCCTCCTTGATGAACTCCTCTACCCCCAGGACGACTTTAACGCGGAGCCTTGGTGGTTTGAATATCCTCAACAGCGCTTCTCCGCCTGCTATCGAGAGAGCTAGGAGGCCATCCTTGGGACGATATGTTGCGAGGAGTATGTTGTCGCGGAAAATGTGGCGTATCCGGTGCGTGTGAGGACTACGCGTGATCAGTATGCTATTAGGGAAGGTTTTCGAGGCGCCTCTTCCAAACTGGTAGTTAGCCACGACCCTTATCCTTCTCAGCTCGTGAAGTCTAGGACTTACCAGCCGGAGGGGCATTCTAAATCCGATACCTACATAAGCATCCTAGGAGCCTATTTCTAACGTTCTCGCCTAGAGGTATCCTGAACCCTTGTTCTGTGAGATATGTGGACGCGAGATCGTAGGCAAACCCGCAAGGTCCTTGGTCGAAGGAGCTAGACTGATCGTCTGCCAACAATGCTCAAGCCTGGGAACTCGGCTGCCCAGCTTTCCAGACAGGCCCGCTCGCCCCATTATAGCGCCTTCACACACGCATGCTCCGATCGAGAGGCTTCCAAAGGCGGTTGAAGAGTCCGATCTAATCGAGGACTATCCGACTACGGTCAAGGAAGCAAGAGCAAAGCTAGGTCTTTCACAACAAGATCTCGCCTTCAAAGCAAAAGAGAAAGTGACGGTGATTCAGAAGATCGAGATAGGCAAGATGCTGCCCACGATGAGACTTGCAAAAGAGCTGGAACACATTCTAAGAATCCGGCTGCTTGTTCCACGGGACGAACTCGAAGTTCCGGCTCCTCCGCGTCGACCGTCTTCCCTGCCGGGAGTCACGTTGGGCGACGTTGCTCTGGTCCGGCACAAGGGAGAGTCCGACGAGTAACAGCTTATCTAGTGAGTTGTCTTAGCGAGGGATCTGGCAAGTCTCTATGAGGCGTTGTCCAGCAGAATAATCTCGTCTCAAGAAAATCCGCGCAGTAGTTCTAGCAAACCGTTTTTTCTCTACGACTTCGGCCTTCGTGCAGTATTCTTTCTCCTTTGTCTGTTGCTATGATGATTATAGAACGTCGGTCTGTCCTGACTTCTCTCTTGACAAAGCCCCGTCTCGGACGGGCGCGTCGACGATTCGGCTCAATATCTCCACCCGATTTGTTCAATTCTCTTGCATTATATCGCGGAGACCGCCTCGGATGATGGCTGGTGTTGTCTGGGTTGAATCGCGTCAGCAAGTGGTTCGTGCGAGGTCTGCTGATGCAGTCAGCATTGGAAGCTGCCAAGATCATTGGCATAGTCGGAGGACTCGTGGTGTTGGTCTCAGGCGTCTACTTCTTCGCGATATCACGGCTCGCGTTGGGCATTGTAGCTGCAGTGATCTCTCGCAAGGTGACGCAGTTGCTCTGGAGCGTTGTCATGGTGGTCGTCGGGGTACTAGCGTACGAGTTTGATTCTGGATCCTCGTTCTGGAGCTACGGCCCGGTTCTTGTCATCGTAGCCGGCGTCATCGGCATCGTCGTCCACATACTCTAATCCACACCTAATCAGAGACCTCTAGTATCTCCTTCCCATTTTTTGATGGTACGATTCTGAGCCGTGCATCTAGAAATTCTCGGTCGAACTCTTGGTGGTTCTTGTACCAGTCGAGAAAGATCGCCAGGGCAGCTACTTCGCTCATGGGCTGGCTCGTGACAGAGACATTCCAGTCGGCGATCTTGAAGACCTCCCCCGGCATTTTCTCTGAGCCGACGATGATGAGAATGTCGTATGTCATGTCTTGAATCTCTGGAAGGATCTTGGGCAGCGGGAGTCCGTATGCGGTAAGGTGGAGTATTTTGCCTCCAGAGGCTTTCCAGTCTCGAACAGCCTTTCTCCATGGTATTCCGGTCTTGACCTGGAAGGGCCCGCCGAATCTGTCCGTGACGTCTCGTATTGTGGATTCCACAACTTTATCCTCTCGATCTGCTATTATCACCCCGTCAGCCCCGAGTGCTCGGGCTGTTAGGCAGACGTGCGTTGTGACTCGTGAGTCTCTATAGACTCGATGGCCTATGCGGAGAATGAATGTTCTTCCCAACGCTGGGGAAGGGGACATTAGGGATATACATTAAATCGTAGAAGAGCGCATTATAGGGTGTCCGGGGTTATCTTAGGGGTATGGGGAACCATCATGACGATCTCGCTCGACTTGCTAGTTTCTTCGGTGGAGAAGAAGCGCTCAACGTCGTGAAGGCGCTCGCGCAGGCCGGGACGACGACCGATGATGTCATCGCGACCCAGGCAAATGTGCGGCTGAATACTGCTCGGAAGGTCCTCTACAAGCTCTACGACCATGCCCTGGTGACCTGTGTACGGTCTAGGGATGAGAAGACTGGCTGGTTCATCTATCACTGGAAGCTCCAGCCGGACCAGCTGGACGCGTTTGTCCGGAGCCGCAAGAAGAAGGCTCTAGAACAGTTGAGGACTCGGCTCGAGTTTGAGAAGGGTCACAGCTTCTTCATCTGCAAAGGCTGCCCCGACAGTCGTGTGACTTTCGAGGATGCGATGGAGTCCGCCTTCAGGTGCGGAGGCTGTAACGGACAGCTGGTAAGCGATGACAACACTAGGACGATACAGATGCTTGAGGATCATTCGCGCAAGCTCGAGTCGGAGCTCTCCGAGGGTCCAGTGGCCTTCGCTGACGGAAGGTTCTGATCAAGAGAAGAGGGTCTTGGCTGAGGGCTGGCATGAAGCCACCCTGGCAGAGAAGATTCCGGAAACTGTTCTTAGACGTGGCCCGAGACCAGTCTGGAATGTTCTATCAGGAGATGCCAAGGGCCTAAACGTCGAGTGGGAGATATCAGCCCCACAACAATGGTTGCAGGTCCGAGTTCGAGGCGATGATGCTGAGGCCTTCCTCAACCTTCTCGTCCAAAAACATGGCGAAGCGCCTGTCCACCATTCGAAGGTCGAGCGCTGGGATGTTCTCCGAGGATTCATCACCGGCTCTGGACGGGTAGGATTCGGCGTCTACATTGATGTGGGGGTTCTTGAACCTGTGAAGAAGGATGCTCTCTACCCACTGCATAGAATGAGGGCTCAACTCGCGGACGGGGTTGGAAAGTCTTCGAGGGAAATCCTCTACGAGAATAGTCTCGCGGACTATTTTCCCGTCGATGCGATCGTCACTGAACTTGATGGGGACAAGATCACAGTCGAGTTGGCCGACCGGACCCGGGACCAGCTTCAGCAGTGGAAGAGGCTTGTCTTTGATCGCGTAATCACCGTCGGAGTCGAAAAGGACTACGCAGAGAAGATCGTCAAGACGGCAAATCTAGGGCTTGACGTTATCAAGATAGAGACATTATCTCTGCTGGTTCAGTGTCTTGTCTGCAAGTTCGACACAGACGCGCCGGGAGTAATTGCGAAGATCGGGAACCGCCTCAGAGGCGTTGGAATGACAGCTTTCAGAACTCCTGCCAAGGCACTGTTGGCTTAGACTTTTTTAGCAAAGACAGTTAGACTAGTTTTCTGGGGGCGCATGATCGATGCTTCCGGGTAAACTGAGCAGGAGTAGCATCGGATTTTCTCTGCACCATCCCCGTCTTGCCTTTCAGCTTCTGACTGGACACTTGAGCTACGAAGAGGTGCTCCGAGAACTAATCAGCCAGGATTTACAACTTTTGAGAAACCGAATCGGATCGATTCCACATTGGAGGAACATCCTTGAGTTGCCGCAAGAATCCATTGAAGAGGTTCTGCGACTAGTCATCCCGGGCAGTCAGGAGTCCCGATTTGGGAAACTTAATCGATGGCATGCCTTTCTCTACGCGATCACAAATAGCCTGAGACCTAAAATTGTGGTGGAGACAGGAGTCTTATACGGTCATTCCAGCGCGGCGGTCCTGGGTGCCCTTGAAGACAATGGAACAGGGGTGCTCGTCTCTCTCGATCTTCCGACCATGGAACATCAGTCTACCATCGTTGACGGAAAATACATCCAAGTCGGGCTCAATTCTGACAGGCTCTCAGTAGGCTGTGCCGTCCCCTTGATCCTGCGCTCCAGATGGAGCCTCCGCCTCGGCAATTCATTAGACCTCCTGCCGAAAATTCTGGGTGAGGTAGGCCCCATCTCCATGTTCATTCATGACAGTCTACACAGGTACGATCACATGATGGCCGAGTTCCATCTTGGATACAATGCCTTGGAACCTCGAGGAGTGTTGGTATCTGATGACATCGGCTACAACTCTGCCTGGTCTGATTTTTGCGAGTCAAACAAGGAGAACTGGAAAGGTATTTCGAAATACAGAGAGGCTCACGATAAGTTTGCCTTCCTAGTAAAGTCCCAATGAGACGCTTGGCTGTTTCCGTGCCATGCTTCGAAATCGGAGAAATCCTTTCCGAGGTCTGCAACGAGACCGCTCTGCCGCTCGTAGTTAGAAGTAAGAATGTGATAGATTGTCTAGGGCTCTACTCTGCCGCGTCTGTTCACTGCTCTGCCATACCGGTACCTAAGGTAGGGGACCTGCAGTCCAATCCCCATCGCCGCGAATATACCTCCGACCGTTATTGCAGGGACGCTGTTGTTCGTGAATCCCCACCACATGAAAGCAGTGGCAAGAATGAGTGCTATTGTAGGGGATTGGGACTACGAATATCCCGCATTGTTCCATCCCATGATAACTCCCCTTTCGTAGCCTTGAGCAGGGTGATACCGTGGAGTATGACCGTATTACCTTCAATTCCATGCTTGGGTTACGGGCTTAGGGGTTAGCTCGACTTCCAAACCTTGGTCATCGTTCGACCGCGACACTGGTAGAGAATTTGTCTAGACTTAACCATAACTACACGGAGCCGCGTCGTCGCTAAGTCTATCCGTAAGTCGCGGTCCGGCCTATTCGTACGACGGGGAGTGATTCTTGAGAAAGACTGTTCCGGTGCTGGCGCTGGTCGTGATGTCTCTACTGGTCGTGGTTGCTGCGGCCTACTACCTCACTTCTCGCGATACATCTGAGTGCAGTGATCCGGACTCAATATCGAGTCATATCTACAATCCAGACCGTCTGGACGTGATCAAGTCATGCACTACAGCCTCGGGATTTGTAGACAATGTCTTGAAAGAGGCGGACGGCGACTACCACATACGACTAGCCCTTGACTCTCAGTACAGCAGCCTCACCAACGCCGCGAACGACCAGTACCAGTACGGTGACCTCGTGGTCGAGATAATCTGTGCACTACCGATAACTCAGTCCGGTGCTGAATCGGCCTGCCATAACTACTCAAACAGCCTCACAATTCCCAGCATCGACGACCATATCACCGTCACCGGACCCTACGTCTTGGACACGGGCCACCACGACTGGGCCGAGATCCATCCAGTCTACACTCTAACAATATCCTAGACTTCTGAAAAGCACCTTCTCAAGTGCGAGTCTAGCTAGTAGGAGATTCTAGTCTCCTCGGTCATCGCGAACCGTGCCTCGTTGCCCTTGATGCCCCTCACAGAATATCCCCTAACGAGTCGCGGACAGAACTTGGGCCGCGCAGCACCAGCAGCCCTTTTCGAGACACTCGCATTGAAGGCGATGATCACAATGTGCGCAGACGCAGAAGAATTTACCCGCCTTGACCTTGCCCATTGCTGAATAGTGAACAACGGTAGTATCTGATACCAGAACTTGTTTTGTCAGAGACATTTGCCAACAACAACCCTCTTCAGGAAGACGATGCGGGCTTAATCCCGTTGTGTAACTGTGAGAGTTGACTGATCGGTTCTCACAAGCCCTGGCAGATGCTGATGTGACGATTCAATTTTCCCGGAGAACTCTGCGGATTCTCGAATGGTCGATCGGTTGAGAAGGTAGAAGATTCTGTCCTCATCGTTGTCGACGATCACATCAGTCACCGAGAATCCTCTGTCAAAATAGTTCTCGAAGATCCTTCTATCATGCAACGTCCACGAATTGGCGGCGCTGAGGCTCACATCTCTAACTCTCGTAATGTTCCGCGGTATCTCGACGAGAAGCCTCGAACCTTTGAGCCTGAGCCTAGCAGATACCGGGAGACGCTGGCCGTAGCTTGTGTTCTTAGTCCTATTGACTGGCTCAACTCCTTCCGCGAATAATTCAGCGAGCGAGGGTTCAGATCCTCTAATCTTTTCTCTCACTCTTTTGCTCTTGACGTGCCATTCGACCTCGAAACGGTCGGTGAATCTTCCCCGATTGAGCGAATCATCGAGCAGGCCGTAGAGGTCTCTATGGTATGTGTTACAGATAGCGCCCAGTTTTCGGATGTTGAAGTAGGCGTTTCCAGCCTGGAGTGGATCGTATGTCCACTTGACAAGGCTCTGTCCATTCCTAATGACGTCTTCTCGCTGGGCCAGTTTGAGCTTGAACCCTACGCCCTTCGACTGGTAGCTAATAGCCACGCCAGCGATGTGAGAGTAATGGTAAGGTCGACCATTGTCCAAGGCGGTGATCCCGAAGAGGACCCCGACCATCCTACGACCATCGTAGGTGCCGAGAACCAGACCGCCATGATGTTGAGCAGCGATCAGCAGATGCGCCGGAATAGTACTGGAGACGTCTTGTCCCCATGCGCTCTTCTGGACCCGTACCGACTCGGCGAACTGTACTGGCCTAGAGACGCGCACAACCCGGATCAGGCATCGGACCAGCCTTAGGATAGGATCTTGGCTACTTCGCCCACGATTCTGTTCTTCTCGACATCTCTCTCTTCCCCAGTCTTCATGTCTCTGAGCCGGACCTTTTTTTCTTTGATTTCTCTAGGTCCGACGATCACGACGAGGCGCGCTTTGATGGAAGCGGCGTATTCCATCTGTTTCCTCAGTGGTCGTTCTTTCAGGTCTCTGTCCGCTCGGACCCCGTCCACGCGGAGTAGTCTTAGAACTTCTATCGTTTCCTTTCGCACTTCAGAGCCTGCCATAACGACGAAGACTTGGCAGTTCTGGTCTGTGTCTGGGAAGAGGCCTTTCCTCTCCAGCGAGAGCATTAGTCGTTCGAAGCCTCCAGCTACGCCCGTAGCTGGCATGTCCCGCTTCCCGTATATTCTGCTCAGCTTGTCGAATCGTCCGCCGCCGAAGACCGCGCCTACGTCCTCGCCGGCCTGGTCGTAGGCCTCGAAGACCGTCCCATCATAGTAGCTTATTCCTCTGACGATTCCGAGGTCTATCTGAACCTTGGATGTCTTTCCGAGAGAGTCTACATTCTCTATGGTTCCCGTCAGCTCTCGTAGCCCTAGGCTGATCATCTCGTTCTTGGGCAGCTTGTTCTCCAGACTCGGAAGGACTTCGTTAGGCTTTCCCGAGATATCCGCGAAACCTATGACGCGTTTGACCTTCTCTTTGGATAGTCCTGCGCGGCCCAGCTCTGCCTCGGACGCTTCGGGTCCCTTCTTGCCCATACCATCGACGATACGCAGCATTCTCTCGAGTTGCTCTTGAGAGCGGACGTCGATGCTCTGGAGGAAGCCCTCGACAAGTTTCCGGTTGCTGATCCGGACCTCGTGGTCGGTTAGTCCTACGCTGTCGAGTATATCGGAGCCGATCGCGATGATCTCCGCGTCTGCGGACGGTTCCGCTACTCCGTAGATTTCCGCGTCCCACTGGGTGTGGTATCGGTATCTTGCGAACTGGGGTTCGTCGTATCGCCAGACTCCGCCGATGCTTCCGATCTTTATGGGTTCGGGCAGGTCGAAACGGTTGGCCACCATCCGTGTCATGCCTACGGTCAGGTCGAACCGTAAGCCTAGGTTTCGGCCGGCCTTGTCTTTGAACCAGTAGATCTCCTCGCGGACTCCTGGGCCGGATTTGGCCTCTAGCGTCTCAAGGTTCTCGACCGGGCTTGGTTCGAGAAGTTGGAACGAGTAGCTCCAGAGCACTTGTCGGATCTTGTCGGCGAGCCATATCCTCCGGGCCATCTCGTCAGGCTCAATGTCTTTCATTCCGCGCGGAAGGGTGAATTGTGTCTCAGACGAGGACGAACGCCTTCACAGTGCCGGTTATTGTCCTTGGAAGTTTTCCGGATTCAGGGTGTAGTAGACTATGTCGGTGCGCCGGTCGATTACGGCTAGAACTAGATCCTTTCCGTCTTTGTTCGCCTTCGCGGATAGTCTTGCCAATTTCTCAAGCGTGGATTCTCCTCCTTCGAAGACGATGGAGACGAGGCGTCTCATGGCTCCTTTTCCGAAGCTCTCGAAATCGTAGCCGGCCTCGCCTTCCCGGACTAGGTATCCCCGGTCTCTGAGGTCGCGGTAGACGAGATATTTTGTCCATATCGCAGGTTTTCCGACGGAGAGTTTGGTCACGAGCTGCTGTAGTGATCTTGTCTGTTTCGTCTTCTCGTCAAGAACGTTGATCCTCTTCTTCTCTACGAGATAGAAGGTCTCGTAAGGGTTGAGGCTGATCTTTTCACCGGTCAGCGTGCCGAACGCTTTCTCTCGGAGATCCATCAGCTTTCCCGGTTCTCGGAGGAATACTTCTCCCTTGGACAGATAGGCCTCGAGCGCTTCGACAACCATTGGTGTCTGCTCGGTTTTTGCTTCCAAGGGTCCCGGAAAGTTGGACGGGGGCCTGGGCGGCTATAAAGCCATTCAAATAGAAAGGAGCGGGACTAGTGCCAGAGTTGCAATGACTGGTAAGGGTCTGGAGTCTGTCAGGTGGAGGAATGATATGCTGGAGGCGTTGGACCAGACTCTCCTCCCGGCTAGGCTGTCCTATGTCCGGTTGAGGAGTCTGGACGAGGTCTGTGATGCCATCAAGACGATGAAGGTTCGGGGAGCGCCATTGATCGGGGTCGTCGGAGCCTATGGTCTCGTCTTGTCTCTCAAGAAGATTAGGACTAGCGATCTTGCCGAGGCGAGGAGGTTGCTTCGAAAGTATGCTGATGTTTTGATCCAGACGCGGCCGACGGGAGTCAATCTTCGATGGGCCGTCGAGCGGGTCTTCAGCGTGTCGTCTCATGCCAAGACCGTCTCGTCCCTAAAAGGCAGTCTAGAAGCTGAGGCGGAGGCTGTTCTGAAGGGAGAGCTCGAGTCTGCGAGGAAGATCGGCGAGTACGGCGCTCGGCTCTTGGAGGATGGAGACACGGTTCTTACTCACTGCAACGCCGGGGCCCTGGCGACGGTTGGCTACGGGACTGCGCTCGCCGTGGTGAGGGCCGCCGTTGAAGAGGGCAAGGAGATCAGCGTGATCGCAACGGAGACGCGTCCGCTGCTGCAAGGGTCCAGACTCACGGCGTTTGAGCTGGCGCATGATGGGATTCCGGTGAGGATCATCTGTGACAGCGCGGCTGCGCAGGTGTTGGCGCGGGGTCTGGTTGACAAGGTTCTCGTCGGGGCTGATCGGATTCTCAAGACTGGTCACGTGACGAACAAGATTGGGACCCTGCCGATTGCCCTATCGGCCAAGTTCTATGGGGTCCCGTTCTACGCGGCCGCGCCGTTCTCTACTCTCGATTTCGAGACGGACCCGTCTAGGGTCGTGATTGAAGAGCGGGACCAGCGGGAGGTACTCTACTTCAAGGGTGCGCGTCTCGGGCCGAGGGGGGTGGAGGCTCTGAATCCCGCCTTTGATATTACGCCGCCGGAGCTGGTCTCGGGTATTGTTACGGATGTGGGGGTTGCGGGTCCGCCGCTGGGGGAGAGTCTCGGTTCGCTGGCGGGGCGGGTTTTGATGGTTTCCCGCTGATGATTGTACTTTTTCTACTCTGAAAGATAGGGGTTAGGCGGGTATCGCATTAATCTCTTTTTTTATGAGCTGCGTCCCGATCTCGACGGGAATGTTGCCTACCGACTCTATGCGCTGTTTCCACGTGTCGCCGATCGCGACGAGCACGTAGATTCCGATGACCTCCGCTTTTGCCTTGTAGGCGACCTTGATCATTGCCCGCTGTGTTTCTCCACTGTCTATGATGTCGTCGGCGATGAGTATGCCTTCGCCTTTCTTGAACGCGTCCTTGGACACGTAGAGGCTCTTCATTATCGCCGGGGGCATCACGTAGACTTCCTCGATGAATTCTCGGACTCCGATCTCACGGTTCTGTTTTGCTATGATGAGTCTCTTGCCTAGGCGTTGGGCAAGTAGTGTGGCGAGGGGTACTCCGTCGACTGCGGCGGTCATGACCTTGTTGATTCTCTTCCCGGCGAATGCGCCGACGGCCTGCTGGACCGCGCGCTCTAGCAGCATTGTGTCGTTGATTATTTCGGTGTTGTCGAAGAATCCTAGGTCGTCGAATTTTATTCTCTTGTGAAGTTCTCTTTCTAGTCCCATGTATTTCTGGAGTGTCTTGTTGATCTCTTCTGCGCGTTCTGCGGTTGGTAGTACGTGTCCTTTGACGTAGCGGCTGAGTACTGTCTCGGGGAGGTGTAGTATTCCTGAGAGTGCTCTGTATGTGTACTCTGTCTTTGCGAGATTGAGCAGCTCTATTGTCTGTAGTTTGTACTTGAGGTCGAGGATGCGCGACGTGTCTTTCATCGCTTGTGTCTGGCTTTAGCCTCTGTTACCATGTATAACGTTTTCCATTTTTTTTCTCCGCCTGCTCTTGACTATTCCTCTGCTGTTCTGGTATGTTCCATTGTACGTGTGTGTCGCGGGCGTGCCTAGTCTTAAGATGGAGAGTTGGATGAATCTCTCGCCCCTGGTGAGCCTGACTGGTCTATCTCCGGCATTATGGAGACTGACTGTGAGTTGGCCTTGGAAGCCGGGGTCGACTAGTGCAAGGCTCGCGACTATGCCTTCGCGGGCGAGGCTGGAGCGGATGTGGAGTATTCCGAGAAAATTTTCTGAGAGTTCTACCCGTTCGAGTGTCGCGGCCAGTCTCTGCTGGCCCGGGTTGAGTTCTAGATCCCGGTCAATTCGCAGGTCTACGCCGGCCGGGTTTAGTTTTGCTATTCTTGGCCGGATTTTTATCTGTCCGGTTTTTATCGCACTGGTTATTTCAGTGTCGGAGAGGGCCATTCCGGTCTTTGGATATCACGATTAGTCGCGATAAAATAGTTGGTGGATCAGCGTTGAATGCTAGAAGGAAGGATGCGGGTTCGGCGCCGTTTAGAAGCACGTCTGTAGGATCTCTTGCTGATCCCAAGATCTGGAAGAGAGGAGTTCGATACTTGAAAAGGAGGGACTCAGTGCTCGCCCGAATAATTGGCGCGACAGGTCCTATCCGGTTCGAACTGGATGATGACCACTACGAGGCGATTGTTGGCTCGATAGTCTTCCAGCAATTGGCCGGGTCTGCCGCGAGGGCGATCTTGAACAGGTTCAAGGGGTTGTATGGTGGGAGGCTGCCGAGTCCGAGCGAGTACCTGTCGACGGATATGGATAGGCTTCGGAAGGTTGGGTTGTCGCCGCAGAAGATCTCGTACATTCGGGATCTGGCTGAGAGGCTCATGGATGGGAGGCTGGATCTGGAACGGTTGGAGGGGTTGTCTGATGAGGAGGCGATGAGGGAGCTTGACGCTGTCCGAGGGATTGGACGGTGGACTGCGGAGATGTTCTTGATCTTCAAGCTGGGACGGACGGATGTGCTGCCGGTGGACGATCTCGGGTTGAGGAAGGCGGCGAAGCGGGCCTATCGTCTGCGGAAGCTTCCATCGAGAGAAAGATTCGAAAGGCTGGCGATGAACTGGCATCCATACTCGTCGATATCAACACTCTATCTCTGGAGGAGCACGGAGAAGCCGGAAGCTCCAGCAAAATGGTAGGCCATAGAAAAACTCTCGGGAGTATTTGCGCACAAGAGGCACTTTTGTGTCGCGGGAATTTTTTTATTTCTAAATCCTGATGGGGGGTCTCTCGCCGTTTGAAACGTTTCTGGGCGAGATAATCGATTTCTCGCGCAGAACTCGCTGATCAGCGTTTTCCAGTAAGTGCTGACGAGGGCCGTTCAAACGTGAATAAAGTGTTCTGTGGGACCCCCCTCCCAGATTCCAGATCAGGGCTTGTTTTGAACGATTTGTCCAGACGAGATTTTGCGTTTTAGATTTCGAGAGGTCGGTCGGGATCAGTTTTTCTCGCTCGTCGTGATTATCGGGACCTCACCGTGCCGGATGATGCCCTATCATTGATATTCAGCTAGGATTCTAATCGTGGCATCTGAGTCCAGATGTCTGCGTCTGCCGATTCTTCGCGAGAGCGTTATGCGGCTGTCGTCAAGGCTCTGCTTAGAGAGCCAGGTGTGACCCAGTCAAACAAGAAGGGATTCGGGTCGACCGCGCTATGGACCAACGGCAAGATTTTCGCATTGCTCTCTTCGAAGGGCGAGTTTGTAGTCAAACTATCAAGGCCGCGGGTTGATGCTCTTGTCGCTGCGGGTGAAGGCAAACGGTTCGAGCTAGGCCCCAGTCGAGTGATGAAAGAGTGGTTCGTGGTAGGGACGAAGGGAGAGGAGAAATGGTTGGCGCTTGCGAAAGAGGCGATGAAGGCTGTGAGTTCGAAATGCTGACCAATCTGGTCAGAGTTTGGAGACCATCCCAAACAGGGTATTGGTCGTCTTCCAGTTTCGAGTCGTGGCTCTAACCGACAGCGCCTTTTCTACTGCATTGTTGGAGAGCTTGGTTCTCCCATATCCACCGGGGCAGTACAGGTAGATCTCATGAGGGGCTGCATAGAATCGGTCTGGACCGGATGAGAGTGCTTCCAGGTTTTTCAGAGAATTCTTCCGCGCGGTTTCTGAGAGAAAAGTGACGTGTAGCTTCGTTGAATCGATGTCTTTCTCTTTCAAGAATGGGTTAATCGTGATCACCTTTCCCAATTCCTTGGATGTTTTGATGATGACTGGTGCGTCGAATCCAAAGTAGCGGTGGATTGTTTCGCCAATACTTTTCGAGACCGCGGCTGGGTTCTCTGTTTGGGTCTGAAAGACGATGTTTCCACTCTGGACGTAAGTCTGGACATTCCGAAAGCCAAGACCACTGCACAATTCTCGAAGACGATCCATCTTGATTGTTTTCTGTCCACTCACGTTGATGCCTCGCAGCATCGCGACGTAAGCTGGCATGCTTTGTTCCCGATCGAGTTGCTTCTAATCTGGGTTCTAAGGACATCGTCGGGCTTTCTCCTGGTGCAGGTTGCTCGCAGGGTGCGGAGGAGCCGTGCCGGGACCCTGGATTATTTCAGAGTCTCGGCGAGCTTGTCGAAGGATTCGTTCCAGCCCTGCGAAGCCATCTCACTGTCTCTGCCGGACGGAAAGCCTGTGTGCTTTAGAGTGAGCCTGGTCTTTCCCTGATACTCTTCGAATGTCACCGTAACCACAAATTCTAGTGGAAGGTCGGGGCTCATTCCATAGTGAGTAGCCGGGACCACGTTCCCTTTCTCGTCTGCAAAGCTGTCTGTGGCGACGATCCTCTGCAGTGGAACGATTTCGCGATAGACTCCAGTGCTCCAGTAGTCTTTGCCGTCAGGTGACCGCATGCAGTAGAGGTATTTTCCGCCCACTCGGAGGTCGATCTTGGCGAAGGGTGCTGTGAAGCTTCTGGGTCCCCACCAGGACTTTACCTGTTCGGGGTCCGTCCAGGCCTTCCAGACGCGTTCGCGGGGTGCGTCGAAGACCCGTACGATCCTTAGCTCCTTTTCATTCCTCGTTTGACTTTCCATCTTACTCGTCATTTTTTATCCTCTAGATGTTTGGCCAACCGGGCGAAGCGGTCGTCCCTTTGGTTAAATATGTTTGGAACCTTTGATTCAGTCGGTCTGCCGCTCGTTGAAGCGTGCCGGCTCGTTCTGCTGGACAATCCGTTGGATCCTGGAGGGTCGCGGAGGGGTCGGGAACCTATTTATTGAGGGAGTATGAAAGTCATACTTGGTAGAGGATGGAAGAGCCTGAGATTGCAATAGTGGGGACGAAGGGGCAGGTCGTCATACCCCAGCGGATCAGGAGAAAGCTGGGGATAAGCTCGAAGACGAAGCTTGCCGTCTACATGAGGGGAAACAAGCTTGTATTGACGAAGCTTGAGTTTCCGCACTTGGGCGAGGAGCTGAAGGGCCTGTTTCGAGAGATTGATGAGAATTACAAGAGAAGACGGAGGCCGACAGAGCGAGAGATACTGGCTTCGATACAATCGTACAGGGAAGAGAAGCGGAGAGAATAGGGCGTAGCAGATTCTGCGGGTTGTCGTGGACACTAATGTCTTGATATCAGCGCTTGTGGGTCATGGGAAGCCGAGGCGTCTGCTGACTGAGCTGCTGGAACGACACCAGATCGTCTCCTCTCCTCAGATGCTCGCTGAATTTGTGGAGGTCATGTCGAGAGAGAAGTTTGCCGAGGTGGGGAGATCCCGACTCGCTTCATTCCTATCAATCCTTGTCCGTAGAGCTACGATCGTTTCTGTCAAGCATACACGTAGAGTGATTGCTCAAGATCCGGAAGATGACATGGTTCTGAGCACGGCCCTCAAAGCAAGCGCGTCCTGCATAGTTTCCGGAGACGAGCATCTGCTGGGGTTGAAGAGTTTCAGGGGAGTGAAGATAGTAACCGTAGGGGAAATGCTGGAGACCCTAGGTCCCCGGACCGCAGCCAGCTAATGCTCAAAATGCCTGAAGGCATAAGTCCCTGCTGTAGTTTTCTGCGGCCGTGAAGCTGCCGAGCCGGCCAGATTCGCCAACGTTGAGGGCTCTTAACCGAAGGCTCCTGGCTTCGCAGTACCTCTCCCGGAAAGCCTCGGGGTCCCGCGCGGTTGTGAAGGTCGCGGAAGCATGCTGCGGCATAAACTCCCAGGACCTTCTCGAGAGCTATTCATCGTTCTGGGCTCGAATAGACCGGTTCCGGGATTCGGACCTTACGTCGGAACTCAGACCCAAGGGCGGGCTGGTCAGAACTTGGACTGTCCGATCCACGATGCATACCATTCCCGCCAAGGATTACTACGTACACGTTCTCGGTGGTCCGGGTAGACGGTTCCAGCCATGGTTCGACAATGCTGCGAAGAGACGTGGCATTCCCGACCGGGATTTCAGAGTTCGGTTTCTCTACCAGCCGCTGCTTGATCATATCAAGGGACGAACAGTAACGTCGAACGAGGTCAAGGAGTTCATGGTTGAAAGGCTTACGCAGCGTGGTCTGAAGGGCAGAATGAAGCTTCAGCGTGGATGGTCAAGTAAGCCCACCTATGGTCCGGCCTGGACTGGCGTGTCGGAGATGTCCCATCTCGGACTATTGGTCAACGCGGGACGGAAGGGTTCTGAGAGCCTCTGGATGAGCTCAGCCGACTACCTTGCCGCCGGGCGAAGTGTTCCCGATCCAGAAGAGTGCATGGTTGAGTTGGTGCGCAAGTACATCGAGTGTTACGGGCCTGTGAGTCGTGAAGACATCGCATACTGGTCGTTCCTTCTGAAAAAAGATGTGGACATGGCGCTTGAGGCGTTGAAGAAGGATCTGACCAATGAGGACTTGCATTCGGGTGGAGAATATTTCTCGTTCGGTGGAGCCTCTAGAGAGGCACCTGAGCCGCCTGGCGTGGTTATCCTTCCTGAATTTGATAGCCTGATGATGGGATACAAGGACAAGTCCAGGTTCCTTTCCCAGGACATAGTCAAGAAGGTCTTCGGGGGATTGGCGGCGGTCAACCGGACCATTCTTCTCGACGGGTTTGTCGCGGCAACCTGGAAGCGGAAGAGAAACTCTGCGGGAATGATGGTGGATGTGAGCCCGCTACGGACACTGAAAGCTGGAGAGAGAAGGTCGATTGAGGGAGAGTTCGCGAGCTACGCCGACTATCAAGGGACCAGTATCTCGGTTGAGTTCAAGTGATAGCCAAGGATAGCGTTGGCGGCTGTTAACAGATAGACGCTCGGGGCGTATGGCCTCTGGTTACACCGTCTTAATCGGTCTGGTCGTTAGAATCTGCGATGTCTGAGAGTGTGGCTGATACGAGTTCTCCGGGTCTAGCACGATCCCCAGGCTACGAAAGACCAGCTCAGAACGCTAGTGGAGAAGACCGGAAGCTTGGGGACGAGAAGGCGTTCGCTTCGCTTCTGACAGATACTGTTGTGGAGTCGATGGCGGACATTCTCGGCGAGAACGTCTTGTCGCTCTTGATATCGAAGGGAATGCTGGACAATGCGGAGAATCCGGGAGAGCTGGAGAGACAACTCTCCTTGACGTTCGGAAACGGGTCCGTGGTGCTGGAAAGAATGATTGTGAAGGCGCTCTACAGGAAACTAGGGATACGTTCCGATTCAACCATCGGCTTCGACTATGCTAAAGCCTTGGACGCGGCGAGGCACGTCTTCGGCGAGAGGCGCAAATGAATCTCACCGGACAAACCATCCGGGATTAGCCTAGAACCAGAAATAGGAAATGCCGGATCTGTGTCGCGAGAGTAGCCTGTATACCTAATTTCCTTAGATTTTTTCGGGGTCCGCAGAATTTAGCATGGAAATGAGGTCGTAGACGGCTGGCTAATCATTCGACGATAGGAGGATTAACGTGATCATGAGCAAGTTTCCAACTCTAAGGCATTTCTAAGGCGTTTTGCAGGGGACTAACAGGCCCCGCAACAGTGAGGACAAGCCTGCCTATGCCTATCTTCACTAAATCCCTAGTTCTACCCGGAGAAAATCTTTGACGCCATCCTTTCCGCTTACCTTAAGCCAGATAGGCCCTTGATCATGCTGCAATTCTAGGGTGAGTGTAAGGAAGGGACAGCAGAGTTGTTCAAGAGTGGCCCACTCCGATAATGCGGTGAAAAGCGAGCGATTGTTCGGGAAGCGAAACCCATAGCCGTTAGGTAGCTCCTCAATTTCAAGATTTCTTGGGAACAGGTCCCTCGCTAAGAAGTCGTGTCGTTTCCTCTGTTCTTGGTCGAGGGCTGAAATGTTGCAAGAAAAGGAAGAGATGTTCCTCGTCTGTGGGTTGTACCTAGGGTTGAACATTGAGCCTTATCGCTCTTTTTGTTGGGTCATACGTATCTCTCTATTGCGAAGCATCCGTTGGCGCATCCTACGCTGCAACAACCGCTATAGCTCGTAGTCTACTTCAGATAATCAGTTACTTTTCTGAAATATTTAAACAACGAAGTTCCTGCAAAGTAACTTGCTTATCCCATAGTTAGGATGATAATCATGCTCCGTCTAAGGTCGTCGTATTGAATCGTCCCTATCCTCTCTATACGTGATAGTTCCGGACACAGGTTCGTACAAGGCTTCGAATTCGGATGAATTACTGATCGTCCTCATTGCTGCGAATGCACGGATTCGCGCTTCAGGAAAAGCTTCCACAAGCCTGTTAGCCGCTCCCAGGAATGTTGCTCCTCGCGTTACAATATCATCGACTAACACGATCTCCTTCGGCTTCAGTTCAGAGATACTCCCTTGGACTCCCATCGTCTGATATTGTTCGGAAGGTCTTGGTCTATTTGACGCACCGCTCCAAGCCGCTTTCCTGATCGGTGTAACACGAGCAAGACATGCGACCGCTTGCTTCCCGATTCCTTTCTTCACTAGAGCTGAAGCAATTCTTTCCGGAACCCACAGACTGCCTGGCTGGGCCAAAGTGCTCTTTGGTACCGGAACCAGAATCGTGTTCGGCTGAAAGAATCCTGAAAACGGAAGGTTTGTCATATTTTCCTGAACCGTCGTTGCTATCCAGTCTGAAGTCTGTATCGGAGGGTCTTCGATGGAGCTATCGTTCTTAAGCGCATACATGACGTCGTTTGCGTTTTGAATCTCGGCGGAGGGCTCGGAGGATTCCAGCGGAGTGTAACATAGCAGGGAACCAAACTCAAGTAGGTCTATTCGCACGGTCCTAGATCTACACGGCTATCTTGATGATTCTCTTGGACGACGGCAGTGCGTCCATGATTCGCTCTGTGTCATCAAGCTCTATCGCGCCGTAGCTCATCATCTTCTTCGGCCAGTCCAAGGATGGGTTGTTCAAGATCGATTTCCAAATGAACAACGGCCTGCCAAGCCTCAAGGCTTCCCAGCCCTGATGAAGCGACCCACTGGTCTCACCTGCCTCGACAATGATTGAAGCATTTGCGACCAACGCCATCGTCCGGTTTCGCATAACAAAATTCTCTGGTCGCGTGGGATATCCGATCGGGAATTGCGAGATGACAAGATGGTTCGTCATCATTTCATGTTGAAGCTTCGAGTTCTCCTTAGGATAAGACTGATCTAGGGCCGTCCCAACGACTCCGATGGTGCGTCCCTTTTCTTCGATAGTCGCCTCATGGGCCGCTGTGTCGATGCCCTCAGCCAATCCGCTAACAATAATCACTCCTCTCCTGCTGAGTGTTTTCGCGATACCAGTAGCGACCTCGAGACCGGTCGCAGACGCTTTTCGCGATCCTACAATTGCAACCCTAGGTCTTGGGAGTGGGATCTCTATCGGACCCGCTGCAAAAATTTCTGGCGGCGCATATTTCCTCTCGACGTCGTTGAGCGGACCCAGTAGTTTTTCGGGGGTCAGGGTCAGGACTTTCTGTTGCATCGGGTTCAGACCCGCTCTTGGAGGCACATCACGAAACCTATCGTTCCATAAATTCGTAGGTCTGCTTCCATCTAGCCCTACTTGGCTGATGGGCCTCTTACGAGGAGATAACACAACTCGTTCGACGTTAAACGGGTCAAAATCGTATTTAAGGGTGAAACGCGTCCGAAACAACCACGTTTTCCATATTCACGTTTTGAATTGACTTGCTAATCTCATTCGGAAGCCTATCCAGAAGGAGGGTCAGAGGAAGCTTCATAGAACACGGTCCTTTCTTGCGCATTAGTTTCATCAGAATTTTTCGGGACTCTCCTGTCTTTCTGCTTCGAGAACGACTAACCATGCCATGCAAGCGCTCGATTGTAGAGTCTACTGTCGAATCTGCCAGCAACCAACCAACAGGGAGGTCCGATACCGATCCGACAACACGTTCATCGGCAGAGTGCTGGTCTGTCAGAATTGCGGCGAGAAGATCCTACAGCCGCTAGGCTCCGGAGCGGAGTGCCAAGACTGCTGACCCGGATAGCAGACATGTGGCTGTTGGATCTGCGAGAACCTCCAGAAGAGAGCCGCGACTGGTCCAGGCGAGAGCGTCGAACGAGTAGGGTCCCGCCCAAAAAGGCCGTGACACATAGGACCAAAACGGGCCGATTCAGGAAGTGAAACCTAGCCAGTCCCCAAGGGACAATGGGAGTGATTCCGATCCACCTTCATGCTCGTGAATATGACACACGCATCCCAGAGCTATCAATAATAGTCAGAGTGAGTCCAGAGTCTCTACTAGAGAGGAGTTTGTCCGAGCCCTCGCCGGCCCGTAATACAGCTTTTCAGGTCGATAGTCTCGAACTATTTCCTAATCACTGCCCAATATGGAGATAAAATAAACGGCCCTTCCCCCGGCAGCAACATCTAGATCGTTGAAACTGTCACGACGGGTTTTTCTGATAATCCTCATTGCAATTATCGCCGGTATTGAAGTCGTCACGGGCCTAGTCCTAGTACCCAGTTCTCCAGGATTCCCGTATCTGAGCCCAACCTACCAAGCGGAGAAGGCCACCTTCGAGTCACAGTCACAAAACAGTCTCGGGACAATCTATGAAGTCTGGTACGTCCAACCCATGACCGGAGAAATGAACACTTCTCTAATCGTATCTCTATCAGCCAACTCTCCTAACGCACACTTCTACGCAGTTTCGACGGTAGGAGTCAATTCTCCTTACGGCAACTTCAGCGCAACGATCGGTACTAGCAGGACCTGGCTGGCGCTTCCAGTTGCCTCCTGTCCTGTGACGCCTGATCCAACCTTTACGGACTTGGTTGTTTTACATGCGGATTCGCCGGTTGGCGACATTGTCTTCACCTTCCACTGCACCCAGGCTCCTGGAATAGTCGTCCTCGGAAACCCCCACGTAATCATCTCACAACTCGGTCACTCTACGACGTGCCCCTACAACTTGTCAATAGGGCCCGTCACTTATGTCAACGGTATCAACGCGACGGTATGGGTCCATAACATGGACGGATGCAGTGTCACACTGACCCACTACTACGTCATGGACATGCAAGGCGACGTCTACTCAAGGCTCAACTGGACGGCTCTAACCATCCCTCCAGGCCCTGGGGTTAGATTGACAGTTTTGATAGGGTCAGCATGCACATCATGTACTCTAACTGGCAACTCATTCTCTTTCCAGTACGTGAACCGGTATGTCATTCTCTTCGTAATGGCAAATAATGTGCAGTTCCATCAGACCACGGGCACGTCGTCAGGCAGTGAATCCCTGGCCACTAACAGTTGGGCTTTCGCGTCTAGCACGAACGTAACGCTGTCGTTGCAAAACCTTGGCTCGACCGCGATTACCTTTCTCTCATACAGTATCAATGATACGAGCGGAAACATCTGGAAGAACTCGGCATGGAACGCTGGACCCATCGCTCCCGGAGCAACGTACACTGCGAACATTGCCATTGGATATGGTCCCGGCGGCTGTGGCAGCGCGTGCACCTATACTGGAACCCCCGGCGCATTCAACACACTAGCTCAAGGCACTTGGTACAATGTGAAGCTCGTGACAGCACTCGGCACCACCTTCACTATAGGCTTCTAAGAGAGAAGCGGGGAAGGTGGTGCAGCGAGAGTGTGGCCTATCTGATTTGACTGTGAACTCGTTTTCAGGCAGAGATGGAACTTCCGTCTCGCTTATTGAGCTGTCTGACTGACTGTCGCGGTTCTTCTTATACGGAATTCGCTTAGCAGCACCAGAGCAACGAAAAGAATTGATGCGGTGATGAGGACGCTAGCATGTCGCTAGGAACAACTAGGGCCTCTTCAGTTCGTAGCGCATCCACAAGATTGCTGCTACAGCTACAGGAATTCCGATTATGACTAGACCCCATTCTAGTATTAGAATCGCGGAACTCACTACGTAGTCCAAGGTAAAGGTTGCAATAGGAATGTTCCAGTTGCCGTCGAGATAGACTTTGATGCAGAACGCGATGAAGAACAATAGTCCGCCTCCGCCGCCGCCCCTGCTCGTCCGCGAGCGTTTGCGAAAGAGACGATATCTTCTGCGTTCGTCGACGGGTATTCTCTTCCACCACAGCCGCCAGCCTAGGAATCCAGCTACGATTACGGGGATTCCGATCAAGAGGAGTTCCCAGAAGATCGTGTTGAGAATGAAGTTCACCAGGTTGGCCATTGTCCAGAGGTTCAGGGTCCTAGGCACTAAGCCTGTTGATTGTGCGTTTCCTGCGAACCACCAGAAGACATAGACTGCGCCCACAAAAGTCAAGATGCCCGCAGCTACAAACACGGCAACCATGGTCCAATGCTTCCTCATGAATCCCTTCCACTCAGAACCTTCCATCCCAACTGTCACTGCTCTTGGCCTCTCCCTTCTGGAATCGTTACAAAGAGAATCGAGCTGTCTACTTAAAGGGCAAACAGGTCGATAGAACGTACTGCGAATACTTGAGCGGGATTAGAGCTCTCACTCACTGAGGTGCCTGGCTGGAGATCGCGGATCTTCTTATCCGGAATCCAGCTAGGCCGAGCCCAGCACCTCAAAGTCTAGGGTAGCAAAAGGGTCCCCGGGACTCTCAACTACTCGGGACCAGACAAACGAGTAGGCTCCGAATAAAGGCCCGGTCCGAGTATGTTATCCGATCTTCTTGAAGTTGGATCGCTAGTTCCTGTTCCATGCGCGAGGGGTTGGCGTGCAGGCGTTCACGCCAGTCGCTCCGCTGACTCGACATCTGTAGTGTTGAGGAACCTTTCGGCCATTGCTCAGACACGAGAACGAAACTGCTTGTCAGCCTGGCCTCTTGATGATTGGAGTTTCAAGAAACAGAGGCCTAGGTGAAATAGACGTCGATTTCTTCGTTGGTGTCTTCGTCGTATTCTTTTGCACAACTGCAACCCTTTCGACACTCACGGCGTTCTATGGATGCGTTGACTGGGCTAGCCGTGGTCGTGAGTCGGTTCTTGGCGTGAGTGTAAGCATTTTCGCCAGACGATAACTTTCTTTGCGGATCGTCAAGGATGATTAGCGCCTTCCTGTTCGGGAAGTCGAGCTTTTCCGATGGAGTCTTAATGACGAGCATTTTGCCGAAATCACCGAATCGGATGTGTCTCGCGAGCTCATCCTTTGTCCGAAACCATCGCTCGCTATCGGAGTCTCTCTCGTTCCAGTGGACGGGGTTCTTCCTGGTCACAAGGATCTCGGTTCTTGCGGCTAATGTGAGGAGGATATTGAGGTCGAACTGAAACAGAACGGGTCCGTATAGATTTTTTTCGCGAGCTCGGTCGTGGATGTCAACATGATCGAGAAAGATGCGGTGCCAAATGCCATTTGTCTTATCGCTCTGATCAGAGAATTGTGCTGTGTGGTTGAGCCCGTGATCCTCGACAAATCCCCGAGATAGTAAACCACCCTGCTGCAGAAATGTGCGGCTTGTGGTCACCGAATTTGCGTGGTAAAGATGCTTTGCCCCGATCCGTTTCAGAACGCGGAATACGTCAGGTCCTTGTATGAGAATCCCCTTTCAACAGGGTCTAGGCGAGCTCATCAATGGATTCCAGTCAGTAGAAGCCACTGAGGAGCTAAGACTCTTCTCTTTCCTTTCAGCCTGACACGACCCTGGCCAAACAAATCGTCTAAGACAGTTTTGTACAGTCCACGGATTTCCCCGATTGGTTCGCTACTATCTTCACTTACCTCTTCATCACTTACCATCAGTAATCCTTAACTCCGCATCGTGAAACCGACACATCAGGGCATAGTGGCTGTGAGCAAGCGAAATCTGGCAAGTTACCTGTCTGCTTTTGATCTTGACCACTTCATGAAGGGTTTCGAGCATGATTTCGACAAACGACTCGAAGTCCAAAAGGCCATCTACCTTTTGCAAGAGTCTGGCGCAGACTTAGGATACCACTTCAGTTGGTACTTGAGAGGCCCATATTCCCCTACATTGGCCGATGATGCCTACTCCTTGCTGGGCGTACAGATGACGCGTTTTCTAACAGAAACCGAACCAATACCTCAAGATGTAATGCAGAAATTCCCGAACTTGATGCGCATCGTTAAGAGAAAATCCGGTACACCGAAAGAAGAGTCGCGCTGGCTGGAAATACTTTCGTCTGTACACTTCGTTATGAAGCACAGTTATCCCAGGCCCAGGACTGAGGACGAAGGCATAGACTACATTGCGAGATTGAAGGGAAACCGATTTTCGAAACCAGAAATTGAGGAATCATACGAAATTCTTCGGAAAATTGGATTCCTGAAATAGCGGTATCAACTTTGTCGGCTAGTCCCGAAGAAGCTAGCCGCAAGATAGAGAACATCAGAAAGAGACTTAACTTCTCTAAGAAGATCTACGATAATGTTCACGGGTACATAGACATCACGGAAGAAGAAAGACTAGTCATAGATTCACCGATATTTCAAAGACTTCGAAGAGTGTCCCATCTAGGTCTCGCAGATTTCGTATACCCTGGCGCTACTCACAGCAGATTCTCGCACAGTATCGGCTCACTTCATGTGATGAATAAGATCGCCATCTCATTGATCGAAGATGAAATTCTTGAAGATGATGATGTCTCAGACTTAGGCTTGCTGCTCTGTTACACGATGTAGGTCATTACCCATTTTCACACGTTCTAGAGGGAACAATGACGAATATTGCCGGAGACTCTGCCAAGCACGAGCAGTTAGGGGTTTTCGTTCTGAAGGAAACATCGCTCGGGGACTCCGTAGGCAAGATTTGCAAGCTCGATAATATAATTGCCATTCTAGAGGGAAAGTTCCGAGAACCACCTCTCTTCCAATATCTTACTTCCTCAAGTTTGGACGTTGACAAGATTGACTACCTTCAGCGGGACAGCGTTCACACCGGAGTTGCGTACGGTGCATTCGATGTGAACAGACTGCTTAGCTGCCTAGAACCAGACAGAGCTGAAGAACCTACATTGCTCGTCGTTACGAAGAAAGGACAGCAGGCAATCGAAGATTTTCTGTTAGGCCGATTCCACATGTTTCAATCAGTATACCATCACAAATCGGTTGTAGCATTCGAATTGATGCTAGATAGGATTGCCGACACCCTGATTCGAAATGGCATGCTTGAGGATCTTTCAAGAATAAAAGAATCGATTCAGAAAGACGAAGGATGGTTTGGTGATTATGACGACGCCTACGTCTGGCAAGTGTTCAAGGCCAACAAGTTCGGACCATCGGTAGCGAATCAACTGGTAAGAAAGCTATTGTCGAGAGATAGCCTGAAAATGGCTGACGAGAGATTGCCAGCTTACGGAATCCCTTCCGACGAAGATGATGGAGGAACTCGCGAAAGACACGTTGCCCTCATGGCTCGGTAAACAGTCTGGTGTCGAGCCAGAATGGATTTTCTACAAAGAACAGCCGCGAGTTACGTTTTTGGAAGGAGAACCCGACAGAACAGTCTACATCCGAACTGAGGAAGGAATCAAACCGATAATTGAAGAACCAACATCGATCATAAAGAAGATTTGGGAATCACGATTCAAAGCAGATCGAATATACACCCGGGATAACGCGTCAAAGGCGAAGATCGAGGCATTCCTGAAAAAGTACAAGTCTGCAAAACAAGGCAAGTGAATAATCGCGACTACCTCCTTGAGGTACTTTCAAGCGCGTGGACACAAAGTGATTAAGCGGCTTCATATCGTTGAGGTACTGAGATGACACTCCTGCAAGATGAAGAACGGTTCCGACACTCCATGGAATTCGAAATGGCATTGATGGGCGTCCTAGGGAGGAAGGGTATGGGCAAGGCTAGTCTCGCTTCGGATGCGAGATTCGTCAGGGAAAGCATGTTGAAGGTCGTCCATAAGTGGAAGCAGAGAATTCGCAATCTAACCGCAATGGATGAACGCCTTGACATGATGACTATGGGGAATTTGGAACAACTAGAACGAGCAATCAAGGATATGTCTGATAGCACAAACAATGACTGGCTGATAATCAGCGCCCTAACTAGCTTAGTGAATAGACTCTTGGGGTATGATTGGGACGATGGGGAAGTTCACAGGCACTTGATCTTCTACAGGGATAGAGACCAGGAGAATTTCGATCACAATGTGATGCTTGAGCCAATGGACGCCGTGGAAACCCTGAGGTCGACTGGAAAGACCCTCCGGGCTAAGTATGCTGTGATTGATCATCTGAGAAACAGAACTGGACTAAGCGTGAATGAGGTTGCAAATGTGATGGGGATGAGCGAGTATCAAGTGAGAAAGATTCTATCGAGGGTGGAACAATATGAAAATGATCAGAGGGTTAAGTTTTCGGACATATCGAAGATAGAACGCACGCCTCTGATATACGATGACGGATATAGAAATCCAAGGGACCTTACTCAGTTCGCTCAATGAAGAGGATCAAATCGATCGAGAGTGACTGAATAGTATTCAGATGATCTAGCTCTTCTCATACGAGGTCCACGACCACGATTATTTTGCGCTCCTTGAGTTAGAGATGAAGCTGGAACTTGGATTTTGCCTCGTGGAATTTCCAAGCCCAATCATAGAATTCGATGAATTCCGGATAAGTCTTGAATGTGTACCTGTTCCGTATTTGCCGGAAGGGATATGTCCCAACCTCTTTCTCAAATTTCGCTCTTTGTTCTTCGGGGGCTATGACAAAGAATCTCGCATTAGGCACGTGTTTGCTGATTTGAAATTGTCTTAGCAGACCTTGCTTCACGTTTGTAGTATGTTCGACTTCAAAGCAGACGACGGGCAAGTCTTCTTTGAACCAAATGACATCGATGTCCCTGGCCGATTCCAAAACACGTTCTGGAGCGAAATCTGGAATTGTCTCCAGCGTGGCTATTTGTCCAAGGTTTCTGGGAATCACTCCAGAGTAACCACCGTATCCTTCTGCGTCGACTACTTCGTAGAATTGTCTGCCTGGATCTTTACTCGGGTCTGACGTGTAAGTATCGAATCCAAGAATATTTCCCAATTCAAGCAGCGCGGCCTGCGCCGCCTCGTGTGAATCAATCTCTACCGAGGTGGTTGGCCGTTCTAATTTCGCTTCGAGAAGATCAGGTAGGACCCCTTCATGCCTTTCGTAAAAGTCGTGAAACATGTGCGGATGTATCTCTTTCCAGTCTGCCAGCCCGGATTCTTTCGCGTATTCCCGAGCAAGTTGCTCAACTCGTGAGACAGATAGCTCGAATATTCGGCCTCGAGTACGTTTGCCAATGTGTTCGCGTAGTTCGTTGGTAAGCTCTGGCAAAAGCGCTCGCTTCTGCGAGCGTCCTCCACTTTGGTGAACGACGATTTCGTCACCGTTGAGCTCCTCAACTTGTAGACCTTTCAAACTGGACTCACGGCGAACCGATTTTCGAGTCGCATAATCCCAGCGCCGTGGGTCGGTGCCAACGACCTCACCCAACCGCAAACCGTAGCCAGCCATCAGCTTGAAGATTAGGTAGACTTGATGACCTTCCTTCTGTGCTACCGCAAGTATCTTCTTGACCTCATCGAGGACTGGTTGCGAGACAAGATCGACGTTCCAGTTACGAAGGCTAACTTACTTAATCGTCTTACTCGTCCGTTTTCTCAGTTCGGTCATCTACATCGTAACTGTGGCATCCCAGGAACTGAACAAACCTAGTGTTAGGAAGCGTGCCCTTCCGAGGATGTGCCGACAGAGAGGTTTTCAATGCTTAAGACTGAGATGAGGGTGCTTGAATGGAGGGCGAGTCTGCTTTGGTCGTGACGTGCAACTTTAGGTTTGAGGTTAGGCATGAGGATGAGGTTGTGGAGTTGCGGGCTGATCATCATACTGCTAGAGTCTGTGAGAGTTGTCTTGTGCTCTTGACGGTTCATCGTCGGGTTCATCGTATGAAGGTTGAGAAGGTCATTGCCGAGATGGCTGAGCCTGTACCCCTAGTGGCTGAAGTGTGAGGCACCAACGTACACCAGGCGATAGTCTCGTCCATCTCTCCGGACTAAGAACAACAGCTCCACATTCACCAGCTCCATGGAGGCTGGAAGACCCGTCATTCTGAACCCGTCTGTCCTCGAAGGGGTTGTCAGCCTCCTCGTTACCTTCGTGCTGATCTATCCGTCCCTCCTTCGCCTTCGCGTCGAGGGAACATTCGAACAGCGCTGGGCCCTGCCGAAGCCGGTCCTGCCCAGAGCCTTTGGGAGGGTTGAAGGTTCTAGGAACCGTCTCCGAGCCGTCGAATCATGCGATTATACATATTTATATAATCTGTCGCTAGTCTCTAGTCTGGACAAGATATGGCAACGACCACGGTTCTCCATGAGCCCCGGCTGGACACTATCCTCATGGTTGAGAGGGAGATTCAGAGGACAAAATCCTATTCTACAAAGAAGGAGCTCTGGCAGAGTCTTCCGAGGAAGCTCCAGTATCAGACTTTCAACCGTATTCTCGACTATCTGGAGAGCTCCAACAAGATAGTCCTCGACAAGGGCGAGATCGTCTGGACCTTTCCCAGCAATCCGAACCTGCGAAAACTGCTCAAGAACAGTGTCCGGCGCCGCTAGAGCGCTAGCAGTATCCGAACCTTTTCTCGTATTCCTTGTGAGTCAAGAACATCTCCAGCACAACAACGACCCACAGGCCGTTCTCTGAGAGCAGTGTGTAGACCAGCCGCGCACCTCTTGACATGTTGAACTTCCAGAGATTGCTGATGCCGTACTTTCTAACATAATACGGGGCCATTGCGGCCGTTGAATCTTGTCCCCTGCCATCATGTTCAGTTTCAGCTTGTCCAGGGACGAATCGACCATCCTCCTCTCAGGCGAACCAGGCTTTAGCATCCGGTAGATCCGGTCGAACTCTTTCGTGCCCTTGACATGATCCGCCGATTGAGACAAGTTTGGACCCGCCCGCGTCAGGGGTCCATTATAAGCCAGAGACCTCTCGTGGCTGAAGTGTGAAGAGTCAAGTCCGGTTCGGATGCCGGATCTTTCTATCGGCCAACGAACCCTTCCAGCATATCGTCCAGAGAGCACAACTCTGCGAGAAACACGGCTTCGACTCCGTCCTCATAGACGACCATCCACTCTATGGGACAGAAGCAAAGCAACAGCTGCTGAGGATGCTCGAAAAAAGAGGGGGTTGGAAGATTCTTCTTTAGATCGTCAGTTTTCCTTTGTGGACTAGGGGTTGGCCGTCCACTGTCACCGTGGCCTTGGAGAGGCTTGCCTGGAATTGGAAGCTGCTCTTGTTCTCTCCTGACAAGTACTGGTTCTCACCGATTCCGACCGTGACCGTTCCCTGGGCCATCTGATCGTTGAGATATCCTGGCTTCACCGCCGGGTTGAGGCCGATGCTGAGATAGGCGGCTTGGTCCTTGTCGCCTGTAGAATGCTCGTACAATTTCTGGAAGGCGTCGAGATTCGCGTCAGCGCCTGTCTTGACGACTTGTCCTTTCTGGAACTGCCAGTTGACTCCTTTGATGAGCTGGCCCACGACCGGTACTGTCATGTCAGACTGGAAGCTTCCCTCGGTGGTCCCTCTCTTCGGGGCTAGGGTAACGTAGCCGGTCGGTATGCTCGTGAAGAGGAAGCCCTTGTTCCGGTCTTCCTGGTCGACTATGCCGTCTTCTACGAATACCGGGTGGGCTCCGATCTCCATCTTGAGACTTGTACCATCGCTCGTCACCTCTACTTGTCGGGCGTGCTGTAGAGTAGAGGCTAGTTTCTTGCCGAGCTGTGCTATCTTCTCATAGTCGGCGTTGGACGCGTCCTCCACATTCTTCTTCCAATCCCCGTAGTCGAAGCCGTATGTCTTGGCTCGGGGTTCTGTCACGTAGCCGACTAGGAGCTCCGCATTCCGTATCTTCTTCTCGCGGATCTTGTCGTAGCTTTTCTGGAACGAGTCGAAGATCGCCGCCATCTGTGGCGCCTCGACCCGCCGGTAGGTCATGGGGTCCTCGGGACCCGCCAGGTTGATGCTCGCGTCCGTCTCCTCTAGAAGAGCGATACTGTGGCGTAGGGGTCTTCGAAGATTCTCCACGGGCAGCTCGGTCAGGCTCTTCCACCAGTACTCGTCCATGTCGAGAGTTACCAATGGTAGTCCTCCGGCCTTTCTGACCTGGTAGGCTAGCTGGCTGGCGAGGGGCAGAGTATGCTGCCAAGTATTGATGACCACCGTCTCCTCAGGCTTTACTCGTAGGCTGGTGTTGACGACTGTATCTGCTAGGCTCTTTGGCAACTTAGAATTTCCCGAAGACGCCATTCAGCCTTATTGTAAATAACACTTGTCCCCAACGGAACGAGCAGCTTCGATGTCAATGTCCGATGGCGACGAATAGGCCCGTATCGAGGAAAACGCTCAGCTCTTTCGCCTGCGAGCCGAGCTTCCATACAGAATCTCATCGATATCCCGAGAACTCGTCTCAACCCCCCAGTCCGACACAAGACTCATTCTTCGAGCCGGATATGGTGTCGATTGTTTCTTGTAGGTCCCGAACGCGTTGATAACCTTCTGCGACACTGGACTAGTCAGCTTGTAAAAGATCACTTGGCAGACCAGATCCTTTCCAGGGATGAGTTGCAAATTCCACGGTCCATGATTGTACATCTCAAGAGTTATCCTTGCGACAAATCCCGGATTGATATGGGGTGCCGTGATGTGCACTGCTAGGCCCGCCCGTGCAAGGCTGCTCTTCCCTTGAACGTTGGCGGCAAGCCACCCTGGAATGCTAACCTCTTCGAGTGTGAACCCAAGCACGAACTCTCGTGGCCGTAGCGTGAAGATCGGACGGGCCAGGTTCTCGTAGCTCTTTGTCTCGGTTACTGGGCCTGGATCAAACCCTTCTGCAGCGGGACGGACAGGTGTGGCTTGGGCTTTCAGCTTGGTGAAGTGGTATCCGAGGCGAAGGTCGATAGATGATTCCGCGATCTGACTCTCAGAGATATCCGGGCTGAAACTAATCTGTCGTTTTTTCCATGCCCGCTTGAGATCATCGTGGGAGAGAATCAATCGAGATGGAGTGGCCTGTTAGGGAGCGTGAACTTTCAGCCAAGACGCGTCGACGAGGACTGGGTTTGTGGAAGTGAGAACCTCGCCAGGTAGGAGGACTCTTACTTTTCCCTTTTCCGGAGGACTTGCAATGACGGCGGCGACGCGAGCTGGTAGACCGTTGGAGCGAGGCTTCACGAAGCGTTCTGGGACAAAACCTGACACGATCCTCTTTTCGGGAGCTGGCAATTCAAAGCGTATACTCCTCTCATTCGGAGACATACCCGCCTTGACATCACATTCTATCCATATTTGCTGTCCAACCCTGAAAGGCATTGATTGCGATCTCCAACAGCAAGAGAGCGCGTTAGAGCATAAAAGGATTGGAGAGGTGGATGAAGGCCTTGATCCTTATGGTCAGTTGAAGAGAGCCAGCACGGGTCTCCAACGCTTAAGGGCAGGCCGAGTCCCTAGAAAGCAGGATAAGTCTGCGGTGGCCATCACCTGTAACTTTAGACCCCTTGTGACTGAAGAGTGAAGAGTCAAGCCCGGTTCAGATGCAGGATCTTCCTGGCAGCCCGCAACTCTTGCAGATCATCAAGAGCGCAGGCTTGCCGGGAGAACGTCACTAGTCAGGGGAGGGTGTGGAATCCGGCTTGTTTGAAGTGTGGGTCGAACGCGAAGGCGGTTGTAAGGTTGAGTTGTTTCATGAGGACGAATGAGACGCAGTCCGTAAAACTCCACTCCTGGTCACGGTGTCCGATGAACATGCTCAGCGCCTTGTTGAACAGGTCCTCTCCGACAAAGAAGAGCTTGGTGGCTCTGGATGAAGAAATAGTATTCGCGAACTCGACAGCCTTCGAGTGACTGTGGGCGAACCTGACGAGGGTCAGAGTCTCGTCCATGACATAGTCGGAGGTGACGAAGAGGCGTATCGGTGGCTGCTTCGTCCCCACGGAGTTCATGAAACTCCTGGCCTCCTTATGCCAGTCATCACTCTCGTCGTAGAAAGCCTTCCAGGCGGAAGTGTCGACGAATACGGTTCCAGGGCTACTTTGCATGGTAGAGGAACCGGTCGATCTCGGACGACTTGATCTTTTGTTTGAACCTGACCGGTTTGAGTCGCAATAGAGGATCGTTCTTCAAGTCCATCCCCGACACGCTCCAATCCAAGAGCGCCCGGCGAGCAGCCTCCTTGATGGTCAACCCCTCCTTCTTCGCCACCTCGGAGAGGAGATCATACTCCCGCTCTCCCAGCTCCGTCTGGACCACCTTCTTAGTCGCCAAGACCTATGACTATCCAGACTGGGATCGCCGCCTGTTCCATTTAAATGTTGAATGTAAATGCGACATGCAATTGGGAGCGATCAGCAGATATCAGTCTGTTGCAAGCTCAGCGTCAGGCCGACACGTTCGACTCACGCTTTTTCGATAGCCTCCAGACTATTCGTTCAGCTTGGATCTTCAACGCTTAAGGGCAGGCTGAGGCCTTCGCAGAGGAACGAGTCTGCCGTGGCTGTGACGTGTAGCTTTAGACCCTGTGACTGAAGTGTGAAGAATCAAATCAGGTTCGGATGCCGAATCTTCCTCGCGGCCAATGAACCCTTCCAGCGCATTGTAGAGTGGGCACAGTTCTGCGAGAAACACGGCTTCGACTCCGTCCTCATAGACGACCATCTGCTCTACGGGACGGAAGCCGCAGCCGCACCCGAACCCTTCACCACCCTTGCCACAATCGCCGCCGGGACCCGGAGGATCAGAGTCGGAATCGCAGTAACCGACCTCGTCCGACGCCACCCTGCCATCATAGCCCAGACCCTCGCCACACTGTCCAACCAGTATCCAAAACGGCTCTTCCTCGGACTCGGCACCGGCGACCCGATGAACCAGTCACCCTTCGGACTCCCGACACAGCAACGCTACAGCAGACTACGAGAGGGCCTCGGGATCATCCGGCAACTCTGGAACTCGAGCATAGACAAGCCTCAGACTTTCAAGGGCCGCTTCTATACGCTCAACAACGCGTACCTCCAGGCTGGTCAAGACAAACAGCCAGTCCCGCCGATCTATCTGGCAGCCTTCGGACCCAGGATGCTGAGGCTCACGGGGGAGGCGGCGGACGGATGGATACCGCACTGTCACACTCCCACAACCTACAAGATGGATCTGGACATCATCAGAGCATCGGCCATTCAGGCGAAACGTGGTTTCGACACTTTCAGCCCAGCATACTACACACTCTCCTCCATCTCAACGAACCGTAGAGAAGCAGACCGCAGCGTACTCGGCCCAGCCAGATACTTCCTCGCCCTGATACCCGAGGCGTTGAAGAAGATCGATCCCGGAGCAAACCATCCCGGCCGAATCTGGGAAAAGATTCCATATCCGAAGGATCAGCGGGAGACAATCCGGAAGATCGCCATAGACATTCCGGAATCAGACGCCTACAACACAGTCATCCACGGGACCCCGGACGAGTGTATCGAACAGATCGAGAACTACCGGAAGGCCGGCTGCAACGAGTTCATGCTGACCTTCGTCCCCAAAGGAGGATTATGGGCTTCAGCAAATCTTCTGTCACAGATACGACTCTTCTCCAACGAGGTTCTCAGCAGATACTAACGATTCTGTCTAGTCTGGTTTCGATAGGGTCCAGACTGTTGGTGATGATCGTGGGACTATTTCGCGCGGGTTGCTGCCGCTTTGGCGGCGAGTGCGGCGAATTCCTGACGGCCGTAGGCTGTTCCTGCGAGTCCCCAACCTCCCTCCGCCGCCTCGGTTAGTATCACCCAAGTGCGACTGGCTTGGTTCGGGTCGCCTGAGATCCGAGTGACAATCTCGGTGATTTCTTTGACGAGTTGCTTCTGACCATCACGGGTCAAAGCGGCTGGAGGAGTAATGACCTGAATCCGGACAGTCCGGGCGGAGTCGGTGGCTCCGGTGTGAACCGCGTGCGGATCCATTCGATGGATGAAAGCCGCAGTATTGTTGAGATGAAACGGGCCAGGTGTCGACACACCCTCAGCACGTAGGACAGCCATAGTCAGCTCGTGGCCAAGCCTACCATCGGAACCCGGCGGGAAAAGATCTGCTGGTGCGTAGACATCAATCATTGGCATTGTAAACGATAGGCGCTGGCAAAAAAGACAGCTAAATAGCTTGTTGGCTCACGAGCCACTAGGAGACATAATGCCAGTTAGAAGAAGAAAACGCACCATCTCCGATTACATGTCAACCAGGAAGAACGATTATGTGACATGCGCAGCGGTCGAGTCGGCACGAAAGATAGGCAACCAGTGGCGTCTGATAGTAATCAGATATCTCTTAGAGCGGCCCATGAGGTTCAACGAGCTGCTCAGAGTTGCCTGCGAGATTGACACGAAGACACTCTCTCGAGTCCTCAAGTATCTTGCCTCAGAGAAAATCGTTCAGAGACAGGTTCTCGGCACACAACCCTTCACCGTCCGATACGCGTTGACGGACAAAGGGGAGCAGATAAGACCCATAATGCAATCTCTGAAAGCATGGGGAGAGACCTGGATATTGGGCGACACTTCCTTGGAAACTAGACAGAAATCATCAGCTCTGGCGCCGTGATCTGTGCAGTGATAGGTAACCAAATAACGAGCATGAGCACTACTGTATCGACAGGCGTTAGATCGCAGTCAACGATGAGTAATCTCCAATCTCACAGGCCGCCTACCTTCGGACTTAGTATTACTCCCTACAGTAACAACGTAGACGAAATCTTCAAACTAGCAAAGACAGCTGACGCTTTGGGCTTAGATATTGTCGGAATTCAGGATCATCCGTACAATGGGAGCTTCTTTGACACTTGGACACTAATTAGTGCTCTAGCTGCTTCGACGAGGAAGATTCGGTTTTTTCCCGATGTAAGTGATCTTCCGATGAGAGCCCCGGCGATGCTGGCAAAAGCTGCTTCCACGCTAGACATCTTGACGAAAGGACGCATAGAGTTAGGTCTGGGGACGGGGGCGTTTTGGGACGCGATCCAGTCTTGGGGTGGTAATAGGAGAACTCCCAGAGAAGCTGTTGCCGCGTACGAGGAAGCATTGGAGGTCATCCAACTTATCTGGAACTATGGCAAGGGTCGCAACCGCGTAAGTTTTCCTGGAAAGTATTATCGTCTGGATAACGCCCAAGCGGGCCCGAGCCCCTACCACAAGATGGGCGTTTGGACCGGCGCGTTCGGACCGCGGATGATGGGAGTCATTGGCAAGCTTACTGATGGCTGGGTTGCTCCGCTTAGTACGTACATGTCAGGTGATGAGATCAAGGCCCGGCAGCGTCTGATCGATGAGTCTGCAAGAAGGAACGGCAGATCGCCCGAATCAATCAGACGGATCGCTCAGCTTGTCGGGGTGATCGATGAGAAGGAGCGACCGGAGAGATCTGAAAAGAAACCGTTCTTCCTGCATGACAAGAGTCCATTCACGGGCTCCACTTCGGAATGGGCCGACTGGCTCGTCTCCTGCTACAACGGTTTAGAACAGGACACGTTCATCTTCTGGCCAGCCGCGGAAGGTCAAGAGGAGAGCCAAGTCCGTCTTTTCGCAGAACAAGTCGTTCCGAAGGTACAGTCATTAATCAAGGGATCCAAATGATCGATCTCAACTGGGACTTGGAAGAATCCGTCTCGGTCAACCTACGACAAGGCCGAAAACTACCATCAGCTGACGCAGACACACTGGAGCAGACTTTTTGGACACGCAGCGTCACGATGAGTCGATCTTCTCACATCTCGTGAGGAGACAAATCAGACGGAGGTGTTAAGATAGAAATGAAAAAGGTCATTCCGCTCATCATTCTCGCCCTACTCGCCGTACCAGCATCGGTAGCTTTCGGAAGTTCTAGTAATGCATCGAATATCGTCAAACCATCCGTCGTTCTGATTCATGGCGCTTGGGCTGATGGTTCAAGCTGGAGCCGGGTCGTCAGCCTCCTACAGACTCACGGCTACACGGTCTATGTCCCGCCCAACCCGCTGCGCGGTCTAACCTCCGACTCGGCCTATATCGCAAGCTTCCTCCAGACCATCACCGGCCCGATCATCCTGGTCGGCCACTCTTACGGAGGAGCAGTCATCACCAATGCCGCCACCGGGAATCCGAACGTGAAAGCTCTCGTCTACGTAGACGCCTTCGCGCCCGACCAAGGAGAATCACTAGCCTCGCTCTCCAGCGTCCCACCCCCAGCTGGCCAGTCACCATCCTGCGTCTCGGGAGACCCGACACAGGTCTTCAACTTCGTCCCATTAAACGGCGGAGACGTTGATCTCTACGTCAAACCAAGCCTCTTCCCATCCTGCTTCGCCAACGGGATCTCCCACCCAATGAGGGAGCAGTCCTCGCATCGACCCAACGCCCGTTCGCTCTCAGTGCCTTACCACAGCCATCAGGAGTGCCTGCATGGAGGTCAATCCCGTCCTTCTACCTCGTCGGCACCATTGACAATGTCATTCCACCATTCGCACAATTGTTCATGGCTCAGCGCGCCAACGCCACCATCGTCCAGGTCCGAGCATCACACCTAGTGATGATCTCTCACCCCAACGCAGTCGTGGGCCTGATCGATGAAGCCACACTCTCCTTACAGGGCAGCCTCAAAACGAGTTCACAACAAACACTCGCGCCCACCATCGCCTGACCACGGCACAACAAACCGCTAGAACAAAAACATCCCGATTGCCTTCCCATCCCCTTCTGTTAATGGGGATGTGGGAAGACTCCAGAGCCCGACTCTTGCAGGCAAAATTGAACGGAACTTGGACTAGACCGCGACTAGATTCTTCTCTGCCCTTTTCAACAGAACAGCATTTGTAGCAACGATTATCGAGGATGCGCTCATTAGCAAAGCGGAAACTTCGGGTCGAAGGATTATTCCAAAGTTGGGATAAAGGATGCCAGCCGCAATGGGTATTGCGAGGATGTTGTAGAATGAAGCCCAGAACAGGTTCTGCTTCATCTTGATGATAGTTGCCTTGCTGAGCCTTATCGCCCGCAGGACATCTGAAGGGTCTGACTTCATCAGGACCACCTTCGCCGTCTCTATCGCCACGTCCGTGCCGGCCCCGATAGCAATCCCGATGTCTGCCTGAGCCAGAGCTGGCGCATCGTTGACGCCGTCGCCTACCATAGCGACAAATTTTCCTTCATCTTGCAGCTTCTTGACGAACGTTGCCTTGTCCTTTGGGAGGACATCGGCAAATACCCGCTTGATCCCTACCATTCTCGCGACCGCCTCGGCGGTAACCAGATTATCCCCAGTTATCATGGCCGTCTCAATCCCCAGCTGGTTCAGCCTTGACACTGCCACTTTAGCCATCGGCTTCACAGTATCAGCCGCGCCGATAGCCGCTATGACCTTGCCATCAACGGCCAGAACCATTATCGTCTCGCCCTTCTCGACGAGTTGATCGATCTTCGCTTGGAGGGGACCGGTATCGATACCGCTCTGTTTCATCAGCTTCACAGTTCCCACCAGCACCTCCTTTCCTTCGATGCTTGCCCTAACTCCCAGACCCGACAAGTTTTCGAAGCGTTCGATCCTTGTCGGTAACTGCAGATGTCTACTCTTCACCTCCTCAAGTGCAGCGTTGCTCAACGGGTGGTTCGAGTCAACCTCAGCCCCACCAACGAGTCTCAGAGCAGCGTCCTCATCCCAACCCTGAACAGTGGAGATTTCCGAGAGTCTCGGTTTCCCCTCTGTCAACGTTCCAGTCTTATCGAAAACTACCGATTGGATCTTAGAAACCCCTTCAAGTGTCGGAGCGTCTTTGATGAGAATGTTGTGTCTTGCGCCCAGACCGGTTCCGACAGCGACGGCTGTTGGCGTGGCCAGACCCAGCGCATCAGGACAGGCTATTACTATCGCAGAGATGGCAAAGGTCAAGGCGAAGAGGGCTGGTTGCCGAGCAATGGCAAACCAGACAAGAAAAGTGACTATGCCCGTGCCGATTGCTAGTACTACGAGATACTGAGCAAACCTATCTGCCAACCTCTGACCGGGCGCTTTGGAATTCTGAGCAGCTTCGACCAACCTTACTATCTGCGCGAGGGCTGTCTCCTCGCCTACTTTTGTCGCCTCAAACCTGACAGACCCAGACTGATTGATGGATCCGCCTATGACATTATCTCCCTCCTTTTTCGCGACTGGAATAGATTCGCCCGTTACCAGAGACTCGTCAATTGCCGTTTCACCGTCGATTATTGTCCCGTCGACAGGCACTCGGTCTCCAGGCTTCAGAATTATGACGTCGCCAACCCGGACCTGTGAGGTTGGGATCAGACTCTCTCTGCCGTCTCGGAGAGCTCTGGCTTGAGGCGGAACAAGCTGGAGGAGAGCCTCCAGAGCATCGGTTGTGCCCCGGCGGGATCTCATCTCCAACCAATGACCAAACAGGACGAAAGTGATGAGCAGGGAAGTTGCCTCGTAATAGGAATCTGCGCTTTGCAGAATCGTAAGGAAAACACTGAATCCATATGCCGCTGTAATGCCCGTCGCGATGAGGACTGACATGTTCAGTGTTTCTTGTTGAAGAGCTCTGAAGCTTGAGTAGAGGAAAATCCAACCTGAGTAGAAGTACACAGGAGTTGTTAGTAGGAAGAGAAGCCAGGGAACTGGTATGGGCGCTGGCGGTTGAAAGCCAGAGATGAATTTTCCGAGAGGCGAGTAGAAGATGATCGGGACCGATAGTATCAGTGCAAACAAGAATTTGTTGCGAATGTCCAATTCCATCAACCGGGCCATTTCCCGACCCGAAACACCCGTATGCTCCATGCCCATCGTCATGGTCATGCTCATCTTGAACCGGTCCCAGCCGGACATCTTGGAAGCAGACTTCATGACGTGCTCGTGATGATCCATTCCTCCTTCGCTCTTCGAGACCGCGACCAGTTTCATCCCACATTTTGGGCAAGTTCCGGGAGAAGTGGATCTGATCTCTGGATGCATAGGGCAAGCATAGATCGTCGGGTCAGCGTCCACGTGGTGATGATTGGAGTGATCGTCGTGTTTCTCCGCACCACTCATCCTACTTCAACTCTCGAAGCCGCTCTCCCAAACCTTCTGGTTTGCTTCTTAAGAAGACAGATTATCTAATGGTCTCTGGCCACCTTGATGAGTAGTGGAGACAAGGGGCGTTCAGCTCAGTCGGTGTCGGCCCGAATACGCTACTGCGGCGAAGACTCACGCTAAAAATCTGGGAGGTGTGCAAGTGCAAAAAGACCCAATATGTGGCATGATGGTGGACGAGAAGAAGACGAAGCTTACCTCTAAACACGGGGACAAGACCTTCTTCTTCTGCTCAGCATCCTGCAAGACCACTTTCGACAAGGACTCTCACCGATACGGACACCAATAGCAGGCGCTCTAGCAAACCGGACAGAACGGAGCACGACTAGGCAATACACGCCACTGATGGAGGGATAACGATTCCAATTCCGAACAGAGCATAACTAGTTGACTGCCAAGCAGTCCCGCGCATATACGTACTAGAAGTTCCTCGACATAGAACGTCCACCTGCCGTGGTATCACGGGAGCCAGGAAAAAGACAGCGAGGAAAACCAACGCCGTTGCTAGAAGCTTACCATTCCTCATTTTCCCTGTTCTTCCAGACAGCAATCAACCAGTAACACTGCTTTGCGGGCTTTGTCATACCGGACAATTATCGAGTTGCTAGTCTTGTTCTCAACGGAAATGTCCCCCACCGATACAGCTTTGCCGGGAGAGACTCTAACGTTCTCCATACAATCGCGCGTTATTGCGAGGTCGGGGTTCTTATCGTCTTTTGCCCACTAGCTCACAGAGGAGAAAAGATCTTTGTTCTTATGGTCGCATTCTCAAAGGGTACTTCTTCCTAAAGTGGGCATATGTGTCATTGTCGCAAACGAAGGGCATGTCGGGTTTGCCCTCTATCTTGATTTCTCCGTCAATGACGACCGTGGGAACAACCCCCACTTCATAGTGCAGTGCTTGCGGTGGATTCTCTGACATGTTGTAAGAGACCAAGCTACAACCCGAGCACTTGCCGGCTTCAATATCGTCTAAGAGAGACCTACACAGAGGGCAGTTGCCGGTGAAGACTTCAATCCGGTGAGGCATGCCCGTATGACTTGAATATGTGTTCTTAACCCTTGGATCCGGAACCTTTCGGCTTGGGTTCTTACATATCGGCTCGTATGTTTCCTCAGTTGCGGTATCGAGCTTGACAAAGACCTGACTTCGACGGACGGACTGTTGATAGCTTTCACTGGTATGATATTTACCGGCATGCTAGCTGAGATACGGTTCAGAACCGAATGCGCGATTCAAGCATCAGATCAGCAGCGTGCTAACAGGCTAGAAAGAACGCCGAAGGCTCTCCGAAAGACTGCCTTCGCGAGCTTTCTGTTTTTCGCGCTATCGCTATTGGGAACCAGCCTGATCCACTATCATCCCCATCGTCAGCCTTCTCCCTAACAATCACCTTTGTACTTCCCGCAGCCTTGATGGTAGGAGGTTTGGTCAATCTAATGATTGCACTGGCAATGATAGCTTCAGAGTGAAAACTACATTCGAGCAATCGTCAGTGTGATCGTTCCAACTCCAGTCGATCCGCGGTGAACTAGTCGGATCGAAGACTACAGGAAGGCCGGCTGCAAGGAGTTCATGCTGGCCTTCGTCCCGAAAGGAGGACTATGGTCTTCAGCAAGCCTCCTGTCGCAGATACGACTCTTCTCCAGCAATGTGCTGAGTAACTAGATCCGTCATGGGTGCCGCTTTTGCGTCAGGCAGGGTCTCGGATGAGATGCAAAGTTTGAAATCAACTTTATCGGTGGTCGAGACAGGGCATGGTCACATACATTGTGCCTATCGGACGGAATCAGTCTCAACTCGTTACAGACCGGCAGCAAGCTCTCTGCTCCCAGTTTCACTACTCCGACAACAGGCATTGTCCGTCTTCAGACCGTTGATTCCGTGGACGCGACCATCGTTGTCGACAATACCATCGACATCCTCTTAGCCTCCACGAGCAACGTGATCCGTGCCCCCCTGACTTGGGACTGGTCTAGAAGGCCGCAGTTGGTAGCAGAACACGGCTACTCTCTGCTCCTGAGAGTTCACAAGAAAGGCAGCGTCAAGACTATTCTCTACGACGCGGGCCTCAGCCCGGACGCCGTCACCCACAACCTAGCCGTCCTAGGGATCCAACTGACCGACCTAGATGCTATCGTCTTATCGCATGGGCATGCAGATCACCATGGTGGCCTTTTCGGCGTCGTCCACAGCCTGGGCAAGAAGAACCTCCCGCTGGTCCTACATCCTGACGCTTGGAAGAACCGGAAAATCAGGTTCCCCTCTGGGGTAGAGATGCACATGCCTCCCCCTGACCGACGAGCACTCGAAAAGAATGACGTCCAGATAATCGACAGTCGAGCCCCCAGCCTCCTCCTCTCCGACCACGCCCTAGTTACTGGGCAGGTGGAAAGGGTCACCGACTACGAAAAAGGATTCCCCTACCAATACGAAGAGATGGACAACGAACAGTGGGAACCGGATCCCTGGGTCTGGGATGATCAGGGCATCGTCTTCAACGTCAACGGGAAAGGGCTAGTCGTCTTGTCCAGCTGTAGCCATTCAGGCGTAGTCAACGTCCTCCGCAACGCCCAGCGAGTAACAGGCGTCAACAAGGTCCACGCCTTCATGGGCGGAATGCACCTGACTGGTGGAATCTTCGAGAAGATCATCTCACAAACGATCCAAGACGTCGCAAAGGTCCATCCGGACATCATCATTCCTGGACACTGTACGGGTTGGAAAGCCATGCACCTTATCAGTCGTGAAATGCCTGAGTCCTATGTTCAAGGAAGCGCGGGGACCCGAATCCATTTCGGATAGATCGACTCTTCTCCAACCGGGGCTTGAAGCAGCAAGGTCGACTGGATGTTGCTTCTTCTCACGCTTCTCGGCGCATGCTTCGCCGGTCTGCTGGCAGCAATTTGCATGACTATCTTTGAGCTCCCTTTCTGGAGAAGATGGGGAATAGAAGGAATAGCAGAATGGCAAGTCAACGCCGTCATAGTTTCCGTGCTCATTCGAAAATTTACGCAGAGAAGAGTGGTCGCTTCGATGTCAGTTGCAATGCACCTGCTTCATGGTGCCGCTCTCGGGATCATCTTTCGTCTTCTTCTGATAGCGTTGCTTGAAACAACGATTCTGTCGTCCCAGGTTCTAAGCTATGCCATTGTGTACAGCATTGTGCTTTGGCTCATCTCTCCTTTCCTGACGAGGAGGTTCTTCGAACATATTGGAGGATTCCAGATGACACGGAAGGGATTGGCGGTCAGCTTCCTTGCGCACAATGTCTACGGCGTTTTCCTAGGACTTCTGATTCCAGTAATTGTCTGAGCCTCAAGACTGTGCACGAATCACATGTCAGCCTCTCCACGAGTTCCGGGTCAAGTCCTGCGACGTCGAACAACTCTGCCTTTTCGCAGCATTCCAATGATTCTTTGGAGCGTGGTCTTTGGTCTTGGACTGCAAGTCTCCCCGGGTTTGTCCGTCAAACTCTCTTCCACCGTACGCCTCTACTGTGGGCTCCTTTCCATTCTGTATCCGTCGCCCTCACCAACACGAGTCCATGAAGCAAAAAGATGATGGACCCACCCTGGAGAAATTCGCGTAACAAATAGAATTCAGAAAGAGGGAACTCTTCTGTCAGGCATCTTATATTGACGTTTAACGAATCCGAAAGAATCGTGTTATGAGTCGTCGCGTCGTCCTCGCAGGTGGGAGCGGCTTCATCGGCAGTTTTCTTCGAGAGAAAATTGCTCGGGACTACGACGTCGTGGTTCTCACACGCTCGCCGCGCGAAGATGATGGGGACATTTCCCGGGTCCGTTGGGATGGGCGAACCCTGGGGGATTGGACGAGGGAGCTCGACGGTGCTCGCGCACTGATTAATCTCTCAGGGCGATCGGTGAATTGCCGTTACAACGCTCGCAACCGTCGCGATATCCTCGAGTCGAGAGTGGAGACAACGCGGATACTGGGCGAAGCCATCGCCCGCTCAAGGGAACCACCACCAGTGTGGCTGAACGCCAGCACAGCAACCATCTACAAACACACGTTTGACCGGCTCATGGATGAGGCGACAGGGGAAATTGGCGCGACTCCAGAGGCCAAGGATGCTTTTTCCATCGAGGTCGCCTGCGCTTGGGAGCAAACGCTCAACGAAGCGCAGACGCCGGCCACGCGGAAGGTTGCGTTGCGCACGGCCATGGTCTTCGCAGCGAGCGAGGGGGGTGTATACCGAACTCTCCGAAGCCTCACGCGATGGGGGCTGGGAGGCTCTATTGCCGGTGGGCACCAATTCATTTCTTGGATTCACGAAGAAGATTTCTGCCGCGCCGTCGAATGGTTGATCGAGCACAAGGATTTCACCGGGCCGGTCAACGTGGCCTCGCCGAACCCGATTCCGCAACGCGAGATGATGAGAATCATCCGTCGAGAGTGCGGAGTGCCCTTTGGATTGCCCGCGACGCGCTGGATGCTTGAGGTCGCAGCCTTTGTTCATAGGACCGAGGCCGAGTTGATAATCAAGAGCCGCCGCGTTGTGCCAAGTCGGTTGCTGGCGGCAGGCTTCCAGTTTCGTTTTCCGAGAATGGAAGATGCGGTGCGAGAGATTGAAGGCCGCTTATGAGTTGGCCAAGACTGTAACGGTTGAGCTGAATCTTGCGAGTACCCTCGTAAGCGTCGCTTCTTGCAGCCGTCGGTCCGACCGTTCTCACCATTTCACGGAGTAATAGCGGCAATCATGTGCCTGTCGCAAATTAGGTCTCGAAAGCTCCGAAAACTATCGGAAGACTGGCTGCAGAGAAGGATTGTGGTCGTCGACAAACCTCCTATCACAGATACGACTCTTCTCCAACAAGGTGCTGAGCAGATACCGAGACTATAGGGACAAAAAAGTCCCGGCCAAGGCACCGATTCAAGGTTTGACTCATTAATCAAGATGACATTGGAATCTTCGCCATTGGGGCATACAACTTCTCGTTCGTCCTCGTGAAGGCAAACGTTCTCGGCGTGGACCAGGCCACCGTTCCACTAGTCTACGCGGTCTTGAACGTGGCGACTGTAGTAGCTGGGCTGCCATCGGGGTTGTTGGCTGATAGAATCGGAAAGGACAAGGTTCTCATAGGAGCGTTCGGGCTGTTCGCCTTTTCCACCACGGCCAGCATCTTGACAACTAGCGGGGTTGTCCTGGCCTTTGGAATCGCCTTCATCTACGGACTCTACCTCGGCACTTCCGACACAGTCCAACGTGCTGTAATCCCGTCTCTGACGGCAGGAGAATTGAAGGGAACAGCTTATGCCCTCTACTATTTCCTCCTGGGTGCCTGTTCGCTAATCGCCAACTTCGTCTTCGGTGCCTTAGGGGACCAGATTTCTTCGACTGCAGCTTTCTCATACAGCCTCGCAACATCGCTCGTTGCAGCCGTTGGTCTAACCGTTCTCAATATCTCGTGGAGTAAGACTCGTAAACTGTGTTCGGTAATCGAGTAAGGTTCATGCTGGTGATACGTTCGTTGGAAGGCGCTTGTTCAGAGAATCCATGTATTCGGGTAGTGAGATTACTAGACCTGGTTTTCCGGTGTAGGTCGATAGCCACTTGGTGAGGCAATCTTTCTTGTCGAAAATGTGGGTCGCTTCACATTTGATGCTCAGACGTCCTGGCCCTAACTCGAATTCGACGACGTGAAGCGTGGGGTCCTTGGGGGCGAGATCCTCGATTTGTCTATTGTCAACGTGGAAACGGGTGACGTTTCCGCACGATGGGCATTGAGCTTCGGCCCTGAGGTCTGTCTTCAGTCCGTTGATGAGTATGTCCGCTCCACCCTTTACGTAGACATCTCCTCTTTCGGGCAGAATCATTCGGCATAATGTTGGCGTGTCGGAGAAACCGACCAGTCTTATGGGACCATAATACAGCATATCTTTCAAGACTTCGGCATCTACTCCGCGCAACAGCTGAGCTGGTCTATGTCTCTCCGGAAGGATGTCGCTGCCAGTTTGATCGATTCGGTCATTGTCGGGAAGACGTGAACCGTGTCGATGACATCGTCGATTGTCAGCTTATACTTGACTGCTAGAACTGCCTCGTGGATAAGGTCAGCCGCGTGTTCCGCGAGAATGTGAACGCCCAATATCCTTGCATTCGATGCATCGGCAACCATTTTGACCAGACCTCTCGTATCCCTGATGACGACGGCCTTTGGAACTTTCGACATTGGAATGGTCCTGCAGGTGCATTCGTAGCCCTGTTCATGGGCTTGCTTCTCAGTGAGGCCAACTGACGCTACTTGGGGTGACGTGAATATGGCTCTCGGAACGGGGAGGAAGTCTATCTTCTTGTGCGTTCCCAACAAGGCGTTCTCTGCAGCTGTGGCTCCTTCTTTTGCTGCAATGGTTTCAAGCATTGGTTCGCCTATGACGTCTCCAGCAGCCCACACGTGGGGAGCGGTCGTATGCATTTCTCGGTTGACTTTTACCGCGCCATCCTTCCCGATCCCTACTGGAACGGTCTCCAGGCCTAGCAGGTTCGTGTTGGGGTCTCGTCCAGTGGCGAGTAGCAGCTCATTTCCCCTGGCTTCGAATTCTCCGTGCTTGTCTGCGGCGACGATAACCTTCTCGCCTTGGGTCTGATAGACGCGTTTGACCTGTACTCCCGTCTTGATCTGGATTCCTTCGTTCTCTAGATATTGGTGTAGTGCCGCAGAGACCTCTGGCTCCTCTTCAGGAATTATTCTATCGCTTCTTTGCAGGAGAGTCACTCTGGTTCCCATGTGAGAGTACATTTGGGCGAACTCGAGGCCCAGGGCTCGACCACCGAGCACAACCATCGAGGCGGGTTTGTTCCTCAGGCTGAGAGCCTCAACGTTCGTCAAATAGTCCAGGTTCTGAATGCCGGGGATAACAGGTATCCTGGGTGATGATCCCGTCGCGACCACGAACTTTCTACCGTCAACGTTGATCCCGTCCACTTTTACTCGCGTCCGAGAAACGAATCTTGCGTTTCCGCGAAAGAGTTTGCTCGAGGGTAGTGACCTTAGAACGTCGGCATACTTCTCTTTCCTGAGTCCCCTTACGATCTGATTCTTCTGTTCGAGGATTCTGTTGAATTCCAGCGTTGTCTTCCCTGGCGTTATTCCGGGGAATTCGCGATGACTATCGTAGTATCGAATCTCCCCTGCTCGGAGAAGGTTCTTGCTAGGGACGCAACCAACATTGACGCATGTTCCACCCAGAGTGCTTCTCTCTATCATGGCCGTTTTCGCCCCATGGTCGGCCGCCTTGATTGCAGCGGCGAATGCTGCTGAGCCCGACCCTAGAATGACCAAATCAAACATGCGATTCGACTGTCATATGACGCAGTTGTCATATAAGCTTGCTACAAAGCTGGGGTTGTCGCGATTGGTTTAATTGTAGAAAACGGACATATGAAACATAGGCAAAGCATGAGCCAACAGCTCATCCTTCGAAAGACCGACGTGACAGCGGTCTCGCTGCTGTTTAACGCGCTCTCGAACGACTGTCGAATCGGCATCCTAAACCTGCTCAGAAACAGCCCGAAGAATGTGGGAGAGATTTCAGAAGCTCTCAAGATAAGCCAAACCACGGCCTCTCACAACCTGAAGTGCCTAGCATTCTGCGGACTAGTGACAAGCCAGAGAGTTGGAAAAACAATCGAGTACACTCTCAACCGAGAAACAGTCGAACCGATTCTTCGCATAGCGGACAAGCACATCTCAAAATACGCCATCAACCTTCGAACCTGCAAGACCCTAGAACGCTGAAAAGCGAGAGTGCAAGGAGAATTTGAGTCGAGATTAGCAGGTCCCTTGAACCTCGCTCTGGAAGCCTCTCAGCCTTTGGGACCATCCGAGCCCCGGTTCGACAAAGACAGTTTGGGTCGAAGGCTATCGGAACGCTGGCTGCAGAGAGTTCTTGCGGACCTTCCTCCCGAAAGGAGGATTATGGCTTCAGCGTAGCTCCTGTCACAGATACGCCTCTTCTCCAACAAGGTACTGAGCAGATGACCTCGAAGCTCCTCATGAGAATCTCCGGGACGAAGATTCTTCACTCTCCATCAGGGCTTCGGTGTCTCGGAGAAGCATTGATGATTATTGGAGCAATCTGCTATGGGGTGAATTGCTATGCCTCCGAATAAGATGGCAGCTTCGTTGGTGATAGTGATTGGTGCATCTGGACTGGTAATGGTCATACTCTACAGCGTGGGCATACTCGAGATTCCTATCACGGTTCTGTTCGCTGTGGTCGATGCACTAATGGTCATTGGGCTCGTTCTGGTAAGAGCCTTCCTCAGAAGTTCGATAGCTCGCCGTCCTGGTCCACTATATTTCACAGTCGTTGCTTACATTCTTGCCACAGCGTCATTCGTCTATTCATCCTCTAATGGAGAAGCCTGGATACCATTTCTTATTGGAATATTCTTCTCCATCGTTGCTGCAGCGGGCATGTTGCTTGGGTCAAGAATTGGAAAAGCTTTGCCCGTGGTTCTTCTTTGAATGCGGTCGAGTCGAACTGCGAAGAGAAGTCTGTCACCAAGGAATGACTTTCTTGTCGCGCCAGAAGAGCCCTCCGGGACCCCCGGGTGCGAAGGTTGCGAGCCATACTGGAGTCTGGGCTGCCTCCTCCACGCTACGTTCGGCGTCTGGCCCGCCTAGGTCGGTCCTAGTATGTCCCGGACAGACGGAGTTCGCGATGAGGCCCTGCGGCCCGTATTCTCCATGGAGATAGATCGTGAGCCCGTTCAGCCCATTCTTGGAGACCCGATAAGCAGGCCAGTTACCTTCCATGCCGTCCGTCATGGCTCCGACGAGACTGGAAACGTTCACGATCCTCCCACCACGCCGCTTCAGTAGAAGCGGGAGAGCATGCTTGCTCACCAGCATGGGCCCTAGGAGGTTTGTCTCCAGCACCTCTCTGATCTCCTCCGATGAGATCACCGCCAGGTCCCCGTCCGACACGCCCACGCCCGCATTGTTGACTAAGACGTCCAGGCGGCTGGCTTCCTTTTCGACTTGAACTATTGCGGCCGAGACCGTGGCTTCTTGAGTAACATCCAGGCGGATCGGCTTCACACCGTCGACAGCCTTTGGCATTCTCATTCCACCGTACACGACTGCCCCGAGGTGGCCCAATTCTGTTGCAACAGCTAGCCCGATGCCCCGAGATGCACCTGTGACCAGCGCTACTTGGTCCGTAAGATCATCAAGCGTATGAACTTCCGTCGGCCAGCCACGGGCAGAGATCTTAGCCTGTTCCTCATTCACCGGTTTTCCGCTCTCGACTAGAACACATTCTTCTTCCTGCTTGCAACCAAGATTTGAACAATCTGAGATTGATATTCTACCGGCGTCCGCCGCGGCAAATCCCAGTAGTTATTGTCGATTACGCCGGGGAATATCACGGGGCCAGCTGAGCCTTTGTCCTCTCCCCTCTTGTTGAATCAGGCCATAGTCGGCGCCACGCAGTGGGCGTTGTCACAGCACGTAGAATATGGAGGCTACGACGAGTCCGATAAAGACAACGATGATGCGTGCCGGGGTAAATGGACTAGGTAGAGCCCCTGAAACGAACGCAACGGTTGACCCCAAACCGATGCCTCCGAGTTTCAATTGTCCCAAGAACAGAAAAACTATCGACACTAAGAGCATCCAGATGAATCCGGCAAGGACCAGCACAGCACTGATCGTCCGTCCCCTACTCGCCTGGTGCCTCGTCACGGTGCCGGGGCCTTCTTCAGTAGGCAGGTACCCGTGGACAGCAGAATAGGAGGCCGCGTAGAGGAGGACGATAATTGGTAGGGAGATCGCCAAAAAGCCATCGATGGAGGAGCCAGGACTCATCGCCCACGCCGTACCCAAGAAGACCGCTGTAAAAACGCAGAGCCCCATGCCTATCCTCCACCTAGTCCGCTGATTCAACGATATCCCAACAATGCTTCCACCCACCGGCCGTCCCAAGCGCAAGCTTAGCCGGTCGTCTCGAGTCGCTTTCGCACTACCAGATACCAGTCAGCGTCGTGGTGTGTGCTGAAGCCATTCTTGAGGTACATTGACAGAGGCCCTGGAAAATCCCATCCAGCCGACGCTGGCTTCTTGACCGGATAGGCTTCAGCATACTCTAGTCCTTTCTGGGAAAACTTCTTGCATGCAGCGTTCAGCAGGCGGGACGCGACTCCCTGGTTGCGATGAGTAGAGGCTACTACGAAGCAGACTATCGAGCCGACTCGCTCTGCCTTATCGGGACCGGGACTCATCAGCCAGTGGAGCGCGGGGTAGCTGGTGCGAGAAGCGGCATTACACCAGCCGACGGGTTTACCATCATCGTAGGCGAGGAATCCGTGCATCCTATCCTCCTCGATGAGGCCTGAGGCCTGGCGACGACTCTCAGCCTTCCCCTTGTTTGCGAAATGATAGAGGGAACAGTAACAGTCCGACCATTCAGGATTGTCCGCGAAAGCAACACTGTCGAAGAAGAGTAGGAAGTCGTCTCTCAGAGACGGCGTCAGTTCTTTGACGACCAGGTCTTTCATGGGAGAGCGTGATAGCATGCTCTTCGATATCTATTTTCTGCGGGCGTACGCAAAGAGGTAGTAGAGGTAGTCACTGGCAGGACTGCCAGCCTGTTGTCATAGCGCGATCGGCTCACTGCCCAAGTTACTTATCTCACTCGGCAGGGCCTACGCACGAGATTCCTTTTCGATGAAGGGTGCGATCTATCACATCGACATCGTCGTCTCAAATTTCAGCAAATCAGTCAGGTTTTACGAAGGGTTCCTAGGCTGGTTAGGATACCGAGAAATCTTTCACGAAGGAGAAGAAGCTGGCTGGGGCATACAAGGGTGCAATTTTTGGATAAGTCAGTGCAAGGAAAGATTTGCTCAACACGGATATCATAGGAAGCGCGTTGGCGTAAACCATATTGCTTTTCACGCAGACTCTAGGAAGACCGTAGACCAATTCTACAAAGAGTATCTGCAACCAAAGAACATCCCGGTCCTCTATGGGGGGCCGAAGGAATATCCCGGATACTCGAAAGGCTACTATTCAGTCTACTTCGAGGACCCTGACAGAATAAAACTGGAACTTGCCCATGTTCCAAGTTTCAGAGGATTTGAGGAGGCCAATTGCTAGCGGCCATCAAACCTTCTGGTCCTACCAAAAGATGAGGAATCATTGCAAGGAGTAACGCCGGCTCTACAAGCTCTGGACGCCGGGCAGCCAGTCGGACCATATGACCGGAAAGGGTGGATGGCACAAATGCTATGCGAGTATAGCGAATGCGAGCAGTGGGCCCAGCATGCTATCTTGAGTCTCTAGAGGCCCGAGTTATTACAGGCAGAGACCTCTCGGCATAAGATTCGCATTTGGCACACCGCGAAGACCTTGATTCTCACATCCGAGCTGTCGAGGAAGATATGGAATACTGGAGGACCAAGCGGCTGGAGCCCCGCGTAATCAGGCTCATTAGGAGGGGAACAATTGCATTCTCTGACCTCATTCAGGCTTCAGAAGCTGCCCGTTCTCGAGTGGAGAAGCTGGAGTCAGGTCGGGATCTTGAAACCCGGGTCGCGGCACTCGAAATCGGGCTTGGAAAATTCGTCCGCGGGATCGAGGTCGCAACCTCAATCCTTGGAGGCTTGGTCCTCGTCGAAGAGAGTCGCGAGGAGGCCGGCGTCTACGACAAGGAGGCCAAGTTAGTGCACAGGAACATAGGCGGCGGGGCCAATGACCGTGTGCCCCAGTTGGAGGAGATGCTGACGGGGAACATGCTGCTTCTCCAAGCGCTACTCGTCGTCCTGGCGAAGAATGGACTCACTACGCTTGACAAGGTGGACGAAATGCTCGCCTCCTCGAACCCTCCACGATACGAGAACGGGGCAAGAATCGTTGCGAAAGCATGGCTTGACCCCGAGTTCAGGTCTAGGCTGGTAAAGGATGCCAAGACGACTCTAAGGGAACTTGGCTTTGCCCTTAACAGGACTCCAAAACTCGTGGTTCTGGAAAATACCGATACGGTCCGTAATATCATCGTTTGTACCCTTTGTTCATGTTACCCATACGAGCTTCTCGGAAATCCTCCATGGTGGTACAAACACGATAGCTACAAGCAGGAAATCGTAACAAGTCCAAAGACGAAGCTGAAAGAGATGTTCAAGCTCGCGGTGCCGCCGAGTGTCGAAGTCCGTGTATACGACAGCACTTCCGACATAAGGTACATGGTCCTTCCAAGGAGACCGGACGGAACAGAGGGAATGAGCGAGGAGCAACTTGGACGCCTCGTGACCCAGGAGAGTCTGATTGGCGTCGGGGACCCTCTAATCCCCGATTAACGAATCAAAATGACACAGGGCTGTGCGCATGGGCATGTTCGTTATCAATCAGAGAGTTCGTGTGAAGATTGAGAACCCAGGCCCGAACAGGCGTGTACCAGATTATGTTCGAGGGAAGCTGGGTGTCATAGTGGGCGTCCACGGCACCGTGCCAAATTACTCACACGATCACTCCGAGAACTGGGGTCCGCTTTACAGCGTGCTCTTCGGCGTACAAGCACCAGACAGCCACTCGAAAGAGAAGATTATCGTGGACATCCACGAGTCATGGCTAGTAGCTGCCCCAGACCGCAATGCGCGCTAACCTCTCCACACTGCCACGCATACCAAACAATCAACACATTAAGCTAAAATCTCACTCTGATCCCCTCCGCTACTATCCTACGAAATTTCTAACGCACGCGAGGTGACTTCACTCTCTTCCCGAACGCTTGAGCAACCCGAGATTGGGCAGCTGCTCGCAAAGTTAGACAAAGTGAAAGTGTCACACCGCATTCGTTGGGCTTTCGATCAACCAGTTTCACTTTTAGTTTCACGTGAGTCCGGGCGAGCCCACCACAAGATTCACTGCATTTCTTCAGCGAAACCTCAACAAGCCCGCGAAGAAAGCTTATAGACGACCCGTTCGTCGCCAGCTACCAAATCCTCGTCGGTTTTCGGCCAGTACATCAGGTCTCTCGAAAGATCGGGACTACTTTCTGACCAATAGTCCTAATGCCCTTGGCCGGATCGCCCTCGAGTGAAAGTGCGATCTGGGTAAGACCCTGCTTCTTGAACTCGTGCAACCGTTCGATGCACCGGTCAACACCCCTGATGTCACCCGTGATTGTGAGCTTGTCAATTATCAGGTCTGATAGAGCCTTCTGGAGGAGTTCGGGTCTCCCTCGGAGGAGGGCCCTAACCATTTCTGGTTGCCTTCGCTCTAGCATCACCGCATCGCTCCGAGCCAACCCAATATGACCGGCTACATCCTTGATGTAGTATAGACGGAAGGCTAGCGCGGCACGGGCCAGCCTTCTAGCTTCTTCGGCATTGTCCTGAACGTTCCATACGAACCAGTTGCTAATCTGAAAATCGTCTTTTGACCTCCCAAATCGGCTGAGGAGAGCCTTGACTGTATGTACCAGTTCTGCCACATAGTTTCCGGGCATGTCAGTGAACATCACCCCGTCAGCAAGTTTGGCGGCGAGCTCTAGCATCCGAGGCCTGTTTGCGCCCACAAACATCGGGGGCACCCTTGCCAGGTTCCACGGTGAAAACAGGCCTGCGACTTTGAACATGTTGCCCTCGTAGTTTACCTCTCCGCCCTCCGCAAGTTTCCGGATTATTCTGAGAGTGTCCTCTACAGCTTGGACCCTATTTCGTAGTGGTGCGCCTAATGTTGAAGCTAGGTCTCCTCCCCCGCCTACAACTATGCATCCTCTGCCGGCAGCTGCTTCGTCAAGTGTGAGCAACGCGGTACCAATCACTACAGGATGCATTTCAAAAGGGCTTGTTGCCACAGGGCCAAGGCGAATCTTGGTCGTGGATGATGCTGCAACCGCAAGCCTAACAAAATGGTCTTTCGTTCTAGCCCCTGCGGAGAGCCAAAGATTCTCAATGCCGTTTTTCTCTGCCAACCTCGCTAGGTCCGCCATTGCGCTTGCAGAGGCCCTTCCATCCAAAACAATGCCAATCTTCAATTTCGGCCTGCCCACCAGCAGAGGGACCCAGGCCCCGCTGATAAGGCAGACACATACCGGCTCATTCTTGAATGGATCCACTTGAAAATTCCAATTGGACCGGCGGGCCACAAGTCTAGACGCGAATTACCAGGTTTCGAGAATTACAGAGCCGTCCCCTTAAAGCCAACACCAATCGATATTGTTCCATACGCAGTTGAAGTTCATTGTCTCCAGGGGAAATGGCTACTCTGAGTGGGAGTCAGTCAAGGGAGAAGCAGAAGAAGCCGATAAGCGAGGTTTCTGGGGCTACCTGATATCTGACCATTACATGACACCAGGCGGACACGCGGCCAGTTCGACCCTAGACGCCTGGACAGCTCTTACCTACCTAGCTTGCAGAACGCAATCAATCCATCTGGGGACCCTTGTAACCCCGATTCCATTCCGCCCTCCTGGTCTGTTGGCTAAGGTCGTGTCGACTCTCGACCTAATCTCCTCTGGGCGTTCCCTACTCGGCGTAGGAGCCGGCTGGTCCAAGCCAGAATTCGACGGCTACAGTGAATGGTCAAGCGCGAAGATGAGGGTTGACATGACGGACGAAGGAGTCCAGCTTATTCTCAGACTCTGGCAAGACAACACGGTCAACTTCGAAGGTCGATTCTACAAAGCCAGTGGAGCTGTCTTGGAACCGAAACCGGTCCAGAAGCCTCGCCCGCCACTTCTCTTCGGGGGCGAAGGCCCACGAATGCTCCGCATGGCCGGAAAATATGCCGACATATGCCACATCCCAGACTGGACGAAGCCCAGCCCCTGGAAGGCACGTGAAAAGGTGTTAAGGGAGGCTCGACGTCACAGACGTGAGAGGAAATTATCCTTCGCGGGCGGTTCGTCGCGCCCGCTCGCACCCCGATATGAAAGGGGTCAACAGGGCAAGAAGGTAGAAGAAGCCAGTGAGCAGGGCTGTGAATTCTTTATCGTTTCTTTTCCGGGACCCCAGAAAGAATCGCTTGGTTGGCTAAGAGACTTCGCCAAGAACATAATTCCCTCCTTTGTAACCTGACATAAGTCCCGCGAAAGTCAACAATACGGCGAGCTATATTCTAGGCATCCCAAATGTACCAGCTTTCAACCTCAGGTTTTCCTCTGTGCGTATACTCAGACATTGTATTGAAAACGAAAGGTTTCGATGTGCACAAGAAATCGACTTCGCAAACGACTCTCAAAACGAGTGATTCTGTTTCGGAATTAAACCGTTCTTGTGAAGAACCAGCCCATTGCCGCCGCGCTAAGTGGAAGCGAGGGTCGGCAGGTACGTTTTCACCGGACTGCACTTTGAACCAGAAGTCGAAAGAAAAAGGGGGTTGAAGGGTTGTGAACTGCTGTTATCTGTTCTCTACAAACAGTGTCAGAGAAGCGCTGCGAGTCAGAACGCCGTCCGTCCCGGATATTGTGATTACGTATCTTCCGACCGTTGTTGACCGGGTCGTGGTAACTGTGAGAATGGAGGTTGAGGATGAACCTGGAGAGAGGGTCACGGTCATCGGGACAAGCGAGGAGGTCGGCAGATGCGTTGTAAAAGGTGAGATGGAAGTGAATAGCCTGACAGTGGCTGAATAATCACCGACAGTTGTGAGGGTTACCGTGAAGGTGGGGCTGGAGCCTTTCTTGATGATCTGAAAATCAGGCGATACTCCGAGACTGAAGTCTCTGAATGTGAAGGTTGCCCCCTGTAAGGTTTCTTGGACGGTTGTTCCGGTTTTGCTGTCTGCGATTGTGACACAAAAGCCGTCGTTGCTAGTATTTGTGCAGCCGGTCTGGGATTCGATAGTGCTGGAGTCGCCGAGGACTCCTACGAAGTCTCCCGTGCTGTAGGTTATGCTGAAGAGACGTCCCGAGGCTGGAGCTTCTACGTCGTATCCGAGAGCCGTAACCGCGAGGCTGACGACGCCGTAATCGTCTATTCCGCTCCTACAGCTTCCAATGACAGGCTGGTTATTGACGCACTCTGAAATGATGGTCCTAGGGTCGTGGATGAGGCTGCCTGCCAGGTCCAGACTGACTGGATTCAGGATTCCAGCATTTGTCTTCACAGAAATGTCGAACGCGTTGAACCTGTCGCTGTTCTGGATGTTGACTGCGAACTGTGGCGGTTTATCCAGAGGGCCGGTGAAGGAGGGTGGAGTGGAAGGACAGGACGTTGAGGAAATATCGGCTACGCAGACTTTCCCCACGGTCTGAGCACGGCCAACTGGCAGAGCCGGAAGTGCAATGCTGGTTGAGAGGACCGCGAACATTATTGAGAGAAGGGCGAGATACCTGCTCAACGAAATCACTGGTCCTAGGGATGGCTTATTCTCTACCGCGATAGTAGGTTATTAATAAAAGCTTATCGGATACCATATGAGGCGCAAGCGAGGTTTGAAATTTGGTTTTGTCGTCAGGAATTCTTGGGTGTGCGCACCATGACGCGCACATAGATCCAATCATCGTCCTCTGAGTAATGTAGATACCGGGACTGGCCTCTAGTCTGGTGTTCCGATTTGTGAACGGGGTGTTCTTGGCGTTGGAATTATCTATTTGAACCGTCATACTGTACAGTGGTTGCGTTCGTGAAGCCTGCGGATTCGTTGACTGATGTGTTCTGGACTCTTCTGGGAGTGTTTTCCGGGTTTGGCGGGAGCATTCTTACTGTTCTGTCTTTGTCTTATCAGACTAGGGAGGTTTTGATCGATGCTGAGATTAACCGTTACGGGTTTCCGCTTCCTTGGTCGTCAAAGGTATTGGGCAGTGCTGTGTCTACCTTTGATGGGTTGCTCCAGCAGGCTCGTGCACCGCCCCGGATTGACCTTGCCGCGTTTGCTCTCGACTTCGCATTTTATACGGTTGCGGTTATCGTTCTAGTCCTAGCCGTGATGGGTTTTGTCTGGGCTGCCTCCTCGGCCGCTAGGCGGCTGACTCGGCCGAATGGTAGCGCGCAATTTTCCACCGTCAAGAAATGAACCCATAGATTTGTGTCCGTGACCACCAAGGCTGGCCCTGAGCGACGGAACGCCTAAGACTATCCAAAGCTACCAGCACGGGAAAAGTCATGCGTGGAGAGGATGTGAACCAATTCCGGTTCGACGTATCTTGTTCCCCCGCGAATGGCATGCAATCAGTGTGCGCGTGTAGATTGCACACACTCCTCGCTGGGCAGCTAACGAAGAAAAAATAGGATTAAAAGAAAAAAGTTACCCAGTAGCAAACACTGATCTGGGCCTCTGAGAATCGCCAGTTGACCTGTGATTGACGTTTCTAGCCTGCGATTACTGACACGGTGTTCGAGCCGAAGTCTGTCACGTAAACATCGTTGTTCGCATTGTCGTATGCGAGATTCCAAGGCCCGTTGCCTGCTGCCACGGTAGAGACGACGCTGTTGGTCGAGGGGTTGATTACTGACACAGTACGGCTAGAATAGTTGGCCACGTAGATTCGCTGGTTGGCAGGGTCGTAGAGTATTCCGAAGGGGTTGTTTCCCACTACGAGTCGGCTGATGATTCTGTTGGTTGAGTCGCTGATTACAGAAACGCTTCCCGTTCCAAAGTTTGCCACATAGACATTTCCTGCAGCCGGGTAGAAAGCGAGGCCCTCCGGGTCGCAGTAAGAGCAAGCTTGTATCGAAGTCACGACTCTGTTCTTCGAGGCGTCTATCACAGTCACCGTCTGCGCGTAATCACTTGACGCATAGACATAGTTTCTAGAGCTGTCGTAAACAAGATTACTGGGAGAGTTGACGGCGATGCTGGCAACGACAGTATTCTTTGAGGGGTCGATTACCGATACTACATTCGAGTATACGCTCGCAACGTAAATGTCATTGTTGACCGAGTCGTACGCTAGTGCTACGGCGCCGAAGGGCACGCTGATTGTCTTGATTATCTTATTCGCATTGTTGATAACAGAAACAGACGCTGAGCTCGTCACATAGACTTGCTGGTTGGCAGGGTCGTAGAGGACGGCTTCAGGATTACTATCAACCTGCAAGCTGGTGACGACTTTGTTGCTCCTGCCATCGATCACTGCGACTTTCCCCGGGGAATTGTAGGCTGAGCCGAGAACGGTGACGTAGACCATCTGGTTGGAAGGATTGTAAGCAATTCCATCCGGTCGGTCTCCAACGAGAATCGTGGCTAGCACGCCGCCGGCCCCCGAGCTAGGAGGTCTGGTTGAGGCCACGTCGCCTATAAAGAAAGTTAGCGTCGAACCTATTGCTAGGATCAGAAGAATAATCCGGATTAGATTGAAGGGTTTGGTAAGGATTTTCATGAGCCTTGAAGTTACTATTTTCGTGGTTAAGGCTTACGGCTAGAATACAGGGGGCGATGGCTTTGGCCATGACGGACGAGCAACTAGGCTTGTGCACCGATCCCAAAACTCCGATGGTCACCGTGGGTCCCCAGAATCGTATGAAAAACATGTGAGGGTCGGACTATTGGACGTAATCCTGACCTAATCCTGACCTATCTTCTAAAGGAAGCTCGTTCTCCCTTCTAGTCTGGGCTAAGTCTTAATGCGTGTAGTGGTCAGATGATATCTAGGACTGCAGAAACGTGGGGATGTCCAGGCCCAGTTCGGAAATATCCTGGAAACGTCTGTTCTGGTATATTCTGGCCGGGTCCCGAGGAGGTCCCAACCGAGGAAGAATCATCAACCTCCTACGGAGAGAACCCTACAACATCAACAAGCTTGCAGAAGCTCTCCATGTTCACTACAGGGTTGCCGAGCATCACATTCGGGCTCTCGAGAAGAATCATCTCGTTTCATCTGCTGGCGAGAAGTACGGGAAGCTCTACTTTCTTTCGCCCGAGATGGAAGCACATCTACCTCTCTTCGACGAAATATGGGCCAAGATCAGGCCCACGGTTTGAGCGGGAGTCGAGGTAATGTCTCTCCTCATGGACCTTAGCATGTACACGGCCGCGATAAGTGCGGTCCTCCTATTGGTCCTGGTCGCGGTCTACCTTCGCGTCTACAGGGACACGCACGCGCAGTTTAGCCTGGGCTTGAGTGTTTTCGCATCGATCCTCTTCGCCCAGAACATTCTCGCAGTCTACTCGTTCCTCACGATGGCTTCGTATATCCAAGAGCCATTCCTTCCGTACCTATTGGGCATCAACGTTGCTGAGGCCCTGGCCATCATCGCTCTCCTGAGAACAACAACGCGGTGAAAACTACACCTAATCTACACTCAATCTCGCTAAACTCGTAAAGTAGCCGGTCCCAGAAAGCTACCTACAAGAATCCCGGAGGTGAATTGTAAGAATGAAAACTCTCACCATGGCGATCTTCTCGGCTCTTGCTATTGCACTAGTCCTCCCAGTAACACAGGCTTTTGCAGCCACACCCGGCTTCGGTAGCTTGTACTACAACGGGACCATAGTCCGAACCGTGGTTCCCCCAGCGGCTTTTCCCAATGAAGGCCGGGACAATTTCTACAAGGTGACAAACGGTGCCACAGGACAGCTCGGGATCGTGGCCGTTGCTCCCGGAAGTTCAGACTATCACGGTGGTCATTGGAAAGTATTCGCTGTAAACTTCAACTCCGGAGTCACACCTGTACTACTGACCTCGGAGCAGGCAGTTCTCTCAGCTCAGAACGCTGGGATGGTCACTGTGACTCGAAGTGCTGCTGCCGACTTTCTCTGCCCGGTTCAACCATAACATCGAGTCGAAGAGCTTGATCCCCAGCCCGGGAAATGCCGGGCCATTCCTATCTTTTCTATCGGGACGAGTAAGACGACTCCTCTCCATGCTCTGTGGCGAGTTCTAATTGGCGGTCCTGCGTCCAGGAACAATTGCGGGCTCAAGCAGGAAGTACAAGCCCAGCCCTACCAGCAGTAGGGAGATTAGGGCGGTCCATGATCCCAGGGAAAACCATTCAACGTTCTGCGACGTGATGAAGGCGATTCTCATGACATACTCGGCAGAATCCAAAAAGAGTGTACCGCCTACCGCAAAAAGAAGAATCCCTACGAGCTGTCTCGGCTCCATCCACAACCAAAGAAATTGTCCTGTATATAAGAAAAAAGTTAGCAACCCCCATGATCCACTAGGCTAGCCTGTTGTACCCGACGGATTTGAACCAGAGGAAAAACGTGCTCAAAAATGAAAGCTTTGGAAAGTGGATGTGAACGAGTTCCGGTTCAAATCTCACCGGTCCCGCTTATTTACCCAGGCTTTTGTACCGTTTCTTCGATGTCTTTGCGGACGAGGTCTCTGAACGTGTTCCTTAGAAGTCGGAGCTGGTAGTCTTGCAGTTCTTCGCCAGCAGTGCACGCCGCGGCTTCAGCCAGCGATTCTCTTGTCAGGATCTGTTCTGGGTTGAGTCCTCTGGCTCTGATGTACTCCTTGATCAGTTCAATGTTGCTTAGCCTTCGAGACCCGTCGAAGCTGGACAGGTCTCCGCTAACACTTTTTGTTTTGGCTCTTGGAACTGTCGATTGCCTAGTTTTCCGTGAGGCGTATTGGAGGATTTCTCTCGGCGAAGTCTTCAATCAATTCTACTAGCTCTTCGAGCTTCTCTCTGTTGGTGGTTACAAGTATGACCGGTTCGCCTCTTTTCGAACTGACTGAAAGTATTGCTCCGGAAGAGTATATCCCGTGGCCGATTTCGCTGACTTTCGTCCGACGAACGTTGATCTCGGAAATATCGTCTCTTCGGAGGATGAAGTCTTTCCGGAGGGTTTCAAGATCCCTGACTGAATTCACTTGGATATTGTCGATCTGATCGGATGCGCGTTTGGGGCTGAGGTACAGTAGGAAGACGAGGGACATTATCATCGCGCCGAAACAGGCTATGGGAAAGATCGGGATCCACCACGCGGGAAGCTCTCCCGTATGGGTCACGGCGAACATGACGAAAGTTGCCGCTATGATTGCGATCCAGGCGCCCGACAGGGTCCATCCTGGGTAGTAGGCTCGCGACAAATATCTCCTGTAAGATACACCGATCATACTCCCATCCGTGAAGTATACCCCGTATCCCCATAGATTGTGCCAGCCCGACACAATGTTCACTTCGCCCCGACCCTTGAACCGGTAGATTCGTAATCCCGCGACACCTCCATGAAACGAATCTCCAAGACTACCGCTGACCGGAGCAACATCGGTCAAAGGCTGCGGCTGCTGTTGAAACGTCAAGGCTTGCGTGTTAAGTGGTCTCCCGCACTGGGTGCAGACCCATGCGCCGCCTCTAGGCATGAAAACCCGTTTGCGACCTATGATTGCACAAGAAGGGGTAGTGCAGTAGAATCTTCGGCTGCGGACGAATACTCGAGCCGTCCATGCGAGAAGCGCTATCCATAGGGGGATTCCTCCCGCGATGAGGATGAAATCTCCTCCGGCAAGGGTTCCCCCGAGAATGAGCGAAACGTCGAGAAGGATCAGTCCTAGGAAGAAGCCTACGAAAACGAGCACAAGCCAGTTCCGACTCCCCGTATTTCCTGAGTTCACTTTTTCGCTCAGCCTACGGAGCCTATGATCACCGTAAAATCACCCGTAAAGAATCTTGATTGTTGCACCTTGGATACAATCTTCGCAACATGGCGATAATTTCGGCCAAAGCAGCTCTCCCATATCCCATCCCCTGAAACCTCTTGTCAACCTGAAACCCGTTAATTCAGAAACGGTCCGAGTGGATCGCGTCATGTGTAATGGCGAAGAAAACCAACCATAGTGTCTCCCGGGTAGATCCCGTAAGGTATGACGATCCCATCCCCCGGTTTGATGTACACCTTTGCGAGACACACTGCCACTATGGGAACGAAGAGACGCTGTTCTGGTTGGACTTCCAGCTTGATAGCCCATCTGCTAAAGGAAGTTAGTCTCCTTTTAGTCTGGCCCTCTCTACCAGCAAGGAAGGAGAGCCATCACCGGGTTATAGGAAGACTAATTTGAGGAATACGCCTTGCGAAGTCTCAATGAGCAAGGGAATTCTCGGCTACACGTTTGGAGTCTATGGCATAATCGGGTTCTTGGTGGCCTTCTTTGGTTCGAGAGCGTTTGCCGTCTTGAACCCGACGATCGTCGTGGTTCAGGGAGAAGTCCACTTTCACCATTTTTGGTACGGACTTGGAATGGTTACGTTATCCGGATGGCTTGGGATTTCCTTCAACAGGGCTAGGCTTCTGCGAACATATGCGCTCATCTTCGGTCTCGGTGCGGGGCTAATCGGCGACGAGATCGGATTGCTTCTCACCTTTGGAAACTACCAGTCCGAGCTTACGACAGACTTCTTTGTCGGAGTCATAGGCTTCATCGTTCTGGTCCCTATGTTCCTTCAGTACAAGACGATCTTCAGGAAGGACACTACCCATGAAGGTTGGAACGAGCGACTGGTTCACCTAGGAGTAGCTCTCTTCGGGATATCGACCATCTTCTTCGCAATCAAGGCATGGACACCCGCCGTTCTGCTTGTTGCTCTAGGAGTGGTGGTAGTAATCGCCTCGTTCGAAGCGGCAAAAGCGGGCGTACTGGCAGGGCTAGCGGCAGGGTCGATTCTTGCAGCGGGAAATTTCCTGTTGCTCTATTACACGGATCCCCTGATAAGCCTGCTTGGAGGAGAGTCTCTTCCGCCAGACCTTGGTCTTACCCTAGACCAATTGGCTCTTCTCTTGGCACTTGTGGCTGCGATAATTTCGCTCCTCATCGGAATCGCCGGAGGAGCAATACTCGGACTGGTGTTCTCGGCTGTCCGTAATCGATACATGAGGAACTATAGTCTTCAAATCAGAGGCATCATGTTCGGCATGGTGCTCTGGGCTGTTTATGCCGTTTTCTCGGCTAGCATCAGCGACTATGGGAGTCTCCTTGTGTCGTTGTCGATCATATTGGCACTTGCCGCCAGCCTCACCTACGGCTACCTGCTAGGAGGCCTCTTCCTAAGATTCAGAAGAAAAACAAGCGCGATGACTCCAGACACTAACCGAACCGCCACAAACCAAACCTTTCCACAGTCGTAAATTATCCGGACAAGCGCGCCACTATTTTCGATCCTTCAGTCTATCACCAAGGTAGCTAAGTGCCGCTGCTAGGAACCTGTTGAGCGGGTCCAGTTTCTTACTTGCCTGGATGAAATACTCCATGAACCTTGGACCCGTAACCTGTGCGTTGCTGAATCGGATCCCTGCGGTGATATCTTTTAGTTTCAAATCCTCGATGAAAGGATGGTTAGGGTCAAACCCGGCCGGCGGTCTCTTCAGCGACTCGCCATCTACTTTCAACCCGCTCTCCTTGACCTGTCTCCAGGCCTCGGGCCGGGACATGATGGCCTTCCGGACCCTGTTGAGGGTCGGCGGGTCAGGATGCCAAATGCCCGCACCGACAAAACATTGCCCAGGCGACAGGTGAAGATACAGTCCGGTGTAAGACTTCTTTCCTCCACGCCGGTGCCAGAACTCCATGGCCACATTGGTCTTGTAGGGACTCTTGTCCTTGGAGAAGCGCATGTCCCGGTAAATCCGGAAGAGTGACCCGCCAAACGGCCGAGGGTCCGCCACAAGGTATGGGCTAACCGCTCTCAGCTCTTTCCCAGCGTCTTTGATGAACCGGAGGCTGGGCGTGAGCACAAACCTCTCGTACCGGGGCTTGTTCTTCTGAAACCAGACTCTGTTATTGTTCCTCGCCAGGCTTCTCAGAAACTTGAAGAATTCAGGGGAGAAGTAAGACCCGCTGGACTTCAAGCCCAAATCCACCAGTACTCGCTGGTAGTTTTCGTATTGTTAAGCTCTGCCCACTCAGGTCCAAGCTGGCTAGGAATGAATAGTTGAATCAAGAAACCCTTGTTAGCGACCTCGACACTCGTGGGGAGTTATGAACATGCTTCTAGAAATGACTGACGAAAAAGCAAGACGGATGCTCGCACTTTCCCGCGAACTACACTGGGCGTTCCCTACCTCCCAAGGAACTCCGATCATCAAAGGCCAGGCCACGAGCCAGCTTATTGAGCAAGCTGTCCAGGAGCGGGAATCCTGTGCAACCGCGGCACGGGTCCTATTGGGGAAGGGTGAGGAGGAAGGCGCGGTTGAGATCGCTTCCAACGCGTGGCGTCTCTGGATATTGGCCCGAGACCTCAGCGGTGGACGAGCGTTCCTCGCCAGCGTTCTTGACAATGGCGAGAAGAAACCGTCACGGGCCAGATCACTCGCACTATACGGTGACGCTCTCCTAGCTTTCCGTCAAGGAAAAATCGAGGAATCACGGCAGAGGAGCCAGGCTGCGCTGGACGCGGCACTCGTGGTGAATGATCAGGAAGCGTTGACACTCGCGTATCTGGGGCTCAGTCGGGTAGCGTTTGCCGACGGCGACTATGACCATTCCCTCGCCCTCGCTGTCAAAGCTAGAGATTCCGCCCGCGATCTGGATCGGGCGATGGGACAAGCGCCCTTATTCCTTCATGCCTCGGCGACCCGGCTCACCGGCGACTACGAGCAGGCAGCGGCTCTGTTCGAGCAGAGCCTCGACCTAAATCGGAAGATCGGAGACCAAGGAATGGTAGGGGCGGAGCTGCAAAATCTAGCCTTTGTCGAGATCCACCGAGGAAACGTCGACGCGGCGGAGCGCTACGTTACAGAATGCGAGAAACTTGGACCTGCGAATGATCCATACAATGCAGCGATGACCAACCTCACCAGGGCCATGATCGCATTTGATCGGGGCGACAAGAACATGTCCCGGACTCTATTGCAGCGTGCTCAGTCTATGCTCAAAGAGGCAAAGGTCGACGCGGGTCCCGACGACCAGTTCGAGTTCAACTGGCTTCAGGGCATTCTGGAAAGGAACGTCAGAGATTAGCGGCCAATCTGATTCGACGGTTGAAATGTCCGACGGGATTGAATGGTTCTATTCTACTCCGAATGAGAGTTTCAGGTTGACCCTATACTCGACGACTTTTCCGTCTTTGACAAGCGCTTTCTGCCCGACTACGTCTACTCCGCGAATGTTCTTGACTGTCTTTGACGACCTCTTAACAGCCTCATTGATGGCATCCTCGAATCCTCTAGTAGATGTTCCTACGAGCTCGATTATCTTTCCAACAGGCATTCTTGTCGCCTGTGTTCTCGTTGGGGAGTGACTATTTCACGCTTTCAGATGAGACCACTGAATCTCGGCCTTCAAGAAAAATGTCCCCGTGATCCTGTGGGTGCAGCAATTCAGGTATCGCCGCCTACCCTGTGCTCAATGTCGAGAAACGCTTTATTCGCAGGCTCCCTCCTCGACGGCCATGAAGCTAATCCTGGACGAGGAAGCTCGCGAAGGAGCGATAAGAGTCGACCGGGCGTGGGAGCTGTTCTTCGAAACAAAGTCAGGCATCCCCGAAGGACATGGAGCCCGGCTGATTCCGTTCACCAACTGGCTCTGGGACGAACTCGGCAAGAAAGCAGGATACCTCAACAGGAATTCGGGCAAAGAACTGACCCTAGCGATCCCTGCCTTTGGCCAAGAGGCCCTCGACTATCTGTTACGGATAGCGTCATTCTGGGCAGACGAGGTCCATGTCAAGAAGAAGGGAGGAGCAATCTCAGGGAACCTCTGGAGGAAGCCGGTCGTCAACGTCTTCGACGACAACACTCTAGACGGAGCCGAACGATCGTTGGTCGGCAAGGATGATGACAAATACCAGCGCTTCTTCATGCCCCTGCTCGGGCCCGGCCGAGCCTTCTTCAGAGTCGAAGAGATATCGAATGGACAGTCAGCGGCCCGCTACCACAGCCACTCCGAGGTAGACGAGTACTATCTCATCCTCGACGGCTCAGGAACGCTAAGGTATCATGACAAGGATGTGCCGGTCAGGCGAGGAGACCTCATAGCCAAACCGACAGGCCCAGACGCCACGTCCCAGCTGATCGCAGACCGCGGCGAAACGCTCCGCATCCTGGATATGGAAGTATGGCACGACCGAGCTTACAACACAAAAGACCTGATACACAACCCTGACTTCAACGAGATCATACTGCGAGGACCCGGCTGGGGCGGTCTCTTCCCAACAGAGGCGCTCATGACCTCCGAGGATTTCAGAAAACACTACGACGAGGGATACCGAAGGACCAAGGACGGCGGATGGGTCCCGTCGAAGCTTCGGGGCCACAAGAAGATCAGAGAGAAGACCCAGCACTAGCGCCAGCCAGATACAAGCCCGACTATGATCACCCAGAGTACGATTGACGCGAATTACTCTGGTCTGAGCATCTGCGCAGAGTATGGAAGACTTCGAAGGCGCTTAACGGTATCAGGCGCCTACCGCGACTCTTCCAAAACAAGCGCAGATATCAATGAAATGACAGCTCCGATCGCAGCTACAAAGGCTCCGAGGAAGACCCCGGGCCCGAAGTCTGTAGATCCCACCTGAGCAATCGTTTGCCCGATGATCGAGATCGAGAGGCCAAAGACAGCAATAGAAACGCCTGCCATCGCTAATGCTATTCCCCGGAATGGTTTCATGGACAATTCCCCATGTCGAGATTTGCCAAATGTTCTTGAGTATTGCTTATATGAATTCCAGAATTGCAGTTTGCTTGAATGTCTCTGCACGAGCCAGACTCGTCCAGTACGTGTTCGCGAAATGCGAGTGGCGCCTATTCAATCATTCGATTAAATTACAGCCAGAAAGGCCAAACTCAATGTCAATCAATGAGAGCTTCATGGAAAGACTAGTTCATCACAAATGATTAAGCAAACTAATCGTACCCTCGCCCATGCCCGACATCTGTGACGGGAATTATCACTGTCCTTCGATACGCCCAAACATTAACTACCGCTAGCCGCGAAACCATTCTGTGAGTTCACTTGAGTTCACTTTCTACAATGGTGAAGGGTCGCATGGTCGAATTCAATGCAGAAGGCGGACAGGGAAAGGGATACCTGGCGTCGCCCGAAGAGCCTCGCGGAGGAATCCTCGTCCTGCACGCTTGGTGGGGACTCAACGATTTCTTCAAAAGCTTCAGCGACAGGCTGGCCTCCCAGGGATATCTCGCACTGGCGCCTGACCTCCACGATGGCGCAGTAGCAACGACTGTCGAGGAAGCGAAGGAACTCCAGTCGAAAATAGACGACGAGAGAACCAAGAGGATCGTCATCGGCGCCCAGGAATACCTCCGGTCCGTCCCATCTATATCGGGACGCAAGATCGGCGTCATAGGCTTCTCCATGGGTGCAGCATGGTCTCTGCTACTGAGCACCCTAAAACCAGAAAGTGTTGGGGCAGTTGTTGTCTTCTACGGGACCTACCCAGTAGACTTCACCAAGTCCGAAGCATCCTATCTCGGGCATTACTCACCCGATGATGAGTGGGAGACCCCTGCTGACGTGCGAGCCACGGAAGAGAAGATCCGCGGAGCCGGAAGGGAAGTTACGTTTCACTTCTACCCGGGAACGAAACACTGGTTCTTCGAAGAGAACCGGCCCGTGGAATACAAACGGGACGCGGCAGACTTGGCCTGGAAGAGGACGTTAGAATTCCTAAACAGCAAACTATGATAATCCGCCGGGCGAAAAAAGTACCGTCTTTGACCGCTTGTATCTTCGTCGTCGACTAGGCCGAACTACTCATTCAACCGGTAATACTCTGAGCGTTACACACGCACGCTGATCGAATGCCATTCGCCGGGAATTATGTATGTGCGAAAGTGCGGGTCTCTTACAAGTCGTGTCAGGTAGGATTGGATCGCTGGCTTTCCTCGCATCCTTCCGCCCCAGCCTCCAAAGAGTGGGTTGAGATTCGCGCTTACAACAATGCTGCCAGGACGCGTGAGACGGCGTAGATGCGGAATGTATCGTGGATATTCGCGCCAGTCACCGTCCAGAAACACAGCGTCGTAGCGGCCCTTGAGCCTGGGAAGAATATTCTGTCCTCGCCCGTGAAGGACATTGATTCGCTTGGAGAGACTTCGCTCCTGGAATGCCTGCTCTGCAAGAGCTGCATGCCGTGGATCCGCCTCGATCGTGTCCACACGACAGCCGGGTCCTGCGGCTGAAGCCATCACTGCGGCAGTGTACCCGTGGCCACAGCCAACCTCCAAGATTCGTCGCGCATGAGTCAATGACGCGACGACCCTCCATAGAGGCGCCTGCAACGGGTCGCTAGGGTACATCTCGCAGTCCCGCCCGTGCTTACGCCGATGCTGGTTCGACAATCGGTACAGGTCAAGATGCGCATCAGCGCGACCATCGTAAATTTTCATGAGCAGTTGCGTAACGCTCTTCTTCATGATCTCATCCCCGGGTATCCCCTTCTATATGGTCCCGTCCGAGTAGCGTAAATTAGGCGGAGCAGGAAGTCCTCCAGGGATTTCTCGGAAGCGTTCTGCACTTCATTGTTGCAACACCAGTATCGCTTTAGTTTTCAAAAAAAAGCTTCCTGAGATTCGCCAGTAGGGCACGGTGCCTGGTGCACGATTGAAAAATGGAAAGGATGGTAGGGAGTCTAGTTCCGCAAACTAGTTAGGTTCGGAGTCTGCCCATTGCCTGAAGCACAGGTTGGAACGGGCGGAGCTTCTCGCCGTTTCCATTCACGTTCGTTTTGACCGGAGTGCTGATCTTGACCCAGTCTGGAATAATCACGGCCCGGATAAGTTCCTGGACGGTTATTCCACGCTCCTCGGCCTCGGTCATGAGGAGTTTGAAGTTCTCGTCGCGGAGGGAGAGCATGAATTTTGCCATGGAGTCACCTAAACAGACAGGAAGGTGTACAACCGTACCACTTCATATAAGCATTTCTGGAAAAAAGTAGAGACCTTTCCGAGTCAAATCCGGATAAAGCATAAGCGAATACCTATCAATCCGCTCTCATGCCCATACTCGACGACCAAGTATCCACGCCACTGATCTAGATGAGAGAGAGAATAGAGCTTCACCTGAACGAGGCGCCGAAGCTCCACAACCCCATCCTCATTGCGGGCCTGCCTGACAGTGGACGGGTCGCCAAGATCGTCCTCGACCACCTCATCAAGAACCTCAACGCCGTCCCTCTCGGCTACCTCCACTCCGACTACCTCCCACCACGGGTCCTCCTCAAGTCCGACGGGACCCCGGAGCTGATGAAACACGAATTCTTCTACTGGCTCAACAACGACCAAACAAGCCACGATCTAGTTCTCTACACCGGAGACGCCCAGCCGATACTCCCCGAGGGAGCCTTCCGACTATCTGACGCGGTCGTAAACCTCGCACAGCAACTAGGAGTAGAGACCCTGGTGACCGTAGGCGCTTTCATAACCGGCAGAATCTCCGACAACCCGAAAGTCTACGGAGCAGCAAGCGAGACAGACCTCGTCAAGGAACTCCAAGCGCTAGATGTCCAGATCATCGACAGCGGCGCCGTAACATGGATGAACGGGCTCATACCAGGCCTCGCCAAGGTCCGAAACCTCAAAGGACTCTTCCTATCCGGCGAGACCTCAGGCTTCATGGTAGACCCGCGGGCGGCCATGATCATTCTGCGCGTACTCGTCCGCAAGCTGGGGCTGCAGATCGAGATGAAAGAACTGGAAGAACAGGCCAAAGAGATAGACGACGCACTCAAGAAAGGCAACGAGAAAGCATCCTCAGAAGGACAGCCTCACAAGTCAAAGTACGTGGGCTAGTCCGAGGTCTTGGACTTCACAGGCTCAACAGAGCGGGAGCAGCTTCGGATTGAGATGTGCCTTGAAGAGCATCCATACCGTAAGAAGTTCTTGGCCACAATTATCGGTCCAGTGTCCATTGACGATCCCTACTTCGAAGGAACCTACCTACTGAAGATTGAGCCCGGAGCCGCCGAGAAATTATCCGTCGACCACATACTGTTCCACCCTGAGTTCTACGACTTCCACAGGACCTTCCTGAAGAGAAGGGACGTGGTTCGTGAGAGCAAAGAGCTAGGCAAGCCCTCTCTGGATACGTTCCTCCTAAACCCTATCCTTGCAAATGACGGCTTGGGTGGAAGAGTCTACGCAACGCATCGACGGGACCTGATCCAAGCCCGGGCCTTTCGCAAGAACGAGTTTTCTGTGCTCGCCTACGGCATAATTACTCGACTCAAGTCTCACTCGATGACGCACTCATGATCAATTATGATTATCGCGTTGTCATTGGCGACAGCCGCGAAATGGTTGAGGTGAATGATGGATCAATCCATCTCATCGTGACCTCGCCCCCTTATCCAATGGTCGCAATCTGGGACGATTTCTTCACGGAGGTCTCAGCATCCACCTACGACGCCATGCACGAATATCTCAACCAGGTCTGGCAAGAGGTCGAGCGAGTACTCGTCCCTGGAGGAATCGCTTGTATCAACATTGGAGACGCGACGCGGACCCGCGATGGACTGTTCCATCTCTATCCTAACCATTCAAGAATAATCGAGAACTTCGAGAAGCTGGGCTTTGTAACCCTCCCCTACGTGCTGTGGAAGAAACCTACTACCAAGCCCCACTACAAGGGGAAAGGAGCGTTTCTCGGATCAGGATTCCTGCCACCAAACGCCTACGTTACACTCGACATGGAATACATCCTCATCTTCCGGAAGGGTCCACCGCGAAGCTTCCCGCCGAAAGATCCAGGGCGTTACAAGAGCCGGTTCACCAAGAGAGAACGGGACGAATGGTTCTCGCAAGTCTGGAAGGTTCAAGGCGTAAGACAGAACGTGGACGGTCTCGAGAGACGAGTGGCCGCGTTTCCGGAAGAGATTCCCAGGAGATTGATCAGAATGTTCTCCGTTCTGGGAGATCTAGTACTGGATCCATTTCTAGGATCGGGGACCAGTCTCAAAGCAGCAATGGAGTTGGGCAGGAGATTCGTCGGCTACGAAAAACTCGAAGAGATGACCGAGATCATCAGACGGAAGACCCAGGCGGGCTCAGAGAAGATAGAGTTCCTAGAACAAGCGGAGATTATCCCCCAGTTCGCTGGATAGTTCTGACAAGTCCGGGTAGAGCCCGGAGATTGGGAATCCGGTAATCAGGATTCCCTCCCTGATTCCCTCTCCGTTTGACGATGACAGCTGCCATGCCGACAGCCTGGGCTCCAACGATGTCCGTTCTGGGGTTATCAGCGACATAGATGCACGATCTCGGTTGGACATCTAGTTTCTTTGCAATGAGGTGGAAAGACTCGTGGCCGGGCTTGACGCGCGGTGTGTCCTCTCCCGCAACCACTACTTCCTGGAACAGATCATGGAAACGGACCTCTCGGATTCTCCTTGATTTCATTCCCGACGTGCCATCACTATCCGAGACAAGTCCGATCTTCAGACCCATCTTCTTGACCTTGCGGAGAGTCGGCTCTGCGTCTCGAAAGGGAGGACTATTCGCTGCATAAGCATCCCAGTAGCGGAGTGTTACACGATGTATCCAAGGAAAACGAGTGCCTAAGCCCAGTTTGTGTAGGAGGGTCCTCCACCAGACGTCTCTGTTGTAGAGGTATTTTCTCCTCAGCATTTCGTGGTCGATCAGCTGGAGCCGCTTGAACAGGTTCCGCTGGCCGTAGAGGTGGCCGTTCTTCTTCAGTTCGGCCGAGATCAGCTCGGCGGCAATGAGGAGTCCTCGTCGCGCGCCTATGGATGATCTTAGGAGAGTGTTGTCAAGGTCAAAGACAACCGCGCGGAGCTCGCGTGCTGAAGGCTGTCGCATCTTCTAGTTATACGTCCCCGGTCTCCGATCTGCAAACCTCTCCTTCCGAAGACGGTTGTGGAGAGAAAGGTCAATCTCTTCGAAGACGATCCCCTCTCCCTTTCTCGAAATAGAGGCGATTCTTGGGTGGGAGATCCTGGTTCGTGGATCCTCGCGGAGGCTTATGATCATGCTTTGCCCGTTAAACCAGGGCGGCGCGTACACATTCGGTGCGACTATGGGCATACGATTCTCCAGACAGCGGACCGTGACGTATTGTTGCCAGGGCGAGATCCCGGGCTTTACTATTCTTGAGGGGCAGAGTACTAGCTCGGCTCCTTTCAATGCGTAGATTCGTGATGGCTCGGGGAAGTCTACGTCGTAACAGACCAGTATTCCGATCTTGTAGCCGTCCAGGTTGAAGATGTTGTAGGTGTTCCCGGGCTTCGCATGTTTTCGTTCCGATCGGAACAGGTGGACCTTGAACTGTCGTCCGATGAGCCTTCCATCTCTTCCTATGATAGGGCTGCTGAGCCGTGTCTGTCCCTTGACTTTTTCATAGAAGGCGCCTCCGACAATAGCGACACCATACTCCTCGGCTAGTGACTGCAATTCGGGCAGGGGATTAACAGGCGTTGGAATCTGCTTCTCTGGTAACCAGTGTTCCGGGAAGCAGATAATGTCCGCATTCTTCTCCGCGGCCCTTCTCGCGAGTCTGACAGCTTGAAGGATGGTCTTCTTGACGGACGTTTCTATCGGCTTGACTTGAACAGCTGCGGCCCTAACCAGCCTCTTCGTCATGGAAAAACGGCCGCTCAGTCCTTCAGCTTCTTGACCGCAAGATCCACAAGCTGCCGGGCAACCTCCCGCTTCTCGGCGAGAGGAATGTGCACTACATTCTTCCGACCATCAACCACATACAGCTCGTTCGTGTCGACTTGGAAGCCTACACCTTGACGCGCGACATCGTTTGCCGCGACTAGGTCGGCGTTCTTCTCGTGTATTATCTTGAAGGCTTCATCGATCAACTCCTCATTTGGGACGTTGTATTCCGTCTTGAACGCCACGAGGAACGTCTTCGGACTCGAGTGTCTGATCTCCTCAAGAATCTTGGGAGTCGCCTGAAGCTCCAAGTCTATCCGGGCTCTTTCGCGGGTCTTGATCTTCTTCGGCGAGACCGTTGTTGGGGTATAGTCGGTAGGAGCGCCCGCGGCAAAGACAATGTCAGGCTTCGCCTCCCGGAGTTCCTTTTTGACAGCCTGCAAGAGATCGCTAGTGCTCTCAATCCTGACTGTCTTGACGCTTGAGGGTGGCGTCAAAGTTCCAGGCCCCAGTATCAGCGTCGTGTCCGCGCCTCGCGAAGCAACCTCCTCCGCAATGGCAGCACCCATCTTTCCAGAACTCCTGTTGGTTACAACCCTCACCGGGTCTATGTGCTCCATCGTCGGACCGGCGGTTACCAAGACCCTCCGTCCCTCCAAGTCTCCGGCCTTGTTCGAGGAAAGACGTGCAATCACTGCCCCGACGATTTTCTCTGTCGACGCGATCTTCGCTTTGCCCTCTATGATCTCGGGCTCGACGAATTCGACTCCAATCTTCTTCAACCGCTGAACGTTCTCCTGTACTATCGAGTGGTCGTAAAGGGGCTCGTGCATCGCAGGTGCGATGATAACGGGAATCCGGGACCCGATCGCTGTCGCGGCGACAGTGGTTACCGGGGTATCGTCTATTCCCGATGCCAGCTTCCCGATAGTGTTGGCTGTGGCAGGCGCGACCAGCACCAAGTCCACATGACCCTGACTCTTCCCTGCGAGCGCGATATGCTCCAGCTTCCCGGTTAGACGTGTGACCACCGTGTTTCCCGTGGCCCATTCCAGAAGATCCGCGCCGACCATCCTCTCTGTTGAAGGTGAGATGACCGCTTGGACATCGGCTCCGTGACGCATGAGTTCGCGAGCAATCTCCGGCGCCTTGAACGAGGCGACGCTACTAGTGACGAGTAGCGCGATCTTCTTCCCTGACAGTTCCCTGCCCTTGGAACCGGTGATGTCTTTGGAGGGATGGCTCAAGGCAGGGCCTTCCAGACTATCTCTTCAGCCGGCCCGTCGCGTATGCTTCGTCCAGTAGCTGGATTAACTCGTTGAGAGTGTACTTGCCAGCGCTCGATGGTATCCTGCGAAGGATGTCGGGCAAGGCGGGTAGCATGGGCCGTATGAATGCTGGAATCTTCTCGTACATCGACTGCACACCCGCAATGATCTCGGTCGCGTCCCTCTCGTCGATACCGTTTCCCTTCGACTTTGACTTGGCGCTCTTGGTACTCATCGTGCTCACTGCTTGTCTTGTCCGCGTCCCTAAGCTTCACCATATAACGAGTTCTCGTCTCGTTCACATGTCCTACCCGTTGTTTCAACGAGGCCCCCAAGTTGTGCGGACGCCTCTAGATTCTGCAGAGCCTCACATGAATCGCTCGACTAAGGGAGGGTTGGAGTCGAGGGGCCGCCGAAGCTTGGAAGAGTGGTCTGCATCCCTCTCCGCTGAATAAGGGTCCAATGGTGCCATTTCCTCCAGAGCCGCCGAGAGAACATGATGAAGAGCATGTCCGCCACGATTATCAGCGGGTTGCCGAGGCCGATACTGGCTACTAGGCCAAAGGCCACGATCGGGAAGAGTAGGCCGATGCCGAACGCTACCTTCTGCTCCTGATTATTCACAGTCCCCATCGACTTGTAGGCCCTAGTCAGGATGAAAATGGCCAGAAGGAGGTCCAGCACAAACGGGACTATGGGAGAAATGGCTGCTCCCGCCGAGATTCCTCCCGCGAAGAGCGTTGCCGGAAACAAGAGCGCGCCGACAAACGCGAACCTGCGAGGACCCCATTTCGGCTGACCTATAACAGCCGTCAGGAAGTTGCCCGGAAGCTTTCTGGCCAAGATGGCAAGGACTGTGATGGCCAGTCCGCCGGAGAGTAATAGGCCCGGCCCCGGACTATATGGTGAGTAGAGATTTGACACGAGAATGAAAAGTGCGATGGAATCGATAATGAGCGTTACGAGAGTGACCTTTACTCCCAGCCCGGAGACTAGACTCTTAGACTTCAGCTCCGGAAAGGCCAGGCCGAAGAGGAAGATTGGTAGGCCGATGCTGTAGACGGAATGGAATATTACAAGACCCATGGTCCAGACCCAGTTCACTCCCAGCCAGTGACCATAGTATCCGAGAGTGCCGACCGGTCCGGCATTAGAATAGAAGAGGGTCCAGAGGTCCAATCCTTCCTCAGCTATTCCGTAGGCGGCTCCGAGGAGGAAGACGGAGGCCCAGCCTTTCCTCCATCGAATCATCGCCTCGCGTATCAGTATCACACCCGAGCCGTACAGTCCAAGGTTTGCGGCGAGGAACAGGAAGAACAGGACAGGATTGGTGACCAGGACCGTGAGCTGGCTTGATGCGGAGAGATACTCTGGAATGCCCGGGGTCAGGAGAAGCAGGAATAGTAGCGGATGAGCTTTGAGAACATAGACGAGCTTGGCTATCGCTCCTTTAGGCTGCGGCTTTGGAACTATCCAAGTAAGCTCTGACAATAGCCAGCACCTGAGAGGATATTGGAATGGGTTCGTCCTTAGAGTTCAAGATGGTGTACCTATTCTTCTGAAGAACAAGAAACTCGTAGAACGCCATTTCTGTGTGCGATTTCGGAACCGCAAGATGATCCTCATCAGTTCTCCAGATGATGACGAGCCCTACTGCGGGCCCTAGAACCGTGTCCAAACCTTCTCGGCCAGTACGCAGTAGACCCTGGATACCCCCAGAGACCCCCCTAGGTTACATGACCGCTTTAGCGGTCGCGAAACGCTGGGGGACATGACGAATTCGCAGAAAAGAGACAGACAAGTGGGTGCGTTGTCCCATTCCCGAAGTGCAGTTATTCTCTTCTCCGTATTGGTAGTCATGTCCGTGACTGCGCAGATTTCGACAGTTCACGGAGCACCACCACTGATCTACACCCTCACATTATCGACGAGTCGTATACAGGAAGTGAACAGTCCTGGAGTGACGATGACTCTCAATGTTAGCAATACGGTGTCCGGATCATTTTACGGTTTCTCGTGGAACGTAACTGACCCGTCGGGAAGCATACGCTCCTTCGTCTACTACGTCGCAGCGAACGGTCCGTTTCTAACTCTCGCTGTTGTCTACCCTCGCGACTTCTCGGGAGCCTTGGTCAAATACAATGGAACATACCGTATTAACATATTCCAGACCTATCCCAATCCCACTGCCCTAGTGGCAACAGGCAGGTTCTATACTGGTCTGACCGACAGCCTATCCTACCAGCGAACCGCGCAAGTCTTCATCCTAGCCCAAGGATATGCCTCCAACGAAAACATCACAATGAGAATATTGCATGCTGGGATTCCAGCGTCCGGTTTTCCAATATCTCAGCTAGCAGACGGAAATGGAGTATTCTCCTACCTCTGGCCAATACCGGTCTCGACACCACTCGGAGACATTAACGTATCTCTGTCGGGGCAGGTGACTGTGAAGAAGCCGCCCGACTCTCAAATCTTCACCATTCTGCCAACCAGCGTCTCCATATCGCAGTTAGTGGCTAACCTGACCCTGCTTCAAGGGTCTCGGATCGCAGCCTTCTCTTTCGCTGCAGTCTATCCCGACGGAAGCCAAGCCAAGACTGGCACGACTACAATTCGGGTCCTCGAACCGGACGGGATCACTATCCACCTCGTCAGCATGACCTACAACACCACGGTCAACGCATTCGAGGGAACCTACCGGATAGCATCCAGCGATCCGTCAGGCGGCTGGGCCGCCATCATTGATGCGAACAGCTTTGATGACGTATACGGAAATGTGGGACCCTCCACAGGAGTGGTGAGAGGTTTCGTCGTAGAGCCCGCAGCTTCTCAGAATCCTCAGACTTCAACGGTCACCTACCTACTTCTCATGATAGTTGTCCTCTTGGCGGTAGCCCTAACGTTCCTTGTTTCATGGGTCTTGTTCTTCGCGAGAAAGAAGGTTCAGCGGAGTGTGTTGAAGGTTGACTTGCAATCGATCGAGCGAGAAGCCGCACGGGTTCAGAATCGGGACTTTTTCGGGAAGGTGCGCGACCAGTTGAAGCAGCGGCAGCAGGCGAAACCAGAGGAGGGCGCCAAGGACGGTTAGGAGCATAGCAATTCATTCTTTCAAGGGTGGTACGGGTAAGAGTACGATATCGGCCAATCTGGCGGCTGCCCTGGCTTTGAAGGGCAAGAGGGTTGGAGTGATGGACATGGATTTAGAGGGGCCTGGTTTACATGTAATATTCGGTCTGGATCCATATGAGTTGCCTTTTACGCTGAACGACGTGCTGGTTAACGGCGCTCAGCCCGAGCGAGCAGCTCTCAGGATGAATGATAGACTCCACTTAGAGAGAGGAGAGATCTATTTTTCTCCGGCCAGTGTCAAGGTCGAAGATATTCTGAAGAGCCTGAGATCAGGCTTCGAGCTGGATTCGTTTTCCAATGCCATCAACACGCTAGCAGAGAAGTTTAGCTTAGATTATCTTCTTGTGGACACGCATCCCGGCCTCGAGGACGACACGCTGTTGGCGATGGGCGTTTGCGACAACCTTCTCGTAGTGTCGCGGTTAGACCAGCAGGACATGTTTGGCACAGGCGTCCTAGCAGAAGTCGCTAGGACCCTGGAGAAACCCACGCACTTGGTTTTGAACATGATCCCTCTAGCGCTAAATTCTTCAGAAGTGTCAAAGATCGCCAGTAAGATCGGCGCAAACTTCAAGATTCAGGTCCTAGGATGGCTACCTTTCTCCGAAGACATTGTCAGCTCTCTCAGCAAGTCCGTCTTCATCCTAACCAACCCCAGGCATTCTATGACCGCGCGGTTCAACGAATTCGCAAGAAGGCTGGAGAGCTTAGATGAGGTAAACTAGCCCGATGAGCTCGCTGGAAAGATACTCCACCAACCGTGTGAGACGACTCATCGGCTCAATCAACTCGATTCGTTTCAAGGATGATACTGGAGAGGTTGAATATTTCGGGCAGCAGGTCGTCATGCTAAGAAGGGACGCGTTTACCCTCATCCGGGATGAGCTCACACGAGTAGCAGGAGGAGCTGGCCAAGTCATCTTGGGTATTGCCGGCCACACTGTTGGCAAGGAGGAGGGAAGAGCGCTACTGGCCAAAGCAAAGGCTCCTGGAGTCAGGCTTCCTCAGTCACTTCCGATCTTCATCCGCTTGGCTGTTGAAGAGACTAACATGGGCTATGGGAAGGTCAAGATTGAAGACTTTAGTACTGAATCTGGAACAGTCAACATCTCTCTCCTCAACAGTTTTGAGGTGGATCCATACAGACACACTCTAAAGCCCACCTGCGCCTTCACGCTCGGCTACCTCAAAGGAATCTTCTCCGAGTTGGTAGGTAGAGACTTTGAGGGCAAGGAAATAGAGTGCAAGAGCAAGGGAGACGCCGGTTGCAAGTTCCGGTTAGCAGTCAGACCCGAATCAAACGCCGGCACAAGTCCGAAATGAAAGGCGCGGCACGCTCATTTTTCAAAAAAATGGTCTCGTAAGGGTCAGCTAGCGCGAACTGGACTACAGGTCGGCGAGGCCTCTGAGTTCTATCCGCTTAAGGTTAGTTCACTCCGGATAGCCGCGTCCTGTTGGGCATAGCTGCGAGGTCTTTGTCTCTAGTCGCCAATTCACAGTCCGTGCTTGTTTAGCGATTCTGTGAGGAGTGCTCGGAATCTCATATGCTTAGCTTTCTCTCCGAACTCGTTTCTGATAAGCCGCAAGGTCTCCTTGCAGAGTCTCAACGCTGATCGGTAAACCTTCGCTACTTCTTCTGTCCCCCTTATTCCGAGAGCCAGCGGATAGTCAGTTCTCAGATGCATTGGTCTCTTTCTCGCGTTCAGAATCTGGCGCCAGAGATAGTTCTCGCTGATGATCGATAGATCATTCAGAACGATGATGGCTCTCTCAACATGCTCAGCGATTACCCGCGCCGAATATCTCGTCAAGAAGTCATTCCGCTTGAGCCAACCGTTCCTTAGTTTGCCTGAGTACTCGATTATGTTGTGATACTCGTCCCAGAGAGATTTTTCCAGAATCTGATGCGAGGGTTTGGCCTTCTTCCAGCGGAGCATGATTCGCCACAAAACGCCTTTAGGGTCGTAGAGGATCTTTGTCGTCTCTGCGTTGCCCCGGGCCCAGAAAAATGCTCTCGGGTCTGTGAACTCTTTTTCCAGCTCTGCAACGGAGAGGAACCCTACCCCAACATAGATGTCTCCGTCGAAATAGGAGAAGTCTGCTGGTTTCTTCTTCCGATTCGTGACACCCAACATGTCGATGTCGCTGAAGGGTCCGGGCTCGCCTCTCGCGACGCTTCCGTGCACAAGAATGCCTGCAAGATGGGGATACTCATGTCTCACAAAGGACGCGGCCCGGTTCGCCGCCTCATCGTAGCATCTCCTCAGCTGGCTTTGAGACGGACCTTGCATTAACCGTGGAGGCTTCCCTGAACGAGTCACTAGGGCTGTCGCCATCTAGCTACGCGCGAGGTTACTGCCAGGGCGATCGCGAGTGAGACCGCGATTAGAAGCCAGCCTGTTAGTGGGGACCAGTAGGGCAGATTGGGTGCGGCACCCATGGCGTCTCGTATGAGGAGAGCGGCGTGGGTCGTTGGAATCGCATAAGCGACAAGCAGAATGTTGTGGGGCAGAATCTCGGCTGGGTAGAAGACTGGTGGTATTATTCCGACAAGGACGCTTAGGAGGAGTCCCGACTGCCATCCGTTGCGCAGATTCGATGTGAAGGTTGAGACGAGGTAGCCGATTGCGGAAGAGAAGAGCCAGACTCCCGCGAGCGACAACAGTACGACCGGGAGAGAGATGAGAGGAAGTCCGATGTAGACGAGTAGTGGTAGCAGTACTACCAGTGCTGGGGATGCGAAGAATAGTCCAGCGAATGCGATGCCGAGCAAGTAGCCGATCTGATTGACCGGGCTCGCGACGAAAAAGTCTTGGAGTTTTGTTTCTAACCGGTACCAGGTTGCGTCTCCCGCGATCCCAGTGCCGACTGTAGACAGGACGAGTAGTAGAGAGCCGACTACTCCCAGGGCGAAGGATCGTCCGCCAGTTGTGACGGTTATGATGAAGAGTAGGCTGAAAGGGGTGGCGAATAACCAGACGAGGCTCATCAGGTTCCTGCGCAGCCACGTTATTGATAGCATGTAGCCTATTATGACGGCAGCGCGGAACTGTCTGGTTGCGTTCATTCCTCCTCTCTCCCGACAAGGTCTACGAACAGGTCCTCTAATGATACTCTGGCGAGGCCCACGTCCGAGCCACGCTTCATCGCCTCATCAGCCAATTCTCTTCCTCGCTGGTCGTCTGTCAGGACCCTGAACCTCTCAGCGAGTTTCACCACGCGGCCGTAGCTGTTCAGTTCCTCGGAGGAGAAGGTTGACCCGACGATGTCGACGCGAACTCGCTCCTTGACATTTCGAAGAAGCTCAGTTGGGCTTCCAGACAGAACCTTGCGTCCGCGATCGATTACCGCTACCTCATTCGAGAGTATCTCGGCCTCGTCGATATAATGGGTCGTCAACAGGAGGCTCCGTCCCTCCTTCTGGATCTCGTTGAGAACGCCCCAGATTCTGCGACGACTAACAGCATCAAGTCCCAGCGTAGGCTCGTCAAGGAAGATCAGATCTGCGTCGGTAGCCACGGCCATGGCTACTCGGACACGCTGCCGTAGACCTCCTGACAGAGAGTCTGCTGGCTGATTCCGGTATTCTGTCAGCTCCAGCTGTTCTATTGTCTTCTCTGCTCGCCCGCGAGCCTCGCCTCGAGACAATCCTCTTGCTAAGAGTGTGAGGTAAATGTGGTCCCACGGGGTTAGAGGCCCTATCGTGCCGCCCTCTTGGGGCACGACCGCAATCTTGCGTCTGATCTCTAATGGCTCATCTCTGGCATCATGTCCCAGTACCGATATCTTTCCCTTAGTGGGCATTAGTTGTGTTGCTGCGATTCTCAGAAAGGTGGTCTTTCCGGCACCATTGCGACCGAGGAGGGTGAAAATCTCGCCGCGACCAATTGACAGGGTGATGTCAGAGAGGGCTTGTGTCCTAGAACGGTGGTAGATCTTTGATAGGGAGACGGCTTCTATTGAGTTCAAAGTCATATCGCACCATACACAAATCCACCGCTATCCGCGGACCCTACTCTTGCTGGAAAGGGATAATCAGTCTGGATTTCAGCCTTTGCCCTGACCGCAGTGAGCAGTTTCACTTGGACGGAAACGCAAGGGCAATTCGCGCGCGCGATAGCAGACTATTCCTTAATAGATGACCCGGCTAGGACGCTTCGGCGAACGGTAGTGGAAACTGGCTATGCTGAAGTAGACGGTGGGAGGCTGTACTATGAGACAAGCGGAGAGGGTCACGCTCTGGTCCTGATCCACGCGGGGTTCTTGGACAGTCGAATGTGGGACGCGCAGTTCCAGCTATTCTCAGAGAACTACAGGGTCATCCGGTATGATGTTCGTGGCTTCGGCAGGTCTGACGTTGCACGGACCAAATTTTCTGATTACAAGGATCTTCGCCAACTTCTAGATCATTTGCGAGTGAAAACAGCCTCCCTTGTGGGCGTGTCGAACGGAGGGAGGATAGCCTCGGACTTTGCTGTTGAATATCCATCGATGGTAGATCGTCTGGTACTGGTTTCTCCGGGAATTGCCGGCTACAAGTCTTCCGATCCGGAGGAGTCGAAGCTATGGGAGGAGTTTGAAAACCAGATGAAGCCTCAGGAAGACGCGGACCGAGAAGGTAGAGCAGCGGACGCGGTTGAGATGGACGTAGACGCATGGGCGTCTGCCCAGACGCCAGCTAACCGAGAGCGGATTACGCAGATAGCAATGGACAACTTTCACGTCCATGTTGAGAACCCATGGAAGCTTCAAGGTCCTCCCGAGCCAAGAACCTTCCAGCGTCTGTCACAGATTCGCATCCCAACACTCCTCATCATCGGCGACAGAGACGTCCCTGCCCAGATACTAATGGTGGACAACGTTCACACTCACATCCCCGGTTCCAAGAAGGTTCTGATTCGAGGGGCCGATCATATTGTTAACATGTCAAAGCCCGACGAGTTCGACAGAACAGTTCTCGAATTCTTGAAACAGCAGACCCAAGAGATACGAGCATAGACTCTCACTACTTCTCGATAACTGTGACCGTTGCTTGGATCAATACCCGGAAGGCTTCACCTCTTTCCTAGACTTCCTGTGCAGAAAATACACCATAGATCCGAAACGCGTATTCATCGAGTACAGCTCAAACCCGCCTCCACCCGTACAAGGCAGTAGACCCGGCTTCTATGACGGGCTCCTCTCATATCGCAGGAAAGACGGTCAACTGGAATTCCTCATCACAGTCTTCAAGATCGCCCGGGACCCACTGCTAACACTCGGACACGAGTTCGCTCACCTGGTAGAGGACTTGAGGCTGGGCAGCGTTGACAAACAACTCGGTCCTCCAGATGATGCAAGAGAGAAGAAATTTGACGAGCAGGCAGGACGGGACCTTCTCGAATTCGAGATCGGGAACAGAACAGGAGAATAGGTCATGCGGCGTCTCCACGGGTCCCACATCGACCTGCTGCTTGCCATTTGCTAGAACAGTTCCAAAAGTGTGGGCTTGTACTCACCTGTAAGCCTTAGTGGACGCCCTCGATATATGCGCAGATAGCCCCTGGACTTTCCGAAGATTCCTTGCACAACAGATTACTCCAGAAGAACCTGAACAGCTCAGTACGCCTCCTGCGACTGTCAGCGGTTCTATTGATAATTGCGGCGAGCACCCTGTACTCCATCAACGTGCGCGGAGCAACCGGAAGCTTCGCATTCACCAACTACGAACTCGGAACCACCCCCGGAACCACATGCCCTAATGCGCTTGCGAACTGTTACAACTTCGCGGCCGAGCCAGCGATTCGAGCCGACAATTCCGGGAACTTCTACGCATCCTCCGAGAACGGTCTCACAGGCGGCACCGTCGCCTGGAAGTCAACGGATGCCGGGCTCCACTACATCACACTCCAGTCACCGAACAGCGCCTCAGCGGGCAGCATGCAATTCTCGCCGGCAGGTGGAGACACAGACCTTGCTGTCGCATCCCTTCTCAACGGGAACGGCTTCTACAACGTCTACGTAGCAAGCCTCGCTCTTACGAACGTCTACGTTAG
>Ga0209761_1000007_pt1 | contig 91275 bp, 83 predicted proteins | sample GraSoi013_1_40cm_4_FD_185818 | JGI IMG/M metagenome (GOLD analysis project Ga0209761, IMG submission 185818) | Grasslands soil microbial communities from the Angelo Coastal Reserve, California, USA - Sample 09_25_2013_1_40cm (SPAdes) (version 2) | ecosystem: Environmental > Terrestrial > Soil >... | reverse complement strand
GTCGCCACTGCAGAACTCGCAGCAGTCCGAATAGCAGTCAAGCTCTCGCCCTGGATTTCAGCCTGCAAGACTCCGCTCTGAGAATCGTACACCAGGACATCAGACATCACAGTAGGAAGAGAGACAGCCGAGTTCTTGGCATTCAGGCGGGCAATCTTTACGGAGACCGTTCTTTGTCCAAAGACATATGCTGGCATAAAGAACATAGAAGCTCCCCCTGGAACCTTCAGCCAGACACGCTCAGGATTTACCGCCTTCCCATTGGCGAGTTTCAGATACGCTTCTCTCGCCAGCTCAACGGCCGTTGAGAACGGGAGAAGATTTCTTACGTCAGCATCTGTGACCTTGAGCAATTCGCCTGGCTCGACTACAGCGGAACGCTCTAGCCGTTGACGTTGGTAGACGAAGCGTCAACGCCTCTATTAGATATCGTCCCGCGTCTTAGTTCTTCGAACTTCCTTCCCAATTCAGAAGAGACTAGAGTCAACGTCTGGCACCAGCTAGCTTCAATCAGGATTCATCCGAGTCCGGTCTGTTACCAAGAACGTCGTCAATTCGTTTCATGATCCCAGAGTCCAGCTTATCTACCACATCGACTGCTTTCATGTTCTCGACCACTTGTTCTGGTCGGCTGGCGCCAGTCATCACGGTGCTGACGTGGGGGTTTTTCAGGCACCAGGCCAATCCTAGCTGAGCCATAGTACAACCCAAGTCCTTTGCGATCGGCTCGAGTTGGTTTACTTTCGCAATATTCTCGGGGGTTATGAGATTCTCCCGCAACCAGCCATACCCTTCCAGCGTTGCTCGCGAGCCTGGAGGGACACCATTCTTGTATTTTCCAGTCAACAGTCCCGAAGCTAGTGGGCTCCAGATCGTGGTTCCAAGTCCAATCTCCCGATACAGCGGTACGTACTCGACCTCAACCCGTTCTCGGTGGAGCATGTTGTACTGCGGCTGTTCCATTGTTGGAGGTGTCATACCAAGCTCGCGGGCTATTCCATACGCCCGCATGATATCGGAGGAACTCCACTCTGATGTTCCCCAGTAGAGAATTAGACCTTGGCGAATAAGATCGTCCATGGCTCGAACCGTCTCCTCGATCGGCGTATTCGGATCGGGACGATGACAGTAGAATAGATCCAGATAGTTTAGTTGTAATCGTCGCAGGGAATTACGGCACGCTTCGTAGACATGCTTCTTCGACAATCCCTTGTCGTTGGGTCCATCTCCGCCCCAGAACACTTTGCTCGAGACGACGATGCTCTCTCTTCGCCAGCCCAAGCGCTTGATCGCATTCCCCATTACAGTCTCCCCATTGCCATGAGCGTAAGCCTCAGCATTATCGAAGAAGTTCACCCCAGCATCGTGGGCGGCGGACATACACTTGACTGCGACCTCCTCTCCAACTTGCCCCCCATAAGTGACCCAGGCACCCAACGAGAGTTCGCTGAGCTTAAGCCCGGAAGTTCCAAGCTTACGATAGTTCACTCTTCAAGACCTCCCTTTCGCTTAGGGAATTCTGGTTACTAATATCCACTTTCAGAAAGGAATATGAGCGAGAATCCTCTCTCGAAAACCAACGAGCGAGATAGTATGAAAACATATCCCCTAGTATTTGCACTAGCCCTGATCATTACCATTGCCATACCAGTCGCCGTGCACGGAAAATCCACCTCGCCGACCTTCGTCAATATCCAGCTAATTCGACCCGACGGGGGCAGTGAGCCTGAACTCTCCATTGGACCGGATGGCACCGCGGTCTTCGTCTCACTCTCCTGGACCCAATTCGCCACCAACACTTGGAAAGCCTCCTTTGGACAGACTCCAGCCTTCCAGGGTCAGATCGACACTTCCCTCGCACCTGGAGTGGGAGGAGGAGAGGACGCCGATGTTGACATCGGCTCAACAGGCACACTACATGCGACGACCCTGCTAGCTTTCTTCAATCCCCAAACCAAGATCACCCAGCTTGGAGTATCCGCCATTACCTGCCCGAATGCTGACTTCTCTAACAATTTTGCCCACTGCACCTCCCAGATCATTGACACGACCCAAGCTGATCGCCCGTGGATTACCTCTGACGGAGCGCATGTCTACATTTCCTATCATGACTCAGGTTCCAGCACAACAATTCACGTTCAAAGATCAGACGACGACGGAATAACCTTCCATCGAGTAGGTGACCCGATCGTTGGCCAAGGAGGAGCGACCAGCAACTCGACCTTCGACAACGACCAAGGAAAGATCATAGCTGATTCAGTAACCCACAACGTCTACGACGTTTACGCCTCGGGGGTTGGAGGATTGCAGAAAGCGAAGACTGCCAACTTCAACAACATCTATGTCTCGAAGAGCACCGACATGGGCAAGACCTGGACTCCAACACTCGTCTTCTCAGGAACCACAAATGTCGCACTGAACAACGTCTTCCCCGTCCTGGCAGCGGACCCGCTGAGCGGAAACCTCTACGCGGGATGGTCGAATGCCCACAGTGTCTTCCTCTCTAAATCAACCACCCAAGGCCAAACTTGGACGAGCCCCATAACTCTCAATACAGCTCCGGCTGTAACAGCTCTCTTTCCATGGATAGCGGCGCGAGGCAGCACGGTCGACTATGTGTACTATGGAAGCAGTGCTTCCAGCAAGGACGATCCCAGCGCGGTCTGGAACGTGTACATGGCCCGGAGCACCGATGGAGGAGCACACTTTGCACAGACAATTGTCACCACCCATCCGAACCATGTAGGAGTGGTCTGCACGAATGGTATTGGCTGCCAGCCCGGAACGCGCAACCTTCTAGACCTCTTCCAAGACGCGATAAACCCAACAAACGGTATGGCGGCAATAATCTATACAGATGACACCTTGACAACTCAATCTAACGGCTCGTCCCTACCGCAAGTTGTTGTAGCTTACCAGACCTCATAGCTCTAGACAAATCGGCCCCTTCAGCTCCCCTTTTTCCTAAATCACCTCGACGTAAGATGCCGGAGCGACTCGACCTGGGGGCCTTATGCAGTTCTAGGAAAACTTAGAGAAGAGCATAAGCGATGGGTTAGGAAGCGATTCAGGTGGAGCCAAACTCAGTCGAGATAGACAAGATCGCCCGAGAATTTGACGGTGACGCATGCGAGTTCTGCGAGCGTTACAAGAACAAGGGGTTATCGCGGAGTAGTAAGCTGCTCTTGAGATTCATCCTCGACAACAGGGTGCGAGATAGATCTATTCTCGATCTCGGCTGCGGCGCAGGCGGCCTCTCATTCGAGTTGCTGAAGGAGGGGGCCGGCAACGCTGTCGGCTTCGACCTCTCTCCGAACATGCTCAGCGCCGCCACAGAACTGGCCCAAGCGAACGGGTTTGAGAGCCGAGCCAAGTTTGAGTTGGGGAACGCAGCGACGAGCGAGCTACCGGGATCGGACATCGTTGTTATGGACAAGGTGTTGTGTTGCTATTCCGAATGGAAGCCTCTACTGAAGAATGCAATGGAAGCGAGCAGGATGATGATCGGCTTCACGGTTCCCCGGGACGCAGGCTTGACCAAATTGCCCTTTCGACTCGCCTTAAAAGTCGTGAACTATTTCCAGAAAAGAAGAGGAGGCGTTCTTTTCTACCTGCATCCGCTAGGGACTATTGACAAGACTATGCGAGAGTCGGGATTCACCCGTCGCAAAAAACAGGGTTCGAGGTTCTGGTTGGTTTTTCTTTACTCACGGATCTGAGGATCTTAGACAGATCTATAGTCGAACCGTAACTGAACCAGTGATAGAAAATTGTTCCAGTAATAGATCAATCTTAGATAATTCCAATGCAGAGCAGTGTTTGCCATGTTGAAGCTTCGCAAAGCAACCGCCAAAGACATTCCGCTAATATTATCGTTCATCCGAGAGTTGGCAGAATACGAGCGAGCGCCGAATGCAGTCTCCTGCACAGAGAAAGACCTGCGCCGCGACGGATTCGGATCCAACCCGAAGTTTCGAGTGATTATTGCAGAATGGAATGGAGAGCCCGCTGGTATGGCCTTTTTCTTCTACAACTATTCAACATGGCAAGGACGACCTGGAATCTTCATCGAGGACTTGTTCGTGCGACCCCGGTTTCGAAGCAAAGGAATCGGCCGCGCACTAATGGCGCACCTTGCGAAGACAGCGACTGCCGAGCAGTGCTACGGCGTGCGATGGGAAGTGCTTGACTGGAATACGCCAGCGATAGATGTGTATCAACATCTAGGCTCAAAGTTTCGACAAGGCTGGCGAATCATGCAGATCACCGGACAAGAACTTACAGAATTAGCTGAAAGCGTCCCGAAGGGCCTCTCCAATGAATAGTTGGACGGTCCCAGGAGCTAACACCTGTCAGGCCCAACCATTAGCCCAAATGCCCAACACAGAGGAAAGTACTGCTTAGACCCTCGTCCGTTACGGTATGAGTCTCGAAGCACTTTTGAGACTCGATTCCTCGACGCTGGGACCCCTCGGCAGTCAATGATTCATGTCCGACAGACCAGATTTGGCACAGGATTACAAGCCGATCAGCGATTATGGCGTCATTGGAGACATGCACACCGCCGCTCTGGTCGGACTCGACGGATCCATCGACTGGTATTGCGCACCGCGGTTCGACTCTCCGAGCGTGTTTGCAGCCGTACTCGACGTACGGAAAGGTGGAAGATTCCAGTTGTCTCCCGTCGAGAAGTTTACGACAAAGCAGGTCTACGAGGGCGACACGAACGTTCTCTCGACCATCTTCGAATCCAAGGAGGGAAGGATCAAGCTCACGGACTTCATGCCCTGTTTCATGGAGAAAGGCGAACTCAAGGGCCTCCAAGAGATTCACAGAATTATCGACTGCGAGGAGGGTGAATCTGGAATTCGAATCATTTTCCAGCCCCGCCTAGACTACGCGAGGGGAACAACCTCCATATTGGAAACTGAAGAAGGATGCGCCGCGAAGAACCAAAGTTACCAGGTCAATCTCGCATCATCGGTGAAGCTCCGTGTTACGGACAAGAGTGTTCTGACTGGGGAGTTTAGATTATCAAAAGGTGCAAGGGCTGTTTTCGTCCTCAAGTGGGGAAGAACCCCGGCAATCTCCGCGACACGGTACGAGACCAGCAAGAAGCTTTCCAGAACTCTATCGTATTGGAAGCGTTGGATCGGGCATGTGAAGTATCAAGGACCCTTCCGGGCTAATGTTGTGAGATCCTGTCTTGTTCTGAAGCTGTTGCAGTATGCTCCAACGGGAGCGATGGTCGCAGCAGTCACGACCTCTCTCCCTGAAAGCGTTGGCACTTTGAGAAACTGGGACTATCGATATTCCTGGATCAGGGATAATGCGCTGTCGGTGCTTGCCTTGAGCGAGGCTGGAGCAAGCAGAGAAGCCTTGGACTATGCAAGATGGCTCATCAATCTTCGCAGACACTCAAAAGAGAAATTGCAAATAATGATGGGCATAGGCGGCGAGAGAGAGATACCTGAGACCACTCTCGACCATCTTGAAGGATATCGGCGTTCAAGTCCGGTCCGAATCGGCAATGCAGCGTCAAAGCAGCTGCAACTAGACGTTTATGGAATCTTAGCCGATTACGTTTACTTCCTCCACACATTAGGATGGACAACTGGGCAGGTCTATGAGAACCTCGTGAGATACTCGGCCGACCAGGCGATGAAAGAATGGCAGAGTCCAGACAGCGGAATATGGGAGATTCGACAGCCGAAGACGTTTGTGGAGTCGACCATGTGGTGCTACGTCGCCCTCGACCGAGCTATCAAGATGGCCCGGGAACTCGGGTATGACGAGGACTGGCAGAGATGGGAGCCAGTTAGGAAGAAGGTCAAGAGTCAGATCCTCTCCGAGGGATGGTCTGAGAAGAAGAAGGCCTTCACGATGATTTTTGGAGGAGAGGATTTAGACGCAGCGAATCTTCTCATGCCTCTCGTCGGATTTCTTCCCGCAAGGGACGCGAAGATGACCTCGACCATACAGCGGATTCGGGAAGAATTGTCCGAAGACGATCTGATTTACAGATACAAGGTGGACGACGGCCAACTTGGGAAAGAGGGCACTTTTACCGTCTGTAGCTTCTGGATGGTCGACTGTCTCACGAGACTGGGAAAGCTTCGCGAGGCAGAGGGACTCTTGAACCAGTTGATGAAGCGGAGTAATCATCTGGGACTCTATTCTGAAGAAATTGATCCGAAGACTGGTGAAGCGTTAGGGAATTTTCCTCAGGCCTACACTCATATGGGATTGATAACCGCGAGTGTGCATCTTGAAGAGGCGCGGCGGAAAAGTGGACTGATCCGATATGCCAAAGCCATATCGAACAAGATCAGCGGTCGATGACTAAGCAGGTCGGCCTCGTACATCTCAGAGAGTTGTGCTAAATCTGTAAAGGACGTTTGGTTAAGGGGGAACTGGCGATTATTGCCAAGATCGCCCGATCACGGGGGCCTCCGTCAAGCAAAAGCAGACAATCGAAGAAAGAATTTGTCTAATCTGATCTCAGTGGTCCCCCGGGGGAGGGGGTTGCCTTGTTGATTGTTCTTGTTCAGGCTTTGTTTTAGGTTTTGGGGCTGTTTCGAATCTAGAAGGCGCATTTTTCAGGGTCTGAAAGCGAGCAGGAGCCCCAAGGAAAACGAGCAATTAGGGTAAGTTTACCATCTTTGTAAGATCAGTCAGTAGTTGAACTACGTCACGATGATTTTTCAGGTTGAACTTAGCATAGGATTTTGCGAGTCCTACTTTGATCGAATAAGACTTTTCGGGAAGAACCTTGAAGAGTTCTTCGTCAGCCAGATCGTCACCCACGGCCAGAACAAAATCGAATGTCTTCTCTGAAAGCAGTAGCTTCGCAGCCATTCCCTTGTCGATCCCGACGTTTCTCACCTCGATCGACTTGCTATCTTGCAACACTTGGAGCTCAGTGTTCTCTGTGAAATATCCTAGCTCATCCGCAAGCTCTTTCGATCGTACGGAGGCGAGTTCTGGGTCGGCAGCTCGATAGTGCCAGACTAGTGAGAATTCTTTCTCTTCGGCAAAAGAGCCGGGAAGCCGGTCTTCATAGCTCTGGAGAATAGGCCGAACCTTTTCCTTCCAGTTGCTCTCTACTTTGATGGCTGGTAGCCAGTCTTTGTCCTTCTCTCTGATCCACGCTCCGTGCTCGGCGACAATTCCTACGCTTAGGGGTCCGAACCATTTGTGTAAGAGATCTCTATGCCGACCACTCACGATGACTAGGTTGTTTCGTGGGTCTTCCGCGAGTGCGTTGAGAGTGGAGAGGAGGATTGCGCCGGGAACCGCGGTCTCAGGACGCTCCTTGAACGGCGATAGCGTGCCGTCATAATCTAAGAATAGGATTCTTTTCTCGGAATTGGTGTAGTCTTTGATTAGCTTTTCCCTTGTCGGCCTATCCATTAGCCGTGCGCTGAACCTTCTCTGCTGGTCTTTGACCGAGTGTAGCTTGCCTGTAAAGTCCTGGCCCCATCGTATAACATCGTAACGTCCTAATCTGTTCTGCATTACCTGGTTACGTCGTATCTGTTCCTCTTCAGGCATTTCCAGAGCTGTCTTGAGTGCATCTACAATTTCGGATTCGTCGTTGGGATTGATGATGAGCGCCTCACCCAGCTCTCGGGAGGCTCCTGCCATCTCGCTTAGAATTAGGACCCCTTTCTGATCGGCCCTAGACGCCACATACTCTTTCGCGATCAGATTCATGCCGTCTCTCAGAGGGGTTACTAGAGCCACGTCGCTCATGGCGAAGAGGCTCAACAACTGGTGATACGGCAGGAACCGGTATCGATAGACTATCGGGTTCCAATCGATTGCCCCGAATCTTCCGTTGATGCTTCCCACTAGTTTGTCGATCTCCTCTTTCATCTGCTCGTAATGCTGTGATCCTAGCCGGGAAGGGACGACTGAGAGCATGAGGACTACTTTTCGAAGCCATTGAGGATACCGCTCGAGAAAAGTGGCGTAGGCCTCAAGACGATGCTTGATCCCTTTCGTATAGTCAAGCCTGTCAAGGGACAGAACGACCTTAATGTTGCCTAGTCTCTCCCGGAGTGCTCGGGCCTCCTGCTGTACAGTGTCACTCTTCACATTATCGCGAATCTGCCCGTAATGTACGCCCATCGGGAAGGTGTCAACCTTCACCGCTCTCTCCCCGTCAATGAGCACCTGGCCAAAATTGTGTTCAATACCCAGAATGCGAAGTATACATCTGAGGAAATGTTGTGTGTAGTCGATTGTGTGGAATCCGACCAGGTCGGCTCCGAGGATTCCTTCTAGTATAGCCCTGCGCCATCTTGTCGGAAGCGTGCGGAACACATCGTAGGAGGGGAAGGGTGTGTGGAGAAAGAATCCGATGGGCAGATCAGGCATCTTCTCTCTCAAAAGCTGCGGGAGAAGCATGAGATGATAGTCGTGGACCCAGACAGTGTCGTTTGGCTGGACCACTTTCAGCAGCGAGTCTCTGAAGACCTCATTCACCTTGACATATTGTGCCCAATCGTTCTCGTCAAACTTGGCATGTGTAGGAAAATAGTGGAACAGCGGCCAGATCGTGCTGTTGCAGAATCCATGATAGAACCCGTCCATCGTTTTAGCGTCTAGAAAGACCGGCGAGGCTTGTTGCTTGGCGGCTTTTGACCTCAGTTTGTCTTGAGAACTTTCATCGATCTCGATGCCGGGCCAGCCGACCCACAAGTAATCTCGATTAGGAGAACCTTGTCTGGACGATTCCAGGTACGCGGTCAGTCCTGAGACAAGACCGCCTGGACTCGCGCGAAAAACCAGCTTGCCGTCCTTGCTACTGGCTGTGAACGGTAGCCTGTTCGAGACGACCACTAATCTCAAGGCTGGCTGTTCCCCTGAACTATTCATGCTCCGCCCTCCCCTGACGGTTTAGAATGATAGTAACCCTGCCATAAACCAGCCGAGTACAGGCTTCAACTCGTCATTAACTGATGCCCGATGAAGCGGCTATTGACGCCTCCATGAGGACACGGACCTCATTTGTGGGCGTCAAGTTTAAGCCCACGGCTGGAGGTTCGAACGCCTGAGTATCCCTTGGTATACTGCTGGAAATGTGGCAGCGAGCTTCGAGAAGACGCAGCCTTCTGCTCGAAGTGCGGCGCCTCTGTTCGGGGCACTATGGGTGTCCAGTCTCCAACAGGCTTCGAATTACTGAGGGATGACAAGAATGTCCAGAACCACTGGGCCCGGAGACTAGTCGCTTTCATCATCGACGCAGTTATTGTCACCGTTGTACTAGCGATCATTGCAATCGTCGTGTCGATTCCATTCATTATCGGTTTGAGCTTCCCGTCCACGACTCTGGGGGCATTTCCAGCATGGTGGAATGCATGGTGGGGTCTCTCGCTTGGCGGACTAATACCTCTAGTCGTCTTCCTCTACTTCTTCCTCGCTGAAGGACTCTACGGGAGGACTTTGGGCAAAGAGATCATGGGTCTGCAGATACTGAGAGTCGATGGAAGGCCGATGGACTTTCGCAGTAGTCTCGTCCGAAATGTAAGCAAGATCTACTGGGTCCTGCTTCTGATAGACGTGGCGGTTGGATTGGGGACGCATGGTGATATGAGTCAGAAGTGGAGCGACCGCTACATCGGGACAAAGGTGGAAGAGAAGACCCGCATGACAATAATCCCCTGAGTCCAACTCAATCATAATATCCACTAACATTTTCGAACTAGCTCCTGAACACTTGTCGGCTCAGATTTCGAGACAACGGGCAGTCATCGCCCTTGTTGCTGCTCGCATTGTCTATGCCATAAACTGGCTGAACATCGGCGCGATCTTCTACCTGATGAGTGCCGACCTCAACAGCGGCGTGTCTGGCCTGGGAACTCTGACCTCAAGCTTCTACCTTGGCGTTGGAATAATGCAGGTCCCGGGCGGAATACTCGCGGCGAAATGGGGCCCAAAAAGAACAGTATCATTAGGCATACTCGTCTCCTCTGTAGCAGTGCTAGGTACTTCCATATCATCAGCCATTCTTGAGGTTGCAATCCTACGTTTCATCGTTGGAGCAGGAATGGCACTCGTATTCGCACCCTCGGTAGTTCTTATGACTAGATTTCTGGGAGGAAAGTCGGGCACCAGCGTCGGGCTCATCAATTCCGCATTCGATATCGGGGGTTTGTTCGGACTCTTCGGATGGATTCTCCTCGCAACAGTCACGGGCTGGCGCTCTACCCTCGTACTCAGCGGAGGGCTAGGAGTGCTCACGGGACTCTTGGTAGTTGCGCTCGCCCCGAAAGATGGGGAAAATGCTCATTTCAGGTTCTCCACTGGTAAGCTTGGCAAGATTCTGAGCGATCGGAACTTGATTGTGCTGGGGCTCGGGTCTCTAGGTTCGAACCTGGGCAGCGTTTTGATCTCGAGTTTTATGGCATACTACCTCCAAGCAAGCCTGGGAGAAACCGCGGCAATCGCAGGCATAGTCGCAGCGATGATTGTTCTCCTGCCGATCTACACATCTCTATGGGGAGGAAGAATGTATGACCGGAACAGGAAGCCAAGGCGACTACTGATCCTCTCTGGTCTAGGAATGACCTCAGCGCTTTTGGTGGCCGCAACACCAACGCTCTTTGCTGCAGCCGCCGGAGCCGTACTGGGCGGGATAGCGGTCGGACCAGCGTCCACGATCAACTTCGCCGCAGCTAAGGACCTTAGCAGGGTCGAGAAAGAGTATGAAGGCCTCACGATCGGTTGGGTTAACAGCATTTCCTTGACAGGCTCCTTCTGGCCTCCGCTAGTCTTCTCATATTTCGCAAGATCATTCAACTACTCCGCTGCCTGGATAGCAGGCGCAGCCATGTGCTTTCTCCTACTCGTTCCTCTGTTCTTCCTGCGAGAAGACCATGAAAGTTCGCCAAGATGAGTTAATGGCTAGTCTCGAAGACGACGCTGCGTCTCTCAATCGTTTGTATGAGCACTACTGGGAGTTCATCCTCAAAGAAAGCCCGACCTTTGCGACATATCTCGGAGACCACCGCTACGACAACTGGCTAGAGGACGTTTCCGCGGAAGCCTACGAAAAGCGCGTCGACCGGTTCAGAAAATACCTGATAGAGCTCAAGGGCTTCAAGAAACCCACTAGCGGAGAAGACCGGCTCAACTATGACCTCTTCAAACGAGAACTAGCATTACAGATTGAAGGCGCAAAATATCACCCGTATCTTCTGCCGATAACTCAGCAGACTGGTCCACACATCGACCTCCCTCAACTAACCACATATCACCCGTTCAAGACTCTGCAAGACTACGTGAACTACATTAGTCGACTGACACAGTTTCGGAGGGTCTTCGACCAGACAATTACAAATCTCAAGACTGGGATAGGCAAGAAGACTGTTCAGCCTCGAAGCGTCGTCGAGAAGATCATCTCTCAACTGGAAGCGCAGATTGTATCTGCACCCGACAAGAGCGAACTCTACAAGCCGATCGGCCGGATCCCGTCGGAAATTTCTAGTGTCGAAGCACAACGAATGGCAGGAGATGTGAGCGAAGCGATACAGAACTATGTCGTCCCCGCTTATACGAAGCTTCTCAAATTTGTCAGAGAAGAATACCTGCCAAAATCCCGTACTCATCCAGGGGTCTGGTCCATTCCTAATGGTAGAGCAATGTACGCATACTACATCCGCCTTCACACGACGACCAATCTCACGCCCAACCAGATACACCGACTAGGCAAACGGGAGCTAGCTCGAATCGGTAAAGAGATCGGTGTGATCCTGGGAAAGGTTCAGTTCAAAGGCAGCCTCCAACAATACAATGAGACACTTCGGAAGGACAAGTCAAATTTCTACATGACTGGCCAAGACCTCCTCGACGGATTCAAGCAAATCCTGGGGCAAATGGATGCCAGACTCGGTGAGTTCTTCGGAAAGCTCCCTGAAGCGAAGTACGATTTCAGGGAAATCGAGGAATGGCGGGCAGACGCTGCTCCTGCTGCCTATTACTACGCACCGCCAGAAGACCGTTCCCGACCCGGATACTTCTACGTCAACACATACATGCCTGAGACCCGGCCAAAGTATATGATGGAGGCTCTCGCCTACCACGAAGCAGTTCCAGGCCACCATCTCCAAATCGCAATCCAGCAAGAACTTACGAGTCTTCCCAAGTTCCGACGCCACGGTGGATACACCGCCTTCGTCGAAGGCTGGGCTCTCTACGCAGAATGGCTTAGCAAGCAGATGGGCTTCTACAAAGACCTCCTCGCTGACTATGGCCGACTCACGGCAGAAGCTTGGCGAGCATCACGTCTGGTAGTGGATACGGGCATTCACAGTCTGAAATGGACACGAGACCAAGCAATCAAGTTCCTCAAAAACAATACAGCCAGTTCCAAGCAGGACATTGTCTCCGAAGTAGACCGGTACATTGCTTGGCCAGGCCAAGCATTAGCCTACAAGATGGGCGAACTGAAGATACGAGAACTCCGAGCCAAAGCAGAGAAGAGAATGAAACGGCGCTATGATATTCGAAAATTCCATGATGAACTCTTGGACGATGGGGCTTTGCCTCTGGATATTCTCCAAGCAAAGATGGGCCGCTGGACAAACAAGACGACTAGCAAGGAATCCTGACAGGTCCCTTCAGGCGAGGACCTTAAGAGATCGAAATACCATTCACAGGGCAGCGTTCACGAACAGAGTGTAGTTGCATGTCTCGCGAAGACCCTGAACTCCAGAGCATAAAGGAGAAGAAACTAGTAGAGATGATGCGCAGGACGCGGGCCCAGCTTCAATCAGCAGAAAAATATGATGGCAAACCGATAATCCTGTCAGACGCTACCTTCTCATCAGAGATCTCAAAATATCCACTGATGGTCGTGGACTTTTGGGCCGCATGGTGCGGACCCTGTAGAATGGTCGCCCCTATTGTTGAACAACTCGCCAAGGAATACTCTGGCCGCGTAGCATTCGGCAAACTGAACGTCGACGAGAACCCTCTTACTTCTGGCGAATTCCAAGTCCAGAGCATCCCGACGCTCCTAATCTTCCGTGATGGCCAGCCTGTTGACGGCATTATTGGGGGGGTGCCGAAGTATCAGATCGAGTCAAAGCTGAGGGCCTATCTAGGCAATTAACCGAGCTGGCAGCTCGCGTCTGACGCAAATCTCTGAAGAACAGCAATATTTGCGTTTCCGGATATTATCGTGTTTTGAAATTATCGAAGAAGGATACAAAACGTCATGAAATCAAATGTGCCCATGACCGCGAAGTCCCCGACAAACAAAGAACCACACCCTGTTCCAATTGCAAAGAGACCTAGGTGCAGAGTGTTCAAATTCCGAAGTTAAGTAGTCGACAAGCCTGAGACAGACGGGGCTGAAATGACAACCAAAGCGACGCTGCGGTCGATTGCCCGGCTGCTTCTCGTTATTGGCGGAATAATACTGATTCTTGAGGCTGTCCTCCAGCTAAGCGGAGACATCAAAGGTCTCCTGAACCTGGCACCCCGGGTCCCGTCTCTAGACTTTTTCACGAGCGCAATCGTAAGCATCCTCGTCGGGGTCCTAGCGTTGATAGGAGCGGGAAGAATCTCCAGTCCCGCATGGGGCATCATTCTGCTGGTCCTAGGGTTCCTCTTGATTGCCAGTCTTGGCGGGATACTCGTCTTCATAGGCGCTCTGATCGCCCTCGTCGCAACATTCGTCAAATTATAGATTAGAAAACCGCCCATCGGCCAAATCCGTAGCCACTGAAAAAGCGTATCAATAACGTACGTTACACGAGTCAGCCTACTTCATGTGAGGATTTTGAAATGGACTCTAGAACTCTTGGAAAGAATGGTCCGAAAGTCTCCCGAATTGGTATGGGTGTTTGGCAAGCCAGCGACTTGTGGAAAGGTGATGACGAACAGATCGTCCGCGCAATCACAAGAGGCCACGAACTTGGCGTGAACCTAGTCGACACTGCGGAGGCTTACGGTAACGGACACAGTGAACAGGTCGTAGGCCGAGCCCTGAGAGACATCGGCAGGGAAGAGTTCGTTGTTGCAACCAAAGTCCACGGAGCGAATCTCAGATACGATGAGCTTCAGAGAGCCGCCGCGGCTAGCATGAACCGGCTAGGGGTCACGGAGATAGATCTGTACCAAGTTCACTGGCCTGATCCGTGGGAGCAGGTCCCTCTCAAGGAGACGATGAAGGCGCTGGAGAAACTCTACACCGAAGGAAAGATCCGGGCGATTGGTGTCAGTAACTTTGCAGTCCGAGACCTCGAAGAGGCCAGGTCCCACCTCTCGCGAACAGACATTGTCTCAAACCAGGTCAGGTACAACTTTCTACAACGAGAAATCGAAGAAGAGGTCTTACCTTACTGCAGAAAGAACAATATCACAATTCTTGCCTATAGCCCGCTGGCGCAAGGGGCCCTAACAGGGAAGTATAATCGCGGACACGTTCCAAAGGGCGACATTAGAGACGAGAACAGACTCTTCGCACCAAAGAACATCGAGCAGATAGAGAAGGTCAACGCTGTCCTCGGAAGCATCGCTAGACGACACGGATGCTCAGCCTCCCAAGTAGGACTCAGCTGGCTCCTAGCCAACCAAATGGTTGTCCCAATCCCCGGCGCGAAGAACGAAGCCCAAGCCGAAGAGAACGCTGGCTCGACCAAGCATCTGCTTACCAACGCGGAACTCACTGAGCTGGATACCGCCTACGAACTCGTGGACATCGACTATCTCCCAACGGTCCCGGATGTGCCGATCGAACTGGTGACCTGAGTAGGCTCGAAAAAGTAGCCATGTCTAAATACTTCAAAAGGAGATTGACAACAGCAATGTTAGATGTTCTGCCGAGAAGGGCGAGCCTCTTTTGAAAACGGTTTCTTTACAACAGAATCGTAAACATAGAATCAGCCGAGCGAAGAGACAACAACCTAAGACGAAAAAGGAAAGGGAGAGTTCCAGCATCCTTGGCCCTGGCAGGAAGGCCCCGAACTTCTCTCTCAATAGCACTCCAGACCAGAAAGTATCGCTCAAAGATTTCCACGGCCAACCGGTGATTCTTGCCTTCTATCCTGCAGACTGGAGTCCTGTATGCACGGACCAGCTGTCCTTGTACGCGATGGTGATGCCGGAGTTCAAGAAATTCAACGCAGAACTCCTCGCCATTTCTGTTGACAACATCTGGTCACATCTCGCGTTCGCCAAGGACCGCAAACTCAACTTTCCTGTACTTGCAGACTTCGAGCCGAAAGGAGATATATCCAGAAAGTATGGCGCGTTCAAGGAGAAAATCGGGGAATCTGCACGTGCGCTGTTCGTTATAGATGAACAAGGCATAGTCCGGTGGAGCCATCTATCACCCGACGGGGTCAACCCCGGAGCAGAAGGCATCCTGTCCGCTCTTGATCAACTGAACAAGCCCAAGCAGTAGTGAAAAAGAGGTTATCGAAAACAATGGCCACCACGACAACAACCAGGCACAGCCGAAAAACGAGCAAGACCCTACTAGAGCCAACAGGCAAAGAACCTGAGACTTACGAGGCTCCCAAACTCGTGATTCCGGTCGACCCTAGTCGGGACCATATTCAGGGAGACCCGAAGGCAATACTTACTCTAGTGGAGTATGGGGATTATCAGTGCCCATTCTGCGGCGCTGCGTATCCTGAAGTGAAGAAGGTGCAGAAAGAGCTAGGATCAAAGCTACGTTTCGTATTCCGCAATTTTCCCTTAACCAATGTTCACGAGTCTGCTATGGTCGCGGCCGAGACAGCTGAAGCAGCGGCCGCTCAAGGAAAATTCTGGGAGATGCACGATTTTCTCTACGAGCATCAACGAACCCTAGGAGATCACAGCGTGGCACTCGGGTACGCGAAGAAGCTGGGACTTGACACTCAGAGATTCGAGCACGAGACGTCACAACATGTCCATCAGAAGAGAATCAAGGATGATTTCATGGGAGGGGTCCGGAGTGGGGTTAACGGGACTCCAACTTTCTACGTGAACGGTGTGAGACACGATGGTCCCGCCGAGGCCGACGCCATAGTCAAATCACTCACAGCAAAGCCCTGAAAGCTAACTTCTAGATAGTCGACGGAGGATAGTTATTGGGACACTCTCTGAGTTAGAGAGTACGCTCGGAGCTTTGCACGGACACTAACTTGAAGAGTCGGGGCACCCACTGCTTCGCCTTCCATCATGCAGTTGAGTTGCGTGGCAATGCTGCTTGCAATTATCGGTACTCCCGTGATAATCGGTTTCCCGCAAGCACCATCGGCTCGGGCGGCCCAAGAAGCAGCTATCTCAAGCATTCCAATTACGACCGACGATAACCTGGATCCCATAACTCTAGTCTTTACCGGATATGCGCCTTCTTGGTGGGTGGCTTCCAACATCGCAGACTGGAGTGACTCCGCCTACTGTTCCGGGCCCAAAACTGTCAACGGAAACGAGTTCAATTACACTCTGGAGCGTCCTGACCCAGCCGGAATCGCTTGCTTTGGTCCGCGGGATCACGTCCGAATCTGGGACATGGGATACAGTCCAGTCTATGGGCAGTGGAGTATCGGTGCGGCGCATCATGAGCATACCGTATGCGACCCGTTGTGTCACCACGTTATCGACAGCTGGGAGAGAGCCGAAGCCGACGTCCGATCTGCCTTCACAGGTGGACAAGCGACATTATCGATATCCAATCTTGCTCTAAGAAATGCTGCCTATTATCAAGGGGTCTTCAATGATGGAAACGCGACTAGGATACAGCTGAGATCTTTCTCAGCCTATTATCCCGTGGTCTTCAACGAGAATGGACTGAGCAACAGAACATCCTGGTCTGTAACGATGAACGGAACAACTCTGACATCTGAGCATCCTGACATTACCTTTTCAGAACCGAACGGCACCTACTCATTTACAGTAGGCTCGCCGCAAGGCTACAGCGCATCGCCCTCCTCTGGAACGATCAAGGTAGGCGGAGCCGAGACTCACCAAACAATTCTCTTCACTGTACCGTGGTCAACCTCGTCCGTGACAGTCTACCCCAGTAGCGGAAATCCCACGGCAATAGGATTCGCTGGAAACGTCACCGTCGCAATTCCTTCAGTTCACCTCACCACCACCGCTGGAAACACTAGCCTCAGCTTCAATGTCACAGAAATCGGAACCAGGGGGGTCCTCAACGTTACCTTACCCAGGGCGATTGTCCCGTCGGGTTCATCAATCAGGGTCTACGTTGATGATACGCAAAACGGCAATCCGAAGACCGGGGACGATGTGAGCCATCTTTACGTCTACCTCCTCATACTTTACGGAACACACTCAATCACGCTACAATTTGAGTCAGCATCAATACCCATCCTCCAATATGTGACCGGCGGCGTCTTAGCTGCAAGCATTCTAGGACTTCTGTTCGTAGTCTTCAATCGGAAAAAACAGCGCAGGGTTGCATAACCCTTAACAGTTGAAACCTCTCGCCCTCGCTACGTTACGAGGATGAACGTTTCAAGACGGGATACAGCTCGTTTTCTCGCATCGGGCCTCATGCTCTTGGCCCTGTTCACCTCAATCGGCTCGTTTGGACATGGTCAAACTTCACTTAGCCTCCCTGTTCAGCATGATTCGCTGGCTTTGACCGTCAACCCCGATAGGAGTGTGGGAGTTGCGTGGAATACGACATCGTCTTTGGGGACGCTTACTCAGAATGTTAGCAGTCTATTCACGCCTGGCTATGCGATACATTCCTCGTCCAGCTTCTCACAACAGTCAAGCGCCGTAGTTCAAACCTCAACCATCCAGTACCAACTACCTCCGCCAGCTGTAAGCATCTTCAACTCGATCAGCCTTACAGCCACACGGACAGGACTGACAGGATCTGGTTCTCTAACGATCACCACAAATGTTCCGACGAGCACCATCACTGCCACCTTCTCCACCAGCCCCACGCAGGTGAAGCTGAATGCCACCGCTCAGCTCCGATTCTCCCAACAGTTCTTTGCAGGAACGCCTCTGGCAAACCAAACAGCGTTTCAAACCGCGTGGGGTCACACGTTCGGAAACATGTCATGGACTCGCATGATCACTCAACAAATCCAGAATGCGACCCTTCACTTTGTAACAGTTACAGCCTTCAACGGCTCCGTAACATATCCTACCCTAACATCCGCAACCGTCTCCATTGGATTCGTAGCGGTAGCGTCTCCGCTCGGGAGCGACTTTGTCACAGTGTTAGAAAACATTCTAACCCCATTCGGAGGGACCGGATCGGACCCGATAATCCGGGCGGCCCTAAAACTTCAGACCGGAGAGACCCTGAACCTGACCTATAACGGCTCGACGTACACCCTGACACTGCAATCTACAACAACCTACGTCAGCGACCTAGATGCTCAAGTGAACAAGCTGAAGACGCAATATCTCCAGCCACTACTCGCCGCATTACCACCCGGAACGGCCCCCCCCTCGCTGGTCTTCCTTAACCAGACCTCATTCACCATCAGCGGGATGTCCACGACTAGTGATCTCGATCTGAGCGCTGGAACTTCCTCGACCAGTCTCAAAGGGCTTGTGCTGAAGCCCCAAACGTTCGGAACAAACACGAACTTTACGATACCTGGACTCTTTCAGACATTGGGCAAGACTCCGACGCCAGGAGTGAACTTCACAGTCATCGGCGGCTCCGATGGCACCAATGAAGTAAAGATCGTTGTCCCAGCGGGTACTCCTCAGCCGAGCAGTACGACTTCGAACTCTGCAACGTGGACGAACCTTCAAGACGCCTCAAGCCTGTCAGCCGTGGAATTTCACGTCCAGCCCTTGCCGAACAGTTTCTTGGCCTTCCTTGTATCGCCGGTAGGGATTGCCATCGAAGCGATCGTCGCGATCGCTATCGTGGCAGCGGCAATTCTCTACATGGCTAGGAAACGTGCAACGAAATCGCCAATGCCGGTGACGTCCGGACCGACGCCATCGCCGGGCTTGGGATCTAGTCCAGCACCGCCCACACCTTAGCTTTCACACAGAATCCAGAAGACTCGATAGAGCGAACTCCCATCCGATGATTAGCCTCACTAACTACCGGCTGCGCCTTTTTTGATGCGGAATGCCGCCAGCGCCGCTAGCACAATGAAGAGGGCGGATGTTGTAATGAGAACGTTTGTGTGGTTCCTCACGTAAAGGAAACCTCCGATCAACGAGCCCACCACAAAGCCGAGCTGTTCGAAAGTCAGGTAGAATCCCCACTGGCCGGCTCTAGATCTTCCCTGTCTCATGTTCGAAAGCAGTGAGTACGAGACGTAGCTCGGAGCTCTAGCCCCGCCGAGCAAGAACACCATGGGGACAACCAACAGAGGAGAGCCTCCTAGGATTATTCCGAGAGCTCCTCCAGCAACCAGAAGGAGTTCCTTCGCCATCGTTGATCCCGGGCTTCGAGTGGCAGCCCAGCGACCGAGAAGGACTGCAAAGATTGCGCTACCAAGAGACTGGACAGTGCCTAGCAGCTGGATCTGGGCATCGGTGAGATCGAGATGATTTTGAAGGAATAGGGGAAGGAAAGATGGCGAAGTGATGCTAATCGCTACCGCTGATCCGAAAAGGAAGACGAGAAGTGTCAGCTCTCGACGAGATCTTGGAAGCTCTAACAACCGAGCCTTCGAGTCCACTTCTCTCGGTGGCTGACGCTTTACAGGGAAGAGGATAATGGTGGAGACCGTCCAGAGAGCCAGCGAGACCCAGAATAGATCACGAATACTCAACCAGCCTAGCAAGAGACTTCCCACGGCCGGGGAGAGGACCAGACCCAACGGAAACGCGGAGTATACCGCTCCGAACGCTGACGACATACGTATCTGATCACCAAGGGCGCCGATGAATGCGTTCATCGCCGGCAAGTTGAACGCGGAAAGCTGGAGTATGATCAGTCCTGGAATGACATCGGACCAGGTTCGCGAAAAATAGAACATGATAGGGACAGGGATGCTCATCGCCCATCCCAGGATGAGCAGGGTCCTGTTATCGTACTTGTTGGCGAGAATCCCGCCAGGAATCATCGATATGGCAGCGGCGAAGAAGCCGATGGAATAGACAAGGCCGACCTGTTCCGGATTTGCGCTAAGCTGGGTGAGGTAAAGGGACCAGACATAGTTGTAGATGCCTAGACCGAACGTCCACAAAAAGAGCGAGAAGAAGAGCAGACGCAGATCGCGCGGAAGAGTCCGGCTCCAGGAAAGGACGCCTATCCATCTCATCATCCCAGATGCCCCCAACCTTCAACCCCACTTGGAATGAAGAGAGCTTCCGACATACCGCAGTGAATTAAACTAGGCTTCTACGCATGCCCTTTCTAGAACCTCTCGACTCTAAGAGGGGCGTTACCTAGACGCTTGCTTTAGAACCATGATAATCTTCTTCAGATAATCTGGGGCAGCTTCAGGATCGTCTAGATGGTCAGCGACTGTCCTTACCAGAACGCTGCCGACGATGGCTCCATCTGCCCCTGCCCGCAACAGCGATGACACGTGCTCGGGCTGACTGATCCCGAACCCGGCGGAAATTGGGATTCTTCCCCTTGCGAGCGACTTGATTTTCTTGACAGTTTCTAATGATTCTGCGCTAACCGTGTCGCGTGGGCCTGTGACACCGTAAAGTGAGATGAGATAGAGGAATCCTTTCGACTTTTCGACGATGCTCCACAGCCTTTCCGCTGAGGTGTTCGGTGCAGCGAGGTAGATGTTGTCAACGTTGTGTTTGAGAGCCATTTCGCGGAATCTGTCCCCTTCCTCCATCGGTAGGTCGGGGACAACGATCCCCTTGACACCGTTGTCGCTCGCATTCCTAATGAACTGCTCGATGCCCATTGCAAGTATGGGATTGTAGTAGGTCATGATCACAATGGGTATTGTAAACTGTGATGAGAGTTCCCCAACTGTATCGAAAATCTTCCGCGGTGTAGCTCCTGCGGATAGGGCTCGCGTGCCCGCTGCTTGGATAACTGGTCCGTCTGCCACGGGGTCGGAGAAGGGGATGCCTATCTCGAGAATGTCAGCTCCGCCTTCGATCAGAGATGCAGCGTTTGCTAGGAATGATTTCGGATCTGGATCGTTACCCATGAGATAGGCAACTATTACTCCTTCAGCACGGTTGCCTAGTTCGCGGAATTTCTGTTCAATAGGGTCTTCACTACGGGAATTGTTTTGCAATCGTGTCCACGTCCTTGTCTCCTCGACCAGACAGGTTTACGATGATCGAGTCTTCCTTTTCGAGCGTCTTCGCCAGTTTTGTCGCGTAACTGATTGCGTGCGCAGGTTCCAGTGCTGGCATTACTCCCTCCAGTTGTGAGAGCTGATTGAAAGCCTGCAGCGCGTCCGTGTCAGTCTGCGTAACATATTTCGTCCGTCCTATGCTCATCAGGTAGGAGTGCTCTGGTCCAACCGCTGGATAATCAAGCCCAGCCGAGATGCTCTCCGTGGTCTCGATCTGACCCTCCGCATTCTGCAACACATAGGTCATCATTCCATGAAGGACCCCTTCTCTGCCCGCGACGAGCGGTGCAGCATGCTTTCCCGGCGACATATCATGTCCACCGGCCTCGACACCGTACAGGTCCACGTCCATGTCGTTGAGGAATGCGTGGAATATGCCGATCGAGTTACTTCCCCCGCCAACGCAGGCAACCACACTCCTCGGCAGCCTGCCTTCTCGCTTCAGTATTTGTCGACGGGCCTCTCTCCCGATGACGCTCTGGAAGTCGCGGACCATGGTCGGGTATGGGTGTGGACCCACTACGGACCCGAGAAGATAGTAGGTGTCTTCGACATTGGTGACCCAGTCCCTCAACGCTTCGTTAATAGCGTCCTTGAGTGTCTTGGAACCTGAGTCGACGGGATGCACTTTGGCTCCGAGCATTTTCATCCTGTAGACGTTGAGCCTCTGTCGCTCCATATCCTCGCTACCCATGTAGATCTCGGCCACTAAACCGAGAGCCGCGCAGGCCATTGCAGTGGCGACTCCATGCTGTCCAGCTCCGGTCTCGGCTATGACTCTACGCTTTCCCATCTTCTTCGCGAGCAGTGCTTGTCCGAGAGTATTGTTGATCTTGTGAGCGCCACCATGTAACAGATCTTCTCTCTTGAGATAGATCTTGGCTCCCCCAGCTTCATCGCTCAGCCGATTGGCGAAATATAGCGGGGTTGGCCTTCCCGCGTAATGCTCTAGCCAGTTCGCCAACTCTTTCTTGAAGGATGGATCCCTGGAAAATCGCTTGTAGGCATCTGCCAGTGTTTTCAGGGGTTCCATTAGGGTTTCAGGTACATACTGTCCGCCATACTTTCCAAACTTACCAGCCGCGTCTGCTGAGACCAACTTTGCCAGAGTTTTCAAGCGTTGACCAGTTCCCGCACCTTCGACTCCACGTCGGAGGACCTCATGATCGATGTTCCAACGAGGAACGCTTCTGCCCCGGCATTTTTCAATCGCACAATGTCTCTTGGATTCTCTATGCCGCTCTCGGATACGACTGGGCGATCAATATTACCATTTATCGCAAGGACCCTTTCCGTCGTCGACAGGTCTAGTTGGAACGTGGATAGATTTCGGTTGTTAATCCCGTACAGGTCTGGCTTGTGTTCGGGAAGCCTCCTAAACTCCTCTGGGCTGTTTGCCTCTAGAAGAACCTCAACTCCGAGTCTGCTCGCCTCTCGTACCAGTCTGTCGAGTGGCTCCTCAGTTAATCGTCTACTGAATAGTTCACTGATCAATACGACCGTACTTGCCCCAGCTCTAGCTGCGGCCTCGATTTGAATGGGTGACACAATGATGTCCTTCATTACTAGTGGGACATCGACTTCCCGGCTCAGTGTTGCAAGTGTGTCCAAATTTCCTTGAAAGTCGTCAGGGTCTGTGAGGACAGAGATGGCACAGGCTCCACCCTTCAACATCGCCTTCGCAATTCGTAGTGGGTCTCCGTGTTCCCTTATTTTTCCAGCTGATGGAGAGGCGAACTTTACTTCCGTGATAACCGGCGTAGCTTCATGTTTCTGAATGGTTTCTGCGAGACCTTTGCTAGAATGCTCTCCTCTCTGGACATTGTTGTAATAGCCGCGTCCGACCCTCACCCCTGCTTTTAGAGCCAGACCCGCAATGTAGTCGACCATCGGTTTTCATGCCATTATTTCTAGTCGCTCAGGATTCCCGCCGGACAGCTCGATTAGCTTCCGTAGGATCCGAAGTGCTTTTCCGTTCTCTACTGCATTGAGGGCTAGTTCGACCCCCGTCTTCATATCTTCGGTTGCTTCGCAGAGGACGAGCCCGGCTGCAGCGTTTGCCGCAACGATTTGGACCCGGGGATCATCTCTTCCCAAATGACCGGAAAGGATTCTGGCTGTAATCTGAGCGTTCTGCTCAGGGTCTCCTCCTGCCAGCATTTCTGGAGTGGTTTTGGTTAGGCCGAGGTCTTCAGGTACGATTTCTTCTCTGACTGTTTTCCCGTTCTGCTGTTTGACGATGAGAGTCTTTCCCGTTAAGGAAATCTCGTCAATCCCATCAAGCCCGTAAACTGTCATGACAGATCTTGCTCCGAGGTTGTGGGCGGCGACGCACATCGGTTCCAAGAGTTCGCTCTCGTAGACTCCGATGAGCTGAGCATTTGTCCCCGCCGGATTGGTCAGCGGGCCTAGAATGTTGAAGACTGTGCGGACTCCTATTTCCCGTCTGATAGAGGCCACGTTCTTCATAGCAGGATGAAAGTTGGGCGCGAACATGAACCCGATGCCGATCTCCTCAATCGCCTTCTCGACAAGTGCAGGCTCGATCTCCAGTTTAACCCCGAGCTGTTCTAGGACGTCTGCGCTGCCGCAGTGGCTTGTGAAGGATCGGTTGCCGTGTTTTGCGACCCTCACTCCGGCTGCGGCTATTACAAAGGCCGCGGTCGTGCTAACATTGAAGGTCTTGGTCCTGTCTCCGCCAGTACCACATGTATCCAATAAGTAGCCATCGACCCTCGGGCTTACTGTTCTGCTGAAAGTTCTCATCACTCGGGCTATTGCAGTGATTTCGTCAACTGTCTCGCCCTTCTTCTTCAACCCGATAAGGAAGGCGGAGATTTGCGAAGGCGTAGCCTGTCCGTTCATGATTTCCATCATTGCAGCCTCCGCCTGTTCGCGTGTTAGGTTGTGGTTTTCCAGGAGAACCGGAATATACTCTCGGATCATCCCAGATTAGGCCTCCAAGAAATTTTCGATGATGCGATGCCCGTCGACCGTTAGGATGGATTCTGGGTGGAACTGTACCCCGTCAATGGGGAATGTTCGGTGCCGCACGCCCATTATCTCTCCGTCATCGTCGGATTGTGCTGACACTTCTAGACTGTCCGGAAGGCTTCTACGATCAACTATGAGAGAATGGTATCTCGTGGCCTCGAATGGATTCTCTAGTCCTCGAAAGATTCCTTTCCCGTCATGTCTTATCGGGCTGGTTTTGCCGTGGCGAAGCCTTCTGGCCCTGACTATCTTTCCTCCGAAAGAGTGCACGATCCCTTGGTGACCTAGGCAGACTCCGAGTGTCGGAGTCTCGCTGCTTACTTTTCGGAGGACTTCCGTGCAGACCCCGAAGAATCGAGGGTCTGCAGGTGTTCCTGGACCGGGAGAGATTATGATCCGGTCCGGAGAGAGCCTTAGAACTGTTGGAACATCCACCTCATCGTTCCGTTTCACAATTACCTCGTCGGCAATCTCTCCAACGTACTGGGCCAGGTTGTAGACGAAGCTGTCGTAGTTGTCCAGGATGAGGACTTTCAAGGCGGGTCCTTCTCTGCCTCGTCCATGGCGGTGAAGAGTGCCGCGGTCTTTCTCTCAGACTCGATCCATTCTCGATCTGGAACAGAGTCCGCCACTATTCCCGCGCCGGACTGTAGGTAGCAGTAGCCGTGCTGGGCGACGAGTGTCCTGATGGTTATTGCGAAGTCAGCGTTGCCGTTGGATGAGAAGTAGCCGACGGCTCCAGCATAAGGTCCACGGGCACCAATTTCAAGTTCTTCTATGATCTGCATCGCTCTGACCTTCGGCGCTCCCGTTACAGTTCCCGCCGGAAATACGGCCCTGAACAGGTCCATGCTCGTTGAGTCTCGTCGTAGACGTCCGGTGACTCTCGAAACGATGTGTTGTACGTGGCTGTAGTTCTGGATCTTCATGAAGTCGGGAACTTGGACCGTGCCATAGTCGCAGACTCTTCCAAGGTCATTTCTCGCGAGGTCAACTAGCATTACATGCTCGGCTCTCTCCTTCTCATCTTGCAATAGTTCGGCGGCGAGAGCCCGATTCCTAGCCGGGTCGCTCGTGAAAGGCCTTGTTCCAGCGATGGGAAAGGTCTCGACCGTTCTCCGAATCTTCCTCGCCAGCATTTCAGGACTGGATCCGACTACCTCTCTGTCTCCGAACTTGAGATAGTACATGTATGGAGAAGGGTTGATCTTTCTCAGCGCACGGTAGAACCGGAGTAGGGAACCCTTGAACGGTATCTTGTATTTCCTAGAGAGGACTACCTGGAAGATGTCCCCTGATTGAATATACTCCTTCGCCCGTCCGACTCGCTGGCAAAAATCTTCTTGACTTAGGTTTGATTTAGGCTCGCCAAAGATGACGGGACCGTCACGTCCAGAGTCTTTGAGTAAACTCCTTACCTGGTCGATTCTGTTTTCGTCCCGGCAGAAATAGTGTGATCTGCCGCTGATGTGGTCAAAGACGATTCCGTCTCTGAATAACCCGAACTCCGCGTCGGGGAATCCGCTGCGCTTCTGGCCGACGCGTGGAATCTCGTCAAACGATCGGACAAGGTCGTAGGATGCGTATCCCACCAGCCCGCCGGAATATCTCTCGCTTGGGTCCCTATCCTTCGCGCGAGTATTCAGATTCTCCAAATATGTAAGTGGTGCTTTGCAGGTTTCGATGCGGCGTTCCGAATTTTGCCGATCCAGCAGTTCGACATGTCCTCTGCTTATCCGAACGGTCTTTTGCGGGTCGAATCCGAGGAATGTGTATCTGGCGAGTCGGCGTGGGCCTTCGACCGACTCGAGAATGAACGCCGTGTCAAACCTGTGTACGATGGAGGAGAAGATTTCGATGGGCGGTTTGCTAGTCGTAATCGGAAAATAGCTGAGCTTTGCTGGCCGGGTCGCTGAGAGCTGTTGTCCAAAGGCTATACCCCATGGGAATCTCCGTTGTTTCTCTCTCCTATGTCAGATTTATAGCTTGCGTGACCATTTCTGTACATTGGACTGAAGAACACTCTCTATGTTGGAGAGGTCGGATTGTTGCATTTTTGCCAATTGCCCGCAGGCTTTGGCGAATTCCCGACGAACAACCTGGGAGAAAGGGTTCAACCTCTGAATCCCTATCGTCGTATCCCAGTTGTTCAACAGACCCTCAATTCTCTCTAGAGTTCCAACGATCGAGCTTGTCATGAGTTTACCGTCCCACTTTCTCAGAGAAGCGCCTAGAGTAAGGAGAGCAAAATGATGCAAAACTTGGACCTGCCCCATGACCCTGTCATGATATGCGCCCGGCATCAGATGGACTCTTGCACCAGCCTTTCTCAAGGCCCGCGAGAAACTCTTCCATTGAGGGCCGGTCCTGAAAGGTATCGCAGCTATGTTCTGACCTGTTGTGTGATCGACACCGGGTCCGAACAATGGGTGGAGACTCACATATTCTGGTCCGTCTGGTATTTTCGCTGATATTCTGTCTGCGATCCCCGTCTTGACGGAAGATAGATCTGTAAGCAATGCTCCTTTTCGCATGAATTTGGCGATATCGATCGAAGTTTCTACTACCGATTCCATTGGAACTGCTACAATGACAATGTCGGACTCTGTCGCATCTGAGATTGAACCCGCTTCCACCTCGAGCTCTTTCGCTATCTTCCGGGTCCGCGGCACGGTTCGGCCAATGATCTTCACACTCGCCCCGTGGACACTTGCGAAATTTGCCATGAAACGACCCATGCCGCCAGTTCCTCCCGCGACGAGGATTTTCTTTCCCTCAAGCCCAATGGCATGATTATGGGAAGGAGTCTGTTGAGCCTGCACGCTGAAATTGAAAATCTCTTTGAATATCGGAAGCGTGACCTTCGGTTCCAAACCCAGTCTTACTGTTGTACCTTGCACTTTTCGGAGGATGACCTTTTCCCGTTCTGGGTCGCGAGATTCAAGGCTTCTTGCTCGTTTTATCCGTCCTAGTAGTCGAGCGTTCTCGTATCTGTCTTTGAGTAGTAAGACTAGTCTCTGGTCTATCTCGTCGATTCGCTCGCGAATCCTTGGAATCTCGTCCAATAGGGCTAGCTCTTCAATACTCTAGGAATGATCCCACCGCGGATCATCAGATCGACGAGTCCTATGGCCACCATTGCTTGGACTACTGGGACTGCTTTTGGCACCACGCAAGGGTCGTGTCTGCCTTGTACGGAGAGGCTTGTTTCCTCCATTCGTGACACATCCACGCTCTTCTGTGCTTTCGCGATCGAGGATGGTGGCTTGAAAGCGACTCGTAGGAGGAGGGGCATGCCTGATGACATTCCCCCGAGGACCCCTCCAGAATTGTTGGTTAAGGTCGTAATCCTGCCTTCCTTGATCTCATACTGGTCGTTGTTCTCAGATCCTCTAAGTCTGGAGGCTTGGAAGCCAGCTCCGAACTCAACGCCCTTGACCGCTGGGATTCCAAACAATATCTTTGCCAGTTCGGAGTCGAGAGCGTCGAAGAGTGGCTCCCCGACCCCGACGGGTAGATTTAGTGCTGTACACTCGACTACGCCTCCTACACTGTCTCCGTCCGCTTTCGCGCTTAACACGGCATCACGCATCTCTTCTGCCGCAACCGGGTCCGGGCACCTCATCGAGTTCTCATAAGTCACCTTTCTAGCATCATCCGGATTCGGTAAAGTCTCGAGTCTGACGCCGCCGATCTCGCGGGTGTAAGCCAAGACCTCTACCCCAGATCTGGAGAGCACTTTCCTCGCAATCGCTCCTGCTACCACGAAGGCAGCTGTCATCCGGCCCGAGAGCCTTCCCCCTCCTCTGTAGTCGCTGAAACCTCCGTACTTGACCTTGGCAGGATAATCCGCGTGTCCGGGCCGAACAACATCCTTCAACTGTTCATAGTCAGAAGATTTCGCGTCCCTGTTTCTGATGTTCAATGTGATTGGGGCGCCAGTAGTGTAGTCTTGGAAAACGCCTGAAAATATTTCTACTGTGTCAGGCTCTCTGCGTGTTGAAACAACTTCCTTCTCCTGAGGAATCCTCAAATCCAGTGCTTGTTGCAAATCCTCGATCGTCAGAGAAAGGCCTGCAGGACAGCCGTCCACAGTGGCTCCTACTCCGGGCCCGTGGCTCTCACCGAAGCATGTTACGGTGAATGCTTTGCCGAGGGAGTTACTCCACATTGAGATCCACTCCGAGCCTGGTAAGGTCCTGGAAAAATTCTGGATAGGATTTAGAGACAACTTCTGCCTTGCGAATCGATGAATCTCCTGTTGCACCGATGCTTGCGATGGCACAAGACATTGCCACCCGATGATCATGCTTCGAGTCAAGTTCGCTACCAGCCAATCCTCCTCCCTTGATCCTAACAACGTCGTCATTGACGCTGATCTTTGCGCCCATCTTTCCGAGTTCGGCCGGGATCGTTTGCAACCTGTTGGTCTCCTTGTAACGCAGTCTCTTCACGCCGCGAATTTCAGAGGTTCCTTTAGCGAAACATCCTAGGACCTCGAGAGGGGGAACGAGGTCGGGGTTGTTGATTGCATCGAAGTCGAAGGGTTCGAGCTTGCTTCCGCTCACCTCAAGGGTCTGACCCACGTTCCTGACTTTTAGTCCCATTTGGTCGATGACTTTCAGGAAGACTGCGTCGGGCTCCGCTGATCCCGGATTTAGACCGGAAACAGTAATCTCTTCCCCGGCGATCCCTGCACCGGCAATCAGAAAAGCAGCAGAGGAAAAGTCTCCAGGAACATCGTGGAAGGCACCGGTGTACTTCTGCGGCGCGGGAATACGAAAATCACTGTCCTCCACGCTAATCGAGATGCCGTGTCTCTTCAAAACATCAAGAGTCATCTCGACATATGGGCGTGATTCTAGGCGACCCTTTACGTGAACGATAACGTCAGTCAATGCCAAGGGAGCTGCAAAGAGGAGCCCAGAGACGAACTGTGAACTAATATCGCCCTGTATCCACGTCTCTCCTCCCTTGAGGGGACCCTGAACGCTTACTTCAGACCCTTCCGTGTTTTCGCTTATCATCGTTGAGGCACCGAGTGTTTCCATTGCTTTCAGTAATGGTTCCAATGGTCTCTCGGCGAGCCTCTTACTAGCCCTAAGAGCGGTCCTAGTCGGTGAGGTTCCTGCAATAGCGGTTAGGAATCTGAGAGTTGCACCAGACTCGCCGCACTCTATGGGGTTAGCGCATAAAGCGGATCTTTCTCTTCCAACGGATACTATGCGGCTATTTTGGATCCGGACTTTTGCACCAAGGGATCGGATTCCTTCTAGGGTCCAATGGACGTCATCGCACTCTGAGGCTCCCTCGATTATAGTCTCTCCTCGTGAGAGCAGGGATGCTAGTAGTGCTCTGTGAGTATATGCCTTAGAGCCCGGAGCGGTTACTGTGCCTCGGAGCGATTGCGGACCCTTGATCCTCACTATCAAGGTTCTACACACGCTCTCGAGTAGTTCGGCTCGGTCTCGATTATGCGTCCGTCGAATTTCTCGAATGCCTCGCGTACTTTTTTCGAGCATTTTTCTTCAGCTACGGCTACGACTGCGGGCCCTTTGCCGGAGAGTCCTGCGCCTAGTGCTCCAGCCTCGATTGCGGAGAGCGCTGGGCGGGGATCTTCTCCCAGAACAGCAGAGAGTGCGAGCCCATTGAGTGTCAGCGCGTCCCATACGTGGCCGTTGCTGGCTTCGTCATATGCAAGTTCTGAGATTCTCTTGATCGGCGCAAACCTGCTCCGGTCCAGGCTACCCGTCAATGTCTGTCTCGGCGGGACCAGTATGATGATTCTGATGCCTTCTGGAACCGTGAGAACTTTCTCCACCTTTCTTCTATAATTATCAGTGAGAACGGCGCCGCCGTGCCACGACGCGAAGGAGTCGTCGTAGGCTCCAGTCAGGCTTACACCGCACTCCAGCGAAGCCTCAACCCCAATCTCAACCAGAACGTCATCTTCGGGTTCCCGGTCAAGTGCCGAGGCAGTTGCCAGCGCTACCGCGTTGGCTGCCGCGCTGCTGCTCTTCAGACCCACTGCAGTTGGGATGTTAGATGAAGTGGCTACTCCGCTATGGAGCTTGCCTTCATATCCATAGTATTCGAGGACTTTCTCCGCTACTCTGGTCGCGAGTTTGCGGGACCCTTCTAGGCCTGGAGCTGCTAGCCCGTACGTTTCGCCTGCTCCGTCACGCAAGGTAACTCTTGCTCGTGTCCAAAGATCAACCCCTATGGCGGCTCCCTTCCCAGTCGCGAAGGCGTTGAGAATGCTGGCCGCGCCATGCGCGACGGCCTGGCCATTGCCTTTCATTTCCAGTCTCGGCCCAGGTGGTCTGTCAACGACGAGCGCATGAGAGCAAGAGGAGCGGGTTTCCTAAGCCAGATTTCGAATGACAGTGCTGCCTGGTGCACGAGCATCTCCAACGGACTTATCCGGCCACTCTTGATTGGGAGAGGGTCGGAGAATTCGTCATACGCCAGGTCGAAGACCCAGTCAATCTCTCTCAAGTTTTGAGGGGGAATGGCCAGCTTGGAGAGAATTTTCTCAGTTTGCACCGGTGTCGCGTTGACTAGTAGACTTGCTCCGGGGATGGAAGCTAGCAGGTTCTTCCTCGTCAGTCTCCCATACGAGGCTCCTCCTCGACCGTTCAGGATTTCGGCTACTCTCTTGGCTTTGTCCAAGGAACGGTTTAGAATTCTTATCGAATTGTGCCGCGCTGAGAGCCTATGGACAACCGCTCTAGCGGCTCCGCCAGCTCCAATTACAAGTATGTTCTTGTCCCCAGGTTCGAATCCATAGGACTTGATCGCACGCAATGCTCCTTCACCGTCCGTGCTGTACCCGACAAGCCTCTGCCCGACCCTGGCAACGGTGTTGACTGTACCTCCCTTCTTCGCAACATCATCGAGCCTGTCGACCAGCTCTAGAATGCTTGTCTTGTGGGGCATCGTAACGTTGAAGCCGTCAAATCCAAGCGTGCGAGCCGCATCTACAGCATTCTTGAGCTGATTCTTCCTGACATCAACAGGTAGGTAAGAACGGTTTAGTGACAGCTTCTGAAAGGTACTGTTGAAGATCACCGGGCTGAGGCTATGCTCCACAGGTGAGCCGAACAGTGAATGTACCCGAGTCTCTTCCGTTGTCTAGCCCGCCTACTCTGCACCGACCATCTCATAGATGCGCCGTAGTTCGGAAATGCTGGGCTGTCCCGGCGCCGTTTCCAATCCTCGGTCCAGCGAAGCGTATGTGAAGCGGGCACCATAGAACGGTGCTAGTAACCTGGACCAAATGCCGGGTTTTCCCATCGCGAAGGATACGAGCCGGTTGGTTTCGCGGTTCGTCCCTAGCAGACTGAGTATGGTTAGGTTGTCTTCTGGTGACCGAGCCGTCGTGACGATCTTGTAGATGTCTACCTTGCTCTTTTTTAGCTTGGCCAGCGCCGATTGCAACTCCGACAGTTTCGGAGTTCTGGAATGATCATGATGGGAAAGGATGATCTTGGCGCTGGTCTTCCGGAAAGTCTCGATCACTTGGTCAAGGTTACTTGTTGAGCTCTCGATGTCTATGTAATCGGCTCCTCCTTCGACTGCGTCCATTAACAGTCTCAATCGCTCGCTTTCAGATCGCGTAAAAGATCCCTTTTCCGAGACTGGCCGGTTTGTGGCGACTACAGGTATTTCCACTGCTTTAGCAACCTTTGACATTCCGTGATGGTTGCTGAGTCCGTCCAGTCTGACTTCGACTAGGTCCGCTGACAGAGCCTCTGCACGTCGTGCTTTCTGGCATAGTTCGCGAGGGTTCCGGGAAGATAGAGATACGCAGATCTTGGGATTCACTTTTCAATAATCATCTCGTCGGGGATCCTTGTCCCGAAGTGTCGTCCGCCCTCCTCGTATCGAACTAGTACTTCGTCGCCTGGTTTGACATCCGAAATGGACTTTGATCCCTCATTGGTAACCAGCCGAACCGTCTCTGCATTCTGAACGATGGTTCTTATCGAAGCAGGTCCGACCGAAGCTTCTACGAGCATCAGTGGCCTTCGTTCTATTTTGACGCGGGCGACGTCGACTCTCCTAGTCCGCCCTTTCTTGTCTACAAGGAGGACAGGCTGCCCTGCAGACAGTTCTGAAAGATACTGCGTTTTGCCCTCAGGGGCCAATAGGTACAGCGCTACAGGACCAGCGTTAATCCTGAAGGGCCGAGGATTCACGTGAGGATTAGCGTGTACCTCTCCTTCGATGAGGAACAGTCCTTGCGATGAGCTGCCAGTGAGTAGCCCCTCGCCATCGTGTAGGATCTCGCAAGTGTCCACGCAGACCCTCGCACCAGTTCCGATCGGTCGGACGCTGGTCACCTTTGCCAAGGAAAGCGATACTGGCTCAGGCTCTTCCAGGATCAGGTTGCGGGTTCTGACGATATCGCTTGGGTGATCCGGCGTGAGAGATATTCCATCTGTTCCCTGCTCCAGTATCGATAGGGCAGTTCGACTCTCCTCAAAGTTCCTAGTTCTAATCAGTATCTTTGACGCTCCTCTAGTTTCTGCAATCAGGTTTTCAACCGGAATAATTTTCCAGTCGGGACAATCAATCAGCAGGTAATCGGGTTTTGCATGGAGGAATTGTAAGACGCTCTCCATGTCTTTCCTGTTTTGAACTGTGATCTGAAGGGCTACGGGAACCCCTCTGTCTTTCGCGTTGTACGCTGCTGTAATGTCGCAAGTTACTAAGATGTCTCCTCCTTCGAGAGGGCTAGCCACTTTCACCGGGAGTCCGGTGACCAGCTTGGGGAGGATCATGGCGTATGGTTTGGCCTCTTCGGCTATCCTACGAATGTGATCTTCGGATAGGTCGGGACTAGGTTCTAGCCAGAACTGTTTCGCTTTTCTCACCGTTCGTAGACAATGCGTTTTCAGGGTTCGCGTGGTTGTGCACAATCTCTGAGATGGCTTGAGTCATCATGCTCGGATCTTTGTGCTGGAAGACATTCCTGCCGATCGATACGCCGGCAGCTCCTGCTTTGATAGATTCGTAGACTAGTCGAAGGCACTCGCTCACATTGTTTGCTTTAGGTCCGCCCGCGACTAAGATAGGTACTCGCACGCTGTTCACGACACCTCTGAAGCTTTCAACGTCGCCGGTGTAGTTGGTTTTCACGATGTCTGCTCCGAGCTCGTATCCGAGTCGAGCCGCGTGGCTAACTACTTCGTAGGAATGCTCGTCGCTGATTTTCGGCCCTCTCGGATACATCATGGCGAGGAGCGGCATGGAATAGTCGTCGCATTCGTCGAGTATTCGCGAGAAGTTGTCAAGCATATCCTGCTCATGTTCAGACCCCACGTTGATGTGCACCGACACTGCGTCCGCGCCCAAGCGGACGGCTTCTTTGACGGTGCAAAGCTGCATTTTCCAGTTGGGTTCATTCGTCAAGCGAGTCGCGCCTGACAAGTGTAGGATGAGGCCTAGTTCGGTGGTGTCGACCGTCTTTGCGAGGCCCGCATGTACGAGGATTGCGTCTGCTCCTCCCTTCGCAACATGGTTCACAGTTTTCCTAATGTCGCTCAGTCCTTCGATTGGACCAACTGATACTCCGTGGTCCATCGGGACGATGACGGCTCTCCCATCATCCCGGAATATTCGTCCGAGTCTGCGTGTTTTTCCAGATTCCATCATGACCACCGAATACTTGTCAATTCCTCTCCAACGAACTCCTAATCAGGACGGCTGCTTTGCGCCGGACCTTCCAATCCACGAAAACCAAAACAGAAGATGTTATGGTGAGAACTCCGAACATGTTGATGTTTGCGGAACGCAGTGCATCGCTTACGCTTGCGATGACTCCTGGTCGTTCTTCTAGTCCGACGCTTCGGATTGTAACTAGGGCCATTCCCATCCTGGCGGCAAGGGCTATTCCGTGAGGATCATTCAGGATGGCGTTGTGAAGTCTCGTTATTTGTTGTTGTAGTTTCGGTGTTTGTTTCATGTAGAGAATCGCACTGTTGCTGTCTTGGGAGACAGCTACTAGACTTGGTCCTGCTAGCTTCGAGATCTTTTGAACGAGTTTTGGTTGATGAGGGAGGCCTGTTCCGACGATGGTTACAGATGCGACTGGATGGGGATTATTTACTGTCACTTCTAATTGGGGAAGCCCACCGCCTGTGACTAGAGTTCCCGGTGAGTCTAGTTTTCCATTCGTGTTGGATATTACCCGGATGTTGATTTTGGGGTCTTTGAACCGCAACGCTTTGCGGTGCACGAATTTTATTCCGGTGTCTGCTATTCCGATCAAGGTTTTCATGTCTATCCTTGGAAGGACTCGGGCGTTCCCGACTAGGTTTGGGTCGGCGCTTAGAATTCCACGCACGTTGGTTACGAATACGACTTCGTCTGCTTCCAGCGCCTTCGAAAGGAGGAGAGCCGTCGTGTCGCTTCCTCCTCGTCCGAGAGTGCTGATACGTCCGTCTCTTGTTCGGCCGATGAATCCTCCGATAACCGGGATAACTCCGTCACCGAGGACTGGCTTGACATATCGTCGAATGCGTTGGATACTTTTACTCTCGAGTGGGTTGGCGTTCAGGAAATTATCGTCGGTTATGATGGGCCAATCTCGGTCGGATGGATCGTAGTATCGTGCCTGCATCCCACGAGATTTCAAAGAGGCCGCGAATATCCTGGCGCTCGTTCTCTCTCCCATCGCCAGAATGTCATCTTTGTCCGTCTCGACCAGCTCAGCACCTCCGTTTGTAAGCTGCAAAAGTTGGTTTGTCGTGTTACCTACAGCACTGACAACGATGACAACACGGCTTCCACGAGAGTACTCTCGTGCAACAGATGCTACGGCTAGGTTGATCCTATTCTGGTTGGATAGGCTGGATCCGCCGAACTTGACAATAAGCAAGCGGCGAGGTCGAACTAGGGAGACAGAGCGATGAAGAGAGGCAGAACGAGGGGAGTCTTGGAGTGTTAAGAACTGGTTCTTGTGCCTAGTCGCCGAGGATGGTCTCGACGCGGCACTCATGCCAGTAAAGATGACCACCCATCGCCTTCACACCAGGTATGCGAACAAGCTCTCCAATCTACCTTTTTTAGGCTTGCGGAACCGAGCCGAAAAACAGACACGGACTTGTGCCCCGAGAATCATGCTAGTAAATGTACATGACGAGGGACGGTGTAAAACGGGGATTGGAGAAACCTTGAGCAACATTCTAGTTAGGGACCCGCCCCCTTTCGGCATACGGATCCATTACGGCAATGATCCTAACCAGTTCGCTGAGCTTAGGTTTCCCAATCTCAAAGGATCGTTCCCGCTACTCTTCGTTGTCCATGGTGGTTTCTGGCAATCCGGTTATGATCTGTCTCACATCGGGCATCTTTGTGCCGCCCTCACGGATAAAGGAATAATCACGTGCAACATAGAATACCGGAGGATCGGCAACCCAGGTGGCGGCTGGCCGGGAACTTTTCAGGACATCAGTCTCGCAACTGGCAACATTCTCCAAGAACTCTCGAAGGATTCACGCTTCGACCAAGCCCGGACAGCCATCATTGGGCATTCTGCCGGTGGTCATCTAGCCCTCTGGCTGGTCGGCAGACACCGAATCAGGAAAGGCTCACCTCTCCACAACGACCGGAGGCAAGAAATCAGAATGGCGATCTCGCTTGCGGGAGTATCAGACCTCCGTTCAGCGTGGAAGAATAAGCTGGGACACGGTATTGTGACACGGTTTATGGGTGGAACTCCTGAGGAATACCCAGACAGGTACGATACTGGCTCACCGATCGAACTTCTTCCAACGGGTGCCAGACATGTCCTAGTTCACGGAACAGCCGATGATACGGTCCCCCTTTCCCAGTCCGAATCCTTCATCGAGAGAGCAGAGAAACTAATGGATCAATCTACCCTGGTCAAACTTGACGGCATAGGCCACTACGAGCTCATTGACCCAGAGTCAGAGGCGTGGCAGCCGGTAGTCGGAGCTGTTCTGACTCTCTTAGACTTGGATCTACACCGGTAGCGGTCCGCCTGCTTTGCTATTCGAGAACTTGGCCGATCGTATGTAGAATTGCGGGTTGGAGGTCGATGAGTAGGATCTGAAGTTCCTGGTCATAGTCAAAGTTTTGAGACCATCTCAAACAGCATATTGGTCGTCTTCCAGTTCCGAGTCGTAGCCCTCACCGACAACGATTTTTCGATAGCATTGTTGGAGAGCTTGGTTCGGCCATACCCACCGGGACAGTGCAGGTAGATTTCACGAAACGCGGGGTAAAATCGGTCTGGACTCGTCGCGAGTGTTTGCAGTTTTTTCACCGAGCCTTTTTGCGCGGTTTCCGAGAGAAAAGTAACATGCAGCTTCGAGGAATCGATGCCCTCCTCTTTCAAGAACGGATTATTCGCGATAACGTTTCGCATTTCTTTTGATGTTCGGACGATGACGGGCGTGTCGAATCCGAAGGATTGGAGAATTGCTTCGCCGATACGTTTCGAGAAGATAGCGGGATTTTCTGTCGCGGATTGAAAAACTAGGTTTCCACTCTGGATGTACGTGTCCACGTTCCGAAAGCCGAGACCTTCGCATAATCCGCGAAGAACTTCCATATTGATCGTGTTGTGTCCACTTACGTTGACGCCTCGCAACATTGCGATGTAAGCGGCCATAGTTCATAGAGGACCGAGATGCATTTAATTGGAGTTCGCCATAGCGAATCGTCCACATGGAAGTGACAAGCCCATCGATATCTCGTTGGGACGATCCGAACTAGCTTCGTCCGCTATGGGGGCTAGGAAAACATCTTTTATCTAATTGGCGCCAAAAGTAAAATGTTTTATACTTCTGCGTTTGTGCCAGTACAGAAGAGTATAGGCGCGTTTACTTGAGCGACGATATGGGGGACATCAGGAAAGAGCTCCGGGAGGAGATCAGATCGCTGAAGGATGAGGTCCGGCGACAAGTCTCTCAAGCTATAGAGAAGTCGGGAAACGCTTCAATCAGAGTTGACCTCAACAAGGACGACGTGGCTCAGACAGAGCCTTCCTTTGTTGTCGTCAAGGACCTTGTCAGACAGATCCGCGAGAACGTCAAGTCAAGCCTAGCTACGAGGGGCGAGATTGCAGTCGACGAACTCGTAGATAGCATGCCCGAGACCACGGCAGCAGACCTTCTCAAGTCTCTGGCCAACACTGACCGGCTAAAAATGGTCAAGATGCTCTACTCGACAAGGAAGACCTTCTCAGACTTCAAAACAGCTACCGGCCTCGAGGCAGCCTCAGTTAACAATCACTTGAAGAGCCTGCTGAACATGGGACTCGTTTCCCACAGCGACGAAGGAGGCTACGAACTCACAAAGAGAGGGAGACTACTCGTCAGGACCCTGGCATTGATGAGCGAGGCACTAGGCGGAGAACAAATTGATTGAGATAGGACGCGACTCTACGATGTCGCTAGTGTTCAGGCGAATCGCAGGCACGTTCAGCGGCCTGTCTGCACTTCTCGCCCTCATCTGGCTGATACGAGGACCCCTCGGAATACAATCGTCCTCCGCTACCCTATTACTCACTGCTTTCGGGCTATTCTTCCTGAGCCGGGTTCTTCGGACTGAAACTAACTCAGGAGCAGGAAGAGCACTTGTCAGCTTCCTCTGGAACCTCACAGCTGCATTTGTAGGGATCATATTGTCGATCTGGATCCTAAGCTGGATAGCCTCCTTGCAGTCAGACGTCCTCTCAACCATGCTCTCAAGCTGGGTCCCTGACCTTGTGATCGGAGCAATCGCGACTGGGCTCGGAGCATACTCTATGCAGAAGTCCGGCCTTGCACGGAGAGCTGCGCCTCCGTTTCTGGTAGCCGAAGGCAGAGGTCCCACAATGGAAGGAACGAAACTAACAGTGAAACAAGACACTGTCGGAATGCCAATCAGACGTGAAGGACGGACCATTGGCTGCGTACTACTCGGTGAAGTATCAACCTCATTCAAGACCCCGATGGGAATAGTGAGTGCATCGCTCTCTGGTCCCGTCACGACGGTAGGAATCCCGTTTCAAGGACGAACCGTCACAAATGATGAGGCTCTGAAAATGACAGGGAAGGAGCCAGACCAGCTGATTGAGGAGACAACTTCGCGCGCACAGAATATGGATGTTGGACGGATAAGGATCCGCGACGGGTGCATGGGCGACCGGTGGAAGATCGGTCCACTCATCTTCGACTGGGACGGGGATGGGGAGCACCATCCCAGAGAGAGATGGTTGGCGAAGGGAACTGGCAGCGCCTACGTCACGACCGACGGCCACCGCGCCACCGCAAAGTGGAATGGCAGCACTCTATCACTCGGGGATGGCTCGATGGAACTCGCGGTCGGCTCCGACAGCTTCTCCTACTCTCCAACAGAGGTGAAGACGGCGTCCCCACTCCACTCGCTCCATGTCACCCAGGACAAGATTACACTCGACACTCGAAAGTTCACACTGAAGGTCCTAGGGGACAATGTAGTCTTCAGAACTGAAGACAAGACCAGCAGAACCGAATCTAAGGCACTGGCCGACGACCTGCGCGCACTCCTTACCGAGGCAGCGAAGAAGCAGGTGAAAGACGTGATGGAAGAAAACCCCATCGACCTAGTCGAGATGCTCAACACGACAGAAGAGGTACTCGCGAAATATGATTGAGGAACCAGCAATGATAGCCGAATCAAAGCCACTTGAGTAGGGACTCATGAAAGCGATCGTCCGCGAACGTTTCGGATCGCCAGACGTTCTCCAGATCAAGGAAGTGGAGAAACCTGCTCCGAACGAAGTACGTGGAGTATTGGTAAAGATCTATGCGTCCTCCGTGAATGCCGCCGACAAGCATGACATGAGAGGAGCATCGCTCGTGATACGACTTGTCGGGCCCCTGTTTCGACTGAGCATGGGAGTCCGCCGGCCAAAAGAGCCCGGACTGGGTACCGACTTCGCTGGCGTAGTAGAAACGGTACGCAACGACGTGACTCAGTTCAAACCAGGAGACGAAGTATACGGAGTAGCCAACGCCGCTTACGCTGAGTATGGTCTTGCACGGGATAGCAGAATAGCCTTGAAGCCGAGCAATACTTCGTTCGAAGAGTGTGCAGCGGTACCGATCGCCGGATTTACCGCGTTACAAGCTCTCCGCGATCATGGACACATCAAACCCGGACAGAAGGTGTTGATTAACGGTGCAGGCGGTGGAGTAGGAACCTTCGCCGTTCAGATCGCCAAGGCATTAGGAGCCGAAGTCACTGCCGTGACCAACCCGGCGAATCTGGACATGGTTCGCAAGCTCGGCGCGGATCATGTGATCGATTACACGCGGGAGGATTACACCAAGAAGGGAGAATCCTATGACCTGATAGTGGAGATTGGCGCGTCTCATTCTATCTCTGACTACAAGCGCATAATGAATCCGAATGGTACCTTTGTCCTCGTCGGTTTCAGTGACAAGATCGTCAGACGTCTACTCTATTTCATCATCGGAAGTCGATTCGCATCACGAGGCGACAAGAAGTTCACTTTCTTCGTCGCAAAATCAAACCATGACGACCTCGTCGTGCTGAAGGACCTCATCGAACATGGAAAGATAATGCCAGTGCTCGATAGACGCTACGCGTTAACTGAGACAGCTCAGGCCCTTCGCTACTTCGAAGAAGGACACACCAGGGGAAAAATAGTAATCACAGTAGATCATGGCAACGACAAACCAAGCAGGCCCGACTCATTCACCCCGTCCGGGAGAGAGTCGTCGCGATGATTCTCGTCGTTGGCGGCCTGAACGGTTTCATAGGCTCAAACACGACAGAAGCCCTAGTTGACCTAAGCCAGGCCTGCGTGGTCACACGTCACGAGAACACTGAGGTCCCGAGTTTCCTTCAAAAGGATATTGACCATCATCGTGTGCTCGTCGAATCTGGTGACTCGACCTCAATTGCAGACTTGCGAAAGATCGGCGAGAAGCACAAGATCGATGGTATCGTCAACGTCGCAGGAGGCTTCGCGTCCGGGGAGGGCCCTCTGCGCGGCCTCAAGGGATACTTCGACATGCTCGACGCCACTTTCCGAGTGGCTCATGAATGGAAAGTCAACCGGGTCACATTCTCGAGTACGGGAGGAATGTACCTTGGGCTTTCTGGAACGGTAGACGAAGCCCATCCTATTGCTCTTCAGAGCATGTTCCCTATTCTTGCGTATCAGAAGATTGTCGAGGTGGCCGCAGATCAGTTCGCGAAGAAAACCGGCATAAGCACTATCTGCGTACGATTAATGGGAATGTTCGGACCTTTTGACGGTGCACAGCTCGGTCTCCCAGCACGTCTCGTTCATGCGGCTGTAAGCGGAAGACCGCCGAGCTTCCAGGACGTATTTTTTGGTAACGCAGACGATGCGGTAGATCTCTTGTACATCAAGGACATGGCTCGAGCCATCGCACTGGTTGAGACCGCAGAGAAGCTCCAATACGACGTCTACAACATAGCCTCGAGCAAGGTCACACCGAATCGAGAACTGGTTGACGCGGTCAATGGAGTGGTCCCCAACTTCAGAGTAGACCTTCCCCCCGGGACACTTTCCTTTTCCACCGCTTCCTCTCCCGGACACCAAGCGGTTACAGGCTGACACCGGCTTCTCGCCTAAATTCGACACAGCGTCCGCGGTTCAACATTACGTTGACTGGCTCAAAGCAGGCAACCCCAAGTAGTCCAGATCCCTAACGATGCGGTGAGTAAGCAGTAAGTGTTTTGGAAGCGCTAGCCCGTCCAAGGTGGGAGCTTCAAGGCACGCTCATAGGCTGCGCGATCATACACTGGGTCATGGTCGCTGTGTGAAATGATAACTTGCTCAAACGGAAGCTTGAGCAATTCTCGCAACGCCGGTAAGGCTCTCTTCTCATGCCATGGCGAGGACCAGATCCGCAGTACTCCGGCCCTTTCGGTCAATGCGTCTCCAAAAACTATGACCTGCTGCTCGGGCAGCCAGAGAGGGGTCTCTAGCCGCCCTCTTCCATCGTAGAGGGCGACAACGCCTCCTGGAAGTATTCCGTCTGATTCGATTATCTCCAGCTTGCTCTTCGGCACGTCGTCGGGCCAGAAGAGTCTGGGACCGAAAGCGCGGATCCGATAGCGACTGACGAAATCGTCGACGTCCCGCACGTGGTCAGGAATTGTTACCGCGGCGACCGTAGGCGGCCTACTGTCTAGACGCTTCCACAATTCTTCTGCGGACGCTTTGGGGACGAGCGGGTCAATCACCAGCTTCTCGCCTCCCGATTCGACATAGGTTGATGTCACGATTGGCTGCCAGTCATCGCCAGGCTTCCAGTGATGATGTTCAGCCCGCCAGATCCACAAGCCATTTGCTATATCGCGAATCTCGACCTTGCTGGTCATCGACTGCATGGTAGGTTTGTAAGGTCGAGTAGATGAGATAAGTATTGAGCCGTGCTACGCTGGCAGATTAGTGAGAGCATTCAGATGGTCCGTCGCATTACAACGGTAGCGGTTCTGCCAGTCGCCAAGGGCGCGACCGTCTTGAATCCAACCTTTTCGAACATTCTGACTGTTCCACAATACATGTAGTTTGATCCTTGATCAGTTCTACTCACTGGATAGGCTTCGACGAGCCCACCGCCTTTCTTCCTTATCGCTTCCAGAGCCGCCTTCAAGGCTGCACTAGCCACGCCACGCTGCCGATACTGTTTGTCAACAACAAAACAGGTGATCCTCCACAACTTGTCTGCGTCATCTTCAAGGGCGAGTCGTCGATACTTCTGGGTATTGTCAACACGGGGAAGTTCGGCCCTAGGCCCGTACTGGCACCATCCTATCGGTTCTCCCTCTGAGTAAACAAGGATCCCGTGGGCACCCCCTCTCTCGACGAGCTCAGCTTTCTGCCGATGGTTTCTCGCCGCTCTCTCGGCCCGGGTCCGCGGCTGCTGGTTCTCAGGCAGCGAGTAGGATGAGACGTGATGATGCATGCACCAACACCACCATCCATCTCCTGCCATTCCCTGTTTCAGGAAGAGCTTTTCAAAATCAGGCCAAGTCCGTCTCGACAATTCCTTTGTCGAATACTCGTCAGTAAACTGTGCGGACATACCAAGCTCATGATTGTCTCTCACCGGACTAAAACCGTATCGATGAGCGTCGATCAATATTGGTTGTTCGGCTTCCGCAAATCCGGTGGACCAGCCAAGATGAGATTGTGGAAAACCTTCTCTGCTGTCTGCGCTAGCATGCGATGCAGGCTCCCCAATATTCCTCTTTAGGGCCGAGGCAACAACGCTTATTCAGATTCAGGCAGAAGGGGAAGTCGTTGCAAAGAATCATCGACGCGCACGTGCACTTGTCTGAACGGGAAGACGACGGCCTCATCCGCTTCGCAAGAATGAACGGGCTGAGATACACCTTAGATGAGTTGCTAGGCACTATGGAGAGGTACGGGATCGTGCGCGGGCTGCTTCTTAGCCCGCCGCTGCAAGGAGCAGCCTCCCTTCCAAACGACAAAATCATCACCCTGTGCACGCGGAGCGGCGGGTTGCTCGCGCCCGTGGTTACGGTGGAGCCCACTGCCAAAGACGTGAAGGCTGCCGTCAAGCTCGCTGAGGAGAACAAGAGGGAGGTTAAGGCCTTCAAGGTTAGGCTGGGTTACGTGAAGGCATCAGCGGAAAGCTCGGTGTTCAAAGGGCTATACGACTATGCCGAGTCCGAAGGGCTGCCGGTGCTCTTCCACACCGGAGACACCGCATTCAGTACAGGGGACCTTGCCCGCTCGCATCCGCTGACGCTTGACGGACTGGCGAACAAGAGGGAGGGACTGAGCTTGATCCTCTGCCACTTTGGCAATCCATGGTTTGAGGATGTCGCCGAGCTCATCTACAAACACCCGAATGTCTACGCAGACATTTCCGGATTGATTACAGGGAGTAAGGGATACGCAGAGAAGTATGCAGAGTGGCTTGCCAAGAAAATCAGCGAAGCCATCTACTTTGCAGGCGGCGCGGAGAAGATAATCTTCGGAACCGATTACCCAGTCACGAAACACTCCGAAGCATTAGGCTTGGTGGGGAGATTGGATGTGGAAGAAGGTGACAGGGAGAAGATACTGTGGCGCAACGCCGAGCGAGTCTTTCACCTATGACCGCAAAGGACGATATCGTGATCATAGACGTTCCGACGAGGGAACGGGCTAGCTTAGGATGGATACTTGAGGAGAGTTTCGAAGGATGGTACCTACTACATTCGAAAAAGACCCTTCGAGATATAGAAGTGGTCAGAGCGGCCATGTCGTCAGGCAAGCCCGTCGGGTTGGTCATGTTGAAAACCCTAGAAGGGAGCACCGGGTATGTGTACTACATCGCCGTAGCAAAGGCCCACCGGAAAAGAGGCATCGCGAAACTGCTTCTAGAGGACGCCCTTCGGCGCTTCAGAGTCTCCCGCATGAAAGAAGTGTTCGCTAGCGTGGAAAAGAACAACAGACCTTCTGAAGCACTGTTCGCGTCAGAAGGATTCGCCCCGACGAGCTTCAGCGAAGTCTCCAAGAGACGTGGAAATCTTCACACTCTAAACATGTACAGGGAGATGCTAGTCGTTCCCGGCGAGGTCCTGTTACGCAAAGCGATGGCCTGAGGGTACTATCTATCTCTTGAATTCGGCCGAAATCTTGGTCCCTTGATACTCAGCGTAATTTGCGAACTCTTCTTCAATTGACCTTTTTTCTCTAGCTTTCAACGGTCGTAGCGGGCTTACATTCACTGTTAGGCCCGAGCGATTTTTCTTCCGTTTCCAGGTTGCCGCGACAAAACCATCGAGGAGAATGGTTCGGTTTACCGCTGCGAAGCTCCCAAAGACGTTCTTGACTCTGTCCTGTGAGAGGAATCTGGATTTGTCCTTGTATCCCATCATAAGGCTGTCAAATTCAGGAAGAATAACCACGCTGGCCGGTTCGACTGCCTCGCCGGAGTCTTCACCGAACGAAAAATACTCTTGTCTCGAATGCAGGTTCTCCTTGGTCAGGTCCTTCTTCAACGTATCTAGAGCCTTGTCTACCTGGTCCTTTCGAAGGAACGACCAGTACACGATGTCTTCACGAGTTACTGGACCGTAATGTTCAATGTACTTGCGTACCAGCTTAACAGTGCACTCTTCTGGGTCGGGAAGGCTTCGTGGTGAACCAACGAAGTCGGCTGAGCTCATCCAGAGGCTCTCAGAACCCTTCCTTCCCGCATTGACCAGGAGACCGAGATAGGACATCTCCGACATACCCGTCCACGACGGCCCGTGCGTAGGCTGGCTTGACCATCCTCGTTGCAGTTTCATTCTGCTCCGCAGACCATGCTGGGATAGCCTTTCAATCATGAACCGCTTGACTTCGTTCGACGATACCGCTCGTCCCTTGATACGATCCAAGAATGGCTGGTAGAGAAACCGGACTCTGAAACCCCGATCAGGAATGCCACGTTTCTTCGCCGTCCTATCGAACCAGGGTTGAAACCTTCTGCCTGGACCACCGAACACGTATACCCAGTAATCCTTTGAAGGAATGGTGTGCATCGTGCTTCGGACAGTCCAAGTTCTGACAAGACCTCCCTTGGGTCTAAGTTCGGACGTAAGATCCGAGTCCCGAAACCCGTTTACCCGAGCCCAGAACGATGAATAGCTCTCGAGAAGGTCCTGGGAATTCATACCGCAGCATGCTTCCGCGACCTTAACGACCGCACGAGGCCCTGAAGCTTTTCGGGAAAGATATTGTGAAGCCAAGAGCCTCCTGTTAAGAGCCCTCAAGACTGGCGAGTCTAGCTGGCTCGAGAGATTCACACGTGCAGAACACTGAGGGTGAGACTTATGCCTTCAAGCGGATTGAGTACGTTACCTAGCTGAATCCGAAAACCAATATCCCTCCTGGCGTTGACAATGAAGGTTAGGTCGTCTGCTCGAACTATGAGGCTCGCTGAAGGGATTCGTGTGCGAATGTAGTCCACTTGCCTTTGGCGTCTTTCTGGTCGATAACCATTGACCATGCTCCGTTCCGAGGGTTCCTTGTGAAAGTGTTCTGAAGGGGGCCTGTCCCACCCTCGAAGAGGAACCGGATCGAATTCCTGTCCTTCCGCTTTCCACATCCAAGCGTCTCGGAGAACCGGCCTCCGAATATGTCCAGCCAGTGAACAACGCAGCGCTCGTTCATGTGTCGTAGCCCACGAAGACCATAGCTTCGTATGGCGGATGCTCATCCCTCCCAGCCTTCTTCCGTTGAGAGCCTTCCGAGCCAATATCGAGGAAGTGTATTCTTAGGAACTGATGGTTGAGAATCCAATCCGCTGTGCAGGAGTGCAGAAGTGGATCGCCTGCAACTTTTCCTGAACCCTCCAATTTCCCACTAGTTCATCGAGAAGCTTATCTCGGAATTGACGATTAGCACCATCGACTTCTAAGCTATGTTCTGACAAAGAGCGTAAGACTCAGATGGTTTTTCCTGAATCATATTAGCGTTCCCATTTCCTCACCATACTCCCCCTAGACTTTCAGCGAAGACCTGCTGATCCCCGCGACTACAAGTCTTCTCTACGCGTGACCGCGTCTCCGGCCCTGTTCAACAGAAGGTTGATGGATAATCCGGTGAACACGATCGATACGGACACCAGACCAACGGCGATTAGTGGAAGCGCGCCTGGTCCCAGTATTGTTGCAACGGCCTCTGACACTAATACTAACAGAATAATGGGTGAGACCATGATCAAGTTGATGATTGTTTGAAAGAGGAACCTTCGAATATCCGCTAGTTCCTGCGCCTGCGACGACAGAATATCGTCAGCGCTACTCTGGCCATATCGTGAGGCAAAGTACATTCCACCAGCCATTGTAATGCCTGCAATCTCCAACGCGCCTGGAAGCGCCAAGACCACACCCAACAGCAACGATGGCGTTGACAGCTGGCTCAAGACCAGGGGAACTCCCACCGCTATGGTCACGGGGATGAGATAGATCAACAGGGGTGCAACCCGCGCCCGGTACACTTCCTTCACGTATCTCCGCATACTGACCGGTGATGATTTTAGGATCCAGAGGCGCTCCTTCTCAATCCAGCGGGACGCGGTCCCAGACCCGAAAGATCCGATAATGAAGAGGATGAAGAGAAACGAGGTTGGCGAAGACTGGAAAGACCCGGACAATGCGTAGATGACCAGAAATCCTGAGAGAAACATGGCATTGATGAAGAGCGCCCGTGCCTCACGGGTCCGGCTGATCAGAATTTTCTCTTTCAGCCGCACTATCGCCCAGATCGACTTGCCACGCGGGTCCAGGCGAGAGGTTTGGTTCGGGTGGTCGAATTTTTCCGCGCCTGGTGTTGAGACTTCGAGAAGTTCGTAGAAGTGTCCGCGTGCCATCCGCACACCAAGAACCAGAAAGGCTCCAAGCCAAGCAAACAGCAGCAGAAGATCGACGAGGTAGTCGAGGCCTCCCGGGGTCCCGCTGACAAGACCGACACTGACTATTGCAGCGAGCCCGTTCGGCAGGACCCGGGTAACGTCCGCAATCTCTACGGGGATTCCAGGGATTAGCAGAGTAATCGGAAGCAGACTAAGAACTAGGACAAGTATGATGAACAGGTTTCTCCACAGTTTCTTCCGCTCTCCGATCCCGTGGCCTAGCGAGAGGGTGATGTCCGCGGCAAGCAGCAATCCGATTACGAGGAAGACAAGAGTTACGAGCCCTGCCAGAATGGCGGCAGTCATGGGAGTGTGATAGTATGCGGAGAATCGCAGGTAGAGGACGATTATCGGGGGAAACCCGAACAGCACAGTGGTGAGTGAGTTTAGCAGGACCTTGGCTGCGAAGACCTCCCGCGGTGGCACAGGAGATGTAAAGACATAGTCGACATCGCTCGAACTGGCAGGCAGCCCGCCGCCGTTGAAGCCGCTCTGTATCAGCCCAACAAGATACAGTGCGAGGACGAGACTGCCGGCAACTTCAGAAAGGCCGGTTGTCAAGCCAACCCTATTCGAAAACGAGAGGTACGTAGAACTGCCGAAGAGGATGAAGATTACAGAGAAAGCTTCGCCGATAATTAGGCCTAGAATTGTTGCCTTGGTGAATCGCCCTTTTACCCAGTATCGAACCAGGATTCCAACAGTTCCGAGTGGACTCGCAACTCTCATCGTCGAGCTGGGTCCTCGCCCTTCTCTTCAGTCAATCGCAAGAACACGTCTTCTAATCTCGCATCGCTCGCAGTGTTCGCCATATGCCGAAGACTCTCAATGTCGCCCACTGCCACGATCTTTCCATGATCGATGATCGCAATCCTTCCGGCGTGGGTCTGAGCTACATCCAGATCGTGAGTAGACAATATCGTCGTTACGCCCCTCGTCGTCTGTCCACCAATCCAGTCTTTGACTGAAACGCGCGTCTTGGGATCTAATGCTGTCAACGGCTCATCCAACACCAGAACCTGGGGACTGTGCAGACTCGTAGCAATCAACGCCACTTTCTGCTTCATCCCCTTTGACAAGGTTCCAACCAGACTGTTCCGTTTCTCCTCCAAGCCGAAGCTCTTGAGCGACTCGGAAATCTTCCGGTCGAGAAGATCATCTGCGACCCCTCGAATCTTGCCCACAAACTGTAGAAACTCTTGCGTGGTAAGCCCGGTGTAGAGACTCGGGTTCTCCGGCAAGTACCCGATCATCTTCTTCGCCTTCTCCGGGTCCGCGACGATGTCTATGGCGCCGATTCGGATCGTCCCGCTCGTGGGTCTGAGGATTCCGACTAGAGTCTTCAGAAGAGTGCTCTTGCCGGCTCCGTTGGGGCCGAGGAGTCCGAAAACTTCGCCTGAAGCTATCGCGAGGCTGACGTTGTCGAGAGCCACGAGGGTTCCGTAATGTTTCGTAAGATTCTCGATGGATATCTCGACCATGGCCGTCGACTCTTTCTAGAGGACCGATGAGCGAGACAAAGTAGCGATACTTAACGACCAGCTCGGTTTCATCGAGAAACTCATCCCTGTCCGGAAAGGCATGTGAGTATCGTGGTTGACACTGATTCTCCGATAAGACAGACAAAGAAAAAGGAGAGTATGATTCTTGATCCGTGCTATAGTCTAGTGGTGAATCAGTCCGTGACCAGTGCTCTGGCCGCTGAAGCTCTCATGGCCCCGGTGAAGCGCATCATAGTGGACGCCGCACAAGCTCTTGCCGCAACTGTTGCAGAACTCCGTGGCCCGCTCAGTGCAACGATTGCTCGTCGCCATTGTCTCGTCGAACGATCCGAAACCACCAGTCTCGACCTCTTCGCAAGTCTTGGCCTTCAGGCTCTCATGAGCGCCATGACCATGGGTTGGACTCTCGAAAGTGGTTGGATGATGCGCCGGATTTGGATGAGTGCTCGAAGTAGTGTGCGGATTCGCATGGGGCGTACCTGTATGATGCTCTGGATCGGTATGCGTGTTGCTCTTGGGTTTCGTCTTGGATTTCATGTCGACTCATCAAGGAAAAAATCGCGGCCGGTCATAGTCTATTTCTAACCGGCACTCTTCGAGCCCAGTAACAAAACCGACTCGCTTGATGCTGATAGTGAGCAGCCTCCCGATCCTCACAAGTCTTAAATCGAAATGCTTCGCGGGCCGAGTTTCAGGCGCGTGAGTGGGGCCTCCCACCCGTTGCGCCCCGCAAAAAACCCCGGAGTAGGGAGGCAGAATGATTAGACCAGAAAATAGAAGACAATGGGTTCCTAAAACTGCAGAGTTAACCCTCTCCGCTGGCCTGGCAGCTACCTACATTATCACAACGTTCATCCCGCTGACGCCGTTCATCGGTGGTCCTGGCTTCATCACCCTCGAAATCGTCATGCTACCAATAATCGCCGCACTCCTACGACCCATCCCGGCATTCGCAACAGTATTCGTCGGCAGCCTAGGAATGGCCCTTGGACAGCCCAGCTTCTACCAAGTCTTCGGACTACCCGGACTCCTCATCCCCCTAGTCGCTGTCGGAGCTGGAAGCATAGCCTTCCACTACCGTCTGGGACCCATCGTCCCATGGGCCTATGTCCTAGCAGGCGCAGTCTACTACATCGCCTTATCCAAAGGCGGCACTCTCTTCTGGCTCGTCCCGTACCTTTTCGTCATCGTCTCCCTGCCCGTAGCCTTTCGACTGAAAAGCAATCCACGAATCGGATTACTGACTTTCTACATCGCCATCACTGAGCAAGTCACGCTGAACATTCTCAGCATAAGCATCCTGAGCCTCACTGGACCAGTCTGGGCAGTGATAACACCCCTGATGTACGTGGAGCGAACAATAGCCACGCTCGGAGGAGCGGCTGGAATCGTTGCCCTTAAATCGGGACTTGGAGGCAGACTCGACCTAATGGATCAGTCGTCGAGGGAGGTGAGACAGTAGAAATGTGTGTTACACCAGTCGTGAAATGCTGGCATTGTGGAGAATGGTTCGTCAAGAAATCTGACAGAGAGAGCTTCGAGGCATGTCCGAGCTGTGGAAAGGGCTTCGAACAGCTCAGCCCTGAGGCACAGCGGGCTGTGAAGGCTACACTAGCGCCATTCTTCGAAGTACCTAGGCTGAAGACAGAAAATATCGCAGCCTAGGTCGCCTCCATTTTTCTTGCACTAGCAAGTGCCCAAGGCTTTCGTGTTTCACGAGGCGCATTGTTGGGACTGTTACCAGATTTTCAAGGCATGAGTTAGGTGTGGAATTTGACCAACCATGAGCCTCCTAACACTCGGTCCTAATGAATTCGAAGAAGAAACCTAAGACCCGTTCAAAATCTAAAGCCCATACAAGATCCAGAGCGCATGCAAAAAGCAAGACTCATCCTCGCACCAGGACAAAGACTGCTCATTCGGCCATCGTCGAATCGGTTCCTAGCCCGAATGTCACCCTGAATCCTGCGCTGAAGACGTGTCAGGAGGTAGAAGTCGGCGACATCGGGGGATTCGGCAGTCCAGATGAACTGGAGGAGCATGAGAAACGTTGCGCCGAGCCCGCCACAGAGTTCTGCAGCAACTGCGGCAGGAACCTATGCCGCAACCACTACGATCTGATCCATAGAGACCACGATACCAGCGGACACTCCACCGGCTCCACCATCGCCCAGCAGTAGAAGATCCCGGGCCTAACCCTGATAGTCCCCTGCAAAACGTCTTAGAGTTGCCTTGGAATCGAAAAACTGTCCACCTTCATGCTAATTCTCCAGAATCCCCGATGACAAACCAAACGTCCAACCTAACATCTCCGAGTAAAGTCTCGAATGGTCTAGAATTCTAGAATATTTTTGAAATCGACCCATCCTCGAGTGACAGTTCCGGTTGATCCTATTTCCAGTTCTGGGCTAACGGCCAGTCTCTTTCTTTCTCGGTAGATGTGTGGGGGCGAATGGTCAACGACTATTATGCGGGTTTCAGTTGTTTCTCGTCTTTGCTGCTGTCTGGACAGCGAGCTGCTTCAGGAATCGGGTCCCAACAGGATCCGTCGCAGCCCGAGTCTTGCTGGTAAACGGCGACTCTGGGACCCTAGCATACATCATCATGTACGGGGCCATCGCCAGGACAATCTTGCTCTCCGCCTTACGAATATGCTCCTCAAGAGTGCTGCGCGGCGTTCCCAGTTTCCCAGCCAACTCATCCGCAGTCGTCCGTTTCGGAATCTCGTAATATCCTCCCTCAATCGCCGCCAACAAAGCCTTCATCTGCTTCTCAGTCAAATTTCCAAACAGACTGCTCAGTGACAAGAGGAAAGCGTCGTCAGTCATGCCTTCAGCAGACCCCTTGTGCAACACCTCCGTCTTGCCCATCTTGTCCAGGCCTTTGAGTAGACCCCTGACATCGTTGTCTTCGAAGCCTACTAGGCGGTGATACTCCCATCCTCCGAAGAAAACGGGTGGAGGCATCTGGAGGAAATTGTTAGCCCGGACAATTGAGCCTACAGAGGTTCCCTGTCCGACACCGCAGATACAGGTGCGGACAACCATCTGAAACTTGTCCTGGCACAGAGTCTTCGCAATGATCTTGCTCTGATATTCCTTGGAATAGTAGACGAGCTCCTTCTGCATCTCCTGAAAAGAATCAAGACCGTCAGATTCGATCTCCAGAATATCTGTATGATCGTTGCACCACAACGCGATCCTCGCTCCCGGGAACTTCTTGCTCAGACGATTGTGAGGATCCTCGTTTCTCTCGTCAGGTTGAATCCTTAGAAATAGCTCGAACATATCTTACACGAGTGGAAGTTCTCGGGACGGTGATATAAGGCGAGTACCGGCGCACGCCAGCTAGACGGTACCGTACAGTGCCCCTCAAACTGATGCCGGCGCTCGCTTGCTCAAAGATAATCCGATCGGACGCAACATTGTCTCTCGGTGAAAGAGAAAATGGAAACACGAGAAGATTGGGCGAGGATAACCCGAGGAATCCAAGAAGTGTTCTCGAGTCTGATTGGTGCAATTGGGTCCGTTCGTACAGCGAAAAAAGAGAAGAGAGCGAGGACTCGAAGCATTCAACTTGTTTCATGGGCGGGACGAGCCGATACTGATGGTTGGTTCCGGGCACAGTTGGAACGGAGCAAGAATCGAGCCCTAATCTACTACAACAAGAACCAAATCAGATAGACGCGCCCGACCCCCGCCACCCGCTCCCGACCGTTACAGCGACGTTTTGAGCCAGCTACAGGGAAATTCGATCCTAAGACGGACGAGCCCAAGTTGGCCTCTAAGCCATTAATGCTACTGGGAAACCTTGCCAGTATACTCCTTACGATAGTCGCTCTTCTCCAAGCCCTCTCTTGGACCATTGCCGGACTGCTGATAATCGCCACGCTATCTGTCACCACACTATTGCCCATCGGCAATGCTGTGGGCGGAACTGGCCGCTCACAGACCAAGAAACCCGCAAACCAACTGGGACTACCGGAATCAAAATATTCTCGTGAAAGAACCCAAGATAAACAGACGGGAAGACCCCATCAAGCGCCGGCAAGAACCGAGCCGAAACCTCTTGCAAAATATGAACCGCCAAAGTCTCCGTCACAACTAAAGTCCGACTTTCAGAAGGCAATGATCCCGAAGGTCACGCCACCCAAGACGATCCCCGGAGTAGTCAGTCCCGCCAAGTCTATCCCCATGAAACCTAACGCTCCAAACCAGGGAATGCTGAAGCCGATTCCACCAAAGACCTCTGCAATGACTCCAACCTCACCGAGCCCTACCCCTTCAGAACCGGAGTTCGGCAAACCGACAATAATTGACAGAGGAGATTATGCCAGCTACGACGTACAGTTGGACCAGGGCAAATCAATTACATGCGAAGTGACCGCGAGCGGCCGAGTCAATTTCTACCTTCTTGACGAAGATAACCTGACGAGCCTAGACCTCGGCGAAGAGTTCTGGAGCGAAACAGGCGAAGAGGATACCGAAAAGGCAACACTGGAGTTCAAATCTCCTGAAACCGGCAAATGGTTTCTAGTCGTTGAGAACACAGAGACAAGAGAAGTGTCGGCGACGGTCAACATCAGGAAGACTCCGCCCAAGAGTGGGCCTTCGACATAGCAGGTTTCTAGGAGTTTCCGTATCAATCATTGTTCCCACTGGACCGAAACAGAATCTGTAGGCTAGGAGACCTTTCTGAGCAAAGTCTACATCCCTCACGGAACGGAACCAGTCTGCACAATGCAACCGTCAATGTGCACGTCGCTGCTGTATTGCCGGCTGCACCCGCCCCCTCTACGATTCTGGGACTTGCCCCCGCTATCTTCTGCGGCGTTCTCGCAGGGATAATCGCTGTTGTCGTTGCGGGAACAGTTCTCGTCCTAAGACCGAGAGGTTCTTTGGCTCGATGTGGGTAAGGAGAGGGCTATTTTTTCCAGGTGCACATCTTCTGATCAATCATGTGAGCATGCATCGGGAAGGCGTCCTGTTCAAACATCTTCAGCTTGCACTGAACCCCGTGCTTAGGGCAGACTACTTCGCAGGGCCGCATGTCCTTCTCCACTGTCGCGACTGTCATAGTCGCAAAGCTATCGAATCCTCTGTTATCTCCTTATCCTTTGCCAGAACCGAGCCTGCATCAAACGCTCTGTATCTCTACGGTTGAATGTCTAGGGCCTTCAGCTTGTAGCGAAGGTGCTTTTCCATATTCTTCGTCATTAACAGTCCGCTCTTCATGCTCTTGTAGACGAAGAGCCAGTAGTCTTTCTGAGAAGGCTCTTTCCGGCCACTGTCTAGCGTGTATAGCTCCAGTTGGTCAAGGAGATTCATCACGTCCCGATCTCTCAAGTCCTCTCTCCCCGCTAAAGGAAGCCCTGTTCTTTCATCCACTGATCAGAGAAGATCTTGCCGAGATAGTTCCGCCCACTATCAGGAAGGAGAGTGACAACCGTCTGCTCTTTACTCATAGCTTCCCCGACCTTCAAAGCCGCGAAGACTGCTGCCCCCCCAGATCCGCCGACAAGTATTCCCTCTTCCCTAGCGAGTCGCCGGGTAAGACGGAACGCGTCCCGGTCTGAGACCGTGATAACATCGTCTACCACTTTCATGTTCATGGTCTTGGGCATGAAATCCTCTCCGATCCCTTCCAATCGGTACTGGTGGGGTTCTTCTTTTGTTCCGTGATAGCGCGAGTAGAATATTGACCCGTCAGGATCAACACCGACCACTTTGATGGTTTTCTTCTTTTCTTTCAGGAATCGACCAGTCCCGCTGATTGTCCCACCTGTCCCCATCCCACAGACGAAAACGTCTAGTTTTCCGCCAGTCTGCCTCCATATCTCCGGTCCGGTCGTCTGGTAGTGGGCCATAGGGTTCGCTTTGTTCACGTATTGGTTAGGCATGAAGGAGTTTGGCGTTTCCTTGGCAAGTCGCTCGGCTACCTTGATGTAGTGCTCAGGCGAACTCGGTGAGACGTTCGTGGGAGTTACCACCACGCGGGCCCCATAGGCTCGTAGGAGACCTCTCTTCTCCTCGCTCATTTTGTCAGGCATTGTAAAGATCATCTTGTACCCCTTGACGCATGCAGCCATCGCGAGCCCGGTACCAGTGTTCCCAGACGTCGGCTCTATGATCGTCCCGCCAGGTTTGAGGAGACCTTTCTTCTCCGCCTCCTCTATCATGACTCTGCCGATCCGATCCTTTACACTACCGCCAGGGTTAAGATTCTCAAGTTTCGCAAGAATCCTTGGTTTTGTGCCCTTGGATATCTTGGTCAGCCGAACCAGAGGAGTATTTCCGATAGCATCCAGTATCGTGTCGTAGACTTCCGTAGGACAAACGCTCCTTTCTGAACATCGTGACGCTGGCGTAGTTTATCTAAATGATGGGCGCCTCCCGGCTTGACGGGTATAGGAAAGTGGATCGTCCTTGGACCCGGGATTCCATTCTGCGAAACGTCAGTCTGGGTAGGGAATCTATAAATCGCGGGATTGCGGGCAAGCGAAGAACCGAAACGATGAACCATCATGGCTCCTCTGCTCGCATTCGTGGACATTTTCGTCGAGTCAGCCCACATGGACGAAGTAGTCCAGGCTCTAGCCAAACTGGACAATATTGAGGAGCTCTACGAGGTTACCGGCGAGTTCGACATCGTAACCCTCGTCTCAGCAGACGATATCGAGGAATTCAGGGATGTCCTGAAGAACAAGATCATGAAAATCAAGGGTGTCAAGAGCACCGTCAGCTCCATCGTCCTGAAAACCCACAAGGGAGCCCGACTCACCGGCGAGTTTCTCAATCCAACCGCTCACGCGTCGGTGGCCGTTAGCCACAAAGACTAGTACCGAGCCAATCATGAGACCGCTGCTCAGCAAATGGGAGCCTTCCTGCCATGATACAGCCCGGCGACTTTCTCACACTTCTACTGATTCTTTCTACGGCCATAATTCTCGGACGGCTTCTCGCACCCCACATCACTAGCGTCTTCACGAGCGCACCTAGTCGGATAGACAGGGTCCTTAGCCCGATTGAGAATCGGATCTACCGGCTACTCGACGTAGATCCAACTAGAGGCATGGGATGGAGGGAGTACTTCCTCTCCGCGATGATCGTAAATATTTTCCAAATGAGCCTCGCCTTCACCATATTCGTTTTCCAAAACATTCTACCGCTAAACCCTCAGGGATTTCCGGGTCTCAACCTCGACCTAGCTTTCATGCAGGTCATCAGCTTCGCGACCAACACGAACCTTCAACACTACAATGGAGAAGGGTGCACCAATCCGCCGAACTGTTATCCTGTGTCATCGATGCTTGGACTCTCCTATCTCAGCCAGATGACCGCAGTCCAATTCCTACAATTCACTAGTGCTGCAACAGGTCTTTGCGTGGCCGTGGCCATGGTCCGAGGATTCATTTCTCGCAGTCAGAATTTGGGAAACTTCTACACAGACTTTGTTCGATCCCTGACCCGACTCTTCTTTCCGCTCTGTTTCGTCGCCGCCCTCATCTTTGTCGGACTGGGCGTTCCTCAGACCATTGGAGGCTATCAAACCGTCCAAACAGTGGAGGGAACAACCCAGACAATTCTGGTGGGACCCGTCGCATCGCTTGTCAGCATTATGCAAATCGGCACGAACGGTGGAGGATATTACGGAGCAAACTCTGCCTACCCATTTCAGAACCCGAATCCAGCCTCAGACATTTTCCAGATTCTCCTCATGCTACTCATCCCGACCAGTCTATGCTTCGTATTCGGACAGTTGCTAGGAAAACGACGGGAAGCTCGTCCCATTATCATTGGCGCCTACGCTCTCTTCGCAATTGATCTGTTGCTAGCTTTCATTCCAAGATACGCCCTTGGCCAAGGGATAGAGGTCCGTTTCGGAGGTTTCTTCTCAACCCTCTGGACAGTTGTTACGACAGCTGTTACGACCGGCTCGGTGAACGCGAGCCTGGCAGGGATGCATCCCCTGGTCATACTATCCGCTTTCATGGGCATGCTGATCCAGTCCACTCCTGGAGGCAAAGGAGTGGGTCTGATGTACATGGTGATGTACATCATCATCACTGTCTTCATTGTGGGTCTGATGTCTGGCCGAACACCCGAATATCTAGGAATGAAGATCAACGCGCGCGACGTCAAAATCGTAATGGTCGCTTTCCTCATTCATCCAATCATAATTCTCATCCCGACAGTCCTCGCATATGCAACTGGCGCAGCATCCGCGATAGGGGTCTCAACAAGCTCAACCGGCTTTACCCGAATCTTCTACGAATTCACATCAGCAGCATCGAACAGTGGCTCCGACTTTCTGGGCACTGCCGGAAACACGCCGTTCTTCAACATATCCACCGCGCTGGTCATGCTTATTGGCCGCTTCGCCCCAATCGGGCTCCTACTTGCCCTAGCCGGGTCAATGATCAATCGCAAAAGATCCACAGAGATTGGTCTTAGGACAGACAGCATCACGTTCACCATTGTTCTGGTTGGCAGCATACTCCTGCTCGTCGTTCTCACATTCTTCCCCTTCCTAGCACTTGGACCCGTTCTCGAATTCTTCCAGAAACGCGTGAACGGGTTCTGACAATAATGACTTCGAAGCCAGCCAGACAAACCTCAGCGCGTTTCCGAAGCAACCTCACCTCGACCAAAACGCTACTCGATTCGTTGGTCAGACTGAATCCAGTATCCCTGCTCGCGAATCCTGTCATGTTCATTGTAGAACTAACGTTCTTCATAGTCACAGCGATGTCGATCTATCCTCCCGCGTTCTATCCAGTTGCAAATTCGAGCATGAGAATCTACTATGTCGAAGTTGCCTTGATAGTTCTCCTCACAGTCTGGTTCAGCACTCTAGCTGACGCATTGGCAGAGACCCAGGCGAAGAACACCGCTAGCAGCTTGCGAAGTCTAGAATCGGAAGTCCAGAGCAAGAAGATAGTGACTGAGGCCGATCTTAGGAGGATCGTTACGACACCATCCACTGCACTTCGCAAAGGAGATCTGATTCTGCTTGAGAAGAACGATGTCGTCCCTATCGACGCGGAAGTGCTTGAGGGAATTGGAATGGTCGACGAGTCCCTCCTAACCGGAGAATCTACACCCGTAAGAAAGGCACCTGGAGACGAGGTCATCGGAGGATCGAAAGTGATCAGCGATACTCTCACCGCCAGGGTCACGGTGAACCCAGAGGATACCTACATCAGCGAGATGATTAGGCTGGTAGAGTCCTCGAAGAGGCCTCGGACGCCTAACGAAGTGGCCGTGACCAGTGTGTTGATCGGTCTGACGGCCATATTCACAATAATTGTTGTTGCACTTCTCGGCCTCTCGATAACCCTCGATCTTGCAGTAGACCTTTCAGTCTTGATCGCGCTCTACGTCTGTCTCTTACCAACAACAATCGGGGCCTTGCTTCCTTCTATTGGTCTTTCGGGAGTTTCCAGACTCTATCGGAGAAAAATCGTAGCCAAGTCAGGAAGGGCAGTTGAGAGAGCAGGAGATACGGATGTGATTATCCTTGACAAAACCGGAACGATCACGGTCGGCAACAGACAAGCGGTAGAATTCATCCCCGTAAACAGTCACACTGAGAAGGAGGTGGGTGAAGCAGCGTTTCTCTCGTCCTGGCATGACGATACACCTGAAGGCCGGAGTCTCATACGGCTCGCTTACGAGGACGGCTTCGTACCCAGGGAATTGAACGCATTGGGGGTTTCTGAAGTCTACGAGTTTTCCGCGAGCACCCGAACGAGTGGCGTAAAGATATCTCAGGGCACAGGATTCATGCTGCCTAAAGGGGACAAGTCAGGACGCGAACGCGGGAGACTACGAAGAAAGTTTGAGGCTCACCAAGAAGCCGGATCGGCGATCGCCGAGGATGAGACTGAGATAATCAAAGGTGCTCCCGACGCTATCAAGAAGATTGCACGCTCCATCCCATCAAACTTCGATGCTCTAGTCGATAGGATCTCTAGCCAAGGAGATACACCCCTGGCGGTGACGAGGAACAGGGAAGTTATCGGAGTAATCCGGCTCAAGGATGTTCTCAAGCCAGGTATCAGGGAGAAAATTCTGTCGGTCAAGGTTATGGGGATTCGGCCTGTCATGCTGACTGGTGACCAGCCCCTCACAGCGAAGAGTATTGCTAGCGAAGTGGGGATTGATGAATTCAGGCCAGAGGCGAAGCCAGAGGACAAGTATGACATTGTGACGAAAGAGCAAGCTGAGACTCGAGTCGTAGCCATGATCGGGGACGGCACCAATGATGCACCCGCGTTGGCCGTAGCTGATGTGGGTCTAGCGATGAATTCTGGAACTCAAGCAGCCAAGGAAGCCGCTAACATGGTAGACTTAGAATCGAACCCGGCCAAGATCATAGAGGTAGTCATGCTCGGAAAACAGCTGCTCATGACCCGCGGGGCCGTGACGACGTTCAGCATCGCCAACGATGTCGCCAAATATTTCGCGATAGTTCCAGTAATGTTCGCATCTACCCTTCCAGAACTGAAGGCTCTGAATATTCTTGGACTCGGATTGAATACTGCAGTGCTATCGGCGCTCATCTTCAACGCCATCATAATCCCGCTTCTAATCCCTCTCGCGTTGAGAGGTATTCGGTTTAAGCCCACCAGCACTATGGCTCTGTTCATCAAGAACGCGCTCATCTACGGAGTCGGGGGAATCATTGTGCCCTTCATCGGAATCAAGGTCATTGACATAGCACTGCTATCGATAGGAGGATAGAATCAAGTTGAGCATCAAGAATGAAGTCAAACGAAACTATGGACCCGCACTAAAACTAGCCATTATCTCAATGATACTCTGCGGCCTGGTCTTCCCATTGGCAGTGACAGGGTTTGCTCAAGTCCTGCTACGTGATCAAGCGAATGGCTCTGTAGCTCATCTTAGCGGAAACAACGGCAGGGCAGTAGGCTCGTATCTTATCGCTCAAAACTTCTCTCAGCCATTCTTTTTCCATTCCCGGAACGTGACGTTGTCAGCTTCTGGCGTGGACCCGGACATCACTGTTGAGGATGCACTCTTTCAAACACAACGAATATCGCTTGTAACAAATATTACGCAATCTGAACTTTATAGCCTTGTTAGTCAAAACGTAGAACGGACGTTACGGGTTTTTGGCGACCCGTATGTGAATGTGGTCCGAATGAACCTCGCCCTTATCCAGGCGTACCAGTCGATATATCAGAAGCTAGACCCCGCACTATTCTCACAATAAAACGACCAACCCATCCCTCGAATTATTACATGAGGCATTATTCTCACGGGAATAATCCGCCTTGACAAGGGGCAAGACCCAAAAGCGCCGATTCTCTTTTGTCGATCAGATGACGAGTTTTATTCGACTCACTCCCAAGAACATTCTCCGAATTATTCTACTAGTCGTTTTCCCGTGGCTCCCTCCCTACCTGTTCGAGAAGACGGACTTCTATTTCCATCTGACGCATCAGCCGGACTGGTACTACAACCTCTCAGGAAACAGACTTTTCGTCGACATGGCATCCTTTGCGGTCTGGGGAATCGTCGCCGCCTATCTTCTCCGCCCTCGATGGGCAGTTATCCAGATCGCTCTCAACGCTCTCCTAGTCTGGTTCTTGTTCTATGTGGCCTGCCCTATCTATGCACCTGGAGGAGTCTGGCAGCCCGAATGCTACTATGCGGGACCGGATGGTCTCGTGGGCTTCAGACTAGCCGGAATCATGTTCTGCTACGGAGCATTACCGGTTCTTGTCAGGGCGGCCTCAAAAGGAGATGCACTCGACCACAGAATACGCCCAGCCTTAGCCGTCCTTAGCGGGGTTATTCTGAGCGTTGTTATGATCTGGTATCCTCTGAGTGCGTGGTTCTCTGGCGTTACATACCTACCGTTATTCCTGACCTTTCAAACAGTACTACTCATAGGAGTACCTCAGATTGCTACAGGAATACTCGCAGCACGAATGGGACGTTCTCTGAAGATAGGCGCGACTTCCGGAATAGTCTCGCTACTCTTCATGTCCGCGGTTTTCTGGACGCCTGAGTGTCCAGGCTGTGATCGAAGCTCACTCTATCTTTTTGCTCCATCATGGGGAATCTTTGCACTGGCAGGAAGTATTACCGAACTGGGGCTGCCGTCACTATTACGATTGCCCAAGATGCCGGGTTGGTGGGGCGCTATCAGGATGGAGGATGTGAGACGAGTTGGACTTGCTCTAGTATTGACCGTCTCTATATGGACGCTTGTGGCTCGTGATTTTTGGGACCCAAGTGTTCTGTACGCTTCTTCCATCTCATCGAATCCCGGAGAACTTACGCTCGGCCAGCCCTTCTATCCCTACGTAGGGGCTTACTATGACTCGAGCCAGTACAGAATCTGCTGCGTCGAGATTGGAGTCAGCATGTCTATGGCCAACCCGCGCATCTTGGCGCCTGACAATTTCTTGATGGTAGGTATGGGAGTCCAGTCGCCTAACTGCTGTATTGACGGCTGGGATTTTGGATGGAGGGCCGACGTCTTCCTCCTACCGAATAGCAGCATGATCATCTCTGGCTCATCCTGGGAGACGTGTGATGGCAACGCCAACTGTGGCGGATACATGTGGGAACATCTCTGGTATCACTCGCAGACCACTCTTAATCCACAGAACCTCTCCACCCCGATCTACCTACAAATGAAATGGGAGCCCGTCACTGTTGACGGCCAGCCACGGAGCCTCGTTAACTGGTATTACAACACAACAGGAGTAGCGTGGACCAAATTCGGAAGCTTCCTCCCTGACCGTAGACTTGGAACATACTTCGACATCGGGCTCTCGGGTGGCCCAGCCTCAGAGATTCCACAGGGATCCGCCTTCCTGTATCAGTTCGGCGTCGCAAGTAAGCGACCGGTTTCGGGTTGGAGTGTGAGCTTGTTCAATCCCTCGTTCCAATACCTGGGAACATGGCGTACGATGGAGAGGGCCAACATTGTACAAGGAGATTTTTCCTACTGGAAGGTGAACTACCGCTGGGGCGGTCGACCCTACCCGGGAGTTACTGCAAGAGCAAATCTACTAGACTCTAGTTTGCCGGTAGATACTGTGACATTCTCGTACACCGGCGGAACGATGAAAGACTTCACGCCGCTATGGTGAAATCAAGAGCTCGACAGATATTCCAAGAATAGGTTTCCAGAGATTCCGATCAAACCGCGGTTACAGCGGACTCGATTGGTGTTGCGACCGGGTGGTGGCCGGTCAAACCGTGTACGATGTTTCTGATCCCAACCAGTAGCAAGGCGAAAGCTAGAATGGCTGCAAGGATGCTCTGCCCTATTGACATGTTGAGAATGACGTAGACCGACAGGATGACTGTTAGAGCTCCAATCGCTACAATCACGAGCCTGAGCCATATTGGCGGGTGTCTTGCGACCCCTACCCCAATTTCGACCGCTCCAACAAGGAGCAGGGCTACAGCGAGAATTCCGACGAGAGTAGCGGCTGCTGCCTGCAGATCGAGCAGGGCTGCAATTCCGAGAACAAAAGCGATGACGCCTCCGGTTACGTTCAGGCTTCTCAGTGCGGAGGGCAAGACTGTCGCGAAGGCGCCGACGCCAGTTCTGAGGAGACCGCCGATGATCAAGCCCGCTGCAATTACAATTACCAAGGTTTGTATTGTAAACTGAGGATCAGCCAATGCAAAGATCGCCAGGGCGATAACTATGAGGCCGCCCAGGATCTCAACTGCTCGCCAACGGCCAGAAGCTCTAACCTCAATCTTGCTCAAATGTAGCAAGCCGTCGTTTAGACGGTGAGTATTTACTGCCTTTCTCGATTCGACCTGTCGCTTCATAAAGACGTAATACAGCTTCGCACAGTCGGCATCGCCATGGTCAAAGGCGTCCTCGGTCTACACCATGTCACCGCGATATCCAGCGACGCTCAGATGACCCTTGACTTCTTTACCAAAATTCTGGGCTTGCGTCTCATCAAGCTGACGGTCAACTATGACGACCGAAGCACATATCATGTCTATTTCGGTGACGAGATTGGACATCCTGGAACTGTTCTAACTTTCTTCCCGTGGCCTGGTCAGCCTAGAGGTCGCAAGGGTGCCGGGCAAGCTACAAACACTTCCTTCTCGATCGCATGGGAATCAATACCGTACTGGCAGGATCGACTAAAGTCGCACGGCGTTTCTCTAGAAGCTCCTCGCAAACGCTTCGGCGACACTGTGCTTTCTTTTGAAGATCATGATGGACAGGGCTTGGAGTTGGTCGGAAACAGGGAAATCGAGGAGAGAACTGGCTGGATACAGGGTCCTGTCCCGAGGGAGCATGCAATCAGAGGATTTCATAGCGTCACACTTTCAGAGGAGGTCTTGGAGAGAACAGAGTCAGTGTTGGTCGATACTCTAGGTTTTCGGCCGGTCGGCCAAGAGGAGAACCGTTTCAGGTATGAGGCAGGAAAGGGAGTCGCTGGGACGATTGTGGATATTGTTTCTCGGCCGAATGGTCAGCGTGGATTCGTAAGCGTTGGAACAATCCACCATGTGGCGTTCCGCGCCTCAGACGACGAACACCAGAAGTATCTGCGTCAGGAGATTCTCAAAGCAGACCTAAACGTGACTCCGGTGATTAATCGTAACTACTTCCGTTCCATATACTTCCGAGAGCACGGTGGAGTTCTCTTCGAGGTGGCCACGGACCAGCCTGGATTTACTATCGACGAATCTCCTGAGCAGTTAGGGACGCGCCTCGCACTCCCACCTTGGCTCGAACATTCCAGAACAGAAATAGAAAAGAGTCTGCCTCGTGTTACCCTGCCTAAACGAATTGTAGCCTAGGCTATCCATCATGTCTCAGTCCAGTACTTCGGAGAATCTCCGGAAGAGCGTTAGAAAGTACATCTTCGAGCATTTTGAGGAACATGCCACTGCTCCAGTGCTGGAACAGATCATGCGAAAGTTCAGGTTGGACAGAACATCTGCGTTCAACCTGCTAGTCGAACTCCAGTCCGCTCGACACATTGCGCTTCTAACGGGCACGCAGAGAATCCTGATGGCATTTCCATTCTCAAGCATCGTGACACCTTTCAGAGTTAAGGTGGCCGGGAAGGACAAGGAGTATTTTGCGAATTGCGCGTGGGACGCCGTGGCAATTCACGTAACTCTAGGAAAGGAACAGCGGATCTCCTCATACTGCCACCATTGCTCGGAAGAGATCAAGATTCATCTCAAGGATCAAAGGCAGGTCTCTCTACAATCTGATAACCAGCCGCTAGTCTATCTAGCACTTCCCGCATCAAAGTGGTGGGAAAACATCGTGTTGACCTGCTCGAACAACATGGTGTTCTTCAGTTCGAAGAATCACCTGGCCGAATGGACCAACTCGAACTCGCCAACAGGAGGCGAGGCACTGACGATTGAGCAGACACTGAAACTTAGCATTCCGATCTACAAGAACAAGATGACCCTTGACTACGCAAGACCTTCAAGGGAACAGACAATTGCCTACTTCCAATCCCTCGGACTAACAAGCGATTTCTGGAAGATCTAGCGTTAGATTCCCTCCGAAACCTAGCCACTCAAATATTCGGCGCAGCGAGTTCCCGGCAAATGAGCACCGAAGAAAAACGTGCGAGTCTAGAACGGAAGGTCACTTTGTAGTCTTGACTTCGTGTATCCAGTCCGGCTTGATACCAATCTTCCGGTGGTGTTTCTCCACGGCCTCCTTGTTGGGAGCGTTTAGAACACAGAAGACTGTGTTCTCCGTTTCACTGTATATTATGTTCTCGTGGGTGACGCCGAACTCGTCTTTTGCCGCGTTCTGAGCTTGCTTGATTTGCTGCTCGGTGAGAGGATTCATCTTGTGCACATCGATGAACTTTGGCATGAACGGGAATTTTGTCACTGGCGTTATAAGTCTTGGCGGAATCTAAAGGAAAGAAATCGTTTACAGGGCTCAGAGTGTTTTGCTGTGCTACTGATCTGGCGTCGGATCGATATCCCCAGTCTGAATAAAGGCGAAGCCCCACGCAATCAGCCCCCGTCAGGTTCCAAACTCCACCGTCGATATCCCTGCCGAGGAGACATCTGCTCGAAGAGCCTCTATTAATCGAGGTTCAACCGGGACACTGGTTGGCCTGTATGACCCGTGGCCGCGAAAAATGTCTTTTGCTAAGACCTAAGTCCGGAATCATCACTCTACCGCGCTGGCACACAATCGGGAAATACATATGAGAGCAGTTTGAGAGCATGTCGCGAGAGCTTCTTGGCAGCCCGTTCCGGCATGGGCTTACCTTCATTGCAACACTGGCTTTCGTAGTCAGTTTCTTTGGCTCTAGACTGTTCGCGATCTTGTTTCCAGGCACAGTTGTGATGCAGGGCGGAATCCATCTTCATCATTTCTGGTATGGCATTGCGTTGATTAGCGTAGCTGGCTGGATGGGCATCGCTTGGAGGAACGAGAGGCTTTACCGGCTGTACGCTGTACTCTACGGACTTGGAGCAGGGTTCGTGGGGGACGAAGTCGGTCTGCTCTTAACATTCAACAACTATGAGTCTGGCCTTACATACCTGTTCTTTGTCGCGGCGATTTCTTTCGTAATAATCGCAACACTATTTCTCCGCTACCGTGCCCAGTTGAAAGAAGAACTTCTCAGACTGAGCGTCCGAGAACGAGCTGCTATGGTTGGTGTCTACATCACTGGTTTTTCTGTTTTCTTCCTCTTTCTATCGTCGGGCGTCAGTCTTGTAGGAATACCACTAGCACTCGTAGGTTTGACCATTCTGATCATAACATATGCTAGGCACAGGAAACCACGAGAATCCACCAATCCACAACCCTAACAATGCTGCGCGTCCGCTCTTACTCTCAAGCGGAGTGAGGGATAGTTCTCGAGAAGACTTAGATTGTGACGGTAGCTTCTACTGGCTTGGCCATTTCAAGAGCTTTCTCTCTCGGGACTTCCATTTGATGGATGTCCCTAGCATGGAGTTGGACGTGCCGGACTAGCTCGTCGTCTGATTGGGTTCTTACCATGAAGCCGCAGTCACAGTTTACTTGTTTCGCCATTTTCTCTTCGCTGGCGATTCGTCGTAGTTCCTAATAAAATGGCTAGCCTAGCGAGAGGCGTCTTCGAGCCTCGGCTCCACATGGATCGAAGCAGATCTTATGCTATCTTCCCAACCGTCGGATTCTGAGTTTCCACCCGTTAGGATTCGACTATGAACTCAGAAGCACTTATCTAAGACGTAGCCAATAATGAGCAGGTGAAGGCGCCCGAGCCTGGCATAGACGAGAATTGCGGCTTCTACGTCGAATAGACGTCCCGGCGCTACTGGGCGCTGTTGTAGCGCTCTTTCTGGGACCGGCGAGTGGGCCATGGTGGACTCTCACGGGAGTTACGACGAGTAAGCTTCTGACCGTCCAAGTTTCTCCGTTCTACTTACAAACTGATGCTACGGGGCTATCCATGAGCGCATTTTTCTCCGTTCCTTTAGGCTTGTTCACGAGCCTCTTGTTGATCCTGAGCCTGATTGCCCTAGGGGCTTCGAGCTTCCATCCAGGGGCCTGGTGGAACAAGCTGGCGACTTATTTCAGCCTCTGCTCCATGACTGAGCTCTACCTAAGTTTTCTCTTGATGTATCATGGCGCCCTGACCATGCTGCTTGGCGCGTATGGTATCCTACCGGCGTACTCGGGTACGAGCCACCTACTGGCCAATGTTGTGGGTCTCGACCTCAACAGCCACCCCAACCCGCTGGTAACCGCGAGCTTTGGCCTTCCCTTCTATCTGGGCTTCCTGAGCCTCGGACTCATCGCGACAAGTCTAATCGTCAACGATATTGTCGAAAAGAGAAAGATGCGCGACCATCGAGGCGTTGCCGCTATATTCACAACTGATTCAGAATCATAAACCGTCAAGAATGCTTCTCTGCAGCTATGGTTTCCGAGGTATTAGCTAGGACAAGCGACTCGTAATCGGAATGGATTGGAAGGAATGAAGTCTAAGACATCGTTGAGGGGGTCATTGGCGCGGCCGAGACGGGCGCACGAGGTGCTTCAGGCATCGCGCCTTTGCGCTCTCTTCGTGTGAGCCAGAGGCTGAAGCTGATCGAGTTTACTGGCAATGAACACGGATTGCTCTTGGTGTCTATGAATGCTCCCTTGGAGACCATTGCGTTCTCTCCTGTCCCAGTCTTCCTAAGTCAACTTCGCTCTTCCGTGGCCCCAGAACTCCATCAAATCTTTGTAAAGCAGGCTTAAGCAACCTGGGTCTTTGGATTGAAGATTCCGCGTCCCGACAAGGAGTCGATGGCTCTTTTCCGCTCCCTCGTCCCGGAAGACGATCGCGTTACGGTCCGACCAATGTTCGGCAATATCTCAGCTTTCGTTAACGGAAATATGTTCTTCGGAATATTCGGAGACGACTCATTCCTACGATTGTCGGAGGAAGATCGAATAGAGCTTCTCAAGAACAAGGGGGCATCAATGCTTGAGCCGATGAAGGGAAAACCCATCAAGGATTACGTCGTCGTACCTGGGACGTGGAGAGACCGGCCGGAGACTCTGAGTTCTTGGATATCCAAGGCGCTCGAATGGTCTAGCATGTTACCTCCCAAGAAGACGAAAAAATAGAGCCCGCTCCATCGAGAAGAGAAATGTCAGAACGAACCGCCATGACTCAAAGTGAACAAGAATTTCACCGAAAGATGGCAGTTGAATGCTTCAACAAGACATGGGACTACTTGGATATGAAACAAAGGACCCGAGACGAGGACCAGGCGATGCTGAACATGGCTCATTCCTCACGCTACCATTGGAGTTTTGTTGGAAGGGCTCCTAATTTTGCGATTAGTGATTGGCAGATATCTCGGGTCTACTCGGCACTGGACCAGCCGGAGCTAGCCATACATTTCGCGCAGACCTCCGTTGAAACATGCCAGAAGAACAACCTCTCAGGCCTTCTCGGTTCTTCCTTCGAGGGAATGGCGAGAGCTTACGCCGTGGCGAAGGAATATGGATTGGCTAGGGAATTCATCGACAAGGCACGCCAGCAACTCCGAGGTCCGACTGTGGATGAAGAGGATCTGAAGACTTACTCGGATCAGATAAACGAAACTGAGCGAATGATACCGCAGTAACTCCGGAGAAGGTCTTCCGATCCTTTACTCCAAGTCGCGATTTCGACTAGACGTCTTTCCTCCGAGGTTTTGATGGCTTCTTGATTGTTTGTTTTGGCAGTCGGAGGGTTCGAGGCTTGTATGGGTTGACCGGGCCCTTTTTCCCTCGTCCTAGTCCTGCGGGCTCGATATCGCCTCCTTCCTCAAGCTTCTTCATAATTCCAGAGATCGCCTCTTCCCTTCGGTCGAAGACCCACGCCACTTCATAGGGATAGGAGGCTCGGCGGTCCTTGATCCAGCGAGATCTTATCATTTCCTGTACGAGCAGTTGGAGCCCGCTTGGGCCAATTTTTTTCATCCCCTTGATAACATCTTGCAGACTCTGTTTGTAATCCCTAAGGAAAGGGTCTTTCGCCTCCAGCCCTTCAGATCTACTCATTCACGAAGCCTCGTTGCTAATTGCTCTATCGAATATGATCAGTTTTCACCAATCTCCAACGCCTTTTACTTACGGGTCTTACTCTTGTTATTATTCGCGCAAAACCGCTATTCTGCTCAAGGTCCAAGCTCTTCGGGGGCTCAGTGTCGGGAAGAACAATTCCTTCATGGCGAGTGGTCGTGGAAGCAGAAATCGTGAAACTGAGAAAATTCCAAGAGTTTCTTAGGACCGACGACAAGCTTGTCTTCCAGGACCTTCTGAACCAGTGCAAGCTCTACGCCCCCTACGCCAGCACCATGGTCTCTACGATCAAAGAAGTGCCATTACTCTTTTCGATGCTGTTCGGCCAGCACAAGAAGATCATCGAACTGGAAAAAAAGATTCTGATGCTTGAAACACTAGCAACAAAGACTGAGACAACGGTTCCTGCGAGGGCTATTCAAGGACCCGCTGAAAAGGCGGAGGCCAACATAGTTCCGACGAACAGATTCCCTTGCTAGGGTCTTTCCCTTCTCCTATGTTCGCTCAACCAGTCGGGAATTATTACCGTTCTGAGCAATTCTTGAATCGAGGCGCCTCTATTCTTAGCCTCTTTCTGAAGAACACGATAGGTCTGAGAATCAAGCATCTGCATGAACTTCATCTTATTGCTCACTTTTGCTTTCACGCTTGGAGCTGCGCCTGTTGCCAAGACCCTCTAAAAACCATGCGCACGTACCTGAATAACGGGAAAAACAACCGCGGATGATGAAATCCTCATCTAAGTAAACTGCGGCAGTATTCTTCCTGCCCTTGCCTTGTAGGCAGGAACCCCAAGACCGACAGCGATCATCGTACTCTTTTCCTTCGCGTGAGGTGAGAAGAACTCGGTTACCGCGTCATCATAGAATGTGGATCCTGAGGCCCCTAGACCGAGCGCATAGGCTGACAGATAGATCTTGCCGGCCACTATTCCACTTTCAAGCTGAGCCGTGCGATATCCTCGGTTGCCAAGCGCTCCAAGAACTTCTCGAAGGCGAGTCATCAGAAAAAACACCACGCTAGCATCGCCGAAGAGGGGTTGTCCGAGGCATAAGTACGCAGACATCTGTCTCAACTCGCCGCGTTTCAATTCCTCAAGAGAGTTCAGTTTACTTTCGTAGAAATATGAGCCGGGAGCGAGTCCCTCAACTGCATTCGCTATGAAGTATGTTTCGACTAAATTCTCGCCTTCTAGAAGGTAGTCGCGAGGAATCGGCCCAGTCGAAGTTCTCAATATTGTCGATAGCTGCGAGAATGCGATCGGTGAGCGGTCGAACCTTCGAGTTGAGCCTCGTTGGAGAATGACTTCTCCCAGCTTCCTAGTGTTCGCCGCAGCTGTCATCAGGGGTGGGAGAGGAATTATCGGGTAGGTCGTTCGTTGCGAATCTGATGTATCGAGCCGCACTTTGGTCCACTTGTCAACCTCTTCCTTGTTTGGAAGAAAGGAAGCTCTGTGCACCTCCCATATGCCAGCGTATTCTGTCTCTTCCTCTGAGAGAGGCTGGACCTTGGGTAGAATAGGATCGATTCTCCTCAGCGAGTGATCTTCAGCCCTTTTCCCTTCTGGACCAACGGGAGAAAGACAAATCGTTGCCTCTTTCTCATCTTGGAGGCCAAGGAGTTCGTTGACGGGTTGATCTACAAAGCCTTGGACAATTCTGGCAGGCGAGCCCATTGAAGCTGACAACGCGATTAGATTCGCGGCGATTACTCCGCCGTCCCAAAACCAGTGCCGGTAAGATCGGACCTCGTATTTCCAGGCATTCTTCCAAGCCAGTGAGGTGAAGGCAATGATAGCCGGAGCCATCGCAATGCTGTCGTTGCTGATAGCGGCAAGCTCTGCTCTGTAATCGCCTTTCCTTATTCGTGATATCTGAAAGCCTAGAGGATCAAAATGGTAGACCCCGGCTTCGAGTCCTGTGACATCTCCAGCGACCACGTACAATTCGATTGGATAGAGAGCACCTGTTGCAGATGCGGCACGCATATAGTGAAGTTCGCCACCGAACCGATACTTTCTGGTCAGCCCAGCGGAGAAATAGAATAGTTCAGTAAGCTCTGCGAGTCCAAGATTCGTCGGTTCAGTCCGAAGCGACCGTCCCGATATCGCCATCAGCGGTTCCGCCTGCTGTCGAGGAAAATTCTTTGGAAGAGATACTGAGGTAAGATCCTCGTAGACCTTGAATTGGGATGGCTTGTTTGTCCAGTCGAGATAGTGTCCCGACGTTCGCAGGCTAATTTCGGAATGCTTCGTAGATTCGTGATAGTTCAAGGCGTAAGCGATGTCGTGATTTGATGAGGATCGAACAGACGCGGATGCTTTTCCAGATTTCAATACTGGCAAGCTCTGTTATACATCCAGACTCTAGCTAACCCAGGATGTTTAGACATGATCAACTCAGGAGGGATCACGGCTGTCGAAGTACGGAATTCATCTGTTATCGACTTCGTCTTCCCGAATGGCTTCTCATTCTTTGAACCTTATCTTCAATATTTCGTCAGACAGACTCTTGGGGCCGGCGGTGAGGCTTACGTATCCAGAACTTCCGAGGGGACTATCGTGGGCATATTCCTGTACGACGACGCCGAGAAGACCGGGACAATTTACACGAGATCAAAGGAAACATTTGACTACTTTTACGAACTGAGACCCGCCAATTTCCTCTTTGCAGAGCTAAAGACCGAACACGAAAGCGAGGTTTACGATATTTATACCATAGACTTCGAGAATCTTGCGATCGTTCATCGGTTCAGCCATGAAATCTCGATAGCAGAACAGGGAGATATTGACGAGATAGGACAATTCATGGCTTCAACACATCCTGGAATAAACAGGAGGTGGGTGAATGTTGCCTTCAAAGAGGGAGAAAGATGCTTCTTTGTGAGGTTCGGCAAGGAAATTGCTGGGTTGGGATGGCTTTCAATCGTGAATGGTATCGGAAGACTGCACTCTCTCCATGTGAAGCCTCAGTTCAGAAGCATAGGCATAGGTGAGGATATTCTGTTTGCCCGACTTCTCTGGCTCAGGTCGAAGCGTGCCCGGTCGGCATTCTCTGAGATTTCGCGTCATAACTCTGCATCTTCAAGAATTGCAGCGAAGGGGCGTATGACGCCATCTGGAACGATTTTTCAATATTTCAAGAAAGACCCTGGTGGAAAGATGGATCGGAAGAGTTAGCAAATTTTCCTAGGTTCTTGGGGCTCCACAGAATGGGCAGGCCTGAACTGTGGAGTCGATCAATGCTCCACAGTACTTACACTTCACCTTAACGACTTCTTTGATCACGATCTGCTGGACTGGCGGTTGTTGTTTTGGAGTCAGATCGATAGTTGGCGGCGGCCTCTCTGACGGGAAAGGATGCTTCGGAAGGGATCGTCTGCTTTTTGCGACTGCGTAGATGACGACTATGACGATAAGGATGAATACGATGAAAATGACTAGTCCGACGATTAGACCAAGATACTGCTCTAGGAAACCGGGGCCTGATCCTGTCGTTAGCGGATAACTAGTGGAGGTGACGTACAAGGTTTCGGTGTAGGTGAACCCTGCGCCTGAATTGGCGTCATGCTCCGTGTAGCTGTATCCTATGATGTATCCGGTTAAGGGATCGAAGTAGGTGTCCCATGTATAGGTGGCCGTGAAGATTCCGTATACGTCGTTTCGTTGATAACTCGAGGTTCCTTCAGCAAAGATAGCCTTCACGTACCTGTTCTGGGAGGGAAGTTGGTAGTTGGCGCTCGTCGACATGACGGTCATCTGAGTGTTCAGAAGGTAGAATGTGCCGCTCTGTCCGGTCCGGTTGTCCATGTAGAACCAGACAGTCGGGTTGACATATCCCGTCTGGTTGTCGGTTCCTTTAACGTAATGGAACGTGGTTGATGACCAAGTGAAACTGCCGGATGGTTTCTGTGTCTGTGTTGAACCTGAGCTGTTGCTCCAGTTCCAGGTGTAGGTGTAGTTAGCAGCCACTGTTCCATTGACATACACATTGTTCATTCTCTCCATTCCGTTGACAACGGTGTGTTCAGTGTATCCGGTATAGCTGCCGGTGCCGCTTCCGAGATCCGCGACTTCGTAATAGCTGAAAGTGTCTCCTTGATGGGGAGTATAGCCTGCGACCGCGTGGGCTGGGACGAATGCTAGGGAGAGCGACAGGACGACGGCGAGAAGAATTGGGGTTCTAATCATTAGCCTCCGAAGCCCCCTCCGACACCGTGCACGTGGGCTGGATGGAATCCTCCGATTCCGCTGAATGTTGAATAGTAGGATGAGTGTACGATGATCAGGGGCGCATAATATCCGAAGAAGAGACCTGATGGGGCATGTGTAAACTGGACTGGAGTCCTAGTTATCTTTGCGGTCGGGTCAAGTTTCTCTACTATCTCGTTCTTGATCCCGTGAATCATCCTGACAGAGAGGCTTACTAGCTCGGAACGCTCTAGTCCGGTTGCGAAGGACCAGAGTGAGGAATAGGCTTTTTCCATGAGGTCAAGGGTCTCGTTCGCCTCTAGCGTTGGTATTGAGGTTAGTATTGCAGCCGCCACTAGCGGATATTCTAGATAGTTCTTGAGCGCGGTTACGATTATGGACATTTTCCACCTTACATCATCAGGTCCCAAATCGGAGATTGCCAGAAATGCGGAAGCGAGTTCGGTATCCTCGGAGGTCTGATACCCCCAGAGGCCGAACATTGATCTGAACGCTTGAAACTTGCTGGGAAGCTGGTTTGATGGATCATTCATTACGGATAGTATGCCGGCTGATTCGTAAGAACGGGTCATTCTCGAAAATTCCAAAAATCTGTCAGTGGGATACGTGCCATCATATCTCCTACCAAACATTACAAGGGCAGCAACTCCAGTTGATATTTGCTTTGGAACATTCGCGTGGTGCCTGAGATCGTGATCCAGGTTCTGCAAGGTCTTTGTGAGGTTCTGAAGATCAGAATTGTCGATTGAGGACTGAGAAGGAGTCGCGCTGAGGGACGTTATGATCTCCGCTGCCATCATCTTGTTGTCGAGTGTGGAGTCGAAATGGTGGAGAATGCCTAGTGCGAGAAGGAATCTTTGATTGATCTGGCTCTGGTCGGCTCGAAGCTTTGCCAGTCCTATTGATACGTTCCAGAGCTGAGAGAAATCGGCCTCTAGAATTCTGGTCCTGAGGTTGGATACTTGAAAGCTGCCTCTCTCTGCTATCGAGTGCAATTCACCAAGTGTCTCCATTCGCTCTTCGATGAAATCTGAAAAATCGCTGTCGGAGACTCTGTAGTTTCTGACATTGAGATCGTTCAGCGTGAGTACTCCGAGACCGGTAAGTGACAAGTATAACCCGTCATAGGGCACCATCCTATCAATCGTTGATTTTTTCTGAATGAGTTCCTTTATCCTGGAGTCCTTTTCTACAATGTCAGCATCTTCCCGTGCTACTGCGCCTCTTTCGCTCTCTACCCTTGCAACTTCCGCCTCCTTCTCGTCTCTCCCCTCGAGATGAAACAGTATTGAGTGAGTTTTTCTCTCGTCCTTTGCCAGAGCGGCACGCCCGATCCGTTCTTCCACCATCTCATTCTGCAAAGCGTCGTTCATCTGTGTCAAGTTTGCAACCTCGCCTGCAGCCTGATCGTAGTCTTCCTTCTGCATTACAGATAGGTAGCCATTGGTCGAGAGAAAGTTCACGTCGGATTGTTGAACTTGGATTGTGACTGACTTTCCAGCTATTTGGGACATGAATGTTCTTGCGTCATTGCACTTCATTCTGTTCACCAATCGATAATTGGGAATTTTCCGATTACACTCTGCTCGCCGAGAATATTGCCCACGATCAGTTCGAGGCTCTCCCCCTCGCGTGCTAGCTGGACAACTTCATCATCCTTGAGCGCTTCTCTCAGTAAGTGTTCGAACTGTACCTTTCTGTCCATCACTTCTCCGAACCTAGCGGAGCGTTCTCGTTCTATCTGTTCATAAGCGTATATGAATTCGTAAAGTGATCTGTATATCTGGTCGTCTATTTTTTCCCGGACTTTCTCTCTCCCGATAGTTATCCACTCTAGGCCTTCGAGGTCTACGAAGTAGATGGTGCCGTCTGGAGCGAGGACGGCGTCCTTGTCCAGCCAGACATCTGAGAAGTCTAGTCCACTGAAAGTTCCGTCCTCGTTGCTCTTCAACGACCGGGCGAACAATGTTAGGAACGCTATCCCGCTCTTAACGAAGTTCTCCAGAAACCCGAGTGCCTTATCGTTCTCGTCTATTCCAAAGAGATCGAAGATTGAGCTTATGTTCCCGCCGATCGTGCTTCCAGAATGGAAGTAAATTCTCACATTGGAAGGAACAAGTCTTGCCTCCTGGACCATTCTTCCCCTGAATCTTCGGTACCAGAATATTTTCTTGATTTCAATCTCAAGGCTTTCAGGAAGGAAGGCAATCTTCACAACGGGAGCTACTCGAAATCCATGAATGGACGTAAGATCGGCCATTTCGGATACTTTCATCGAGGTAGTTGCGTGCTGAAGGCCTTGCCCTCCATACGGGGAACCTCTTAGCCATAATTCTCCTGTAATATACCGTGGGGCCCTTTCTTCTGAATCCACAATTCTGTCTTTCAGTTTGGAATCTTTCAACAGATTACAGATTTCAGCTCTCCCGAGAAGCTGATGAGAAAACGGATTAGTTGTCGAACCTACGCCTTTGACTGATAGGTAGAAGTCAGTACCGTCGATTTCCAAATATGGTGAAGTGGAGACTGCTCCTCTGTTATCGTCTACAACAAATTCTTTCGTACTCAAGGGGCTGAGATTCGTGAAGGGTCCCATACTTTCGGGGAGATGGATCCTATCGAGTTCAGACATTTTGAACTCTTGAAAGTGTTTGTTTGTGAGTGTCTCATCGGCTTCATACATGTTCAGATTCAGAGGCAGCCCTTTCATCCTCATGAAAGTTGGAAACTTCATTGAAGTTTCGCGATACCCCTCGAAACGAGTGTCTTGACTCGTAAACCAGACACCTTGGAACCGGTGGATACTCGCTCAGCTACGCGACTGGTCGCAGGGTCTTCACTGAAAAAGCCTGTGATTCTATTTGCTGTGCAATCGTTTTTCGTATTGACTCTTCAATAGACCAAAAATGACACTGTCGTGAAACTGGTTGTTGAAGAAATTCTGTTCTTGCAGACGGCCTTCTTCCTTGAATCCGAATTTCTCAGCCAGGGCTATGCTTGCTTTGTTTTCCGCGAAGGTCCACCATCCGACCTTGTGAAGGTTCAGTTGTTCGAATGCCTCCTGCAGTAGTAGGCGGGTCACCTCTGTCCCGTATCCTTTGGCCCATTTGTCCTTCTCTCCGATGCACAATCCGAGGTCAGCGTTGTGATATTTGCGTGCCCAAGAGTGGAATCTTATCGAACACCATCCAATAGCCTTCCCGCTAGACTTTTCTTCGATCACGTACCGTCGTACCTCAGTGTCTTCTCCCTTCAGATCCTTCTCCAACTCTGTCTCAAGAGATACCATTGACTTCACGTGGTCCGGCTGAGATCGCGCAAGTAACATGACCTCCTCATCATTCTGCCATTTGTGAAATGACTTGAGATCTTCTCGCTCTGGAGCTCGTAGAATAATGTGTTTTCCCGTTAACATTCTCGAACCAGTCTGGTTAATCCGGACAATGGATAATAGATTTCGCCCAACGCTTCAAAACCTGTAGACCCGACCACCGTGCTCTTTAGAAACCTGCATCCTTTGGAGTTCTAACGTTCCAAGTGATTGAAGTTGGCGATGGGACAGTCTTATTGTCCGAATTGCGGCACCTCCCTTCAGCAGCAAGCGGTCTACTGCCCTAACTGTGGCACCAAGATTACCTCTCCTCATCCCCAACTACAACAAGTAACGCCCAGCTACTATCCGACGATACCAACCCAAGCACCTGTATCCACTGGACCTTACAAGGCCGTGATAGGAATATTGCTCGTGATCATCATTATCCTAGCCGTCTTGTCTGCGACCTCTCTGGGGCACCTTTTACCCCTCACTGGCAATCATTATTCGCTGCCTAACCCGCCCAACGCTCAGAGTGTGCAACCTCCCAACACTCCAACACCTCAGCCTCCTTACGACACGATTTGGAATGCCTGTGGAGGGCCCCCAAGCCAGGGCTGTAACATGACATCAAACGGTTGGAGAGAGGGAACGGTCCCTGACACCTACGATTATTTCGTCTCATTCACAAGTACTGTTCCAATCCGTGTTTACTTCTTCACGCTTGGACAGTTCGTTCAATATACAGTCTGTAACGGCGACTTAACCTGCGTATCTGGATACTATAGCTCACTTTCAGCCGCCACTTCCCAATCGTCCGTACCTTTCAAACTCGCTGAAGGATGTGCAGACTATGTAGCCATCTACGTAGCCTCATCGAATGGCGTCATGTATCCTAACATCGCGGTGAAACAAAACTCGGCAGGCTTCGCAACTGGATATTGCGCACAAGTCGGCACTGGATAGATGAATACTTGATCCTCTTCGCCTAATGGGCGGGGGTTGTATCAAGACTTGGATCCCGGCGGTAAAGCTGAGCCTTTCGCCAGCTGAGTATCTCTGAACTCCAGTTAGCGACTAACTAATGAAAAAGCACCGTATGATCAAACCTGGTGGATACCATAGTGGACCCGGGCTCCGTCGAACTCTGACCGTTTGGGGGCCGAGTCAGCCCGAGGACTTGTGCCCGTTGCGGAAAGAAGACGGAGAGTGCCCAAACACGGTTTTTGTCCAGAATGTAGAAGAACACTCGGAAGATGGGCCTAGCAGTCTTACAGGTTATGGCGACTATTCTTCACCGATGCCCTAGAGTTGGCCGATCTTGTCGTAGATCAGGACGTACAGTGATACGATGAAGATTACTGCCATGATCATTCCGAACGCTAGGTACCCGTAGGCACGCTTGGGACGATAGGCATAGCGTGTGCTCATGAACATCATGTAGAGACCCAGGATTCCCATCGAATAGATCAGCGTCGTAAACACTGCCTCCTGGGTCGTCTGGTTGTTAATGTCTCCTGGATAGACGAAAGAGTATCCGCTTGCCACGTTCAACAGCCCCTGACCTCCCTGGGTGAGCACGAATAATCCGCCTGCCAGCACGAATACGGTGAACCCGACAATCAGGAATTCAGCAATCGGTAGTAGGGGTCTGCTGGATCCTGGCGCGAGTCGGATGAAGCTCATTCTGAAGGCCAGATTGTTCAATGACCGCTTGAGCTTCCAGAGACTCGTTTTCATGCCCATGGTGATCAGTCCTCGTTTTCTTGGTCCTATTTGTGTGACTCTTGAGATGCCTCAATAATAAGCCCTGCTTTCCTGTGGTTCGTCTTCGCTCGTGTTCTGGAACTGTTTTAATACCGGGTCGGAGAATTGACGCTCATCGTCGAGGTCTTGCAACTATTTGTCTCCTCAGCGAATAATATGTTCAAAGTGCGGCGACCTCCTCTACACTGGGCTTGAACTAGAAACGCCGAGTGAGATCATCCAGCGCAACGGCGGCTACTGTCCCAAGTGTGGAAAGAAATTGGGCTTCACAATTGAGACTTTGAAGATAGGCCCGCAGACAGCTCCGCCTACGCAATAATCTTCCTTTTCTACCCAGCTCTGAGCCTCCGAAGCAGGTCTGACGATGCCAAAAAGAACGCAGGTGTACGATTATCACAAGAAACACGGCAATATTGTCGACTACGCCGGCTATGAGCTACCCGTATGGTTCGAGGGAATAATTCCAGAATGCAAGGCAGTACGAACGCATGCGGGGCTATTCGACGTCTCGCACATGGGAAGAATTATGGTTGAGGGCAAGAACGCGGAGGCATTTCTCAACCGCCTAGTAACCAACGATGTTTCCACACTTTCAGTCGGCCAAGGACATTATTCTCTCCTCTGCAATCCAAGCGCGGGAATAATCGACGATCTTACGATCTTCCGAACAGGTCAGACAAAGTATCTGGTTGTATACAATGCTGCTAATCGAGAAAAAAACTGGACCTGGCTTGAAAAACATCAAGATCCCGAAGTAGAGTTGAGAGATGTCTCTGACCAATCTGCGATGCTTGCCGTGCAGGGGCCGAAGGCAGGGCAAATACTACGGAGCGTCTCCGGTGCTAGGCTGGAAGAGATCGACAAGTATTCGGGAAAAGACGTCAAGGTGGGAGACCTTTCGTGTCTAGTGACGCGCAGTGGCTACACTGGTGAGGACGGTTTCGAGATCTACGTCTGGAACACGACCAGCCAGAATCCTGAGCCAGCATTGAGAATCTGGGACAGACTCCTTTCAGCAGGCAAGCATGAGGGCCTGAAGCCCTCGGGGCTCGGAGCTAGAGATGTTTTGCGGCTAGAAGCAGGGATGTGCCTGTACGGAAACGACATTGATGAGAAGACTACACCTGTCGAGGCCAGACTCAATTTTGCTGTTCGAATGGACAAGAAGAGTGATTTTGTCGGACGAGGACCTATTCAAAAGGAGAAAGAGAATGGACCCGCTCGGGTCCGAGCCGGTTTCAAGATTACAGGCAAAGGAATCCCTCGACAAGGTCAGGAAATAGTTCTCGAAGATCAGAGCGTTGGAAAGGTTTCGAGTGGAACGTTCTCTCCAACTCTAGGCATTAGCATCGGCATGGGCTATGTTCCTCCCAACATCTCGAAAGCGGGAACAGTCTTCGGGATCAAGATTAGAGAGCGTAATGCTTCCGCTGAGGTGGTGAAGCTGCCGTTCTACCAGCGACGATCGGAAGACACTGTCCTATTTCTGGGCAAGGAGATGGGGCTTCGGGATTTTCGTCTGAAACATGGTGGCGTCGAGTCTGCCGTGGTTCACAGTTGAGCTAGATCCATTCCCGAACGTCGAGGAAAGTTTTCTGTCCAGCTCTCCTCGGACTATCCAAGCCGTCAAGCAATCCCTTCGAAGCAAGAAGTGACAGGACGTCCTTACCTAGCGTCCACATAATCGACTCGCGGGTAGGCATCTGCGAGAAGAGAAACGAACGCCTTCTCACTTGGAGGGGTCGAGTTGTCTCTACTAACGTTCGGGGTCGAGCTTTCGTAACTCGTAGGCCTCAAGAGCCTCGAACTCATCTCGGTAACCACCTCATGTTGAGGTATTCTGAATGTTAAACGCCAGGATTATCTGGTTGTAACCGGGCGCCAGTGTGCCGGGATTCTAGTCCCGTTCTTTGTAGCGAGATAGATATTCAGAAGGGAATCGCGTTCTTGAGCCGCTATAATCATGAAGAGCCCCAGCATGTTGCTAATGCGCGAGCCGGTTTGAGAATGATGTCTGCCGTCTTGAGGAGCGGGTCTCTGCGGCTATTGGGGTACCGGATGCATTGATGCTAGCCATAACACCAACAATCCCAAAAGGATCACAAGTATCAATATTATCAGAGCATTTCTACGACTGTGGTCTGTCGACTTTGCATACTTAGTTTTCGGAAGATCTGCCGCTTTCGCAGGACAGCTACCACCACGGCAGATCAACCTGAATGCCATCACCCTTCAACGCTTCCATACTTGAATGGGAGACCATATACGTGGAGTGGATTATTCGTTCGCACTTTGCATAGCACGCCTTGAAAACTCCATACTTAAGACTCATGACTTGCAATTCTGCATTCACGATTGCTGACAGCTCGAGAAAAAGAAGGATGAGTGGAATCCGAAGGTTCTTAGTCGCTTTCGGAGAATTGGATCTGCCACTGGTAAGGCCCGGTGCATGTACCCAAACTCAAATTGTTGGTTTCGCCTGAGTAGCCGCCGTTCGCGCAACTGAACCCCTCGTTGTCAGGTATATGCCGGCCGGTGCCGTTATTGTGAGTGAGAAACCCGCGTTGAAGTTCGCCTGAGATCCGTTGCCAACGCGGAGCACATTCCATTCAGCGTGTTTCCAGTTGTTTTGAGAAAGGAAGGTAGTGTCTCCACGACCACCCGCTCGGGCATGTGCAGTAGCCGATAAGCCACCATTGAACGTAGATCCAGCCGTGTCCACTCAATCCACAGCATCCATTCACGAAGACGAATTGAGTCCAACCGGTAGTCGCCCTGCCATTGAACGTGATGGGGTACGTGTTAGTGCTGAGTTGCAGGCTATACCAATCAGAACCATATACAGAGTCGCTCGCCCGTAAATATGTAGAGAATTGACTAGAAAACACCCATGTCCACGTTCGACCACGTTAGAACACACCCTGGCTGAGGTTAGCGAACCGCATGATCAATGTGTTGCATCGCATTCGCGAAGACGCAGAAAATCGGTGCAAAACCTTACGCTGTTCGCACGTGCGTGTACGTAGATCTTTTAATTACTCTTGCGGAAGCAAACAAAATTCAGACCTCTGAGATTTTGCTAAATACTTGTAATTCAGGAAATCCTTTGCTCAAACCGAACGATCTAAGCGTAGAACTCTTTTCGCAGCTATCGAATAGTTCCTGATCTTGTTTCTTAGCCTGCGACTGCGTATTCTCTAGATCGTAGTCTTTCGCAGTCGTGACGGCCGCTGTGTTTCTCGCAGAGGTCTCTTGTGCAGTGGGGGCAGTTCTCGACTGCGAGCAGCTGGCACTCGGTGCAGACGACGCCCCATACTAACGCCAATTTTCTCTATTCGCTTCCTGTGATTTCTCTCGTTTCATTAGCCCTGATTAGAAAAGAGGTATGGACTATTTTTACTCAAAAAGATACTCGAACCTCGACCTGACGAGACATGTAACAGACAAGGAACCCGTCGTTAGCGATAATAGCTTATCGGCGGGGCTTCTCCTTCTTACCCTTCAACAATGCGTCCAGACTAACGCCATTAACCGTGAAGACACGATATCGGGTCCCGGGCAGATCGCCGTAAGCCTTCCCTTCCGCCCCTCCGATACCCTCTATCTGAACCTCGTCATGCTCGTCGATAAAATTCAACGCGCCATCGCCGGGCAGGAATGCAGTTATGACCTTTCCATTCTTGATGATCTGTGCGCGGACGCATTTTCTTACTGCGCTGTTGGGCTGGCGGCATTCAACCCCCACCTTCTCCAAGACGATCGCTCGAGCCTGCGGCGATCCCTCTAGTGGGTCTGCCTTGTAGTCGAGACCGAGCATGCGCCGCTTATAGGGAGCATAGGCCCACCTGAAGCTCTGACGCCGCTTACACAATTTGCGGCCGGCGAACATTCCGCTTGAGGTTTTGACCATGCTCGAAGCCTTTGAACCGGGAGAGAGCGGACCGTCATGCTTGCTTTTTAGCATGACGCTACATTGAGAGTTAAAATCTAACAATGGGAATCGCCTGGATTAAGCCCGGATCGGAAATCTGTCGGGGTCGTTTTGCTTTCCCACGGTTTCCTTGCTAGTAACTAGCGTTCCCTACAGCACCCGACTCGCCTATTCTAAGCCCGCTCAGCGGCTCGTCGCCGAAAAACCCCGTTACCTGGAAAATTTCTCCGCCGAACATGTCAAAAAAAATCGCGACTCCAGACAAAATTCGGCTCTGGCAGGGAATTAACAAAGAGTAATCTTTTCTCCGCCCCTAGCTCTTCGGAGGAAGATATCCGCAGACTGTTCCGTTTGAAATTGTAGAAGCGCAGAACAAGCCCGGATCCGGAAACGGGGCAATCGATTTCAGACCGCGAGATTTTCACGATAAGCTATCCGCCCAAATTCCACTCTGAAAAAACGGTCAACCGGCCCTTTCTAAGCCGTGAATCGGAAGACTCCCCTAGATCCGCATCAACTGGCGAGAGCCCTCTGAGAAAAAAGGGGCCAACAATATTGTCCTCACGACACGAGTGCAGGATGTCAGCAGGGTTAGGATACTACTACATGGTCTATATCGAAGTATCGTTTTACTAGTAATCGGGTCTTGTCGATTGTCCGTCCGTTCTTGCCGATGGCGATAGCCTTGTCGCGCGGATCAACCTCAACCACCACAATCTTCTTGTCCGGCCTCTCGGTCACCCTGACTTCTTTCAGCCGCGCCGGTGCCAGACTATTCCTAATCAGAGCCTCCGGGGTCTCTGCGTACTCAACCACTTCTATCTGGCGGCTAGTCATACGCCGCAGCATGTTGATGTTCTTCCCACCCTTACCGATCGCCAACCCCATATCGCCTGGCTTTGCGACGAAGATGATCCTCTCTAGCTTCTCGTCGATAATACAGTCCTGGGTTGTGGCTCCTGTGATGCTTTCGAACAGGGCCATGTACTTCATCTCCTCACTCGTCAGCTTGATCTTGGGCTGGAGCATCACTTTTTCTCAGCGACCAGCTTCAAGACCTCAGAATCCCCTGGCTCCCGAACGACAATCGCGGAGACCGGGAAGGGCCTCTCACATACAGCCCCCAAATCTAGACTAGAGCCGGGAAAGACGAAGACTGGAATCTCCGACTGCTCAGCGTTGTGCAGAATATCGTCCCGCTCAGCCTCACGACAGTTCCTGGCGAGAATAATCATCTTCGCCCGAGCAAAGCCCGTGCTTACAACCGCCTCTTTGCTTCCAAACCCGACCTTGCCCGTCTTCACAGCCATCCGTATCTGCTTGTTGATGTCAACCAAGGCCTACTTTCCTCCCTTACGCGGCATCATCATGGACACCTCTATCAGACCAGTGCCCATCGGTATCTGCTGACCAACAATCACGTTCTCGGCAACACCCCGCAGAGTATCAGTGATACCCTTGACCGCAGCATCCACTATGGTCGGGATAGTGATCTCGAACGCCGCCTTCGCAAGAGTGCTCGCCTTCTCACCGCTGACTCCGTGGCGTCCCACCTGCAACACGTCACCCGAAGAGGTCATCATGTCTGCGACAAGCATCACATGCCGAACATCTACATCTAGACCCTGCTCTTCCAGTACACCCAATGCTTCCTTGACGATGACGTTGCGGGCCGCTTCTATTCCGAGCACTACAGCTGTCTCGTTGATGTTATTGCTGACCGTCCGTGAAGTATCTACTCCGGGAACTTCTAGGGCGAGTGCGAGGCTCGAGCCTTCAGTCCTGACGATCCATTCACCCTTCTCCTCAATCACTAGCGCCCGTTTCACGGCTGGAATGCCCTTGATGTGAGCCACAACTAGTTTGCTCGCCAGCCGTCTGAACTGTGGAATCTCGAGATCCTTCGTCTTGATCTCAACCGAGTACGACTCGACCTTGACATCCGCGTTCGCCAAGACTAGTGCTTCCCGGACCTCTTGAACGCTCACCTCTCTCTCCCTCATCACTTGAGGATTCAGTTTCACATCTATCCTCATCCGGGTGACATCCGTCTCGAAGGTACTAGCGATGTCTCCGAGAGTCGTGTGGGTCAAGAGTGTCGCGACCTCTTGAGCCTTCTCCCGGCTTGTACGATATTTCGCGTCAAGGTAGACTGTCATGTTCGGCGTGGATGGAATTTTTCTCGCGTCTACGATCTCGATCAATCGTGGTAGGCCAAGCGTCACGTTCTGTTCTCTGACTCCGGCGAAGTGGAACGTTCGCAGCGTCATCTGTGTACCGGGCTCGCCGATAGACTGGGCCGAGACTATTCCGGCTGCCTCGCCCGGCTCCACCAGCGCCTGCTTGTAGTTCTCGATTGTTCCGGCTACCGCTTCGTCTACTCCCGTCTTGGTGAGCTTGGCGTTTAGCAGTGTCTGTCTCAGCTTGTTGAGGGTTAGAGGCGAGAGCACTTCCTTTGATGTGTCGACCTGTTCCTCCACATACTCTTTACCAGCTGCGGTTCCCTTCTTCATTGTAAGACGGACGCGTTCTACCAGCCTGTCTATATTCACCGACTTGCCATGATCGCTCTTGGCGACGTCGACTCCATCCTCACCATATCGTACTTGGATTATGTTGCCGCGAGAGTCTCGCACAGTCGAGTCATACTCGACTCTGAGATGTTCAAGGGCGTTGATGAGACGGCGCTGCATGTATCCGCTCTGCTGAGTCCTCACTGCAGTATCGACAAGCCCCTCTCTTCCTCCCATTGCGTGGAAGAAGAACTCTATCGGGTCCAGTCCATCCCTGTAGCTGTGATAGACGAAGCCCCGCGGCGCAGCTCGCATGTCTCCAGGCTTGAAGAAGCTGAGGGCTCTTCCTCTGTATCCCCTCAAAATCCTCTTTCCTCGAATTGATTGCTGCCCCACGTTGGCAGTCATCTGTCCGATATTGAGTGACGAGCCTCTGGCGCCCGCCCTCGTCATTATAACACCGCTATTGTCCATCTGGAAGTACTGGTCTGCATAATCTCCCGCGACGTCGCGTGCTCTCGAGAGCTCGTTCATGATGTAGATTTCCAGCGACTCTTCAAGGGATTGTCCGGGAAGCCGTTCCAGTGTGCCCTTGCGATAACTCTCAATGTACTCATCCACCTTCTCCTCAGCCTTTGCAATCGCCTTCGTGATCTTTTCCTTGGTAGCCGGGGCTAGCTGGAGCTCGTCCATAGCATAGGTGAATCCGCGAAGTAGCATGAACCGGTCCAAGAGTCTCGTGGCCGCGTTGAGGAACCTCCTAGCCTCTTCCGCCCCATAGTCTTTGACGATTCGATGGAACAGACTCTCAGACTTTTCCGCGCCGATAGAGGCCTTGTCGATCACGCCCTGTTCGAGGATTCCGTCTTTGATAACGACGAACGCATCATATGGACAATCGTGCATGACACCCTTGTCACAGTCCAGGCACTTGTAGTAGCTCGAAAGATTTGATTTTGATACGAAGTTGAATCCTTTCGGCAAAACGATACTGAAGATCTGCTTGCCAGTCCATCGCTCTTCGCCTTTTACGGTGACTGGTTCTGGCATCGCACCCTCGTAGTTTGCAGCGGCGATGAGCTTGGACACGTCCTGGCGGTTGAGCATTGTAGACTTTTGCGTCAGCAGAAACGCGGCCGTTAGGGAGTCCCGTATCGCTGCGATTATTGGTCCACCGTATCTTGGTGAGAGAATCTGGTCCTGTACCTGCATGAGGAGTCGGGCTTCAGTGCGCGCCTCTTCTCCTTGTGGAACGTGTAGGTTCATCTCGTCACCGTCGAAGTCGGCATTGTATGGCGTGCATACTGTTGGGTTGAGTCTGAACGTCTTGTAGGGCAGTACGCGGACTCGGTGTGCCATAATTGACATCCGGTGAAGGCTTGGCTGGCGGTTGAACAGTACGATGTCTCCGTCTCGAAGATGTCTTTCGACAACGAACCCGGGCTGGATGGCTTCTGCGACCACTTTTCTGTCGGTGACGAATTCGAGACGAACCCGTCTCCCATCTGGCCGCACAATATAGAGTGCTCCCGGATAATTGTCCGGGCCGTTATCGATGAGCCGTTTCATCTCTTCGATATTGTGACCAGTTACTTTCTCAGGAATTGTCAGCCTGCTCGCAACATCTAGTGGGACCCCAACTTCGTTAATGTCGAGGTTAGGATCAGGGGACACGACTGTCCTGGCTGAGAAATCGACTCTCTTTCCTGACAGGTTTCCTCTGAATCTTCCCTCTTTACCCTTCAACCTCTGAACCAGAGTTTTGAGCGCTCTGCCTGATCTGTGTCTAGCGGGAGGGAGGCCTGAGACTTCATTATCAAAGTAAGTCGTAACATGGTACTGTAGCAACTCGTGAAGTTCCTGGATGATATTGATAGGTACGCCAGATTCGAGCGCCTCTCGAAGTTTCTGATTGATCCGTATGATGTCGACAAGCTTGTGCGTCAAGTCGTCCTCGGATCGGATTCCGGACTCGAGGGTGATGCTGGGTCTGACTGAGACGGGCGGGACAGGCATTACTTGAAGGACAGCCCACTCCGGCCGCGCGGCCTTCGGGTCCAAGCCCAAGAGGATGAGGTCATCGTCGGCTATCCTCTCCAGCCGCTCTCGAATTGTGCTGGGAGTTAGGCGGACTGCTCCGCCTTCCGCAACGATCTCGTGGAATGTTGTCGGTTTTCCATGCTCGATAGGATACTGTTTTTGGCTGCAGTGTGGGCACTGTTGGGTCTTCTTCGCGTCTCTAATGATCTCGTCTAGAAACGCGTCGGGTACAGTGTTGAGTCGCTCTTTCAACTCTGTATATCTGGCTCGGTATTTCTCGATCTTTTCTTCCGTGAGTAGGATTCTTCCACAGTTCCGACATGTAATGGATAAGAGTCGGTGTGTTAGCTTTGCGAAGCTGACGTGAATTACGGGTTCAGAGAGTTCGATGTGTCCAAAATGGCCGGGACATGCGGAGGCTGTGTTTCCACACGTCTTGCACTTTTGCCGTGGCTCTAGAGTTCCGAGTCTGCCGTCCATTAAGCCTGAGACGATAGGCACTCCATCCTCGTCATAGGTGTCTGCAGCCTGTACCTCTACGGCTGATATCTTTCTCAGCTCTGTTGGAGATAGAAGTGTGAAGCGTATGCTCTGTATGACCTTGGCTGTCTCGTCTACGGTTGCAAGCGCCATGGCTAAGCCCTCTCCTCGAGGTTCAGTCTAGGTGCTATCCCGAGGGCCATTAGTTCCTGCACTAGTAGTTTGAACGCGTAGGATATTGCGACGGGAGATATCTGGGCCTTCTCTGCGTCTATTCTGCATATGTACTTGTTCTGTTTGATATCGTGGTATGCGAGGGTTCCGCACACTTCACACACGTAGGCCACGTACTTGTCAGACTCTTCCAAGAGCCTGTCTCGCAAGAGTGCACTAGCTCCGTGTCCGATGAGGCAGTCTCTTTCCATTTCTCCGAATCTGAGACCTCCACCTCGGGCCCGTCCCTCGGTGGGCTGTCTGGTGAGCATTTGGACTTGGCCGCGGGCTCGCGCGTGCATCTTGTCTGACACCATGTGGTGCAGTTTCTGGTAGTAGACGACGCCTATGAACAGGTCAGCCGCAAGTTTTTCTCCCGTGATTCCATTGTACAGTGGTTCTCTACCGCTACTCTCGAATCCTAGCTTGATGAGAATCTCGCCGATAGCTTCGGGGCCGATGTTCTCGAACGCTGTTCCATCCATGATCTCGCCCATCTGGGAGGCGGCCTTTCCTCCCAACGTCTCAACGAACTGCCCGATTGTCATTCTAGACGGGATGGCGTGGGGGTTGATTATCACGTCTGGGACAACGCCGTCGACCGTGAAGGGCATATCCTCTTGAGGTACGAGTAGCCCGATGACTCCCTTCTGTCCATGGCGTGAGGCGAACTTGTCGCCCAGCTCTGGGACGCGTAGGTCGCGGACCTTGACCTTCACTAGTTTGCTGCCTTCGATGGATTCTGTGACGAATATCTGGTCTATCGTCCCCTGTTCCGAAGGCCTCATGGTGACCGATGAGTCGCGTTTGGTTGGACCCTTGACCTCAAACTCTCGATACTCCTCCAAGAATCGCGGAGGACTCGTTCGACCGACTAGGACAGTGTTGCCTGTAGTCTCGGCCTCGGGGGATATCATGCCATCCTCTTCTAGGAGACGATAGTACCGATCTCCTCGGTAGCCTCTAATGCCGGCCTCGGGAATTTCGAACTTGTCCCTGAGACCTCCGAGGTACTGTCGGCTTTCTGCCTCGTAGATTCTGTAGAAGGTGGATCTGAATAGTCCCCGGTCCACGGATGATCTGTTGATAATGATGGCGTCTTCCATGTTGTATCCTTGGAAGGACAGGATCGCGACTACGACATTCTGTCCCGAGGGTCGTTCTAGATAGTTGAAGATCTCCATAGGTTTCGTCTGTACGATTGGGGTCTGGGGATAGTGGAGTAGATGGGAGCGTGAGTCGACCCGAGTGAAAAAGTTTGTAGAGAAAACGCCGAGTGCCTGTTTCGCCATCGCCGATTCGTACGCGTTTCGGGGAGACTGGTTGTGCTCTGGGAATGGTATCAGGCTTGCTGCGATTCCGAGCATTACGTAGGGTGCGATTTCAAGGTGAGAGTGATCCTTCCGCAGTTCGTGTTCGTACATTGCCACAAGGGCGTTTTCTTCCTCGTCTGCGTCAAGTAGCTCGACTACTCCGCTTCGGACAAGATCCTGCCAGTTTAAGCGTCCATCGTCCACTGATGCTAAGTGTTCTTCGGTGAGTTTGGGTCTCCCCGCATCTGCAACGATTAGCGGGCGCCGTACTCTGCCGGGGTCGCAGTTGATGTAGAGTTCTTTTCTTCCCCCTTCGACTTCCGGTGGATGATATCCAAAGTTGACTTCGGAACTTATCTTGCCCTGTCGCCTGTATTCCCTCAACTCTTCGGCGAGAGCCATGGGATCCTTCGAATAACCGGCAATTATGCCGTCGACTACTACTTTCCCACCGGTCGCGCGGAGTTTTTTGTCGGACTCTTCGATGGGTATGACTCCCATTCGGCGAAGTTTGTCAACCATCTCGTGGGGATCGATTCCGACGCTGATGCTGCTGGAGAGGGCTAGATTCTTGACTAGGCCGCAGTTTGACCCTTCGGGTGTCTCGTCGGGGCACAGTCTGCCGTAGTGGGTTGGGTGAAGATCGCGGGCTTCCAAATTGGGCTGGCTTCTGCTAAGTGGGGACTGGAGGCGGCGAAGGTGGCTTAGTGTGCTGACGAAGTTTGTTCTGTCGAGTAGTTGTGTGACACCGATTCTTCCGCGGACCCAGTTACCGGTCGCGATGGCATGCTGCACTCGCTCGGTAATTATTCCAGGTCGGATGGCGTTGGCGATGGAGAATTCGATATGGCGCCTGATGGTTATTCTCTCCAGCTGGTACTTCAAGTCACGAGTGAGATTTCGGAATGATATTCTGAAAAGCTCGGCGAGGAGTGACCCCGCCAATTTCAGCCGCTTGTTTGCGTAATGATCCTTGTCGTCAGAATTTCTCCTCTCAAGCTTTACCTCAATTATTCGGGTCGCGATTTCGGTGAGAAAGAGCCCCTTCTCTCGCCTGTCTGCTGGGACCCGGCCCATATGGGGGAGGAAGTTTCTGTCGAGGACTGATTCGGCTTTTCTGAGCCGATATTCGTCAACCTGCCCAGGCGCTAGGCGGTTGCCCAAGTATAGGAGTGCGTCTCGCTGGTTAGTTGCCTCCAAGGATTTTTCGAATGATCCCTCTAGCTCGTTCTGGACTGTTGGATCAATACTCACAAGTTCGGCGACCTTCGCGTCCTCTTCGAATCCCAGTGCCCGCATGAGAATCATGAACGGTATATCGCTGGGAATCCCAGGCATTGTGACATAGGTGCCGCCGTCAGCCTTGAGAGTGACTTCAATGCGGGCTCTGAAGCCGACGGTTGTTGAGAAGATCTTGGCCTTGTAGGTCGGGTTTACGCCCGTATGTTCGATATCTACAAGGATTCTGTTCGCGGCTAGATCTTCCAACGCGACGATTACTCGCTCGGATCCGTTGACTATGAAATATCCTCCTGGGTCTAACGGGTCCTCCCCGACACCGATTAGATCGTCGCTAGATAGTTTAGAGAGAAGACAAATCCGAGATTTGAGCATGACTGGCAGATCGCCGACGTAGACCATCTCGGGCTGTCCTTCACGCTCCCCAATAACCGGGATCATCTCCATGTGCAATGGAGCGGCGTAAGTGAGGTTGCGGATTCGCGCTTCCGCAGGATAGATGGATCTTTCTGTTCCGTCTACTTCTATTACGCGGGGTGCGCCTATCTCGACCTTGCCTAGTTTGATCTTTAGCGGATAGTCTCCTATCTCTATGGGTAGCTCTCCTACTTCGTCCACGATTGCTTGGAGTCCACGTTCGACAAAGTCGTTGTAGGAGTCGATGTGCTGTCTGACTAGGCCGCTGTCGTGGATGAATTCCTTGGTTAGGTTCCAGAGCTGGGTTGTTGTTACCGCCAAATTTTCACTTTCAAGAAACTATTTTTCAAAAATCTTCTACAACATATCGGTAAAAATCAGACTCGCCCGCAGTAGCGCTCTTCCTGATGACCTTTACGATGTCTCCAGGCTTGGCGCCAATTGCTCGTACTGCTGGATCTGTTGATTTAACGTAGGGTATCTGGAAGGGTTTGATATGGTAGCGCTCTAGGACTTCCTTGGCTTCATTGGATTTGAGGAGAACGTGCTTGGGAACAAGGTCGTGCTTGAATATGTCATAAGAGGGTTCCTTCTCTTTGATTTGCTTCTTGACCAAGTACTTGCTACTACCTCATGGACGGGCGGGTGGAGTCCGACCTACCAGGCTGGACGAGTGAAAGTAATCGGCCGTTTAATAAACCTACACTTCAGCGGTTCTGTTAAGTCTTCGTCAGACGAATCCTTGTGGTAACCATCGTCGGATGCTTGAATTTTCCCAACGAGTTTGATAGTTCATTAGCGAAGTAGATGTTGAGTTGCGACTGTCCGCACCTCGGACACTTGTGGTATGCGACCATTACCATCATAACTAACTCTTGAACGCTTTCAATGAAGTAAACTGAAGTTTGCCTGAAAGATTGTTTTTGCACGCGACTGTTTCCGAGAATGGATCCGTTTTCTCTTGGAGAGCGTCCTCGGCTCGTCTGTTTGTATCGCACTCGAAAGTCCATCTGCTTATCAAGGCCGAACAGTCTGGTTGCGATGATGTGCTCTGGAAAATAATAAGGTACTCGACTGATTATATGACTAGAATATGATATCCATAGCTCACAATACGGAGCTGGATTCTATTCTTTACTTTCTTGCTGCTCTTTCCCCTGAGACGATGTAAGGCACCGTGTCACCTACATACGTGGCATGGTCAGCTATCCTCTCCAAGTATCGGAGGATCAGGGTTCCGGACACGACACACTTTAGGTTCGCTTCAGGTTCGTGAGCTGATTTCCTTACGAAGTCGAGATAGAGACCGTCCACAACATCGTCCATTTTCTTCAATCTACCCGCTAGCTCAACGTCCCGTTCCGTGAACGCTTTGATGCTCATTCTTATCATATCCTTAGCTTGGGCTCCAGCCTGCTGAATCGCCTGCCTGTCACAGCTCGAGAGATCCCCGAAGATTCCGATTACATCGGAGATATCGTGAGCGTACCTTCCGAACCTCGAAAAACCGTACGCGACCTCCATGGATGATTTGATGAATCTAAGGTCCGAGGCTACGGGCTGATATCGGGCAATGATCTCGACCGCAAGCTCGCTTACTTCGTCTTGGAGCATTCGAAGTTCTTCTGACCAGCCAAAGATTCGATCTCGCAAGTCCCTCCCTTGCACATAGGCGTCGATTGCTGTGGATACTGTGTTCTGAGAGAGTTCCGCCATGTCGAGAACCATGTTTCGAAGCTTCTCGAGTCCGAGATCCATTAGTCTTGGCAGCAGTAATCTACCATCCTAGCCGAACTTCCCGGTGAGATACCTCTCTGTCAGCTCCTCTTTGGGGTTTTCGAAGAGGCTCGTTGTTCCGCCGTATTCGACGAGCTGGCCTAAGTAGAGGAATGCCGTAAAGTCCGATACCCTGGCTGCCTGTTGCATGTTGTGTGTGACTATCACCACAGTGTATTTCTCCTTTAGATTGGCGATCAGTTCTTCTATCTTGGCAGTTGCAATCGGGTCGAGGGCCGAGCAAGGCTCGTCCATCAGAATCGCCTCTGGCTCGACGGCGAGGGCACGAGCAATGCAAAGGCGTTGCTGCTGACCGCCGCTGAGACTCGTTCCTGACTTGTCGAGGTCGT